>Ga0307497_10000113_pt1 | contig 16691 bp, 13 predicted proteins | sample 10_S_MG_FD_201366 | JGI IMG/M metagenome (GOLD analysis project Ga0307497, IMG submission 201366) | Soil microbial communities from Populus trichocarpa stands in riparian zone in the Pacific Northwest, United States - 10_S | ecosystem: Environmental > Terrestrial > Soil > Riparian zone > Trees...
AAGCCGCCCGCGACGATCGAGTGGGAGTAGCTGCAGGATTCTGCCGGCCTTTGCTACCCATCAGGCCAAATCCGGCCCCCGGCTTTAGCTCATGAATCTTTGAATCCAGCGGCCCGAAGACCGCCCAGACGGAGTCTACAAGCGCTGGCTAACGCCGTGCGAGCAGGCTGTTGCGATCCAATCCGGCGACTTGCGTGAGATCGATTCCGGTCGTCTTGGTGACCTGGTCGAGCGCGCCTTTGACGGCCGCGTCGAAACACGGTTGCACGGATTCGCGCTGTTCCTTCAGGCGAGCCACGCCCTGCACGCCATTGATCGTCGTCGAGCAGATGCTCAGCGCGGCCGCGGCGATCCGTCGGTAAGCCTCTTGAGCGCCGGCTTGCGAGGAGAGGTTGAGTGACCCGACATCAATCGTCCGACTCAGTGTTTCGGTATTGAGCCTGCCGTCCGCCAGCGCTCCTTGTGACACGGCCAGTCCTGCGATCAGAGCGGCAATCCCGGCGCGGAGCCCATTCGTTCGTCCAGAGTCCATGAAGCAATCTCCTTTTGAAGGGTGGTTTCGGGCGCTCCCCGTCGCCGTCGAATGCTTAGAGCAATATCCGTGCCGGGCTCGGTTAGGTCTGTGAGTCAATGGATTGGCGCGGTGACCCGGCCGGCGTTGGCGCGTTTCGCGACACTTATTAGCCGGAAGTGAAACGAAATGGCGGTTCATACCAGTTCGTACCGGAAGGCCGACTAAGGCGTATTCCGCTAGAGTGAAATGTCGGGGAACACTTCTGGGACTCGACACGTGGAAGACGAGATCGACGCGCTCTTCAAGCTGCCGCTCGGCGAATTCACACCTGCGCGCAACGCTCTCGCCGCGCGCTTTAGGAAGGCCGGTCAGCAGGCACTGGCGGACGCGGCGAAGGCTTTGCCGAAGCCGTCCGTCGCGGCGTGGGTCGTCAATCAGCTCTATTGGCGGCATCGGGAACCGTTCGATCGTTTGATCGAGGCGGGCGATCGCTTCCGGCGAGCCCAATCAACGCAGCAGACGCACAACTCGGCCGGCGTGCGCGAGCACCTCGAAGCGCGACGTAACGCGCAGGCGGCGCTCCTGCGGATCGCCACCGCCGTTCTGCATGACGCTGGTTCCAGTGGCACGCGGGATATGCTGCGTCGGGTCGCAAGCACGCTCGAAGCGCTTGCGACGTACGGCTCGCTGCACGACGCGCCGCGGGCGGGTCGCCTCGCCGCTGAGTTGGAGCCGCCGGGATTCGACATGCTGGCGGGCTTGCTGCCGCAGAGTGGCGGATCGCGCCGCGAGGTGGAAATCTCACCAAAGGCCACGCGCTCCCTCGGCGACGAACGCGCACCGAAACCCGCTCGCCACAAGGACGCGCACGCCCCCGCGGTGCGCAGCGGCGAGGAAGAGCGCCGGCGCCTTGCGGCCGCGGCGAAGGCTGCCGTACGTGAGGGGGAACGCGTGCTCCGCGCTGCCCGCGTGCAGGCCGAGCGCGCGGCGGAGACCTTCGAGACTGCCGCGGAACGCGAAAGGAAGAGTGAGCGCCGGCGCGTCAAGATAGAGAAGCAGCTCGCCAACGTCGTCATGGAAGCGGATGCGACGCGCGAGCGCGCGCGCGAGGCGGAGGCGAACGCTCAGCAGGCGGCGCTGGCGGCGGAAGGCGCCGAACGCATGCTCGAGCTAGCGCGTCGCAAATTGGCTGAGCTGTAATGCGCGTCGTGAGAACCGTAGCCGCAGCGAGGTACGTGACGCCGCCGCCGGCCGGAAGCGGGCGGTCGTGATGAAGAAGATCGGTTTTCTCTCGTTCGGGCACTGGACGCCGTCGCCGCACTCGCAGGTTCGCACGGGGGCCGACGCACTCACGCAGTCGATCGAGCTCGCGGTCGCCGCCGAGGATCTCGGCGCCGACGGCGCGTACTTCCGTGTGCACCACTTCGCGCGTCAGCTCGGCTCGCCGTTCCCTCTGCTCGCAGCGGTGGGCGCGCGCACGAAAAAAATCGAGATTGGCACGGCCGTCATCGACATGCGCTACGAGAATCCGTTGTACATGGCCGAAGACGCGGGCGCCGCCGACCTGATCGCGGGCGGCAGGCTCCAGCTCGGCATCAGTCGTGGATCGCCGGAGCAGGTGATCGACGGCTGGCGCTACTTCGGTTACGCGCCGCAGGAAGGCCAGACCGACGCCGACATGGCGCGCCAGCATGCGGAGGCGTTCCTCGAACTGCTCAAGGGCGAAGGGTTCGCACAACCGAATCCGCGGCCGATGTTCCCGAACCCACCCGGGCTCTTGCGCGTGGAACCGCACTCGGAAGGGCTACGCGAGCGGATCTGGTGGGGCTCGAGCTCGAACGCTACGTCCGAGTGGGCCGCTCGACTCGGCTTGAATCTCCAGAGCTCCACACTGAAGACCGACGAGAGCGGCGAGCCGTTGCACGTGCAGCAGCGCAAGCAGATCGAGGCGTACCGTGAGGCTTGGAAGAAGGCCGGGCACAAACGTGAGCCGCGCGTGTCGGTGAGCCGCAGTATTTTTGCACTCGTCGACGACCGCGATCGCGCGTACTTCGGCGGCCGCGGCGGCGAGGAGCAGGACCAGATCGGCTACATCGACGCGAATACGCGTGCAATCTTCGGCCGCTCGTACGCGGCCGAGCCCGGCGCGCTCGTCAAGCAGCTCGCCGCGGACGAGGCCATTGCGGCCGCCGACACGCTGTTGCTCACGGTGCCGAACCAGCTCGGAGTCGAATACAACGCTCACGCGCTCGAGAGCATCCTCAAGTACGTTGCGCCGGAGCTCGGTTGGCGATGAGCCGCGCTATTTCGGCAAGCCTTCCTCCGGGTGCTCGCCCGGGGCCGGACGCACGCGGGTGGCGAAGCCGTCGTATCATCTCGATCCATGAAAACGACGCGTCGCTGGCGGCCGTCTGTTTGCGCGGCAATGGCGCTGGCCCTTCCTGTGTACGTGGGCCACGAGGCCCACGCCCAATCCAGTCCGCGCCCGCCCGAGTTCAAGGCAGACCCGACGTGGCCGACGATCCCGAACAACTGGGTGCTCGGCGAGGTGACGTCGATCTCCGTCGACCGGAACGACAACATCTGGGTGCTGCACGTGCCGCAGTCGGTGCCTGAGGCGCAGCGTGCGAACGCGGCGCCGCCGGTGCTCGAGTTCGATGCCGCAGGGAAACTGCTGAGGAGTTGGGGCGGACCGGGCAACGGCGCCGCGTGGCTCGGACGCGAGCACGGCATCTTCGTCGACGCGAACGACTTCGTGTGGATCGGCGGGCGCGCGGGCTGGCCGCGTGCAACCACGCCCGGCGATAGCGACGACATGATCATGAAGTTCACGATGGCCGGCGAGCTCGTCATGCAAATCGGCCGTCGCGGACAGAGCACCGGGAATCTCGACACGGCCAACGTCCATCAGGCCACCGACGTCTTCGTCGACACGCGGGCGAAGGAGGTCTACGTCGCCGACGGTTACGGCAACAAACGCGTCATCGTGTTCGACTCGGAGACCGGGAAGTTCAAGCGGATGTGGGGCGCGTTCGGCAATCCGCCGCCGCCGACGTTCGCGCCGAACGCGCCGACCCCGCAGCCACAAACGACGCCCGACGGGCCGCCGGAGTTCGGCTTGCCGCACGCGATCAAGGTGTCGCGCGACGGGGTCGTCTACCTCGCGGACCGGATCAACAACCGCATCCAGATGTTCACGCGCGAGGGGAAGTTCCTGAAGCAGGTGCGCCTCACGAACGATGGCAGCGCCGTCGTACCGGTTCCGGCGGGCTTCGCGTTCTCGCCCGACCCGCAACAGCAGTTCCTCTACGTCGTCGACTCCGGGCCGATGCGTGTCGTGATTTTCGATCGCCAGACGATGACGCAGATCGGCGTCGTGGGCACCAAGGGCGCGAAGGCCGGCGAGTTCGACATCGTGCACCACATCGCGGCGGACTCGAAAGGCAATCTGTACACGGCGGAGATCGTCAACAACCGGCGCGCGCAGAAGCTCGTGTTGGCGCCGACGCCGTAGGGCGCGGCTGCCGGACGACTCTCTCGACCACCTGCGCCTTCGAACGGCGCTAGGCCGCATCGATCGTCGCAAGCGGAGATCCAGGATCAAGAATGTTCAAGCGCGCTGCGGGCTCATTGGGCCCGGCTGGCGCAGCCGCGGTTCGTTGAGTCATCATCGTCGACCAGGTGGCCTGACCGGTGCACGATTGAGTTCAAACAAGAATGGGACTTGGGGGGAAATGATCATGACCTTCGGCAATGGGATTACTAAGGCGGCGATCGCTACTGGGCTAGCGCTCGCGATCGCTGTATCGCTTTCGGCAGTCGCTCAGTTTGGCGGCCCGCCGCCGACGCCGTATAACCCCGAACCCGGCGCCAAAGACTTGAAGTCGGTGCTGTTCAACTGGCCGTGGCACATGGGCATGCTGCGGGGCATCGAGGAGCACGAGCTCCAGGTCTCGCTCGAGTATCGTGCCGAAGGCACGATCCAGGTCAACGGTCAGGCCTGTGCGATTGCGCCGTTCAAGGCGGGCAAGCGCGAGGGCGAGCTGGGCACGTCGGGCTACCGCCTCGACGCTAGTTATCAACAAGCCGGCTACCGCACGGAAATCAAATGTACGCTGCCGAACGGTAAGGCGTACTCCAACATCGAGGTCGTCAGCGGCACGTTCGCTTGGGATGAGGACGTCCGGGGCGCCGGCCTCGAGCCGGGCAGAGGCACGGCCAAGCCGATGCCGAACGCCGTTGCGGAGCGTTTGATTCGTCTCTGGGCCAGCCCACAGGGCGCACCCAAAGCCGCAATGGCGGGCGCGGGGATCCCCCTGCGCAAAGTGTGGCGCAACCCCGGCGGGCTGCTCGAGGCGGGAACCGCGAAGATCGGTGATACCTCGGTGGTCTGGGAGGGTAAGACGCCGATCATCACGTTCCCGATTCCGGGTGTCGACGGGGCAAAGGCCGTAGCCCAGCTCGACGATCGATTCATGGCCAAGTCCGTTACCGTCAGGTACGGACGCGACACCTACGAATTCACCTACAGCAACTACAACGACTACAACAATCCGCTCAACAAGGTCGAAGTCTTGATGGCCGGCAAGATGACGGAGAGCAAGAACGGCAAAGTCGTGCGCGAGCTCACGACGAAGCAGACAGAGACGGGCAGCGTCTATGTCGTCGTGCCGGTGCCGAAGAGCGTGAGCGGCAAGGACCCGCAGCCGGTGGAGATGTACGGCACCGATCAGAAGGCGCCCGTGCTCGATTCCACCGCCGCGACGCCGCGGTTGGCCAGCGGCAAGCCCGACCTCACGGGTAGCTGGAACGGCCAGACCAAGTTCTTTATCTGGCGCTATGGAAACCGCCGCTGCGCACCGGAGCAGCTCGAGGGCTGCAGCCCGGCGTGGAATCAGACCACCGATTTCGAGTTCGAGGCGGCTTCGCGCTACGGGCCGAATCGTCCGCTCTACAAGCCCGAGCACTGGGACGAGGTCGTCTATCACGATATGTGGACGAACCGCGACGATCCGATCATGACCTGTCAACCGATGGGAATTCCGCGGCAAGGGCCGCCCGGCCGTATCTACCAGACCGACGCAGACGTCACCTTGCTCTATGGTAACGGCGGCGATGGCGGCGGCGGTTACTCCGACTTCCGCGTAATTGCGACCGATGGCGTCAAGCCCACCGAGCAACAGCTCACGGTGACCAAGTACACGGGCCATTCCTATGGCCACTGGGAAGGCGACACCCTCGTGATCGAATCGCTCGGCTTCGAGCCGGCAACCTGGCTGGCACGCGGGGGCTTCTTTCACTCGGAGAACATGAAGGTCACCGAGCGCTTCACGCGGAAGGGCGATCAGCTGCTCTACGAGGTGACGGTCGAGGATCCCGACGTGCTGCTCCAGCCGTGGAAGCAGACGCCGATGCTGCGCACTCTCGCGGGCAGTGCCGGTGCCGGTGCCGGTGCCGGTGCCGCCGGCTTCGGCCGCCCGGGCCTGGTCGGTGCGGAGCGCGGTAACTGCGAAGTCTATGAGGAAGGCAAAATCTCGTCGCAGATTCGCCACTAGAGTTTGCGACGTGGGCGCCGGGCGTCGAGGAGACGCCCGGCGCTCGTGCTCTAGGCCCGACGGCAAACAGTCCGCTACTTGAGCTCCCAGTCCTCGACCGCGATGCGCGAGTCCCGCGGCGCCGCCATACCCGCGGGTCCCGCCCCGCCGGCGCCCGCGTTCAGCATGCAGCTGTCCGCCCGCGGCGCCTTCTTGCTCAACGCCGCGTTCGTCGCCGGCTTGCTGGTGCTCAGCCAACTCCCGTTGCTGCAGCCGCGGCCGGTGGTGCGCGCGTCCATTTTTGGCGCCGCCGTCGTGCTCCTGGTGTGGAGCGCGTTGCTGTTCGGGGTGCTGCGGCGCGGGCAAACGGTGACGTTCGAGGTAGCGCTGCGGCGGCAGCACTATCTGCAGGCATGCGTGCACACCACGCTGCTTCTCTATTGGGGCTACTACTGGCGCGAGGTGTATCACGCGGCGCCGTTGATCCTCGCGCAGCTCCTGTTTGCCTACGGCTTCGACAGCCTCTTGTCTTGGACTCACCGCCGCAAGTTCGCACTGGGGTTCGGCTGCTTTCCGATCGTCTTCAGCATCACGTTGTTCTTCTGGTTCAAGGACCCGTGGTTCTACTGGCAGTTCGTGATGCTGGCGCTCGGCCTGGCCGCCAAGGAGTTCCTGCGCTGGCAACGCGACGGCGTGAACACCCACATCTTCAATCCCTCGTCGTTCCCACTCGCCGTGGCGGGGCTGGTGCTGGTGCTCGCCGACGCGAACGATATGACGTGGGGCTTCGACGTCGCGCAAACGCAGTTCTATCCCCCCCACATCTACCTGGTCCTGTTTCTCATCGCGCTGCCGGGCCAGTACTTTTTCGGCGTCACACCGATGACCATGGCCGCCGTCGTGACGACGTTCGCCTTCAGCGCGATTTACTACGCCGCCACCGGCAGCTATTACTTCGTGGACTCCCACGTGCCGATCGCGGTGTTCCTCGGCATGCACTTGCTGTTCACCGACCCGTCCACATCCCCTCGCACCGAGCTCGGGCGCATCTCTTTCGGCGTGCTCTACGGGCTCGCGGTTGTTCTCTTGTACGACCTGCTGCTCCGCGCGAACACGCCGGGCTTCTACGACAAGCTGCTGCCGGTCCCGCTCCTCAATCTGTCCGTCATCTTGCTCGACCGGTTCGCGCGATCGCCCTTGCTCAAGGCCATCGATCCAGCGGCGTGGGGCCGGGCGCTGCTGCCGCGTCGCCGCAATCTCGCCTATATCGGCGTGTGGTCGGTCGTTTTCGCCGCGATGAGCGCGAGCGGATATCTGGGCGACAAGCACCCCGGGCAATGGACGCCGTTCTGGGAGCAGGCGTGCGCGGCCGACAAACGCGATGCTTGCCGCAACCTGTACTTCCTGCAGGAAGGCTTTTGTGCGGACGGGTCGCCTTGGGCGTGCAACGAAGCCGGGATCCTGCTGGTCGAGCGCTATGACAATCGCGCTCGCGCTGACTCGGCGTTCGAGCGCGCGTGCACGCTGCAGCTCGCGGCCGGCTGCGACAACGCGGCCGCGCTGGCGCGCGGCGGGACGTTGCGCCATGGCGCCCCGGGTTACGTGGACTACCAGTACATTCTTCGCGGCAGCAAAGGGCCGATCCGCGATCGAGAGCCCGCCGCGATCTACGCGCGCGCCTGCGCTGTGGGTTGGTCCGGTGCCTGCGGGAGCCGTTGACCGCGCGACGGCGACACGCTCGTGCTCGACGCCACCAACTTCGCCGACACGACGTGGTTCGCACCGGCGCGGTTCATTTGTTTGTCAAGCCTTTGAACTGAGCCACATTTCACGCTCCGCGGCCTCAATTCCCAGCCGCCCCGGCCGATAAGTGTGAGAGCTAATTCGCTCAAAGCACGTCCTATGGCCGAAGCGGCTGCCGACGCGAAATGGAAGGACCGATATCGGGAGCTCGTCGACGACCTCGAGTCGAAGGAGCGTGCGTGGGCGGCCCTCGAGAAGTCCCTGCGCGCGGCCGCGGGCAAGCTAGCGCTCGCCGCGATGGGGCAGGGCAAGGCCCTCGACGCGGCGCTCGACGGGATCGTCTCCGCGCTGCGTCCCGACGCTTCGCCGCCGACGCTCGACGCGAGCGTGAGCCAGCTCGTCCGCGCCCTGCAGATCGACCACACCACACCGACGAGGGCGCTTGAGGGCGAGGGCACCGAGCCACAGTCCGTTGCTGCGAGCCGCTCCTCGTCGACGGCGCCGCCCGCGCGCGAGCCATCCGCCGACCTCGCGAAGACCCTCATTAAGTTCGTCGCCTCGATCGCGCGGATCCCGGCGCTCGTCCAGGCCGCGCGCGACGTCGAGCGGCAGTTGCGCGCGCCGGTCACGGCCGAGGACGCCGCGTCGTTGCTCGAGCACATCGCGAACGCGGTCGCCGAGGTCGTCGCGAGCCTGCAGTCGCAGCGCGCGGACCTCGAGAACTTCCTCGAGCAGGTCACGCGCCAGCTCGCGTTCCTCGAGCGCTGGACGAGCTGGCAACAAGAGACCGCCCAGAGCCGCCGCGAGGACAACCGCGGCCTCGAACGCACGTTCGAGGACGAGATGAGCGGACTGAAGCGCGACGTGGAGCAGCTGGGCGACGTCGCCGTGATCAAGGACAAGGTCCAGACGCGTCTCGACGCGGTTGCCGATCGGCTCCGCAGCTTCCGCGAGAGCGAGGAGCGCCGCAACGCCGACAACGAACGTCACGCGGCGGAGCTGCAGCAAGAGGTCGTGCAGCTCAAGAGCCGCACGAAGGAGCTCGGCGAGATCTGCGCCGCTCAGGAGAGCCGGCTCATGGTCGATGCGCTGACCGGCGTGCACAGCCGCTATGCGTACGAGACCCGGCTCAACGAAGAGCATCAACGCTGGTTGCGGCACGCCCAGCCTCTCACCTACACGATCTGGGACATCGACCACTTCAAGCGGATCAACGACCAGTACGGTCACGAGGCCGGCGACCGGTTGCTCCGCAAGGTCGCGGACATCTTGAACGGCAACAAGCGCGCCGAAGACTTCCTCGCGCGGATCGGCGGCGAGGAATTCGTGCTGCTCCTGCCGATGACCTCGCTCGAGGCGGGGAGCACGGTCGCGACGAAGCTGCGCCTCGCGATCGAGGCGACGCCGTTCAAGCACAAACGCAAGCCCGAGCACATCACGATCTCCTGCGGGCTCACCGAGTTCCGGCCCGGCGACACGCCGGCGTCGGTCTACGCGCGCGCCGACCAGGCGCTCTACAAGGCGAAAGAGCAGGGCCGCAATCGCTGCGTCTCGGACTGACCGGCATCGGCAAATTGCCCGGTCCGCGCCGATCCTTTCAAATAGCCCTCCCGGCCGCCCGATGGCGGCGCGAATGCGAGGCGCAATGAGCTTGGTGGATTCTGGCGACGAAGCCGCGATGCGCGCGGCGCTCGACTGCGCGCGCGAGGCCTACGCGCGGGGTGAGGTGCCCGTCGGGGCCGTGGTGGCGGACCCGGCCGGCGCGATCGTCGCGCGGGCCGCGAACGCCCCGATCGCGACCCACGATCCGACCGCGCACGCCGAGATCCTCGCGCTGCGCGCCGCCGGCCGAGCGCTCGCTAACTATCGCTTGTCGGGCTGCACGCTGTACGTGACGCTCGAGCCGTGCGCGATGTGCATCGGCGCGCTCGTGCACGCGCGCGTCGCGAGGCTCGTATTCGCGGCGCCGGATCCGAAGAGCGGGGCGTGCGGATCGGCGCTCGATCTGACCACGAGCTCCGCGCTCAACCACCGGATCGCGGTGACGCGCGGCGTCCTCGAGAAGGAGTGCGCGGAGCTGCTCAAGAGGTTTTTCGCGGAGCGGCGCTGAACGGCGCCGGAGGGCGGATCAACCGATCGGCAGCGGATCGACGAGCGCGACGTCGCGCTGGTTCGTGAACGTCTCGCGGCCGTCCATCCACATCAGGATCTCGTAGTACCGGCGCACGTTGTCGACGTAGGTCACGGCCGTCTGGCCGGGCGCGTAGCCGCGCGGCACTCGCCGATGCCACTGCTCGTCGCTCAGGAGCGGCAGCCGCTCTCGAACCTGGTCCCACTTGTCCGGATCGGCGCCGAGGAACTGCGTGAGGATCCGCGCGTCCTCGAGATGACCGAAGCCCAAGTTGTAGGCGGCGACCGCGAGCCAATAGCGGTCCGGCGCAGCGATTCGATCGGGGATCTTGCGCAGCACGCTGCCAAAGTAATGTGCGCCGCCGAAGATGCTCGCACGCGCGTCGTCGCGGTCGACGACTTCCATCATCTGGGCCGTGTGCTCGGTCAGCATCATCATGCCGCGCACGCCGGTCGGCGACACCGCACCCGGGTTCCAGTGCGACTCTTGGTACGCGATCGCGGCGAGTAGGCGCCAGTCGATGCCCGTGTCGTGCTCGGCGTCGATGAAGTAGCTGCGATAACGCGGCAGACGTGTATTCGCGTGAGTGATGAATGCGCGCGAACCGACGTAGTCGAACTCGCGCGACGCGAAGTAGTAGCGGTCGAGGATCTTGTCGAGCTCGCCGGTCGCTTCGATTTCGGCGAAGTAGGCCGCGATGCTCTCGCGCAGCGAGTCCTCCCCGCGCGGTAGTACCCAGGCCACCTGGTTCTCGGGCCCGAGGCTGAACGCGACGCGCAGGTCCGGATAGAAGTGCCGGAGCACGGCGAACAGGTGCGAGTCGGCGATCGTGTAGTCGATCTCGCCGGCAGCGACGCGCTTGATCAGCTCCTCGGCGCTGGCGCTGGAGTCTTCGATCCAGCTCAAGGTCGGCAGCTGGGCTCGCAACTGCTCGAGCAGCGCCGCGTGCGACGACTGCGCGACGACCTCGAGGCGGCTGCCGAGCAGGTCGTCGAGCTCGTGGGGCTTCTTGCCGCCGAGCCTGTAGATCAGCTGTGGCTGGATCGTCTGATAGGCGGGCCCGAACGCGATCGCGTCCTTACGGGCATCGGCGACCGTGAGGCTCGCCGCCGCGACCTGCGCCTTGCCGGCCGCGACCGCGTCATAGACCTGATCCGACGTGTAGATCCGGAGCCGGACGCCGAGCCGCTCCGCAAAGCCGCGCGCGAGCTCGTACTCGATGCCGCGCGGCTCGTCGGGACCGTAATAGAACGACGCGGGTGTGTTGCGCGTGACGACCGTGATTTCGCCCGTCCGCAGGATGCGGTCGAGCACCGACGGCGGTGACGAGCAAGTGCCGAGCATCGCGGCCATTGCGATAGCGACGAGTGCGCGCAATGCAGCTCCTGTCGGACCGGACAGGCCGGCAATTATACGGAGATCGGTTCCTCGAGTCGGCCGTCCGACCCGCACTTTTCGTACCAGGCTTGGAAATACCCGGCTGGCGGCTATGAGCCGCGAAAATGCTGGGTTCGCTGGCCACGGCCGCCGCGCGCCCCGGGACGGTGCGCGTGATAGGCGGGGCTTCTTAACATTTATCCATATTCTGTGCAGCTCGCACGTTTCGTCTGCGCGTGAGTTTCGCGAGCCCGGAATTCCCGAGAAGATCTCGGGGTTACTGCGATCCGACGCGCGTGTGAATCCCGAGCCCGTACCGAACCGTGCGGTGTTGGAGCGGCAGGGGACCGTCTCGTACCATCGCCCCACGTTTGCGAAGTCCTCACCAATTGGAGTCACTTGTGACAAGGGAAAGTTCAGCGATGAGTTCGTCGTCCCGCCAAAGCAGCGCTCCGCGGGAGCGTTTCGATTCGAACGGAGCGCGCAAAGCCGCGATCGCCTTGCTAACGGCGATCTACAAGACGGGTAGGCACGGCACCATTGCCGAAGTGCTGATAGCGCTCGAGGTGATCGATTCGAATCTGGATGGTCGTCCGCATTCGATGAAATCGCTGTCCAGCAAGCTCGGAATCCCGTACACGTCGGTGTCGCGGATCGTCTATTCGCTGACGTCGGAGGCGCAGCCCGGCGGCGTGCTGAGGCTGCTCCCCGACACGAAAGACCGTAGGCGCAAGCACATCGAGCTCGATGTCGACGCGTTCAAGCGCTCGGCGCCGCAGGTCCGCGCGCTCGAGAAGGCGATGATCGACTACTACGGCAGCTCGGTTTACAAGCTGAAGAAAGACAAGACGAACTAAACCCCGGCGCGCCCTCCCGTCGACCGTTTGCCGAAGCCCCCGGCCGTTACTTAAGATCCCGGCAACGAGTGCTCACGGTCGCGCGAGGTGCGCGCATGGCGCGTTGGCCCGCAATCAAGCTGCTGTTGGCTGCGACTCTGCTCGCCGCGCGGGGCGGCGCCGCGCTCGCCGATCCGAAGGACTCGCCGCCCGCGGCCAAGGATTCGCCGCACCAATACACGTTCAGCTGGCCGTTTCGGCCGAGCGACAAGATGCGGCCGCGCGGCGGTACGACGAAGGGCGCGCCGCTCACGCTCGCGACCGAGCCGAGCGACGCGTGGCGCGCGATTCAGGAGCCGGGGCTCGACAAGGTCGAGCGCGATCGGCGCGCGATCCTCGCGATGGCCGGCGCCTACCGGACGACGTTCGACTTCATCGAGACCGTGGGCTTCAAGCCGGGCTTCGAGCCGTCGCGCCCATACCAGTCGTGGGGCACCGAATACATCTACGTGATCGAGGACGCGGGCAAGCTGATCCGGCTTCAGCACGTGATGGTGTTGTTCGTCGCGGGCGAGTCCGGCAAGGTCGAGGGCCCGTTCGTGCAAAAGCACTGGCGGCAGGATTGGCGCTACGAGGACTCCGACTTGCACGTCTATGCAGGCCGCAATCAATGGCGCCGCGATGTCCGCGATCCCGCGACCGTGCGCGGCCGCTGGACCCAAGCCGTGTTCCAGGTCGACGACTCGCCGCGCTACGAAGCCGTCGGCGATTGGGTGCACGAGGGCAGCTATTCCGCGTGGACGAGCGAGGCGACTTGGCGGCCGCTGCCGCGGCGCGAAGACAGCGTGCGCAACGACTACCAGGTGCTCGCGGGAACGAATCGCCACACGATCACACCCACGGGCTGGGTGCAGGAAGAGGACAACCTGAAGCTCGTGCTCGGCGCCGACGGGAAGCCCGCGGCGGATTCGCCCTATCTCTCGCGCGAGGCGGGCGTGAATCGCTACGAGCACATCGTCGGCTTCGACTTCTCCTCCGGGGATCGCTACTGGCAGCGGTCGGGCGAGTTCTGGCGCGCCGTCCGCGTCGCGTGGGACGACCTGTACGCGTCTCGCGACCGGTTCGAGATCCTCGACAAGGTCGACGGGGCGCAGATGTTCGAGCCGCTGTTCGCGTTCGCGAACGACCTCGACGATGGCAAGCCCTACGACGCCACCGCCGCGGCCGGCCTGATACGCCGCACTTTCGCGGCCTTCGTCCGCTAAAGAAACCCGAGTCCCGTGCCGATAACCGGGCCGGAGCCTTTGGGCTCGGCCGGTGCGTGCGCCGGTCTCAGGCGGGGCCCCGGAGGACGCAAATGAAGCAGGCAGCGAGCGCGGCTGACACGACGATCATCCAGACCGTCGAGTACAACGAGGCGCGCGCGCTCAGCAGCGCGCTCGTCGCGGACCTCGAGCGCTCGCTCGCCGCCAAGGACCTGAACCTCCCGTCCCTCCCCGAGGTTGCGCTCAAGATCCGCAACGCGCTCGCGAACGAGAACGTGTCGATCGCCGAGATTGCGCGTCTGATCGGCTCCGATCCCGCGCTCGCGGCACGGATCTTGAAAACGGCGAACAGCGCGTTGTTCTACCGCGGCACCAAGCCGATCACGAGCGTGCACGGCGCGGTGTCGCAGCTCGGGCAGCGGATGGTCCGCAACGTCGCGCTGTCCTACGCGGCGCAGCAGGTGTTCATCGGTTATGGGAGCCAGCAGGTTCGCTCTTTCCTCACCGCGATCTGGCAGCACAGCGTGCATGCCGCGGCGCTCGCGCACATGCTCGCGCGCGTGCGCACGAAGTTGAATCCGGACGACGCGTTCCTGGCCGGCCTTCTGCACGAGGTCGGCAAGCTCTACATCCTCATGCGTGTCAAGGACAACCTCGAGCGGATCGCGTCCGAAGCCGCGTTCCACGCGGTGCTCGACGATTGGCATCCGCGGCTCGGGCGCGCCGTGATCGAGACGTGGGGGCTGCCGTCCGAGCTCGCCGAGGCCGTCGGCGATCATCAGACCTGTGCCCTCGATGCGCCCGAGCCGCCCCGGCTCACGGACGTCGTCGCGGTCGCGAACTATCTCGCGGAGCACAGCGAAGAAGCGTGTAGCGACGAAGGCTATTTCGCGCAAGCCCCGAGCTTAGGCTCCCTGTCGATGGACAAGCCGACCTTCGACTGGCTGATCCGCGCCGGCGACGTCGACATTCGCCTCCTGATGATCGCGTTCGGCGTCTGAGCGCCCGCGCACCGCCGCGCCGCGCTTGCGGCGCGCCGGTGCATGCGTTCGATTACCATACGCGGGCGGCTCGGTGAGCCGTTCATCCCCGGGGGAATAAGAATGAACAGAACTCTCCTCTTGCTCGCGGCGATGCTATGCGCGGGCTACGCCGTGACCGGCGCGGCGTGGGCGCAGTCCGGTGCCTGTGATCGCGTCTGCCTTGACGGGTTCGTCGACCGCTATCTCGACGCGCTCGCGAAGCACGACGCGAGTGCGGTTCCGCTCGCGCCGAACGCGCGCTTCACCGAGAACGGCCAGAGGGTCGCGATCGGCGATGCGCTCTGGCGCAGCATGAAGTCCAAAGGCGCGTACCGGTTGTTCGTCACGGACGTCGATGCGGGCCAAGTCGCGTTCATCGGCACGGTGAACGAGGAGAACGCCGACCCCGCGAAGGTCACGCCCGCGCTGATCGCGCTGCGGCTTCGCGTCGCGGGCGGCCAGATCACCGAGATCGAGCAGGCGGTGATCCGCAACGCCGACGCGGCCGCGCGCGTAGAGACGCTCGCCGCGCCGAATCCGCTGTTCACGCAGGCGATCCCGGACGGCCAGCGCATGGCGCGGGCCGACCTGATCCGCACGGCGAACATGTACTTCAGCGGCATGCAGAAGAACGATGGCAAGGGAGAGTACCCGTTCACGAGCGACTGCGATCGCCTCGAGAACGGGATGCAGACAACGAACCGCCCGACGCCGGCGGGGGAGAAGCGGCCCGATCCGCTCACGGCCACGAACTACTCCGCGCAGTGGGGTTGCCTCGAGCAGTTCAAGTCGGGCCTGCTGCACTTCGTCACGCGGATCCGCGATCGGCGCTTCGTCGCCGTAGACCCGGAGCGCGGCCTCGTGCTCGCGTTCGGCTTCTTCGACCATTCGGCCGGCGATACGCGCAGCTTCGTCGCGCCGAACGGCCGGCACGTGACGGCCGGCCCCGCGCAGCCGTGGACCTGGTACATCGCGGAGATGTTCAGGATCGAGAACGGCAAGATCCGTCGGATCGAAGCGGTGCTCGACCGCGTGCCGTACGGGATGCTCTCGGGCTGGAGCAGCTGGGAAGACGGCATGTCGGATCGCGCTCAGGACGTGACTCGCGCGCCGGTGCGCTAGCGTCGACGGGAATCGGGGGACGGCCGGGGCAGATTTCGCGCGTGTCAACCTTCAGCGTCAGCGAGTTCTATCAGCGCAATCGGCGCTTCGTCATCTGGGTAATCCTGCTCGGCCTCTTGTGGCTGATGCGCGATTTCTTCGCGCTCGTATTTCTCACGTTCGTGGTCGCGATCATCGCGGCGCCGCTCGCCGAGTTCGGCGTTCGACGTCTGCGTCTAGCGCACTGGCTCGCGCTCGCGATTGTCTATCTCTTGTTCCTCGCGGTGCTCGCGTCGTTCGTCCGCTTCGTCGTGCCGAGTGTCGGCGCGGAGCTCAATCGAATGATCGGCAACCTACCGACCACGGAGAAGCGGCTCATCGAGATCAAGAACGGAGTCGTCGAGCGCTATCCGACGCTGCGCGAGCCGTTTGCAGGCTACATGCGCAGCGCGCTAACGGACGATCGTGCGGTAGTGATCGCGGAGCAGCTCGCCGGCGAGCGCGCGCGACTCGGGCTCAGCGAGGCCGCGATCGCCGAGGCCGCGGAAAGCGTGACGGCGCCGAGCGGCGATCTCGCCGAGTACTTCAACCGTCAGGATCAGCTCTACTTGAACGCGCTGCTGTCCGAGCAATTCCAAGCGCTGCGGCATTACGCCCCGGCGATCATAAACGCGCTCTATCGCGCGACCGCCACGCTGCTGCTCGCGTTGCTGTTCAGCTTCCTGATCTTGATCGACCAAGGACGCATCAAGCGCGGCGTCATGCGCCTGAGGACTTCGCGCATCGGCGACTTCTACGCGGAGGCAGCGCCGCCGATCGTGCGCTTCGGGATGCTGCTCGGCCGGGCGATCGAAGCCCAGGCCGCGATCGCGGTCCTGAACACCGTGCTCACGCTGATCGGCTTGCTCGTCTTGGGGATACCCCTGACCGCGATGCTGTCGGTCGTCGTGTTCGTCTGCAGCTTCGTGCCGGTGCTAGGCGTGCTGATCTCGACGACGCCGATCGTGCTCGTAGCGTTGAACGCGGGCGGCTTCGCTCTGTCGCTCGCCGCGATCGCGCTGGTCGCGCTCGTGCACGCCGTGGAGGCGTATCTCTTGAACCCACTGATCTACGGCAAGCACCTGAAGCTCAACCCCGTGCTTACGTTGATCATCCTCTACGTGGGCTA
>Ga0307497_10000114_pt1 | contig 16688 bp, 19 predicted proteins | sample 10_S_MG_FD_201366 | JGI IMG/M metagenome (GOLD analysis project Ga0307497, IMG submission 201366) | Soil microbial communities from Populus trichocarpa stands in riparian zone in the Pacific Northwest, United States - 10_S | ecosystem: Environmental > Terrestrial > Soil > Riparian zone > Trees...
CGCGGAATTGCGCACATCCTGTCCCACACGCCGCGCTGCAGCTCGGAGCCCTCGATCAGCAGCGGCAGGTCGAACGTGGTGTCAGGATCGTCGCGGTAGCGCTCGAGCTGCTTGGCGGCCCGCTGGGCCAGCGGTGTCTTCGCGGGAACAGTCTGCGCGGACAACGGCAAATACTTGATCTCGACCACGCGTTCGTCGCGGGTTTTCACCCCGAGCTTGAACTTCGGGAAATCGATGACTACGTCGTACACAGCTTCTCGATCTGCTGGAGGAGCTCGTCGGGCACTTCGATGCCTTTCTTCGCCGCCGCGGCTGAGGCGAAGCGGCGTGATCCGGGCAGACGCACCTCGGGGTCCGTGAGCATGGTGCCGACCACGGTCTCGACCCGCTCGAAATACTTGTCCATGCCGGCGAGCGCGCCCGGATCGATGGCGATGAACGCCTGGCCGATGCGCGGGCGATTGCCTTCCTCGACGAAGAACGAGTCCGCCTCGGCCCCGATCGCCGCGCCGGTGAGCGCGGCGCAGATCAGCTCGAACATCAGCGCGAGCATCGCGCCCTTCGAGCCGCCGATCGGGAACAGGCTGCCGCGCTCGATCGCTTCTTTCGGGTCGGTGGTCGGCTTGCCATCCGCGCCCAGCGCCCAGCCTTCAGGAATGCGCTCGCCCTTGCGCATCGCCATCATGATGCGGCCGCGCACCACGGTGGTCATGGCGAGGTCGATGACCAGAGCATCCTTGCCCTTGCGCGGGAACACCGCCGCCACCGGATTAGTGCCGAACAGCGCCTTCTTCCCGCCCCAAGGCGGGATTGCCGCCGGTGAGTTGGTAAAGGCAAAGCCCACCATCCCGGCCTGCGCCACCGGCAGCAGGTGGATGCCCATGACACCGACGTGCGCGCTGTTGCGAATCCCGGCGAAGGCGATGCCGTTGCGGCGCGCGCGCTGGATGACCGCCTCGATTGCCCATTGCGCCGCGACATAAGGCAGTGCGTCGCGGTTGTCGATCAGGCACACCCCCGCGCGCTCGGCCACCATCGCCGGCTGCGCCGCACCATCGGCACGGCCTTTGCGCAGCATCCCGCAGTAGAACGGCACGCGCGACATGCCGTGCGTCGGCAACCCGTGTTCCTCGGCGTGAACCAAGTGGCGTGCCGCGGCCTCGGCCATGCCATCATTTGCCCCGGCCCGCTTGAGCGCGGTGCTCGCCAGGCGAACCAGCGTCTGCGCGTCTTTCTTCATAACGGGGATTCTAACCATGGGCAAGATGATCGAGCTGACTGCATCCGATGGCCACAAGCTCGCGGCTTACCGCGCCGACCCCGCGGGCAAGCCGCGCGGCGCCATCGTCGTGATCCAGGAAATCTTCGGCGTCAACAGCCACATCAAGTCGGTGGCCGACGGCTTCGCGAAGGACGGCTACGTCGCCATCGCGCCGGCGATGTTCGACCGCGTGCAGAAGAATTTCGACGTCGGCTACACGCCGCCCGACATCGAGAAGGGGCGCGAGATGCGCGCCAAGGTCACGCTCGACATGGCGATGAAGGACACGCAGGCCGCGATCGACGCGGTCAAGAACGTGGGCAAGGTCGGCATCGTCGGCTACTGCTGGGGCGGCTTCGTCGCGTGGATGGCGTCGGCCAAGCTGAGCGGGCTGTCCGCGGCGGTTCCCTACTACGGTGGCGGCATTCTCGACAACGCCGACATCGAGCCCAAGGTGCCGGTGATGGCGCACTTCGGCGAGAAGGACCACATGATCCCGGTGGACGGCGTGAAGAAGCTCGCCGAAAAGCACAAGAAGCACCAGGTGTTCATCTACGCCGCCGACCACGGCTTCAACTGCGACCAGCGCGGCTCCTTCAACGCGCCGTCAGCCAAGCAGGCGCGCGAGCGCACGCTGGAGTTCTTCCGCAAGCACGTGGGTTAATTATTCGGCGTCGGCTTTGCTGCCGAGCAAGGCGCGCCGGAAGCGCGCCTTGAGCAGCGTCCCCTCGCGCGGCGGCAGCACGAGGGGAATCTTCTCCGCGTCGACCTTCACGACCCCGAAATTCGGGCCCTTCTTCCCATGAATGGCCTTCGTTAGCTCCGCGGGTTCCACAATGTTCAAACCGCAGGATCGGGCCACACCATTCAGGTCGATGCCGTGTGCGGTGTGCGTTTCCTGCATGCCGGTCTCGCCGTAGCGCTCGTTGTCGATCACCACAATGGTGAGATTCGCCGGCTGCTGCACGCCGATGGTGGCGAGCGAGCCCATGCCCATCAGCATCTCGCCGTCGCCGGTGATCACCAGCACGCGACGTTTCGGCTGCGCGAGCGCGAGCCCGAGGCCGATCATCGCCGCCTGGCCCATTGCGCCCCACAGCGGGAAGTTGAGCGGCGAGTCGCCGGCAGCGGTGATGTCCCACGCGGTCGAGCCGAGCCCCGCCACCACAAGAAGATCTTTGCGATTTCTTAGTAACGAACGCACGACGTCGCGCCGCTTCATCGGGAGGTCTGGTCCTGGAAGCTCTTGATGCCGATCACGCGCTGCGGGATCAGCACCGCGACCGACGCGTAGCTGTTGTAGGCAAGGCGCAGCGCCGCGTTGACCGTCGGCACGATCTCGGCCTCGGTCGTCGGCGCGTGAACCACCGTGCCCATCGCCTCCAACACCGGGCGCACTGCCTGGCCCATCGGCACCTGCCACGGGTTGAATTCGCCCTGCTCGCCGCGCATGGTGACCAGCGTCACCAGCGGGAAGCGGCACTCGCGCACCATGCCGAGCACGTTCACCACGTTGCCGACCCCGCTCGACTGCATGAGGAGCACGCTCTTCTGGCCGCCGAGCCAGGCGCCGGCGGCGAGGCCGATGCCTTCTTCTTCCGTGCTCAGCACCACCGCGCGCATCTTCTTGTCGGCCTGGCACAGCTCGATCAGGCGCTTGTGCCCGGCGTCGGGCACGTAGCCGACCATGCGCACGCCAGCGGCCGACAGCTCCTTGTGGATCTGTTCAGGCCACATTGCGCAGCAGCGTCTGTCCGGGGGAAACGCGCGTAAAGGCGACCGGCTTCATCGTGACGACCCCATCCTTGATGCTGGTGAACGCCGACTGCTCGAGCGCGCCGGACTCCGGGAAGTCGGTGCGGAAATGCGCGCCGCGCGATTCGCGGCGCGCGGCCGCGGCGAGCGCGATGGCGCGGCTCACGGCGACCAGGCTCTTCAGGTTGAGCCAGTCGTGCCAGGTGAGGTTGAACGCGCGCTCCGCGCTCGGCAGCGTCCAGGCATCGAGCGCGCGATCGAGCGCGTTGAGATCGGCCTGTGCGTCGAGCAGGCCCGCGGCATCGCGCAGGATGCCGACCTTCTCCCACATCACGCCGTAGAGCTTGTCGCGCAGTGGCTCGAGGCTCGCCGCGGGTCCGCGGCGGAAGGGGCGCTCGCAGAATTCGATCGCGGCTTCGATCGCCGCGCGGTCGGGCTCGCGGTACGAAGCGCTGTTCACCCAGGCCGCCATTTCGTCGCCGGCGACCGCGCCGAACACGGTGGAGTTCGCCACGCCGTTGCCGCCGAGGCGGTTCGCGCCGTGCACGCCGCCCGAGTCCTCGCCCGCCACGAAGAGTCCCGGCAGCGCCGTAGTGCAATCGGAAGCGAACTCGACGCCGCCCATCATGTAGTGAGCGGTCGGCACCACTTCCACCATGCCACCCGCGAGGTCGAAGCCGCAGTCGGCGCAGCGCTCGACCATGCCCTTGAACTGCTTTGTGACCTCCGCCGGTCCAAGGTGACTCATCGACAGGTACAGGCCGCCGTGCGGGGTCACGTTTCCCTTGCGGATTTCCGAGAACATCGATCGCGACACGATGTCGCGGGTCGCGCGCTCGGCTTTCGGGTCGTAGCGCGGCATGAAACGTTCCTTCGCGCCGTTGAGCAGATGCCCGCCGGCCCCGCGCAGCCCTTCCTCGAGCACGGTGCCGGTCATGCGCGTGTGCGCGCCTGCGAGCAAGCCGGTGGGATGGAACTGCACCATCTCCATGTCGCGCAGCGGCAGCCCGGCGCGCAGCGCCATCGCCAGGCCATCGCAGGTCTTGTCGCCCGACGGCGTGTGGTAGCGGTACATGGTCGGGCCGCCGCCGGTGGCGAGCAGCACCGCTTTCGCGCGCACGAACACGTATTCACCGGTGCGCATGTCGATGAACAGCACCCCCGCAATCGATTCTCCCGAGGAGTCCTTGATCAGTTCGACTGCGCGATGCTCTTCCAACCGGCCGATGTCGCGCGCCCACACCTGCTCGGCGAGGCGGTTGATGATCTCGATGCCGGTCAGGTCGCCCTTGTGCACGGTGCGGTCGAAGGTCTGGCCGGCGAACGCCTTCTGGTGGACGGTGCCATCGGGGTTGCGGTCGAAGAAACAGCCGAGCTCGTTTTCCAGCTCCCGGATTCGTTCGATCGCCAGCGCCACCAGCTTCCAGGCCAGCTCCTGGTCGGAGAGCCAGGCGCCGCCCTGGATCGTGTCCATGAAGTGGCGCTCGATCGAGTCCTCGCGTGCCAGCGCGACGTTGTAGCCGCCCTGCACCATGCGCGTGCAGCCGCATTTGCCGAGCAGGCCTTTCACCGCGACGGTGATGGAAAGTTGCGGCGCGGCCTTGTGCGCGTGCAGCGCCGCGAACAGCCCCGCGCCGCCCGAGCCGAGGATCAGGATGTCGCTGTCGAGGGTTTTCGCATCCATTGGCTGGCGAGCACCATCGCGACGAGCGTGAGGCCGACCGCGTCGAACAGAGTCTTGGGATAGACCAGCAGCACGCCGGCGACGAGCAGCATCAGGCGCTCGTGCCACGGCGTTTTCTTGAACAGCCAGCCCTGGAAGGCGCCGGCAAGCGCCATGATGCCGACCGCCGCGGTGAAGGTGACGAGCGCGATCGAGCCCCAGTTGGCGTCGTCGAGCGTCTTCCACGACCCGGTGAGCAGCAGGCCGGTGCCGGCAGGATCGAGCACGAACATGAATGGAACCAGGAACGCGGGCGTGGTGTACTTCCAGCACTGCAGCGTGGTCTTGTAAGGGTCCCCGCCGGTGATCGCCGCGGCGGCGAACGGCGAAAGCGCGGTCGGCGGCGACACTTCCGACAGCACCGCGTAATAGAAGATGAACATGTGCGCCGCGAACTCCGGCACCTTCAGTGCGATGAGCGCGGGCGCGGCGATCACCGCGCAGATGATGTAGGACGCGGTGACCGGCACCGCGAGGCCGACGATCCAGACGATCAGCGCGGTGTAGATCGCGGTGAGCAGCAGCGAGTTGCCGGCATACGCGAGCACGATAGAGCTGAACTTGAGGCCGAGGCCGGTGAGGGTCACCACGCCGACGATGATGCCGGCGCCGGCGCAGGTGGCCGCGACGTTCAGCACCTGCAGCGAGCCGCCCTCCAGCGCCTTGACGAAGCCCGAGCTGAAAAATCCCCTACCGGTGCGGAAGAACCCGTAGGGGATGAGCGTCGTGTCGCGCCGCAGAAAGCTGGTCACAAACCCCACAACCGTTGCCCAGAACACCGACAGTTCCGGCGACATGGGAAAGGGAGGAAATGGCAGCGTCATGAAGGCGACGATCGAGATCAGCGAAAGGAAGTGGTACCAGTAGCGTTTCGCCAGGGTCCATGCGCTCTCCACGCTCGCGAAGGTCACGTCCCGCATGCCGAATTTGCGCACGTCGATCTCGACCATCAGGAACAGCGTCAGGTAATAGAGGCCGGTCGGGATGACGGCCATCAGCACCACGTCGAGGTACGAGATCTTGAGGAACTCGGCGATGATGAACGCGGCGGCGCCGAGCACCGGCGGCGAGATGATCGCGCCCAGCCCCCCTGCGGCGAGCAGCCCGCCCGCCTCTTCCTTGCTGTAGCCCACCTTCGCCAGCATCGGCGCGGCCACCGCGCCCAGCGTCACGGTGGTCGCCACGCCCGAGCCCGACGGGCCGCCGAGCAGGAACGAGGCCAGCGTCACGGTGCGGCCCGCGCTGGTGGGCTTGCCGCCCATCGCCGCGAAGGAAAAGTCGATGAAGAACTTGCCCGCCCCCGAGAACTGCAGGAAGGCGCCGTAGATGGTGAACAGGATGATCAGCGTCGAGGACACGCTGATCGCGGTGCCGTAGATGCCCTCGAGCGTCATGTACATGTGCCCGACCAGGCGGTCCACTTCGTAGCCCTTGTGTGTCCACGGCGCCGGCAGATAGGGCCCGAAGAAGGCGTACGCCAGGAACGACGCGGTGATCACCGGCAGGATCCAGCCCGTGGTGCGGCGCATCGCCTCGAGCACCAGCAGGACGAGCAGCACGCCGAACACCACGTCCCAGTCGGTCGGCAGGATCGAGCGGTCGAAGAAATCGTCGCCGCCCGCGATCAGGTACACCGTGGTGGCCACGCCGCCCAGCGCGAGCAGCCAGTCCCACCACATCACGCGGTGGCGGAAGCGGCGGCTGACGGGAAACACGAGGAAGCTGAGGAACAGGACGAACGCGACGTGCGTCGCGCGCAGGTGCTCCGGCCGGACGATGGCGTAGGCGGTATACAGATGGAACACCGACATCACCACCGCGGTCGTCGTGACGAGTGCGGCAAGCCAGCCCGCGTGGCGGTTCTGCAAGCCCTCCTCGCGCTCGATCATCTCCTCGGCGCGCGCGAGCGCTTCCTGGCTCACCTCGTCGGCGGGCTTGTGGATGCGAACCGCTTCCTCGCTCATGCTCCTCCCCCGGCCAATGAAAAAGCCCCGCCGGGCGGGGCCTTCTCGACTGTAGCGTCAACTGCGGCGTTTCGCCTAATCCAGCTTGGCGCCCTTTTCCTTGAAGTAGCGCAGCGCGCCGGGATGCCATGGAATTCCACCCGCGGCCGCGGTTTTCTGGATCTCGAGCTTGATGTTCTCCGCCTCCTTGTGCACGCGAATCAGCTCTTCGCGGTGCTCGAACACCGCCTTGACGATGTTGTAGGCGGTCTTCTCGTCCATGTTCTGGTGCGCGACCAGCAGGTTCATTACCGTGGCCTGCTTGTTGTCGGCTTCCATGCCCTTGTAGACGTCCTTGCCGATCGTGTCCTGCACATAGAGGTTGCCGTACTTCTTGTTCATCGCCGCCACCAGGTTGGCGTGGTCGATCATCTTGATCTTCACGCCGGGCGAGTTGGCGAGATCGGTGACCGCGGCGGTGGGCAGGCCGCCGACCCAGAAGAAGGCGTCGATCTTGCGGTCCTTGAGCGCGTTCACCGACTCGGCGACGCCGAGGCGCTCGCGCTTCATGTCCTTGTCCTTGTCGAGGCCCGCGGCCTCGATCACGCGGAACGCCATCACCTCGGTGGCGCTGCCGCCCGAGCCCGTGGACACGCGCTTGCCCTTGAGGTCGGACATCTTGGTGACCCCGGTGCCCTCGATCGACACCACGTGCATGCGGTTCGGGTACATCACCATCAGCGTGCGCACCGGGACCGGCTTGCCGGTGAACTTGTCCTGCCCCTTGTAGGCGTCCAGGCCTGCGTCGACCATCGTCATCGCGACATAGGGCTTGCCGGTGCCGATGAGCTGCAGATTGGCCACCGAGCCGCCGGTGACTTCGGCGGTCGCCTGCATGCCCGGCACGTACTTGGAGAGCACCGCCGCCATGCCGCCGCCGAGCGGGTAATACACGCCGCCGGTGCCGCCGGTGGCGATCGACAGGTTCTGCGCCAGCGCCGCGAACGGCAGCAAGCAAAGCGCGAGCGCTCTGAACATGAGCTTCATTCGATCCTCCTCCTAATGGTTTGGGAAATTCTACCGCACGCCCAGACGCTTCAACGCCTCCGCGCGCTTCTGCTGCGCCGCGGTCCTGACCTGCGCGTACAGGCTGGCGCCGTGGCTGTCCATGGCAACGAGCAACGGACCGAAACCGTTGACGCGGAACTTCCACAACGATTCGGGATTGAGGTCGTCGAGGTCCACGTCCTCGATCGCCTCGATCCAGGTGGTCTCGAGCGCCGCGGTGCCGCCGATGATCGCGAGGTACGCGCCGCCCATCTGCGCGAAGCTCTTGAGCGAGTCCTCGCGCAGGCCGCCCTTGCCGATGATCAGCCGCACACCGTATTGCTGCATCAGGGGCCGCGTGAACCGTTCCATGCGATCGCTGGTGGTCGTGCCGACGCAAATCGGGACATAGCCCGATTCGGTTTTCTTGACGTTGGGCGCGGTGTGGATCACCGCATGGCCGCGCATGTCGAAGCGTGTCTTGCGCCCGCGATCGAACATGTGGATCTGCGTCGCGTCTCGAATGCCGTAGAGCGTACCCTTCAGGGTAACGGTGTCGTTGATACGGAGTTTTCGAACATCCGTATCGCTCAACGGCGTATCGAACTCGTAATGCATCAGCTGCCCAGCAGCGCCTGCTTCAGATCGTCCTGCACCGGCTTGTCGCCGAGCCAGATTTTCAGCAATGCCTTGTACAGATCGGCGCCCGGGATCGGCTTGCCGGCGGGCTTGCCGTTGACCATGACCTGCGTGTCGGCGCCGGTCCAGTCGAGGTCGATCGCCATGCCCTTCTTCGCTTCCTTCACCTCGGCGATGATCGCGCCGAGCTCCTTCAGGCGCGGCTCGAGCGCTTTCACCTCGGCCTCGGAGTGGTTGGCGCGGATCCCTTCGTTGAGCGCTTCGTTGAAGGCGTCGGCGCTCACGTCGCGCAGCATGCGAATGGCGACGCGCTTCGGCCCCGGCTGGTCGATGAGCGCGGCCGCGTTGGCGCTCTTCTGCGTGACGTACAGGCCCATGGCGTAGACCTTGAAGAACAGGCGCTTGCGCAAACCCGCGCCGTTCAGCGTGACATCGGCATTGGCGATGCGCGTCTTGTCGTCGATGCGAACACCTTCCACTTCGGCGGCCAGCGCCGCGAAGGAGAGCAAGCACAGGAGAGAAACCGCAAACCTCATTGCAAACCTCCACTCAGTTTCCGAGCAACGCTTCCTTGAGATCCGGCTGCACCGGGTCTTCGCCCAGCCAGATGCGCAGCAGCACCTGGTAGAACGCCTTGCCGGCCATCGGCCGGCCCTGCGCCACGCCGTCGAAGAAGAGCGTGGTGCCGTGTTCCGAGAGGGCGTAATCGAGCACGATGCGCGCGCCCTTCTTGGACTGCCCAACGGCGCGGATCATCGCCTTGAGCTCGTCGATCTGCGTCTTCACCGCGGCGATCTGCGCCTCGCTGTTGTTCGCCCGCATGCCCGACTCGATCGACTCGACGAACTGCTCCGCGTCGGCGTCGCGCATCATCACCAGGATGATGCGCTTCGGTCCCTTGCCCTCGATCGCCGCCTGCGCCGTCGTCGCCTTGGCCGGCAGATACAGTCCGGCAACATACACCTTGAAGATGAAGCGGGTTCGCAGGGCAAAGCCGTTGAGCAGCAGCTCGTGGCCGTCGACCTGGATGCGATCCTCCAGGCTGACCCCTTCGAGCTCGGCCGCGAGAACTGGAAAGTGCGGCGTCAGTGCAAACAGCAAAGTCATCAATCTAGAAACCGTATTCCACCCCCGACGGGCGAAACGTGGCGCGTGCACGCCGCGCGGAGTGGCACTGCATGTTCACCGCCACCGGGTTCATCGTGATGTGGGTCGCGGCGGTCTCGACGTGCACCGCGAACGCGGTCGAGTCGCCGCCCAGGCCCTGTGGCCCGACCCCGAGCAGATTGACCGCCTCGCCGAGCGCGGCTTCGAGCTTCGCGCCTTCAGGGTCCTCGCAGCGCGAGCCGAGCGCTCGCGTGGCCGCGACCTTGGCGAGGTGCACGCACAGGTCGGCGGTGCCGCCGACGCCCACCCCGACGATGGTCGGCGGGCAGGTCTTGCCGCCCGCTTCCAGCACGCAGTCGACGACGAAGGTCTTGATCGCGTCGACGCCCTCGGCCGGGATCGCCATGCGCAGCCAGGAGTTGTTCTCCGAGCCCGAGCCTTTGGGAATCATTTCGATCACCAGAGACTCCTCCTTGGAGAAATCGATGTTGATCACCGGCACGCCGCGCCCGGTGGAGTTCTGCTCGTTGACGCGCGTGGTCGGGTGCACGATCGAGGAGCGGAACGAGTACTCCCTGGTCGAGCGCGCGCAGCCGCGCCGGATCGCGTCCTTCAGGCCGGCGCCGTCGACCTCGACGCCGCGACCGATCCACACGTTGTAGACCGGGATGCCGGTGTCCTGGCACAGCAGGTTGTTGGTGTCCTCGGCGACCGCGATGTTGCGGATCATGGTGCCGAGCATGCGCTTCGCCCCGGCGTCGGTCTCCGTCGCGGCGAGGCGCTCGAAGCCGTGCTTGATATCCGGCGGCAGCTCCTTCAGCGCGCGGATATAAAGCTCTTTGGCGGCTTCCTCGACCGCCAAGAGATCCACTTTCATCGTAGATCGACCTTCACTTCACCTCGATCTTGCGCTCCTTGACCACGCGGGCCCACAGAGCGGTTTCTTCCTTCATCTCGCGCGCCATCTGCTCCGGGGTGTTGCCGACCGGCGCGAGCCCCTGCACGTACAGCCGGCCGCGCAGGTCGCTCGCCTCGAGCGCCTGCTTGGTGTCGGCATAGACCTTGTGCACCACGCTTTTCGGCGTGCCGGTGGGCGCGACCAGGCCGAACCAGCCGGTGTTCTCGAAGCCCGGGATGGTCTTGCCGATCGGCGGCACGCCGGGGAGTTGCGCCGCCTCGCCCTTGCTCGTCACGCCAAGCGCGCGCAACCGGCCGCCCTGGATATGGCCGAGGGCGGCCGCCAGGTTGCCGAGGAAAAAGTTGGTTTCGCCGGCGATCGAGGCCGCGAGCCCCGGGCCTTCGCCCTTGTACGGCACCGCGAGCGCGTCGATTTTCGCCTGCCAGACGAAATTTTCCGCGGCGAGATGGGTCTGCGAACCGATGCCGGCGTGGCCGAAGGTGACCTTTCCGGGATTGGCGCGCGCGTAGTCGACGAGGTCCTTCACGCTCTTGAACGGTGAGCTCGCGGGCACCGTCAGCACCTGCGGCCCGGACACGACCTTGGTGATCGGCACGAAGTCCTTTTCCGGGTCGTAGCCGAGCTTGGCGTAGATGTGCTGGTTTGCGGTCACTACCGAACCCGACGGGAAGAACAGCGTGTAGCCGTCGGGCGCCGCACGCGCCGCTTCGGCGGCGCCGAGGCTGCCACCGGCGCCGCCGCGGTTCTCGATCACCACCGTCTGACCCCAGATTTGCGACAGCTTCTCGCCGAGCAGGCGCGCAGAGATGTCGGTCGCGCCGCCGGGCGGGAACGGCACGATGAAGCGCACTGGCCGCTGTGGCCAATTCGGCGGCGAGGATTGCGCCAGCGCTGCGGCCGCAAACAGCGCCGCGAGCAGACCTACGATGATTTTTTTCATGGATCCTCCTCGGGCGATTCTACAGCGCCAGCGCGAACGCGAGCCCGACCGCCAGCGCGAACGCGGCAGCGGCAGCGGCGAGGCTTTTCTGCCAGTTGCGCCAGGGAAGGAACTCGAGCGCGAGCACGCGCAGGCCGCCGCCCAGGTGGGCGGCGAGCGCCACCACGATCAGCCACTCGCCGAGCTTCACCAGCGGCTGCTGCGTCCACGCAAGGAAGCTGTCGAGGTGCAGCGCATTGCCGAGCGCCCAGAAATGTAGCGGCAGGAACAATGCGAGCGCGATGCCCGACACGCGGTGCACCACGAACGCCCAATACGAGGGGTGCTGCCTCAAGCGAACACCCCGAGCACCGCGCGCATGCCGGTCCAGCCGAGGAACGCCGCGAACAGCAGCAGCGCGAAATCGCGCGAGCGCCCGCGCCAGCCGAGCCACTCGCTCAGCACGCTGCGCAGGCCGATCGGCGCGTGCACCGTCACCGCCAGCACGAACAGCGAATAGAACGCGAACCAGGCGATGCTGCCGCGCGTGCGCTGCAGGATCTCGGCGGCGGTCAGGCCGCTGCGCACCGCGTAGACGATGGTGACGAGGTGCACCGCGACGCACAGGGCAAGCACCGCCGCGCTCGCGCGCTGCGCGATCCACAGCCGCGCTTCGCCGCGGAACGTCAAAGGAGCGCGTACACGCTTAGAGGTCCCCGTGCAGCACGGCCTTGGTCACTTCGCGCTTCAGCCCGGCGATCGCCGCGGTGGGGGAAAGCTGCTTGGGGCAGCGCTCGGTGCAGCTCACATGGCTGTGGCAGGCGTGGCAGCCGGCGTCGCCGGCCACCGCGCGCAGCCGCTCGAGCGTTTCGCGATCGCGCTCGTCCTTGATCAGGGTCCAGGCGCGGTTGAGCGCCGCCGGCCCGAGATACTGCGGATTCCACGACACCACGTCGCAGGCCGCGTAGCACACCGCGCAGCCGATGCACTCGATCCCGGCATCGGCCTGCACGCGCGGCGCCGAATCCGGGCGCACTTTCGCGAAATCGTCCTTGCGCGTGGCATGGCCGCGGAACTCGCCTTTGGCGCGCGCCCATTTGTCGAAGAACTCGCGCATGTCCGCCACCAGGTCGCGGATGACGGGCAGGTTTTTCAAAGGAGCAATTTCAAGAAAACCACTGCGGGCAACCTTGTCCACATGGGTCCGGCACGTCCAGCGCGGCACGCCGTTCACCATCATCGCGCACGAGCCGCACATGCCGACGCGGCAGGCGAAGCGGTAGGCGAGCGTGGAATCGAGCGCGCGCTGGATGTGGGTGACTACGTCGAGCACCGTCTGGCTCGCTTCGCGCGGCACCTCGAAGCTCTGGAAGGCGCCGTCGGCGCCGCCGCGCCAGACGGAGACCTTCAGATGCCGAGCCACAGCAGTCCGCCCATGATCAGCGAGGCAAGGAACAGCGTCTCGGACACGAGGAGGATCACCGGCTGCCAGCCTAGCGCAGCAAGCTCGACGAAGGAAGTCATCACGCCGAGCGCCGCGATCGCCGCCACCAGGCACCAGCGCGAGAGCGAGGCGAGCGCAGCGCCGGCCTGCGGCGGCACCCAGCCGGCGCTGTTCGCCGCGGCGAGCAGCACGAACACCACGAGGAACCAGGGCAGCAGCGGCGTGCCCCGTCCTTTCTTCTTGTTATGAAAAAAAATTGACAGCGCCATCACGACCGGCACGAGCAGCGCGACGCGCAGCAGCTTGACGAAGGTCGCGGTCACGCCGGCTTCGGGCGAGATCATGTAACCCGCGCCCACCACCTGCGCCACGTCGTGGATGGTGCCGCCGAGGAACAGGCCGGCGCCGGCCGCGTCGAGCTCGAGCAGCGGCACGAGCGCGGGGTAGAAAATCATCGCCAGCGTGGAGAGCGCGGTCACGCCGACCACGGTCAGCAGCGTGAACTGCGAGCTGCGCTCGCCCTTCGGCAGCACCGCCGAGATCGCCAGCGCGGCCGACGCACCGCAGATCGCCACCGCCCCGCCGGTGAGCACGCCCTCCGCCGGCGGAAGCTTCATCGCGCGCGCGAGCGCGGTACCGAACAGAATGGTCGCGAGCACCGCGCCCATCACCAGCAGCACCGGCGCCACGCCCAGCGCGCTGATCTGCTCTACGGTGATGCGCGCGCCGAGCAGCCCGACGCCGAAGCGCAGCACGGTGCGCGCGGTGAACTCGATGCCGGGACGCGTGCGCGGGTCGATGGCGAGGAAGTTGAACGCGATGCCGAACAGCAGCGCGAACAGGAACTGCGGCCCGCCGTAGCGCTCGGAGACGAAGGTCGCCGTCACGGCGATCAGCGCCGCGACGCCGAATCCCGGCCACAGCCCGCGGACCGTCAATCGATGACTCGGTCGGCGCGCTGGATGAATTCGCGCGGCAGCTTCAGGCCAAGCGTGCGAGCCGTCTTCAAGTTGACGACCAGCTCGAACTTCTGGGGTTGCTCGACCGGCAGCTCCGCGGGACTCGCACCTCGCAGGATCTTGTCGACCAGCACTGCGGCACGCCGGAAGTTTTCGTTGCGCTCGGTGCCGTAGCTCAGCAAGCCACCGCCAGCGGTCATCTCCTCATAAGGGCTGAGCAGCGGCAGACGCGCCTCGAGCGCGCGCTCGACGAGGTAATCTCGATGCGCGGCGATGAACACGAGGGCCGGGGCGTACAGCGCATCCGCTTTTTGACGGACGATTTCATTGAACGCGATCGCCAGTTCTTCCGTGCGCGCGACCTCGATGACCAAGGGCTCGAACTTGAGCCGCTTTGCCGCCGCTACGAAGGCCTCGAGCGAGAGCTTGCTGTACGGGTCGGGCTTGTGAATCAGGATCGCCAGTCGCCGCGCCCGCGGAAGGATCTCGCGCACGATCTCGACGGCTTTCGCTTCCGTCATATGCACCATCACGCCGGTGATGTTGCCCCCAGGCTGACGGAAGCTCTTGATGAATCCCTGCTCTACCGGGGAGGCTGCGCTCGCGAAGACAATCGGAATGGTCGACGTTGCGTTCTTCGCCGCAAGCACCCCGCCCGAGCTCCCGGTGAGGATGACCGCGGGTCGATGCGCCACCAATTCGGTCGCCAGCGAAGGCAGCCGCTCCGGCTTGTTTTCACCCCAGCGAACGTCGAACGTGACGCTACGCCCTTCCTCGTGCCCGAGCTTTCTCAATTCCGCCTGAAAAGCCTGCATGCGCTCCTTGTAGCTGGACGGGGTGCCCGGCAGCAGGCAAGCGATGCGGCTCGGTGCCTTTGGAGACTGCGCAAAAACGCTGAACGCGAGAACTAACCCGCCGCCGCCCGCGAGCAGCAGAGCGCGCCGCCGGCCCCGCTCACGCGCTCTCGTACAGCCTCGTCAAGACGAACTCGCGGTGACCGAGCGCTTCAGCCGCCGTCAGACGGCCGTTGGCGGTGCGGAACATGCAGTCGAGCAGCTTGTCGCCCGCTTGGTCGGGCGTCATCTCTTTGCGCAGCAGGCCGGAAACGTCGACGTCGATGTGCTCCGACATCGTGCGCACCGTTTTCGGATTCGCGCACAGCTTGATCACCGGCAGGATCGGATTGCCGATCACGTTGCCCTGGCCGGTGGGAAAGAAATGCACCGCATACCCGGCGGCCGCGCACAGCGTCACCATCTCCGCCGCGGCAGAGGAGGAGTCCATGAACCAGAGCCCGGGACCGGTGGGCATCTCGGCCTTGTCTAGCACGCCGTCTACCTTGCACTGGCGGCCGATCTTCTGGATGTTGCCGAGCGCCTTTTCCTCGATGGTGGTGAGGCCGCCGGCGATGTTGCCCTTGGTCGGCTGCGAGTCGGAGAGGTCGCTGGTCTTGTGGCGGTTGATGATCTCCTGGTAGCGGTCGAACATGAACTGGAATTTCTTGCGCACTTCGTCGTTGCGGCAGCGCGCGGCGACCAGGTGCTCGCCGCCGGTGAGCTCGGTGGTTTCGCCGAACACCAGCGTCACGCCGTGCGGATAGAGCTTGTCGAACGCATTGCCCACCGTCGGGTTCGCGCCGCAGCCGGAGGTGGTGTCGGACTCGCCGCACTTGGTGGACACCCACAGGTCCTTGAGCGGCCGCTCCTCGCGGCGCAGCTCGCTCGCCGATTGCAGGTATTCGCGCGCCTTGAGCGACGCGCGCCGGATGGTCTCGTGGTCGCCGTGGCCTTCGATGCCGAAGAACGACACCGGCTTGCCGGTGGCGGCGATGCCGTCGGCCACCTTCTTCGCCCAGCCGTCCTCGATGCCGATGACGATGGCGGCGGCGACGTTCGGATTCGAGCCGGTGCCGATCAGCGTGCGGAAATGCAGGTCGAGGTCGGCGCCGAACTGCAGCCGCCCGTACGGGTGCGGCAGCGCCATGGTGCCCTTGATGTTGTTCTCGACCGCCTGCGCGGCGGCGTTGGATAGGTCGTCGACCGGCAGGATGACGACGTGATTGCGCACACCGACGCGGCCGTTCTCGCGTTTGTAGCCCCAGAAAGTGGATTTGCCGAGATTCATGTCTACCAACGCTTGGTTTTGACGTTATGTACGTGCAGATGCTCGCCCTTGCCGATCGGCTTCACCACCTTGCCGATGTCGACGCCGTACTTGATCACGGTATCGCCCGGCTGGTAGTCCTTGAGCGCGACCTTGTGGCCGATCGGGATGTCGCTCTTCGCCGTGACCTGGAGGTCCTTGTCGTCTTCCATGATCCAGCCGGTGAGCGGCTGGCCGGACTTGACGCCTTCCACCACCACGACCCCTACGCCATCGCCTTCTTCATGCACCACGAAATGGATCATAGGGGCGTTATTCTATTCGCATGTTCACGCGTCGCAGCTTCCTGAAGACGCTCGGCGCCCTGGGCGCCGCGCATGCGCTGCCCAGTTTCGCAGCGGACCCGTTTTCCCTCGGCGTGGCGTCGGGCTATCCCTCGCCCGACGGCGTGGTTCTGTGGACGCGGCTCGCCGGCACGCTCGACCCGCTCGCGATGCCGGTGCGCTGGGAAATCGCCGGCGACGAAGCATTCAAGTCGGTTCTTTTTTCAGGCACAGCGACTGCCGAGCCCGCGTGGGCGCATTCGGTTCACGTCGAGGTCAGCGGCCTCGCCCCCGAGCGCTGGTACTGGTATCGCTTCCTGACCGCCGGCGCCGAGAGTCCGATCGGCCGCACGCGTACCGCGCCGGCCGCCGGCGCCGCCAACCCGCGCCTGCGTTTCGCCTTTGCTTCCTGCCAGCAGTACGAGCAGGGCTATTTCAACGCCTATCGCCATATCGCCGCGGACGCGCCCGACCTGGTCGCGTTCCTCGGCGACTACATCTACGAATCGAGCTGGGGCCGCGACCACGTGCGCAAGCACGACCGGC
>Ga0307497_10000115_pt1 | contig 16677 bp, 20 predicted proteins | sample 10_S_MG_FD_201366 | JGI IMG/M metagenome (GOLD analysis project Ga0307497, IMG submission 201366) | Soil microbial communities from Populus trichocarpa stands in riparian zone in the Pacific Northwest, United States - 10_S | ecosystem: Environmental > Terrestrial > Soil > Riparian zone > Trees...
GGTCGAACAGGCAAAGCTCGACGCGCTCGGCATGCTTGGAGAACAGCGCGAAGTTGACCCCGGCGCCGTCCCAGCTGGCGCCCAAGGGATAGGGCCGCCCGCGCCAGACGGCGCTGGGCGCGACCAGGGCTCGGGCGGGCGCATCCACAGCGCCCGGATTATGCAGAAATTGTGCGGTTTGGCTGGACCAGATGACAGCCGTGGGTGCGCCAGCTGCCGTCGAGCTGGCGTTGCATGGCGTAGTAAGCGACCCAAACCGCCCCGGAACGGTCGGTGACCTGTACCGGTTGCACGACGTCGCCGCCCATCACCACCAGCTCGAGAAACGCGACGGCGGAAGGGCGGTAGACCGCGCGGTACGCCATGCGCACCGTGTCGAGGAAACGCTCGGGCGTACCGAACGCCTGCTGGACGCCCGGCGACACCAGCGCGAAGGCGCTTTGCGCGTCGTCGCGCCGGAAGGCGTCGATCTGGCGGTGGATCACTCCGCGGATCTCTTCCATGTCGGCCGCGGTGACGCCGCTGTCCGTCGCGGCCGGCGCCGCGAGCGGTAGCAGGACGGCCAGACAAAAGAACAGTGCTCTCAGCATCTAGCTCCCCTGCCCGGCGGCGACCACCGTGGCCACGCCGCCCGCGCGCATCACATCCTCCAGCCGCTCGCGCTCGGCCATCACCCGGCGCGCATAGTAGGCATTGGCGTCACCCGAGGCGCCGTTGTATTGCTGCAGGCCGCCCTCGAGGGTGCCCGTCCGGTATACGTACTCCTGGAGGATGCGCGACCCGACCTGGATGTTGGCTTCGGGATCGAATACCGCGTCCTCGCCGCCCGCGGCGCGCAGCTTGTCCAGGTGGAAGCGCGGAATGATCTGCATCAACCCCTTGGCGCCCATACCGCTTTCGGCAATCGGGTTGAAGCGCGACTCCACCGCGATCACCGCCAGCACCAGCAGCGGGTCGAGGCCGACCTCGTCGGCGGAGCGGTGCGCGGCCGCCACCATGCGCCCGGTCACGGTCGAGGCGACGAGAAAGCGCCGCGACAGGTACTGGATCAGGACCTGCTGCGCCGGGTCGGCGGCGCTCGCCCCCGCCGCCGCGGGAAGCGCGGCGTCCGCCGGCGGCACGCACACCGCGGCAGCGTCGGGCGCGACCGCGGCCGGCGGCGCCGCAGCGATCAGCAGCGCACCGGAAGCAACCACCACATACGTCAGGATCTTGTTGGAAGCCGGGACAGGCATGAGGGCACCCCACCAGGAGGCCCAGATGGTAGGGGGCATGGTGACCGCGCGCTATCGCCGCGCCCGGAACTTTCTGTCGCGCCTCGACTACAGAGCGCTCGGCAAAATCTACAGCGAGATACTGGCCCGGGCGATAGTGGCTTCCGCTACGGGTCCATATCATGCAAGCCGTTACGCGTCGAAACAAATCCCGTCACCGAAAGAGGCCTACAAGCAATGAATATCGTCGCGATGGTTCTGGCAGGCGGTGAAGGCACGCGGCTGCATCCGCTGACGGCGGAGCACGCGAAACCCGCGGTTCAGTTCGCCAGCGGCTACCGGCTGGTGGACTTCGTCCTCAGCAACCTGGTGAACTCGCGCATCTCGACGATCTACGTGCTCGCGCAATACAAGCCCGAGTCGCTGCTGAAGCACGTCTCGAGCGCGTGGGCGCCGTGGTTCGCCGACGGCGACGGCACCATCAAGGCCCTGCTGCCGCGCTCCAATACCCTGGGCGGGCAGTTCAAGGGCACCGCCGACGCGGTCTACCAATATCTCGACCTGCTGCAATCGCATTCGCCCGACGTTGTCGCGGTGTTCGCCGCCGACCATGTGTACCGCATGGATGTGCGCCAGATGATCGCGTTCCATCGCGAGCGCCGCGCGGACGTCACCGTATCGGCGGTCGGCGTGCCGCTCCCTCAGGCGTCGCATTTCGGCGTCGTCGCCGCCGGTGCGGACGGCCGGATAAGCGAATTCAAGGAAAAGCCCCAGCGCGCGCCGGCGATGCCGTCCGACCCGACCCGTGCTTACGCCTCCATGGGCAACTACCTGTTTGATCCGCAAGTCCTGGAGCGCGCGCTGATCGAGGCGCGCCGCCGCGGCGACACCGATTTCGGCCGCGACGTGCTGCCGCGCCTCTGCACCAGTCACAACGTCTACGCCTACGACTTCGCCAACAACCGCATCCCCGGCCTGCAGGACCACGAGGAGCCGGCCTACTGGCGCGACGTCGGCACGCTGGCGGCGCTCGCCGCCGCGCAGCAGGACGCGATGGGCAACCAGCCGCGCTTCAACCTCTGGAACCGCCGCTGGCCGATCCGCGGCGAATTCGACGCCGCCCTGCTGGCCCGCATCCGCGGCTGGAGGGAGCAGCTCGCGGCCGAGCCGCTCGGGCAGCCGCTCGCCGGCGTCGAGCGCCCGCTCAGCCCGGCGTGGCAAGGCGCGAGTAGAGATCGGCGTAGCGACGAGCGGCTGCAGCCCAGCTGAAGTCGCGCCGCATCCCGGCGCCCTGCATTTCCCGCCAGCGCCCCGGCTCGCGCCACACCGCGAGCGCGCGGCGCACCGCGGTCGCCAGCGCCGCGCTCTCGGCGCGCTCGAACAGAAACCCGGTCTCCCCGTCGATGATGGTATCGGCCAGGCCGCCGGTGGCGCGCGCCACCGGCGGCGTGCCGTAGCGCTGGCTGTACATCTGGTTCAGTCCGCAGGGCTCGAACCGCGACGGCATCAGGAAGAGATCGGCGCCCGCCTCGATCAGGTGAGCGAGCTCCTCGTCGAACGCGCTCGCGGCCGCCACCTGCCCGGGATGCCGGCCCGCCGCGAGTGAGAACGCGCCCTCGAGGTCGCGCTCGCCCCGGCCGAGCAAGGCGAATTGCGCCGGCAGCGCGGCCAGCTCGTTGATGGCGCCGGCGATCAGGTCCACGCCCTTCTGGTGCGTGAGCCGGCCGACGAAGCCGAGCAGGGGAATGTCGGCCCGCAGTTCCAGGTTCAGCTTCTTCTGCAGCGCCTGCTTGTTCAAGGCCTTCTTTTCCAGCGAGCCGGCGTCGTAATGGGCGGCCAGGTGCGGATCGCTGGAGGGATCCCACTCGGCGGTGTCGATGCCGTTCAGGATTCCGGTGAGCGCGCCGCGCCGCTCGCGCAGCAGCCCCTCCATTCCGCAGCCGAACTCCGCGGTCTGGATCTCGCGCGCATAGTTCGGGCTGACGGTGGTGAGCGCCTTGGCGTACACCAGGCCGCCTTTCAGGAACGAGATCCGGCCGTGGAACTCGAGCCGCGCGGTGGAGAAGTATTCCTGGCCGATTCCCAGCCGGTCGAGCCACGCGCGCTCGAAGTTGCCCTGGAACGCGAGGTTGTGGATGGTCAGCAGCGCCGGTGTGCTTGCGAGCACTGGCGCGAGCGCGGTCGGCCAGTCGTTGCAATGGAGCACGTCGTAGCCCGGCAGGCGCGCCGCCACGCGCGATAGCACGCCGAAGCGCAACGCGTTGTCCGGCCAATCCTGCCCGCCGGGATCCTGGTAGGGGCCCCCGCTGCGCTGATACAGCGCAGGACAGTCCAGCACCCGCAAATCCCCGGCGCCCAGCAGGCGGCAGTCGAAGCCGATTTCGTTGAAGCGCTCGACCTCCGATAAGCGCCCCGCTTTCTGCAGCACCTCCGGGTATCCGGGCAGCAGCACATCCACCTGCACGCCGAGCGCGCGCAGCGCGGGCGGCAGCGCGCCGCTGACGTCGCCCAGCCCGCCGGTTTTTATCAGCGGCGCACATTCCGGGGTCGCGAACAGGACTCGCATCAGTTCTTCTTATCCCACAAAAAAAGACCCCGGTAGGGGTACCGGGGTCGTGTTGCCTACATACGCACGAAGGGAGGGAAGTGCGTATGTATTGGGGGGAACCGGTTCAGCCGGTCGCGGCTCTTGCCTCGTAAGGGGACGGCGGCAGCACGGCGACCCTGATCGGCGCGCCAAAATCCTTGCGCACCGGGATGTCCAGACAGGCGGCGCCGTTCAGCTGGCGCGCGCCGAGCGCCTTCGCGAGCACGCTCTGCTGCTTCGGCGACTCCATTTCGATCAGGCAGGCGACGCGCGCGGCGCCGCGGTTGTGCACCAGGCGGAACGCATGCACCGCGCCGTAGGGCTCGCACAGCGCGAGCACCGCCTTGGTCAGGGTGTAGAAATCGTCGGCATCGCCGAGCTTGTCGGCCACTTCGGGTTTCATCGCACTAAATGCTATTGCCCGGCCCGTAGCGCGCCTATCCCAAAACCTCTGAACCTGCTGTAGTAGCCCGACTACAAAATCAGCGCGACCGCCGCGGCGGTCAGGCAGGTGGCGAGCGTGCCGGCGACGATCGACTTAATGCCCAGATCCACGACTTCCGCGCGGCGCTCGGGCGCCATGGTGCCGAGACCGCCGATCATGATGCCGAGGCTGCCGAAATTGGCGAAGCCGCACAGCGCATAGGTGAGCAGGATGCGGCTTCTTTCCGATAAATTTCTTGAATTCGCCAGATCCAGGTAAGCGACCAGCTCATTGATGACGGTCTTGGTGCCGAGCAAGGCGCCCGCCTCGCGCGCTTCGGCCCACGAAACCCCCGCCAGCCACGCGAGCGGCGCCAGCAGCCAGCCGAGAGCGCCCTGCAGGGTGTAGGGGGCGATCACCAGGTTGACGAGCGCCACCAGCGCCACGAATACCACCAGCATGGCGACGATGTTGAGCAGGAGCTGCGCGCCCTCGAGCGTGCCGCGCGTCAGCGCGTCCATGCTGCCGGAGGCCTCGGACCTGAGTTCCATCGCGGCCCCGCTCGCCGCCTGCGGGGGAACCATCAGGAATGCGATGACAAGTGCCGCCGGCGCCGACAGGATCGAGGCGATCAGCAGGTGCGCCACCGCATCGGGCATCACGCGCCCGAGGATGCTTCCATAGAGGAACAGCACGGTGCCGGCGATCGACGCCATGCCGCCGGTCATGATGGCGAACAGCTCGCCGCGCGAGAGCCGGCCGAGATAGGGCCGCACGAAGAGCGGCGCCTCCACCATGCCGACGAACACGTTGGCCGCGGTCGACAGGCCGACCACCCCGCCGACGCGCATTGCCTTCTCCAGCACGAACGACAATGCGCGCACCACCGCCGGGATCACGCGCCAGTAGAACAGCAGCGCCGACAGCGCGCTGATCACCAGCACGATCGGCAGCGCGCGAAACGCGAGCACGAAGTTGGAGTTCACGTCCGACACCTGGAACGGCGCCGGGCCGCCGCCGAGATAGCCGAACACCAGGCTGGTTCCCGCCTGCGTTGCGCGCTCCAGCACCAACAGGGCATCGTTGAGTCTGAGAAAAAGACCTTTTACGAAACCCACCTTGAGACAGACGATGGCGCCGGCCACGACCAACGCCAATCCAACGACGACCGCGCGCCACGGGATCGCGCGGCGGTTCTCGCTCAGCGCCCAGGCGAGCGCGACCAGCCCTGCCATTCCGGCCAGCGCATGCATAGAATCGGCCACGCGTGGAGTCTAATCGTGAATTCCTGGTGGCCTGCCTTTGCGCCGCGTGGTGCGACACCTGCGTCGCCTACCAGGCGGGCTTCCTCGCCATGGCCGAGCGCTTCCCGCGCGCGGAATTCCGCTGGGTGGACGTCGAGGACGATGCGGAGGCCGCGGAGGACATCGAGGTCGAGAACTTTCCGACCATCCTGGTGAAGCGCGGCGGCGAGACGCTGTTCGAGGGCGTGATGCTGCCGCACCACGAGCACCTGCAGCGGCTGCTGGAAAAGCTTATCCCTTGATTTTTTTTATCGAGCCCTGGATCGCTTCGGCGGCGGCGCGTGGGTCTGCCGCATCGCGGATCGGCCGTCCCACCACGATGTAGTCGGCGCCGTTGGCGAAGGCCTGCGCCACGTCCACGGTGCGCTTCTGGTCGTCGCCGCCGCTTCCCGCCGGCCGGATGCCCGGCGTCACGACCAGCAGCCGCTGGCCGAACTCTGCCTTCAGCGCCCTCGCTTCATGGCCGGAGGAAATGACGCCGTCGCAACCGCTTTCCATCGCCCCCCGTGCTCTGGAAAGCACGAGCTGCTCCACCGTGCGCGTGCTGCCCATCTCCTCCAGGTCGCGCTGGTCGAAGCTGGTCAGCACCGTCACCGCCAGGATCTTCATGCCGCCCTTCTCGCGCGCCGCCGCCTCCATCACCGAGCGCTGCCCGTGAACGGTGAGGAAGGTCGCGCCGCTGCCGCGCAGGTTGGCGACCGCGCGCCGCACCGTCTCGGGAATGTCGTAGAGCTTGAGATCGGCGAACACCTTGTTGCCGCGCGCGGTGAGCCAGCTCAGAAGCTCGAAGGTGCCGTCACTTGTAAACAGCTCCAGGCCGATCTTGTAGAAGCGCACCGCATCGCCCAGCTTCTCGGCGAGCGCGCGCGCCTCCTTCGGCGTGGGAACGTCGAGGGCGACGATCAGGCGCTCGGCGCGCGGGATCATTTCTTTTCCTTCATCGAATACTCTTTCAGGTTGAGCGCCAGGTCGGCCGGATCGATCTGCCAGGTCTCGGCGTCGAAGGCGTACGCCTTGTAGATATCGGACAGGCGCAGCAGGTCGGCATCGCGCGCCAGCACCCAGCCGTCGCGCTCGGTGCGCGCGGTCCAGCCCAGGCGCGCGGCGCGCTCGAGCACCGCCTCGCAGCGGTGCGGCATGATGCGCAGCTCGCGGCTCATCTCGCGCAGCCGCACCGGACCGCCGTCCTTCTGGGCGCGGGCCAGCATCGACAGCACGAGCAGCGCATCGACGAACTCGCGACCCGCAATCGCCCGGCCTTCCGCGTAGCGGTACGCGGGCAGGATCGCCGTCAGCGTCGCGCCCGCCAGCACCACCACCCACGACATGTACAGCCAGACCAGGAAGATCGGGATGGTGGCGAACGCGCCGTAGATCAGCGAATAGGTCGGAAAGCGCCCGATGTAGAGCGCGAAGCCGCGCTTGGCGAACTCGAACGCGACGCCGGCGAGCACGCCGCCGATGATCGCATCGCGCGGCCGCACGTGGCGGTTGGGCACCACCCCGTACAGCAGCGTGAGGGCGAGGCAGGTAAACACGAACGGCAGCACGGCGAGCAGCGCGTTGCCCACGATACTGAGCCGCAGCCAGCCGAAGGAGGCGCCGATCGCGAACGAGGTCATCGACAGGCTGCCGCCGATCAGGATCGGCCCGAGCGTGATCACCGCCCAGTACATCAGAACCTGCTGCAGCACCGGACGGCGCCGCTGCACGCGGAACAGGTGGTTGAGCGCGGTGTCGATCGTGGTCATCAGCATCACCGCGGTGACGAAGAAGAACGCAAGGCCGATCGCCGTCAGGCGGCCGGCGTTGGTGGTGAACGCGCTGATCTGGTCGGTGATGGTGTCGATGCCCGCGGCGTCGGGCAGCACGTTCTCGAGCAGGAACAGCTGCAGCGCGCCGATCGCATCGTCGAACACCGGGAACGCGGTCGCCACCGCCAGCGCCACCGTGATCAGCGGCACCATCGACAGCAGCGTGGTGTAGGTCAGGCTGCCGGCGGTCTGCAGCCCGCGCTCCTCGTAGAAGCGCCAGAACACCGCGAGGCAGAAATCGGCGAACCCTCGCCAGGCGCTCTTCTCCATTCCTTCTTATGATACCGAACGTGGCCGAAATCCTTGTCCTTTACTACAGCGTCGGCGGCTCGGTGAAGCGCATGGCCGACCTGATCGCTGCGGGCATCACGCGCGTCCCCGGCGCCTCGGCTCGCGTGCGCACCGTGCCTCGGGTCTCGACCAATATCGGTTCCGAAAAAGCCGTTCCCGACGAGGGCGCGCCCTACGCCGAGCTGCGCGACCTGGAACAATGCGCCGGCCTCGCGCTCGGCAGCCCGACGCGCTTCGGCAACATGGCGGCGCCGCTCAAGCACTTCCTCGACGGCACTTCTCTCCTCTGGCAGCGCGGCGCGCTCGCCGGCAAGCCGGCCTGCGTGTTCACCTCCACCGCCAGCCTGCACGGCGGCCAGGAAACCACCCTGCTCTCGATGATGCTGCCGCTCTTCCACCACGGCATGCTGGTGATGGGGCTGCCCTACACCCTGCCCGAGATGAACGCCACGCGCACCGGCGGCACGCCCTACGGCGCGAGCCACTTCGCCGGCATCGCCGACGACCAGCCGGTCACCGACGCCGAGCGCACGCTGTGCATCGCGCAGGGCAAGCGGCTGGCGGAAATCGCGCTCCGGCTGATCCGATGAAATCCCTTCATTGTTCTTTCTGCGGCAAGCACCAGGACGAGGTGAGGAAGCTGCTCGCCGGCGAGAAGGCGTTCATCTGCAACGAGTGCGTGGCGATCGCGAAGAAGCTGGTGAAGGATTCCTCCGAAAAACCGGCCAAGTGGCCCGCGCCGCCCAAGCCGCCGCGCTCGTAGCGCTGCTCGCGCTGATCCTGCTGTGCCTGGCGTGGGAGCTGTGGCTCGCGCCGCTGCGGCCCGGCGGCTCGTGGCTGGCGCTGAAGGCGTTGCCGCTCGCGCTGCCGCTGGCTGGCGTGCTCAAGGGTAGGCGCTATACCTATCAGTGGTCGAGCCTGCTGATCCTCGCCTACCTCGCCGAGGGCGCAACGCGCGCCTGGTCGGATCAAGGCCTGTCGAAGGATCTCGCGCTGGCCGAGACCGCGCTCAGCCTGGGATTTTTCGCCGCCGCCGTCTGCTATGCGCGCCTGAGCCTTGCGCGTTGAGCGGTTCGCAGCGGGCCTGGCACTCGCGCTGGCCGGGATCTCCTGCGCGGCGGCGCAGGAGCTTTCCGCGTTCGTCGGCAGGACGTACGCCGTCGAGCCCGACGCAAACTCCTTCGCCTGGCTGATTTCCTACTCGCAGGACCTGGGCGAGCATTTCGCGCTCAGCTTCGCCTGGCAGAACGAAGGCCACGTCCCCGGCCATCACCGCGACGGCCACTCGGGGCAAGCATGGGCGAAGGCGCGGCCGTTCAGCCCGCAACTGACGCTCGCCGCAGGCGTCGGGCCCTACCGCTACTTCGATACCGCGGTGGCGCAAAGCGGCGGCAGCCACGCCGACGACCACGGCTACGGCGTGCTCTACAGCGTGAGCGCCACGTGGCGCACCCAGGGCCGCCTGCTGTATGAAGTGCGCTTCAACCGCGTCGAGACCAACCACAGCATCGACACCAGCGAAGTGCTGCTCGGCGTCGGCTACCGCCTGGACCAGGACCCGGCGCCGTTCGCGCCGGCGAGCGCGGACGCGAGCCGCAGCGAGCTCACGGTGTTCGTCGGGCGCACCATCGTCAACAGCTACGAATCCGAGCAGGCGACCGCCTTCAGCGTCGAATACAAATACGCGTTCCGCCGGGCATTGCGCGCTTCGATCGCGTGGCTGAGCGAAGGCGACGCCGAGCTGATCCGGCGCAACGGCCTGGTGGTGCAGGGGTGGTACGAGCCGAGCTTTTCGGGCGACCGCTTCACGCTCGGTTTGGGTCTCGGCCTCTACATCGCCGCCGACGACTACCGCGAGGACCGCGAGGGGGCGCACCCCAACGGCGTGATCACGCTGAGCACGAGCTACCGCGTGGGGCGCGACTGGCGCGCACGCTTTTCCTGGAACCGCGTCATCTCCAACTACGACCGCGACACCGACGTCCTCATGTTCGGGGCGGGGTATCGTTTTTGAGCAGGCGCTTCGCCGCGGCGTAGATCGGTACTTCGATCAGCGCGCCGTCGACCTTGGCGCGCTCCTTTCCGGCGGCACGGGCTTTCTCGAAGGCGGCGACGATGCGCCGGGCCTTCGCCAGCTCCGCGTTCGAAGGTGAGAAGACGGCGTTGATGGCCTTGGCGTGGGCAGGATCGACCAGGCTCTTCATGCGGTAGCCGAGGCGTTTGGCGGTCTTGGCGTCGGCGACGGCGCCCTTCACGTCGCTGAACGTGTACGGGCAGTCGATGGCCTCGACGCCGGCCGCGCGGCATTCGACAAGGAAGCGTGCCCGCACGTAGGCCAGCTCTTCGCCGCGCCGGCTGCGCGCCGTGCCGAGGTCCGCAACCATGTCCTCGCTCGCCACCAGCATCGCGCTCACGCGCGGGCTCGCCCTCGCGATGGCAAAGGCATTGACCAGTCCGGCGGCGGTTTCGACGTTGGGGACCAGCTCCATCGCGCCGCCGGTGGCCTTTTCCAGCGCCACGACCTGCTGCGGCGTCGCCACCTTCGACATCAGGATCAGGTCGGGGCGGCCGGCGAGCACGCCGATCAGGTCTTCATTGCCGCAGGTTTCCAGCGGATTGATGCGCGCCGCGGCGAGCGCGCCCGCCTGGCGCCAGCGGTCGAACACGTCGCGCGACAGCGCGCGCGCCTTCGGACGCAGCTCGGGCGGCGTGAAGTCCTCGAGCTCGAGGATGATGACGTCGGCGCCGCTCTTCGCCGCGGCCTCGTGGGCGGCGGGGTCGGCGCCCGGAACGAACAGCCAGGACCGCCTCAGGGGCAGCCGCGCACCTGCTGGCGAAGCTCCGACAGCCGCGCCACGCGCGTGGCGTCGTCCATGTACTCGCGCTCGCCGGAGTCGGTGATGCGCGCCAGGCGCCTGTCCGCCGCCAGCCAGGCGATCTCCTGGCGCACGCGCTGGCAGCGCTCGGCCTGCGCCGATTTCTCGTTGGCCTCCTGGCGTTCGCGCTCGATCTGCCGGCGCTTGAACTCGACGTCCTGCTGCGCGTTGCTGGAGGACGCCGGCGGCGCCGCCACCTGGCCGGACAGCGGCGGGATCGGCTGGATGTCGACCGGGCCGCCGTTACAGCCGGGCTGCGGCTTGTCCGAATATTGGATCCGGCCGCGCGCGTCGACGCACTTGTACATCTGCGCCTCGGCCGCCGACACCAGCAGCACGAGGCAGGCGACGAGGCAGGCGAGCCGCATGGTGCTCAGCGCAGCTCGTCCGCGCGCGCCGAGGGAAAGCGCGCCGAGCCGTAGCGCACCACGAGGTTGGCGAACGCGAGCAGCAGGATCGAGCCGGAGACCATCACGATGCCCCAATCGAGCGTGTGATGAAGCGCGATGTCGCCGACCAGCAGCCGGGTGAGGCCGGTGATGCCGACGTAGATCAGGAAGCGCACCGGCATGTGGTTGGTCCTGAAGTAGATGCCGACCATCGCGCCCAGCTCGAGATAGATGAACAGCAGCAGGATGTCGTCGATCGACGCGTAGCCCTTGGCGGCCATGCCGAGGAAGGCGTGCCCCGCCGACCAGACGATCGCGCCGCCGATGACGAACAGCGCGAGATAGTGAAACCCGTCGACCAGGACCCCGCCGAAGCGATCGATCTTGTTCTGCATCTGCTCCCCTTTCTCGTCCCGGGTTACAGCTGGTGCTGTGGGTTCAGCCTCTGAATCTTACTCTCGAGCTTGTTGAGCGCGCTGATGTAGGCCTTGGCCGAAGCGACCACGATGTCGGTGTCGGCGCCGACGCCGTTGACGATGCGCCCGCCCTTGGAGAGGCGCACCGTGACCTCGCCCTGCGACTCCGTGCCGGTGGTGACGGCGTTCACCGAGTAGAGCAGCAGCTCGGCGCCGCTCTTGGCGAGGGTCTCGATCGCCTTGAACACGGCGTCCACCGGGCCGTCGCCCTGCGATTCGGCCTTCTTCTCGCTCCCCGCCTCCAGCAGCGTGACCCTGGCAAAAGGCCTTTCGCCCATGCCGCTCGCCTGGTTCATGGTGACCAGCCGCCACTGCTCCTCGCTCGACTTGCCGGCTTCCTGGCTGACCAGCGCCTGCAGGTCCTCGTCGAAGATGTCGGCCTTCTTGTCGGCGAGATCCTTGAAGCGCTGGAACGCCTTGTTGTAGGCCTCCTCGCCGTCGAGCTCGATGCCGATCTCCTTCAGGCGCTGCTTGAACGCACTGCGCCCCGAGAGCTTGCCGAGCACGATCTTGTTGGTGCTCCAGCCCACGTCCTCGGCGCGCATGATCTCGTAGGTGTCGCGCGCCTTGAGCACGCCGTCCTGGTGGATGCCCGAGGCGTGCGCGAAGGCGTTCGCCCCCACCACGGCCTTGTTCGGCTGCACCACGAAGCCGGTGACCTGCGACACCAGGCGCGACGTGGGGACGATGTGGGTAGTGTCAATCCCCACCTGCAGGTTGAAGAAGTCGGCCCGTGTCTTGACTGCCATCACCACCTCTTCGAGCGAGGTATTTCCCGCGCGCTCGCCGAGGCCGTTGATCGTGCACTCGATCTGGCGCGCGCCGCCGATCTGCACCGCGGCGAGCGAATTCGCCACCGCCATGCCGAGGTCGTTGTGGCAGTGCACGCTCCACACGGCTTTGTCCGAGTTCGGAACTTTTTGTCGAATGTTCCGGATCAGCTCGCCGAACTGCTGCGGCACCGCGTAGCCCACCGTATCCGGGATGTTGATGGTGCTCGCGCCTTCCTTGATCACCGCCTCGAGCACGCGGCAGAGGAAGTCGAGGTCGGAGCGCGAGCCGTCCTCCGGAGAGAACTCGACGTCCGGGCAGTGCTTGCGCGCGAAGCGCACCGAGAGCTTCGCCTGCTCGAGCACCTGCTCGGGGCTCATGCGCAGCTTCTTCTCCATGTGCAAGGCGCTGGTGGCGATGAAGGTGTGGATGCGCCAGGCCTTCGCGCCGGTGAGGGCGTCGATGCCGCGCTGGATGTCGCGGTCGTTGGCGCGGCACAGGCCGCACACCACCGAGTCCTTCACCGTGTTGGCGATGGCGCGCACCGCGTCGAAGTCGCCGTTGGACGAGGCCGGGAAGCCCGCCTCGATCACGTCGACGCGCATGCGCTCCAGCGCGCGCGCGATGCGCAGCTTCTCGTCGCGCGTCATCGAGGCGCCCGGGCTCTGCTCGCCGTCGCGCATGGTGGTGTCGAAGATGATCAAGTTGTCCGAATTTTTCGTAGCACGCATGGAATGGTCCCTTGGCCTTTTTCAGGCCTGGTCACAACACGGATTGTAGGCAGGAGTGTTTAGCGCGCGGGGCGCAGCAGCAGGCCGCTCAGCGCGAGGAGCGCGAGCGAGAGAAGAGCAAACATCGCCTGTTGCATGGGATCAGACTCTACAGCAATAAAATGCGTTGGTGAAGTCCACCTTCCGGGCCGAGCGGTTCGTGCCCCTGACCCTGGGGGGAAAGCGCATCGGCTGGCTGCGGCCCGAGCTGGCCGCCCGGCTGGGGGCATGGAAGCAGGTGTTCTCCGCTTCGTCGGACCGGGTAAAGCTGCTCAAAGCAGATCTCCTGGCCCCGATCGTCGAGCAGCTCGCCAAGGAAGGCTTCATCCCCGGCTGGCGCAACGAGCGCTACCGCATCGCCGGGCAATTCGAGATCGAGCGCGCCGCGGCGCGGCCCTTCGGCCTCACCACGCAGGCGGTGCACCTCAACGGCATCGCGGGCGAGCGCATGTGGCTCGCGCGCCGCAGCGCGACCAAGCAGATCGATCCCGGCATGCTCGACAACCTGGTCGCCGGTGGAATCGGCATCGGCTTTTCGGCCGAGACCACCCTGGTCAAAGAAGCGTGGGAGGAAGCCGGCATCCCCGCTGAGCTCGCGCGCAACGCGGTCGCGAGCGGGTCCGTGAGCGTGCTGCGCGAAGTCCCGGAAGGCGTGCAGTCCGAGACGGTGAGCATCTACGACCTCGAGCTGCCGCAAGACTTCCGTCCGCAAAACCAGGACGGCGAAGTCTCGGAGTTCAGGCTCCTGACTTTTTCCGAGGTCGAGCGCGAGGTGTTGACGTTTGAGGCGGCGCTGGTGGCGCGGCGCTACCTGCAGCGTCGCCGGGCCAGGGCGCCTTGAGCGACGCCTTCGCCGGCACCTTCTGCCCCGAGACTTCGATCTGGTACGTGCCCTCGATGTCTTCGGAGTACACGAAGCCCATGCCGACCATGCAGGAGAGCGCGGCGCTGTAGCCGACCGACGAGAGCTCGCCCACCGGCTTGCCGTCGCGCAGGATCGGCTCGCCGCCCCAGGCGAACAGCTCGGTCGCCGGGAACGTGAACATGAGCAGGCGCTTCGCCAGCCTGGCCGGCGGCTTGCGCAGCTCCTGGCGCACGGCAAAGCCGAGTCCCGCTTCGTACGGCGTGCAATCGGGAGAGAGCTCCGGGCCGAACGCCCGCCGGCCCGCTTCGATGCGCAGCGCATCGAGCGCGTAGTAGCCGCAATCGCGCAGCCCGAACTCCTTGCCCGCTGCGCTCAGGCGGTCGTAGAGCGCAGGCGCGTCCTCGACGCGCACGTAAATCTCCGTTCCCGGGCCGCCGACGTACGAGGCCGGCACCGCGCGCGCGCTGCCGAGGTCGACCCGCGACAGGAGAACGGCGGCTCTGGGTCCGAGCACGGAGATCACCGACCAGTCCGCGCTCACGTCGTCGACCCGCACGTTCTCGCCGGCCTTGATATGACGGCGAAGCCATGCCGCATCCCGCACCGGCTGCGCCGAGCCGGTGACCACGAAAAAGTCATCGTCCGCCCAGCGCTGCACCGTGACGTCGCTCTCGAATCCGCCCTTGCGGTTGAGCATCGCGCTGTAGGTGAGCTTGCCGATCCTGTTGGCGCAGACGCGCTCGAGAAGCGCCGCGGCATCGCGGCCGCGCACGCGCAGCTTGCCGAACGAGGTCTGGTCGAGAATGCCCACCGCGTTCCGGATCGCCATTTGTTCTTCGGAAACTGCGGAAAGCCAATTGGGCCGCCCGAGCGTGTATTCCATTTTCGGGCCGAAATAGTTGGGACGTTCCCAGCCGAACTTCGAGCCGAATTGCGCGCCTTTCGCTTTCAGCCGGTCATAGAGGGGTGAAACGCGTTGCGGGCGGCCCGACTCCAGCTCGTGCCGCGGCCAGCGCATCGCGTAGTGCAGGCCGAGCGATTCCACGGTGCGCTCGCGCAGCCACTTCGCCTCCGCGGCGAACGCGCCGTAGCGCCGGACGTCGACCTCGAACAGGTCCATCGGCGCTTCGCCGCCCGCGATCCACTCGGCGAGCAGCTTGCCGGCGCCGCCGGCGTTGGCGATGCCGGCCGAGTTGAAGCCCGCGGCGACGAAATAATTGCGTACCTCCGGCGCCTCGCCGAGGATGAAGTTGCCGTCGGGGGTGAAGCTCTCCGGGCCGTTCAGCAGGATCTTCACGCCCGCGGTCTCGAGCGCCGGCACGCGGTGCATCGCCGCCTCCATCAGCGGCTGGAACTGGTCCCAGTCCTCGGGCAGGAGCTGGAACTCGAACCGGTCCGGGATGCCGTCCATGCCCCAGGGCTTGGCCACCGGCTCGAAGCCGCCCATCAGCAGGCCGCCGACCTCCTCCTTGAAGTAGATCAGGCCGTCGGGATCGCGCATTACCGGCAGGTTCGGATGCACGCCCGGGATCGGCTCGGTGACGATATAGAAGTGCTCGGCCGAGTGCAGCGGGATGCTGACGCCGCTTTGCGCGCCGAGCGCGCGCGCCCATTGCCCCGAGCAGTTGACGAAGATCTCGCACTTGATGGCGCCGGCGCTGGTCTCGACCCCTTTGACGAAGCCGTTCTCGAGCTGAACGCCGAGCACCCGCGTTCCTTCGAACATCTTCACGCCGAGGTTGCGCGCCCCCTTCGCCAGGCTCTGCGCGAGGTCGGCCGGGTTCGCCTTGCCGTCGGCGGGAAACCAGAGCGCGCCCTGCAGGTCCTCGCTGCGCAGCAGCGGCCACTTGTCGATCGCCTCGCGCGGCGTGAGCAGGTCGACCTCGATGCCGAAGCTGCGCGCCATCGCCGCCTGGCGCTGGAACACGATCCAGCGTTCCGGCGTGCGCGCGACGTTGACGCTGCCGCACTGCTTCCAGCCGGTGGCGAGGCCGGTCTCGCGCTCGAGGCTCGAATAGAGCTGCGTGCCGTACTGGCTCATGCGCGTCATCGAGCGGTTCGGGCGCATCTGCCCGACCAGGCCGGCCGCATGCCAGGTGGTTCCGCAGCTGAGCCGCCCCTGCTCGAGCAGCACCACGTCGCGCCGCCCGAGCTTCGCCAGGTGATAGGCGACGCTCACGCCGACGATGCCGCCGCCGACGATGACGATTTCGGCGTGGGACGGCGGCGTATTCATATCTTGAGCGCCACCACGCCGGCCGCGACCGTCGCGGCCCCGGCGATGCGCCGCGCGATGTGGCCTTCCTTCAGCAGCCAGGCGCCGATCAGCGCAGCGAAGATCACCGAAGTCTCGCGCAGCGCGGCCACGGCGGCGACCGGCGCGCGCGCCATCGCCCAGAGCACCACGGCGTAGGCGCCGGCCGAGAGCGCGCCGCCGAGGACGCCGCGCCTCCAGAAGCGCCGCGCATAAGGCACCAGCGTTTCGCGCTTGATCCACAGGATGATGAGCGAGAACGGCAGCGCATCCAGCGTGAACAGCCACACCACGTAGACCTCGGGCTTGCCGGCGGCGCGCACGCCGGCGGCGTCGACCAGCGTGTAGGAAGCGATGATCACGGCATTGGCCAGGGCCCAGCCGAGCGACACGCGCGACTCCTGCCATCGGAAGCCGGCGAAGCCGAGCGACAGCACACCGCCGCAGATCAGCAGCACGCCGAGCCATACGGTGGCGGTGGGCGCCTCGCCCAGCCACGCGAGCGCGCACACGCTGACGATGAGCGGCGCGACCCCGCGCATGATCGGGTAGCCGTGCGACAAGTCGCCCGCGCGGTACGCGCCCACCAGCGCGACGTAATAGCCGAGGTGCAGCACCATCGAGGCGATGATGTAGGGCCAG
>Ga0307497_10000116_pt1 | contig 16653 bp, 18 predicted proteins | sample 10_S_MG_FD_201366 | JGI IMG/M metagenome (GOLD analysis project Ga0307497, IMG submission 201366) | Soil microbial communities from Populus trichocarpa stands in riparian zone in the Pacific Northwest, United States - 10_S | ecosystem: Environmental > Terrestrial > Soil > Riparian zone > Trees...
ACCGCGTCACCGCCGCGGCGCTCGTCATCGGGCGTAGGCGGCGCGTCGTTGTCGACCGCAAGCGCGAGCGTGAATTGATGACCGCCGGCGCCATCAGGCCCCATGCGCCCTGCCACGAGCACCGAGCGCGAGAGCGGGCTCCATACCTTCGTGTAGAACACGCCAGGATTGCGCCGGGCCCACGCGATCAGCGCGTCCATGCCGCCGATACCCTCGAAGGCCTGCGCGATCGCCTCGCGGAAGTCGAGCCGCGCGGCCGCGCGCGCCTCGAGGCTCGGCGGCTCTATGTTGGCGATCGGCTCGTACCAGGGCGCCCGGGATAGGCGCCGCTCCTCCGCCTGCAGCTCGAGCTCCTCGGCGCCGGCGCACTCGAGCGCGGCGTGATTGAGCTCCGAATGATTGAGCGGAGCGCCTTCCCCTGGCGCCCGCTCGAGGCCTACCCCAAGTGAACCGTCTTTTTCTGGCCCGCTCATGCGGGAGAGTTATTCACAGCCTGGAGGATGGCGCCCGAGCTCCTCGCCGCGCTCGTTGCGAGCGTAGACGAGCCGAACATCGGGCCCGAACACCGCGCGCAGCTCGCGCGCGAATGCGACCGCGACCGCGAACTGCTCTTGCACCTGCGCCGCTCTGTCATCCTCTAGCCCTTCGCCCGTTTCTTTTCGACTACACCCAAACGGCTCGACCATACCGGGCGGCTTTTCGATTTGCAAGGGTTTACCCGACACCGGCGCCGACTTTTCGGCCTCGAGCGGCGGATCGAACAAGTCGTAATATCCGGCGCCGTTCATATCTCGAGCACCTGCCCACAGCCGCCACATTCCGCGAATGCCCGGTAGCGTCCACCCTTGAACGCATCGCGCAGCCGAAACCCGTAATACTTGAGCGGCTGCGCGCCGCATCCGTCGCAAGTCAGATTTGCGACGAGCTCCTCATCTACCCGGTTAACGTGGAATTCCGCACCCTGCACCGCTTTCAGCATTTCGGCCCGCTCCATAGTCGCTCCCGCGATCGTTGAGTAAATACATTAGCTATACGATGTATAGCACGAATTAAAAAGGGCCGCTCGTGGCGGCCCTGCCCTGGTACCAGGCGCTCGAGCCCTACGGCTTGTAGGATCCGTCGCCCTCGTTAAGCGCCTGGTCGAGCACCTGGCGCACCGCGCCGGCGCCGTTGAGATACGCCACGCGCGCGGCCGCGGCCTCGCGCTCCGAGTGATCGCTCTCCGGATTCCAATTGCCCTCCGGATCGTAATAACCGACTGTGTAGAGCTGCGGCTCGCTTCGCTTGTAGACGTACATGGTGGAAACTCCCTCTCGATTGACTGTATATACATTGTATATGCTTTCCCTCTTGTGTGTACAATGTCTATACGTCAACGATCGTAGGAGCCTGACCAATGCCGCGAGTCGCCCGCCATACCCGACAGCTCAATATGCGGCTCTCGCCCGAACAGCTCGAGAAATGGGAAGCCCAGGCGCGCGCCGAGGATCTGCCCCTCGCCGCCTGGATCCGGCGCACCCTGCAGGCGGCGCTCCCTCGCTCTGTCCTTGACGAGATTGCGAGCCCGACTCCTGGCCGTAGGCCTTCCCGCTTCGTGCAGTCGGCGCGCTACGCGAAGCGCCAGGGCTTTAAGCCCTAGCGATCGGCGCCGGCGGCCGCTCGAGGCCGCTCCTTTTCTAATCGCGCTTTTCGCTTTTTCCATGTAGTGCAGGCTGCAGGACGCGCGGCTCCGCCGCGCGCCTGCGGCTGTTATCTGTTTGTCCGGCGACTCGCTTAGCTTCCCGGCATTCGTTTGAAGATGTAGCGAGACATAGCCAACCACCTTCGCCGCCCCTCCCCCGTTTCGGGGGGCGGCGAGTGTTCTAGTAAGTTAGGTGTACTTACTATTGTCATGTCGACTTGACACGGTTTCTCTTGTTGAAAAGACACAGGTTTTCGCCAGGCTCGAGCAGGCCCGAGAGCTCGCACCCCACGCGAGGCGAGCGCGTAGCCGCGCTTCGTGATCCGGTAGAAGTTATTTGCCCACTTCTGGCCCTTGGAGCGGCGCTTCCTGACCTCGAGCACCCCGCGGCCGATCAATCTCCCGACTAGGACGTTTGCCCATTGCCTCGAGAGGCCGATACGCTCGCCTAGCCATTTCTGGCTCATGTAGAGAGCTCTAGGGCACCTTTGGCGCCGGCGCCCCCCCTCAGTCGCTACGTCGACCAACAACAACAACGCGCGCGCTTCGCTAGCTCCTAGCCAGCTTGTAGTTATGTTTTGCAAGGCTCCCGCCTCTCTTGGTTGCGCCCCTCTCGGGGCTTCGTTTAAGCTCCGTTCCGCCCTTTGCGACTACACCCATTGCCGCAATAGGCGGGCGCTCCCGCGCTCTTGGCTCCCGGCCCTTGCGAACGCCGCCCGCGTGACCAAGGGCCGGGCGCTAGTTTTCTCGCAAGAGACTCTCGCCTTAAGCTCGCTAGAGCACCCCTCAGCCATCACCGCGCACCCGAGGAGCAAAAGCACCACGAGCACCGCGAGCGCGATAATTCCGACCGCCTCCCAATTCCATCGCATCACTTCACCGATCCCTGCCAGGCGCCGCCCCAAATGCCTGAGAGCTGCTCGCCGGCGACGTCCTGCAGCGCCTTGCCCTTGCCCCCTCCGAGCATCCGGCCCCCGCCGATATAGGCGAGCGCCGCGCCGCGGCCGAGCGACTGCTCCGCTAGCGTCTTAAGAGGGTTATTCACCAGCGACTGCAGGCTCATGCGCGTAGCCGTTCCCGAGTCGCTAACAACGTCGCGCATAGCGGCCTCGCGCATCCTCACCGCGTCGACGAGATCCTTAACGCCCTGGCTGCCGGAGCTCGGCTCGTCAAGGCCTCGGAGCTGCCGGCGGTAGCCCGTTCGCATCGCGCGATAAAGAGGCCCGGCTGCAATGTTCTGCTCCTCTTTCCAGACTCCCGGGCGATCCGCGAGCTTGAGCAGGCGGTAAATTTCGCGCGCGCGCACGAGCTCGTCTTTCTTTCCCGGGAGAGCCCGCTCGAAAGCGTCATCGACCGCGGCGACTGTCTCCTCGAGGATCCGCGCCTCATTGCCCAGGTTATTTGCGTACTTGTCGCGCACCATGCCGGCGAGCCTCTGGCGCGTGTTCAGCATTCCGAGCGGATCAAAGTTTCCGTTATCAAGGCGGTTTTTGAAGATCGCCACCGTGGGGAAATCCTTGTAGCCCCACGCGTGCGCCTCGTCTTGGATCTTGGAAATGTCCGTAGCGAATGCGTCACCGTCAATTGCTCCCGTTTTGCTTTGCCGTATCCGCTTCACCGCATCGGAGAAGGCGCCGCCGATCCCCTCCTCGGCGGCCCGGAGCTTGTCGACCGTGACCACGCTCCCGCCTGGCTGCCCGATCGCGTCTAGGAAAATCTGATTAAAGCGCGCCTGATTTTTCGACTGAATCGCCGTGAAAGGCGCCGAGGCCCAGGGAGTCGAGCGCCCCGAGGCCTCGAGCTGTAGGAGCTGCTGTTGCCCGAAGCGTTGCCCGGGCGTCAATTGGAATTTGAGCCGATCGGCAGTCTCGACCGCCCAGGCGTGAGCGGGATTCTCCACGCCCTCGATCGCGCGCCCGCCCAGGAGCGCCGGGTTATAGCCGAGCTCCGCGATCGCGCCCGCCTGCGGCGGCTGACTCGAGGCGAGCGCGACGTCCTGAGCTCCCGCCATGTTGTCCAGATCCTCGAGGCCTCGAGCTGCGCCCGCCGGCGCCGGCGCCGGCTGCGCCTCGCGCGCGGCCGCCTGGATCCGCTCACGCACTCGAGCGGCTCGGGATCCTGGTGCCCCGAGATAAGAGCGCGCCAGGCCTGCGCTAATCGCGCCCCCTGCGCCCAGGCCCGCGCCCAGGTAGATAGAGCTCGCCGGATCCTCGACCGGCGCCAGGGCGCCCAGGCCTGCGCCCACGCCCACCGAGGCGGGCAGGCTCGCGCCTCCCGCCGGCACCGCGAGATAGGGCAGCGCGCGCCCGGCGAGATTCGCCAGGGGATGAGCGGCCGCGAGCTCGCCCTGCGCGCCTTCCTCCTCCCATTGCGGCTGCGCGCCCTCGTAGTACATCGAAGGCGAGCCGAGCACCTGGCCGGCGCGCATCTTCGCGCCACGCGCGAGGCCCGTAAGCTCGGCGCCGGCGGCCGCGCCGATCGACTCGAGCGGCCCGAGCTCCTCGGCCGCCTCTCGAGCGGGCGCGACTTCGTACCACTCGCCGCCCTTTTGCTCGTAGAGCTTCCCGGTTTTCGGATCGCGCGCGAGCGTCATGGGATCGCCATATCGCGGAAGCCAGGCATACCCGGCGCCATCTCTTGACCAGGCCGGCCGGCCGCGCCCTGGATCGGCTGCAGGCGCGCGGCGACGTCTTTCCCGGCGGGCTTGCCGAGATACTTCGCCGCCACGCTCTCACGAGTCGGCGCGCTCGGCAGATCGCGCGCCGCCATCCAAGGGTGCGCCTGCCTCGAGCGATCGTAATCGCCGGCGAAGCCCTCGCGCACCTTCGACATGACCCCGAGCAGATACTCGTCACCCGTCCAAAGTTTTGAAAAAAACTCATTCGGGCTCGGGTATGTGCTCTTGATGTTCTCGAGCTCGCTCGGCTGCAGGACGCCGGCGGCTGTCGCCTTGGCGACGTCGCCCACGAAACGCGAATAGAGCGCCATCTGCTCGCCGGCGGTTTTCCCCACGAGCTCGCGGCCGCGGCTGCCGGCCATGTAGGACTCGAGGAGCTGGTCGACGCGCCCGACCGACTGCGCGCGCCCGACAACATCCTCGACCGACTTCGCGTATTCGGGCGTACCAGGGAGCGGCCCGGGAATGATCCCGCCGCCTGGCTGCGGATAAAAGGTCATGTTCTGCGGGAGCTCGCGCCCCTTGCCCTTCCCGGCGTCGAGCTTCATCTGCTCGAGCGCGCGCGCCGATCGCGCGCGCGCCGCCTCGAGCTCCGCCGCCGAGCGAGCTCGGGCGCGCTCGAGCTCGAGCGCGCTCGCCTGCTGCTCCTGTTGACGATCCCAGGCCGCGACCTCGCGCTCGCCTTGCTGCCCGCGCTCGAAATCGAAACGAGAAAACATATTCTCCCGCTCGGCGCCGAGCGTTTGCCCCAGGCGCGAAAGATCCGTATTTCGCCCGAGAAGGCCCATCAGCGTTTGCTGAATGTCGCCCGCTTGAAAGCCTGGCGCGCGCGCGAGCCCTTGCATCGCCTCGAGCGTTGCGAGCGCCTGCGGATCATTCGCGTAGGCGCCGCGAAGCCCCGAGCCAGGCCCGTAGACTTCCTCGCCGCCGGCGGCCTCGAGCGGATCGGCCGAGAGCCCCATCCCTGGCGCGCGCCCCATGACGCCCTCGAGCGCATCGGCCCTTTGCCCGCGAAAGAAACGATCGGCGCCGGCGACACCGAGGCCCGAGGCGAGAAGAAAAGCTAGAGCTGGTAGCGGCATGATCGCTCCCTATGTTTTCCAGAGGCTCGCGCCCAGGTTCCAAGAATCCGCATCCGAGCGGCCGCTCGCCTGCGACTCCCCGAGCACCGTAGGCCGCCCGAGGATCTGCGAGAGCGCGAGGAGCGGCGCAAAGCTCGAGGCCTGCAGGCCTGCAAGCCCGCCGGTCATGCCGAGCGCCTGCATCATGCGGCCCTGGTTACTCTCGTAGCCGGCGCCGTACATGGTCGACGCAATGCGCGCTTGCTCCCTCGTCGCATCGCGCGCGGCGAGAGACACCGCGATAGGCGAGCGCGAGCCGCCGATCGCGCCCACGCTCGCGGCCGCGTTCTGGATCCCGGGCAGAATGTTCTCGTTGAATCCCTCGGCCGCCATCGACTGCGCGCCGCGCACGTTCTCCTGTAAATACGGATTGTCGGCCGGCTGTAGAAAGCTCTGCCAGGCCTTGAGCGCCGGCGAGAGGAAATTGCTCGAGTAGTCACCGGCGCCGGCGATCGCCTTTGACTTGTCGCCCGCCTGACCATAGAGCCCCTCGAAAAAGGGGATCGACTTGTCCCAAACGTTCTGCGAGCTCGTTGACTGATTCGAGCTCGAGGATTCGCTTTGCCCTGCGCTAAATCCCATATCCGCCTCCCACCTTGCACTCCATGACCACGCCGGTTTTTATAAGCCCCTCGGCCTCGAGGATCCGCTGCCAGCCAGGGCGCCCGATCACCACGATTTTTTGCGCGCCCACCGTTCGCGCGGCGAGCTTCACCGCATCGGCAAGCGTTGAAATCCATTCCTTCATTCCGTCACCGCCGGCGATCAGTACAGAGACAACCTTCCCGACCGGCCCGCCGATCAGGAGCGACTCGAGCACGAGCACCGCGCGCAGCTCTCCGTCGACGCGCACCAGGCCCACGAGATAAAGCCCTCGAGTAGTGCCCTCGAGCATTCGCTCGTAAGCGATCCCGATCCCCGAGTACTCGAGCGAGGCCTCGATCCAGGCGCGCACCTTCTCGCCTTTCAACGCGAGCACCGCCTCGCTACGCGTCACCCAATCAACGCGAACACGCATCGCCGGCTCGCGCTCGCGCTTCATCGCTAGAGTTTTGACCATACGCCGCCCTTAAACTCGTAGAGCCCGGCCTGCGGCCCGGCCACGCCCGCGACAAAAAACGCGATCATTCCGTCCACGTTGCGCGGCGGAAATTGGTTCAACGGCTCGAGCTGCAGCATTTGCACCTGGCCGAGCTGCTGTTTCGCCCAAAGCGATTGCAGCTCTTTGCCGATGTAGGCCTCGAGCTCCGCGTTTCCGGTTTGCGGCACCGGCGCCGGCGCATCGGATCCCGCACGAGCTGAGCCAGGGAGCGCCACTAGCGCGCCCCCGCGTCTTGAAATTCAACATCGAAGCCGGCGCATTTCCAGCTCGTGAGCGCCTGGCTCCGAGCTCGCACCGAGACAAGCCGGCCGGCCGCCCGGAAGTCGACCCGCTCACTCTGGCCGATGATGTAGTCAACCTCCGGGCTCCACGCGATCGGCTCGTCCGGCGCGTCAGCCATCCCGACCGCCCACTTAACGAGCGTCCCGGCCTGGCCCTCCATTTTCGGGCGTAGGCGCGTAACGATCTTCACGCGATCGGAGCCCCCGAGCGGCATCATGCTTTTTTCGAGGATCACCTCGAGCGGCCCATCGTCGGGCGCCTGCGCCTGCCATAGCGCCTCGAAACGCCCGGCCGCGCCATGCAGCGGGCGCACTCCGATTAGAAACGCATCGCGCGGATTGAACCCCGACCACGCCCATATCCGAGTCTCGGAATCCCACGAGCCCGCGGCGCCCGCGTTCCATGTATCGCCGCCCGTTGCAAGAGCGCCGGCGAAGCCATGCGCGTAGCTCGGTAGATCAATAATCCCGATTTTGTCCTCGGCGTAATTCCAGACCACCGCGCGCCGCGCGAAAGTATCGGCGCCCTCGGGAAAGCCGATCAGAATCTCCTGGCGGAAAGTCGAGCGCACGACGAAAGAATTTTTTGCGGCATTGCTCGAGATCCCGCCGAACACCGCCTTTCGCATCCGGCGGTTTAAGAGCGAGCGCGTTGTCTGACCGTCCGTTAGAACGATATCGCCATCAGCGAGAAAGACGCATTGCGTATCCAGCGCGGCCCAGGCGCCGCGGCAAAAGAGGCCGAGCGACTGCAGGACGCGGCGCACCGAGAAAATAAACGCGCCGCCGATCGGCTGCAGGAGCCATACCGCCGCGCCCTCGAAAATCATCGCCGCGTCACGAACCGGCGCAATGTCGAGAATCTGCCCCTGCCCGCCGGCGAGCGTCACGCTCCCCGCGTCATTCGTTGCGAGCGGCGCCCAGGATCCCGGCATCGCGCCAGGCGCGGCGCTCACGCTCCACATAACCCCGAGCGGATCGTTAATAGGCCCGGTCAGATTCGCCGCGAGAATTTGATACTTGAACGGCCGCACCACCGCGGCGAGCTGTCCCGCAGGCCAGGCCGGAAAGGGCGTCATGATTGAGCCGAGCGCCTTCGCCCAGGAAATCGGCGTATGCGCGCCATCGTTAAGAATCGGAATCCCGTTAAAGATCCCGCCCGAGGCGTCACCGCAGGCGCCGATCGTCCACCCCTGCGCCGGCGTGATAAGCGCATGAGTGAGCCCATCGGTAGCGCCGATCGCCGCGGAGCCGGCATAGACGACATACGGCACAAGCCCAGGAATGAAAGCGCCGGCGATCGGGCGCACGAGCGGCACCCCGTACACCGGCAGCGCGCCAGGCTGCGCGATCGCAACGTCACCGAAAAAGAGCGCGTTCTTAGCGAACGTCCATTCCTCGGGCCCGACTGACTCGGCCGGAAGATCGACGTTAAGGCCCTTGGGCCTCACCGCTACGAGCTCGCGCTTTCCCATCAGCTCGCGCGCCCCGTAACAATGCAGGGAATCAGCGACACGTTTACCGGCTTCGCCTCGGGCCCGCCCTCGTTGCGGATCATCGCGGCCGAGTCAGCCGCGAATATTGCCGAGCCCGCGGCCCAGGCCGCCGCGCCGTTGGTTCCGACTCCGTTATTGGTTCCCGCCAGGTGACTGTGCGATCTATTCGTATCGTCTTGCCTCGAGCCCACCGCGCCCGCAACGTGGTTAGCGTCGACCTGGCCGGCGCCGCGAATGAAAAGGCCGGCGAGATTCGGCACCTTAAAAAAACTCGCGTCGACGTTCACATAGAGCCCGGGATTTGCCACCTGGTCGACCGTGAGAAAGCCTTGCGCGTAGGCCCACAGCTCCGGGAATGTCGCCTTGTTGAGCGTTTGCCCATTCGCTTGCACGAGCCCCACGCTCACCGAATGCCGGTACATGATGCAGCCCACGAGAAAGGCGAGCGTAGCGGCCGCCGGCGAAGGCGGCGCCGCGGGCTTGTAGCGGCCCGCGGCCGCGTCCCATACGAGCTGGTGCCCATCGGCCGGCGGCGCGGCCGCGAGCGCGAGCATCGGGCCGAAGGTGTTTAGCAGCGCATTTTTTACGCCGCGGATATGGTCGTCGCCCTCGCTACGCTGGTCTAGGCTCGTGGGATTCGTCACCACGAGCTGAGCGAGGCCTTTGTCGACGCCGGTTAGATCCTCGAGGCTCATTTTTTCGCCCTCACCTTGTCACCATCATTCGCCGCGGCCCGCCATGCTGCCGCGCGGCCTTGCCCATCCCCCGCACTCGCTCACCGAGCGCGCCGCGCGCGTTCTGCGCCGTATCCTCGAGCGGCCCGTTTTGTTGAAAGCGCGCGCCATCCTCGACCGCGGCCCATAGCCATAGATCGGAATTGACGAGCAGATAGGCGCTCGAGTCGCTCGGCGCCGCGAGCGCGAGCGGGTACTCGTAGTAATGCAGCTCAATCTGCGAGCCCGCGACCAGGCCGCCGCCCGAGCACCGGATCCGCTGCCCGACAATCCGATAGCCGCCGCGCTCGCCCACGCTTGCAAAGGCGCTTTCAATCTGCGGCACCGTCACGCCGGCGGCCGTGACAACGTAGCGCGTAGCAATGAAGCGCCCAGGGAGCGGCGCCTCGAGCTGCGCGTCGAGCGTCAAGAGCTGCATTTGCTCCTGTTCGCGCGCGTTGTACTGCGCGGCCGTGAGCCGGCCGTTTTCTATGAATCGGTCGAGCTGCTCCGGCGTCAGGTTATCGCGGTCAAGGTAATCAGCGACCGCGAGGCGCAAAGTCTGAAGGTCAACGATCATAGGCGGGCCTCATGCGTCAGGGTGCGCGGCCGCCGGCGGAACAAAGGGCGCCGTATAGCGCGCCGCGCCGATCGTCAGGCGGAAATCGTCTAGCCATCCCCCGCCATCCGTCGCTATGCAGTAGTCGAGCTGATTGACAACGCGCCCGAGCGTTATAAGCGTTTGCGTAAGATTCGCGCCGTTAACGATCGTTGCGCCGGCCTGCGCGCCGTTCACCCAAAATTTGCAGGCTGTACCCTGGCGCGAAAATGCGAAATGGTGAAAGACGTTAGCGGCGAGCGCGAAAGGCCCGAGCGGGATAGTCGCCAGGAAAACGCCGTTAATCGTGACGTAGGAATCGGCGCCCAAGGAATCCATAGCGATATGCGCGCCGCCGATCGCATTACGAATGCCGAGCCCGAAAAAGCACAACTTCGCCGCGGCCGAGGCCTTGGCGATCCAGGCCTCTATGCAGAAGTCGCCCACGCCCGGCGCAAAATCCGCGTGAGTACTCTCGAGCCATCCCTCGAGCGTCGAGCCGCTCGCGGCAGTAGGAAAGCGCGCCGAGCCGCTCCCGAATTTCTTAAAGGCGGTATCGACGCGCGGCTGCTGCGCGGCAAAATTCGCCGTTGCATTGGAAATCCACGCATGGCCCTTGACGTCAGGAAATACGATCGCATCCTGCGCGCCGTCGCAATGCAGGATTGCCCGCACGTTGGCGAAAAGAGGATCCACGCCCGCCGGCGGCGCGGCCGCGGCGCCCCGGCTGCCGATGATGTAGCGGCTATTGCCCTGGTGCGGGAAGATCCGCGTTAGAACAGGCTGCCGCGCGCGAATGAGGCTCATGGCTTTGTCCCGACTCTGTAGGGAAGCGACTCGCTCGAGGCAATGAAGCGCCGCCACGCGGCCGAGCGCGTAGCGACGTCGCGCGCTCCGAGCTCCGGATAGCGCGCGCGTAGGGCTTTCCAATCGTCATACGGAATGCTGAGCGCCAGGCGCCCGAAAGAAAGATCCCGCAGCGCGCCAGGCTCGGCGCGCAGCTTCGCGTTACGTTGCAAGATAAGCCCGCGCTCCTGCACCGCCCCGGCTGACTGCAGGGAGGCAAGAGAGGAGAGGCGGCGCAAAAGCGCGGAGCTCATTTCAGGCGACCGCCGCGAGCGCCGGATCGTTGTCAGCGATCACGCCATGCGCGGCTTCGTTCAACACCCGCAGCGACCAGTCGACCGACATGAGGCGGGCATCGGCAAGCCCCGCCTTCGTGAGCGGCTCGACCCGGTAGCCGGCGAGATACGAGAGCTCGACGTACTCCGGATCCACGATATACATATTCGTGTGCGTCGCGTCGACCGGCGCCATAGTGCGATCGGCCACCAGCTCGAGCACCACGCCGAAATCCGTCACGAACACGTTGACCGCGCCCTTTGCAACGGCGGCCGTTTCGCTCTGCCCCGTTTCGCTCGTCAACGTCGCAACGCGCGCCGTTGCCGTGAACAGGTACTCCGAGAGCTTGCGGATCAGCGCCGGCGTACTGATTGCGAGCGACGGATCGCCCCCGTTCTGGTAGACCGACTGCGCGACGTTGCGGATATTCGTTTCCGAAAGCGCGCGCGCCACGCCCGCCACCGGCGCCGCCACGATCCCGGCCGCAAAGCCGCCGCTCGCGCCAGGCGCCGCGCCGCGGCTCACATTGGAAGTGAGCCAGGCGCCAAAGCCCGCCGACTTGCCGGCGACCGCGGCGCCATCATCGGCCACGCTCGCCTGCTGCGAGAGCGCGATCGCGTTGACGTCCCGGCGCAGCTCTTTCTGGCGCTGCATGATCTGATAGGCGAGCGCATCGCTCTGGCCGATCACGCTCGAGGCCTGCGCGCGGCTCGAGACAACAACGCGCTTGGTGGAGATTTGCGAATGGTTCCCCACGCGCCCGCCCACCTTCTCGTTGTTGTCGACAACATCGGCGCCGTCAACCTTGGCATTCGCCAGATCCGGCGCGTTCAGCTTGTCGAGCGTCCACTCGTTGTACTCGTTGTCATGCGAGCCCGAGCCGATCGCATCGGAAAACGGGAGAGGGACATTGGAAATGTCCCAAATCTGCTGCATGACGTCCTCGTTAATCAGCCCTTGAAAAGCGACTGCCGCGAGGCTTGCTCCGGTTACTTTTGCCATTTTTTAGGCGCCCTTTGCGCGCCTGCTATTTCAATTTCGAGAGAAGCGCCCCGACCGCCTGTACTTTGGACTCTCGCCCGCCCGCTTTTCGCAGGACGACGCCAGGACGAACGCCGGCACCGCGAGAGGCGGAGCTCGGCTCGCTTTTCGGGCGCTTCTCTCCTGGCTGCTCGCCAAGGTCGAGCCCCGCATCTTTCAGCTTGCCGGCGGCCGCTCGGCGCGCTCTGACAAGCGATCGCAAAAAGAGTAGGAGCCGCGAGTCGTCAATCTGCTCGAGCTCCATTTTCGTGAATCCATACGGCCGCAGGATTTTCGCCATGTCCTCCCGATCGGCCGCGAACGCGCGCGGATCTTTCCACTCGGGCGCGCTGTCGAGCGCGAGAGAGAGCTCGCGCTGCATCCGGTTCCCCTGCGCCTCGCGCACCGCGGCGAGCACCGCGCGCGGCACTCCGGGCATGGCTGCCAGGATCCCGGCGAGCTCGCGCCTCGTCGCCAGGGCTTCGCCGGTCACGCGCTCGCGCTGCTCCTCGGCCTCCTCGCGCGCCTTGCGCGCGCTCGTCACTTCGACGCCGTACTCGACCGCGGCGAGCCCGTGATCCTGCAGGTAGTCTTTCACCTGGCCGAGCGAGAATTTCCCGCGATCGCCCGAGAGCGGAATCTCGAGCGCGTAGAGCTCCTCGAGCGTCATCCCGGCGAGCTCCGCGACGTCAGCCAGGCCTCGAGCCTTGGCTTTCTTGCCCTCGGGCTCGCCGGCGGGCTCACCGCCTGGCAGCGTGTCATCGCCGGCGGGCTCGCCCTGCGGCTCTTTCTTTTCCGGCTCGCCGGCGGGCTCTTTCTCGAGCGGCGGATCTTTTTTCTCGGGCTCGCCTCCGCCCTGGCGCTTTCTGAGCGGATCCCGGCCGGCCTCGAGCTTGTCAGCGCCCGCCGGCGGGCTCAGTAGATCCGCGACCGCGCGCGTATCCTGCGCGCGGCTCTGGCCTGCGCGCCGGCGCTTCTCGGCGGGAGTTTTCTCTGCGAGATCCTGGCCGTTCACCTTTTTAGCGGGCTCCATCGTCATCCTTTCCTCAAAGAATTGGCGGCGCGGCGCAACGCGCCGCAGGCAGCGTGTACGGCCGAGAGGCGCGCCGCGCATCCCTGGCGCTCGGCGTCGTCTTTCGCGTTCAACCACTCGCGCGCTATCTCCTCGCGCGCGAAGTCGACCAGGGAAGCCCATAGCGGCGAATTGACGAGCTGCGCGGCCTCGCGTTGAAACTGCTCGCGCGTCATGCCGACTTTCTCAGGAGCGGCGGCGATCATTGAACGAGGCCTCCCGGCGGTAGTTGTCCGGCTGCAGGCGCCGGCGCCTGGTCTTTCGCGCCCGCGGCGATCGTCGTTACGCCGGCGGCCTTGCTCATTTCACTCGAGCGGATCGCGGCGCCTTGCTTCGCCGCCTGCAGGCCGGCGGTCGCGCCGCCTACTTGCTTCATTTCCTCGACCTCGGCGCGCAGTAGATCGCTCCAATACTTGTAGGAGAGCTCGGCCTGCTTCTCGTAGGCCGCTATCTGCGCCTTCATGCCCTCGAGCGTCTTAGCGAGCTCGGCCTGCGCGGTACCCATGCGCCGCGCGCTGTCGTCTTTTTGCTTGCGCGCCTCGCCCGCCGCCTTGCTCGCCGGATCTATGACGTAGGCCTCCGGCTGCTCAATGCCGGCGGCGCGCATCCAATGAGTGAGCGCCGCGTGATATTTCGGCCCATCGCAAAGGATCCCCTCGTAACCCGCGAGGATCAGCTTTTCCTGTTTCTCGATCACCTGGCCGAGCGCCATCATCCGGCGCAGCCGCTCGCCCGGGCTCATGCCCACCGCGATAGAAAGATCCGAGCGCGGCGGCCAGGAGCTCGGCTCACCGCTCACCCACTCGCCGGAATCCTTGACCTTTACCTCGCCCTTCATCATCGCGCGCGCGAGCTTGTGCGCGATCAGGTAGGCGCGCCGGAGCATTGTCTCGGCCAGGTTCCGCGCCATGAGCGCGGCGAGCTGCTCTTTAACCGAAATCTCGCGCTCGGTTCCCGCGGCTGTCGGGCTCGAGAGCTGCAGCTCGGGAGAGAGCATTTCCAGGGAAGCGCCGCCACGCTCGGCGCGCATCTTGTCTTGATACTGCAGGCCGCCGGCGCAGGCCGGGCCGATATCGGGCACTTGTAGCCACTCGATCGCGCCCTGCCGTTGCACCTTCACGCCCCCGCCCACTTCGACGTTGTAAAAATCATCCTCGTTGACCGCGTTCTCGAGGAGCGCCGCGCGCGGCCGGTTTACAAACTGCGCGTTATTCAGCCAGGCGCGCAGAAAGCCCGTTTTCGTGTCCTGCACTTCGCGCAGCTTGTCGAATAGCGAGAGCCCGGCGAGCGCGTGACCGTCAAGGAATGCCGAGCCGGTCGCGTAGTTGACGCAGGCCACCTTCTCGCGCCCAAGGAATTTGCGCCCGGCGCCGCCGCCGGCGAGCGTGACCATCCACCGCTCCGAGCGGCCGCCTTCGCCCGTTCCCAGGTTCACATAGCACCGATGCACTTCTACGAGCTCCTGCCAATAATCCTCGCTCGTCAGGTCGACCTCTTGCGATCGCCGGCGCGCGCGCGTGTCCTGGCGTGTCTCGACACCGAACGCCGGGAGCCTGGTAATCAGCTCCTCGGGAAAGCCCTCCTCGGAGAGCTCCGAGCGCGTCAAGAGCTGCCGCTCGGCGCAAAAACGATAGCGGTCTAGGTCATGCCCGCTCGCATCGGCCGAGTAATAGAAGTTTTCCGGCGCCACCGCGTCCATGCGGAGACTCTGGCGCGTCGTCGTCGTCTTTATCGTCACGTTCCAGCCGCCGCCGCGCGTTTTCGGGATCCGCTTGGGCTCGCCGGCGATCACCTTCTCCTCCGTCGCGCTCGTCGCTTTGAGAAGCTCCGCGATAACGTCAAGATCCGGGCCCTCGTCACCGCCCGGGCAGGGATAGCTCTCGCGCTTGACGTCGCTCTCCTCGTGGATCCAGACCTTGACCACGCCCAGGCGCAGGAGTAGCGCGTCCTTCGTGCCCGCGTAGATCGCCTGGTACGCATTCGAGCCGCCGGCGCGCACCATCGCCTGCACCATGCGCGACTCTTTCGCCGCGGCCTCCTCGTCATCGGCGCCCACGGCCGCGAACGCCACGAGAGACTGACTCGTGAGCGCCGGCACCATAAAGGAAAGAGTCGCCTCCACCATGTCAGCGACGTCCAGGCTTTGCACCTTGCTAAGCCCCTCGAGCTCGTCGCCTCGAGGCGCGCCGCGGTAGTAGTCGAGCGCCTGGCGCCGGTTCTCGGCTGTCTCGTCGCCTAGAAAGCCCTGCGATCGCTCGAGCTCGCGCTCGCAGATCACCCTGACTCTTGCATCGGTGTACTTCGTCGCCCGTTCACCCATTTTTCACTCTCGCCCGTTAGATCACGCCCACCGCGCGCCGCGGTCGAGCTTCTCGGCCGCGCTTTGGCGGCCGCAAGAGCTCGACACCCTCGCCAATGCCGAGCGCCAGGTACTCGAGCCCCTCGCAGATATGCGAATAGCGGTTTTTCTCGGGCTTCTCGTCAAACCTCGGTTCGAGCCCGCCCACGATCAGGCGCCGGTAGCGATAGAAGCCGCTCAATCCCTTGGCGAGCACCGGGCAACCCACCGGATCCACGCGAAGCGCCGGCTTCCCGGTCATGGTCAGGCGGCGCAGCATCCCGCCCACCGCCTCGCGGCGAAGTAGCGGATCCTGGCTAGGCGCCGGCGACACCGCGAGCCCCTTGGCGTGTAGGACTTGAAAGACGGTGTTCTCATCGGTTCCCGCTCGGATATCGCCGGCGGGATCGCCCCACATTCCGCCAATGCGCCCGCCGTAGCGCGTCTTGAGGATCCGGCCGAGCTCCTCGGCAAAGCGCGCGGCGCCCGTTTCCTTCGTCACGAGCTCCTCGAGGCACTCGAGGCCGCCGCCTACGTCCTGCTGAGCGATCACGGCCGCCGGCGTGAGGCCGAAATCCATCCCGACCACCACCGAGCCGCCGGCGTATTCGAGCTTGCCAAGGTGCATTGATCCGACAAACTCGGGATAGACCGCCTTCCCCTCGGCCAAGTAGCCATACGCGCCCTCGACATAGACGCGGATCCACTCCTCCGACTTCCCGGGCATCATGTTTTGGTAGTAGCCCGCCGGCAGGTTCGCCAGGTTCTCGGCCGCCGGCGAGAGGCCGCTCGGCTGTACGAATTGCTCCCACCCCTCGGGCGCCTCGCGCTCGAACATTTCCGGCCACCAATGCGACGAGTCGGGCGGATTCGTGTCCATCAGGATCCCGTACCAGCTCGGCCCGCCCTCGCGCTTGGAGGGATAGCGCCCGATCCGGCCCTCGAGCATCTGCACGACTGCGAGCGGCAGCTCGCGCGCCTCGTTGACGTAGGCGCCGGTCAGCTCGAGCGAGAGGAGCTTGCGGATATCCTCGGGCCGGTCGAGCGATCGGAACAAAATCTCCGCGTCGACGTCGCCCGACTGAATGCGCTGCACGTTCTCGCCGGCGGCAAAGCTCCCGATCGCCTCGGGCGGAAACCAATCCCAAAAGCTCTTACGCGTCGTATCCGCGAGCTCGCGGTAACTGTTGCGGATCACCGCCCACCGCGAGCGGCGCTTACCGTCAGGGCTCGGCGCCTGGCCGTGGATCCGGCGCATGAGCTCCCAAATGCAGCCGGCGGTCTTACCGCTACCGATCGGCCCGCGGATCCCTCGCACCCTTGCGCCCGATCGCATGAGCCTGGCGACTGTCGGCCCTGGCTCAAAGCGCACCTGGCGCAACGTGGTCACGCGGCGGCCGCCTTTGCCCGCGTGAGCTGCAGGCTTCGCACC
>Ga0307497_10000117_pt1 | contig 16650 bp, 14 predicted proteins | sample 10_S_MG_FD_201366 | JGI IMG/M metagenome (GOLD analysis project Ga0307497, IMG submission 201366) | Soil microbial communities from Populus trichocarpa stands in riparian zone in the Pacific Northwest, United States - 10_S | ecosystem: Environmental > Terrestrial > Soil > Riparian zone > Trees...
TGTTGCGGTTGAAGGTCTGGAAGAACTGGCTGTCGCGCGGACCGAAGAAGTGCGGGCCGACGTCGCGCCCCACGTCGCCGCCCTCGCGCAGGTTCTCGACCTTGATCACCTCGGCGCCGAGGTCGGCGAGGTACACGCTGCCGGCCGGCCCGGCGCCGTACTGCTCGACCGCCAGGATGCGCAGGCCCGCGAGCGGAAGCATCGCCATGGCGTCGATTGTACAATTGTCCGGACAATTAGCGAGGAGGCCGGCATGGCGGGCGGGCATTACTACGAGGACTTCGAGGTCGGCGCGACCTACAGGCACCGCCCCGGCCGCACCATCGGCGAGGCGGACAACACCTGGTTCACGCTGCTCACCATGAACACGCATCCGGTCCACTTCGACGCCGAGTACGCCAAGCACACCGAGTTCGGCAAGCCGCTGGTGGTGAGCACGCTCACGCTCTCGATCCTGGTCGGCATGAGCGTGTCCGACATGAGCCAGAAGGCGATCGCCAACCTCGGCTGGGAGCGCATCACGCTGCCGAAGCCGGTGTTCGTCGGCGACACGCTGTATGCGGAATCCACCGTCACCGCCAAGCGCGAGTCGAAATCGCGTCCCGACCAGGGCATCGTCAGCGTCCGCACCGTCGGGCGCAACCAGCGCGGCGAGGTGGTGTGCGAGTTCGACCGCACCATGCTGGTCATGCGGCGCGGCAACACGCTGGAAGAAAGGGCAGGGTACTGATGCAAGCCGAAATCCTCGCGGCCATCGACCGCTGGTGCGAGCGCGAGGTGGCGCCGCACGTCATGCAGCTCGAGCGCGACGACGTCTGGCCGGAGAAGATGGTGCAGCAGATGAAGGCGCTCGGCCTGTTCGGCGCCACCATCGGCCCGCAGTACGGCGGCCTGGGTCTTTCCGCAGAGCTCTACGCGCGCATCGTGACGCGCATCTCGGAGACCTGGATGTCGCTCACCGGCATCTTCAACTCCCACCTCATGATGGCGTTGCTCGTGGAAAAGTTTGGATCCCCAGATTTGAAACGCAAATATCTTCCCCGGTTCGCCGCAGGCGACATCCGCGGCGGCTTGGCGCTCACCGAGCCAAACGCGGGCACCGACCTGCAGGCGATCCGCCTGCGGGCAAAAAAGGAAGGCGACTATTACGTGCTGAACGGCACCAAGACCTGGATCTCGAACGGCATCCAGGGCTCGTGCTTTGCCGTGCTGGTGAAGACCGATCCCGACGCGCAGCCGCGCCACAAGGGCATGACCATGCTGCTCTGCGAAAAGGGGCCGGGGTTCACCGCCAGCCGCAAGCTCGAGAAGCTCGGCTACAAGGGCATCGATTCGGCGGAGCTCGTGTTCCAGGACTACCGGGTGCCCGCGGCCAACCTCATCGGCGAGGAAGGTCGCGGCTTCCACCAAGCGGTCGGCGGCCTCGAGCTCGGGCGCATCAACGTCGCGGCACGCGGCGTCGGCGTGGCCAAGGCCGCGCTCGACGAAGCGCTCAAGTACTCACAGCAGCGCCACACGTTCGGCAAGCCGATCTGCGAGCACCAGGCGATCCAGCTCAAGCTGGGAGAAATGGCGACGCGCGTCGCGGCCGCGCGCCTATTGGTGGAAAACGCGGCGCAGATTTACGACCGGGGCGAGCGCTGCGACCTCGAGGCGGGTATGGCCAAGTACTTTGCCACCGAGGCCGCGTTCGAGAACGCGCACGAGGCGCTGCGCATCCACGGCGGCTACGGCTACTCGAAGGAATTCGCGGTCGAGCGGCTCTACCGCGACGCGCCGCTGCTCTGCATCGGCGAAGGCACCAACGAGATGCAGCGCATCGTCATCGCGCGCCAGCTCATCGCGCGGGCGAAGTAGCGAAGCTCTCGCCGCAGCCGCACTGCTGCCCCGCGTTCGGGTTGTCGAAGCGCAGGCGCCGTGCAAGTCCCTCCTGCACCAGCCGCACCGTGGTGCCCTGGACGTACGGCAGGCTCGACGGATCGACCGCGACGCGCACGCCGCCGCAGTCGAATAGCACGTCGTCCTCGCGCACGGCGTCGAGCGGAGCGATGCGATGGCGCAGGCCGGAGCAGCCGGCGGGCTCGACCGCAAGGCGCACGCCCGCGTTGCCCGGTTGCTTCGCGAGCTGCAGCGCTAGGAACTGCGCCGCGTCGGCCGTCAGCGTGACCGGGAGCATCGTGCCGTGCACGGGCGCCTCGGTGCGCGCGATTCCGATCACGACTTCGCCGGGTCCGGTCGCCTGGCAGGCGAGCCGCGCGCCGTCGTGCGCGCCGCCGGCGCGCTCGAGCATGTCCACCTCGTCTTCGGTGGGCTCGCTCAGCGATTGACCGCCGTCAAGGACCTCGACGCGACACGTCGTGCAGGCAAGCTTGCCGCCGCAATCATGCGCGAGCGCCACGCCGGCGTTGAGCGCGCCGTCGAGCAGGGTCTCGCCCCGGCGCAGCGTCACGGTGAAGTGGTCCATGGAGGTTGGACCCGAAAGCCGGCGCAACGTTCTGGCCGCCGCTAGGCGCGGCGGCGGCGCGAGTCGAAGAACTCCCACGCCAGCTCGGTCGCGTCCGGATAGCGTCCGTCGAAGAACTCGAGCGACGAATCGCCGCCGCTCCACGCGTGGCCGAGTCCGGGGATGGTCAGCAGCCGTGCAGCCAGGCGCCGCCCGGCGTTGTACTCGCTCATGATGTAGCCGTGGGCGCGCGGATGGACCGCGCGGGTGAGGGTCGGCGGCAGGGCCTCGCCCGGCGCCAATTCTCCGCCATTGAACAGCACGAACTGGCGCGCCAGGAAATCGGCGTTGACCGGTGCGACCGTGGTATCCGCGGATCCCTGGATGATCAGCGCCGGCATGCGGGCACTGGCGCCCGCGGCGGCGCGCGCTTCCAGGGCGAAGGTATCGGTGCGCTGGTCGCGCGGGCCGTCGGCCATGGCACGGCCGGCGTCGTGGGCATCGAAGGCCGCGCCGGGGGGAAGCCCGGAATGGACGGCGACTGCGGTGAACAGCGCCTGCTTGCGCATCGCGAGCGTGGCCGCCAGGGTGGCGCCCGAGGACAAGCCGGCGAGGTAGACGCGCGCCGGATCGACGCCGAATTTGTCGATCACCTCCTCGGTCTGGGCGGCGACGATCGCGGTCTCGCCGTTGCCGGCCGCGGTGCGGCGGTCGAACCAGTTCCAGCAGCGCTCGGAGTTCGCCATGCGGCTCTGGCGCGGCAGCAGCACGACGAAGCCGCGCGCATCGGCCATGCGCGCGATGCGCGTGCCGACGGCGAACGCTTCGGGCTCCTGGCGGCAGCCGTGGATCCACACCACCAGCGGCGGGCGCTTGATCGCCTCGATGCCGCGCGGCAGGTAGAGCAGGTATTCGCGCCAGGGCGGCGCCGGCGCCACGCTGATGAAGCCGTGCATGCTGCTCTTGCGGCTGAGCGAGAAGCGCCCCGGCGCCGGCCGCCGGAACAGCCCGGCGACCCGGGCGAGGAGGTTCTTCAACGTCAGGAGCGGCGGCTGCGCTTCTGGTTGCTTCTTTCCACCGCACGTTTGGACTGACGGGGGACGTTCACCAGGGGGGCCTGCTCGGAGTCTTCGCTCTCATGACGCTCATTGTCGCAGAGTCAGCGTGCGCCAGCCGCGCTCGCGGGCGATCTGGGTAAGTTTCGGCCCCGCGTCGACCACGACCGGGTGGCTGACGCGCTCGAGCAGCGGCAGGTCGTTGATCGAATCGCTGTAGAACCAGGTCTGCGCGAAATCCTTCATCGTCTGCCCGCGCGCCTCGAGCCAGCGCTCGAGATGCTCGATCTTGCCCTCGCGCATGCACGGCGCTCCCACGATGTCACCGGTAAAGCGGCCGTCGCGGATCTCGGGCTCGGTGGCCATCAGGTGCTCGACGCCGAAGTCCGCGGCGATCGGCTCGACCAGGAAGCGATTGGTCGCCGTAATGATGGCCACGAGGTTGCTTTTCTGATCCTGGATCAGCCGGCGAGCGGCCGAAAGCATGAGTGGCGCGATGCGCTCACGGATGAACGGCTCCCGAAAACCCCGCAACGTCGCCATGTCGAACGGGCGGTAATAGCCGAGATAGAAGCGCACGTACTCGAGCGTGCTCGCCTCGCCGCGGCCGTAGCGGCGGTCCATCTCGTGGTTGGCCTCGCGCTCGGAGGCCGGGAGCACGCCCTGCTCGACCAGGAAGTCGAGCCACTCGACGTCGGTGTCGCCGCTAAGCAGCGTGTTGTCGAGGTCGAGCAGGACCAGATTCATGCAGCCGGATGTTCTGCTCGGCGAGGGTATCGGCGATGGCGTGCACCGCGGCGCGGATCGCGTGCTCGTCGATCGCGCCGATGCAGCCGACGCGCAGGGTGTCGACCTGGGTGAGCTTGCCCGGGTAGAGCACGAAGCCCTTCTCGCGCACGCGGTCGTAGAACTTCTGGAAGTCGTAGTGCGGATCGGTGGGCGCGTTGAAGGTGACGATCACCGGCGCCTGGTGGCGCGGGTCGAGGAACAGCCTGAAGCCGAGCTTGGTCATGCCCTCGATCAGCACCTCGCAATTGCGCTGGTAGCGCGCGAGGCGCGCCGGCTGGCCGCCTTCGGCCAGGTACTGCTCGAGCGCCGCGTGCAGCGCGGCGACCACCACGGTCGGCGGCGTGAAGCGCCACTGCGCAGTTTTTTCCATGTTGACCCACTGGTCGTGCAGGTCGAGCACCAGCGACGGGGAATTGCCGGCGCAACGCTCAAGGGAACTCTTTCTGATCAAGGCGAAACCCATGCCGGGCGGGCCTTCGAGGCATTTGCCCGAGGCCGCGACCAGCGCGTCGAACGGGCCTTCCATCGGCAGCGCGGCGAACGAGCTCATGGCGTCCACCAGCAAGCTCTTTCCATGACGTGAGACGACCGCCGCCACGTCCGCCAGTGGATTCAGCACGCCGGTACTCGTCTCGCAGTGAACGAAAGCGACGTGCGTAATCGAAGCATCCTTTGCGAGGGCGGCGTCGATATCCGCGGGCTTCACTGGCTGGCGCTCTTCGTACTCGATCGCGGTGGTGCGGCGCCCCAGGATCGAGCAGATCTTCGCGATGCGCTTGCAGTAGGCGCCGTTCTGCGGCACCAGCACGTGGCCGTTCTTGGGCACCATGGTGCCGAGCATCGCCTCGACCGCGAACGTGCCGCTGCCCTGCAGCGGGACGCAAACGTGAGTCTCCCTGGCGTGGATCACGTCCAGGAGCATTTCGCGCACCCGGCGGTTGATGGCGATGAAGCCGGTGTCGCGCGAGCCCCAGTCGCGCACCATGGCGAGCTTGGTCGCGGTCGAGGTGGTCAGGGGTCCCGGCGTGAGGAGGATGGGCTCTTTCATGGCTTCTCCACGTTGAAGCGCCAGCGCTGCGATCGCGACAGCAGGGCGCCGGCGAGCACAGCGTACACGAAGCAGACCAGCGCCGAGGCGAGCACGATGAGCGTGCCGAGCGCGGACGCCGGGCCGATATCGCCGGCTTCGTCCATGTTCATGATCGCGACCGCAGAGAGGATGGTGTGCGGCGCGTACAGGAATACGACGCACGACAGGGTCGAGATCGACACCACGAAGTAATAGCGTGCGATCTCCAGGATCGCGGGCAGGCACACCGGCACCGTCACCCGCCAGAACGTCTTGTAGAACGGCACCTTGAGCGAGGCCGAGACCGCCTCGTACTCGTCGTCGAGCGATTTCAGCGCGGTGACCGCCGTGAGGTGCCCGGAGGTGTAGTAGTGCACCACGGTGGAGATCGCGAGGATCGCCATCGTCTGGTACAGGAAGTTGATCGGATTCGACGGGTGGTTGAAGAACATGATGTAGCCCAGTCCCAGCACCAGGCCGGGCACCGCCATCGACAGCAGCGCGAGCAGCCGCAGCACCGGCCGCAGCGGTCCGAGGCCGCGTGTCTTCTCCAGCAGGTACGCCGTGCAGAACACGAACACCGTGCCGATCACCGCCGTCCACGCGCCGAGCGTGAGGCTGTTCCAGAACGCGGGCGCGTAGTCGCCGTCGATCAGCGCATAGCGGTAGTGCTTGAGGGTAAAGGTCAGGTTGTACGGCCAGAGCTGGATCAGCGAGGTGTAGACCGCCATGCCGAGGACCGAGAGCAGGGCGAGACACACCAGCGCGCAGTACGCCAGCATCAGCTTGTCGAACACCGCGCGGGACTTCGGCGCGTACGGCACCGAGCGCGTGGTCAGGTTGGCGGTCAGCCGGCGGCGCACCACCCAGTCGATGGCGAACGCGGCGATCGAAGGCACCAGCAGCAGCAGCCCGACCACCGCGCCGATCGAGAAATTGTGCTGGCCGATGACCTGCTTGAAGACATCGACCGCCAGCACGTTGAAGTTGCCGCCGATCACCTTGGGCGCGCCGAAGTCGCTGATGGTGTAGGTGAACACCACGGTGAACGCCGAGAGCAGGCCGTACTTGCAGCCCGGCAGCGTGATGGTGAAGAAGCGCCGCAAGCGGCGCGTGCCGAGGGCGTCGGCGGCCTCGTACAGGCGGCCGTCGGCGAGCGCGAGCGCCGCGATCAGGATCATCAGCGCATGCGGGAAACAGTTGAAGACTTCCGACAGGATGATGCCGGGCGCGCCGTAGACCGTGGCGATGCCGAGGCTCTGGATCAGCCACTTCGCCGCACCCTGGTTGCCGAACCACTGGATGAACGCGATCGCGGGCAGCAGCGACGGCGCGAGCAGCGGGATCAGCGCGATCAGGCGCAGCGTGCCCTTGAACGGCATGCAGCTGCGCGTGAGCGCATAGGCGAACAGGAACGCGACCGGCACTGTGACGGCCGACACCACGAGCGACACCCAGACCGAGTTCCACACCGAGCGCGCCAGCGACGGCGTGGCGAAGTAGGTGGCGAAATGATGCAGGCCGACGAAAGTTCCCTGGTTGTCGAGCACCGCGCGCTCGAAGATCGACGCCATCGGCGCGAGCAGGAAGACGGCGAGGCCGAGCCCGGCCAGGATGAGGAAGGCTTTCGCGACCAGATCGGAAAGGTGGATGCGCGCCGCGGCGGGCGCGGGCAGGACGGCGCTCATGATGCAAATACGCGGATGCGGTCGGGGCGCAGCGCCAGTTCCAGTGCAGCGCCCTCGCGGATGTCGAGCTCGCGCACCTGGTTGAGCGAGAAGAACACGGAGAGCGGCTGGCCTTCGAGCTCGGGCACCTGCAGCTCGGCGAGGCAATGGCCGCCGAGGAACTCGACCTTCGCGATCTGGCCGCGCACGCGGTTGGCTTCGCCCTCGAGCGAGCCCTCGACCACGCGGTCCTCGGGCCGCAGATAGAGGCGCACGCGGCTGCCCGCCTGGTAGGTATGGCCGTTTGCCTTCAACGCGAGCCGGCCCGACCGGTACTCACCCGGCCCGACCGTAACCGCTTCGAGCACGTTGATGCGGCCGACGAAGTCGGCGACGAACGGGCTCGCCGGCTGCTCGTAGATTTCGCGCGGGGTGCCGACCTGCTCGAGCTCGCCCTTGTTCATCACCACCACGCGGTCGGCCATGGAAAGCGCCTCTTCCTGGTCGTGGGTGACCATGATGGTGGTGACGCCGACCTTCTTCTGCAGCCCGCGGATCTCGCCGCGCAGCCTGACGCGCTCCAGCGCATCGAGCGCGGAAAGCGGCTCGTCCAGCAGCAGCAAGCCGGGAGAAGTGGCGAGCGCGCGCGCGAGCGCGATGCGCTGCTGCTGCCCGCCGGAGAGCTGGCTCGGATATTTCGGCTCGCTGCCAGGCAGGCCGACCAGCTTGAGCAGCTCCGTTACGCGATTCCTGATGTCGCCACGCGACATCCGCCGATTCACCAGGCCGTAGCCGACGTTCTGCGCCACCGTGAGATTCGGAAACAGCGCGTAGGACTGGAAGACGATGCCGTAGTCGCGGCTCGCCGGCGGCAGCGCCGAGATGTCGCGGCCGTTCTGCACGATGCGCCCGGCGCTCTGCGTTTCGAGGCCGGCGATGATGCGCAGCAGCGTGGTCTTGCCGCAGCCCGAAGGGCCGAGCAGGCAGACGAACTCGCCCTGGTCGACCGAGAGGCTGACGTCGCGAAGCGCGACGAAGCTGCCGAAGTGCTTGGAAACCCCCTCGACCGCTAAAGCCTCACTTCGGTTCGGCTTTGGCGTTATAGCGCTTTTCCCATTCGGCGAGGATGCGGTCGCGGTTCTTCGCCGCCCAGCCGAAGTCGTTCTTCACCAGCATCTGCTCATAGTTCGCCGGCACGTTGGGAAGCGGCTTGGCGACGCCCGGCATGGCGACGATGGCGTAGCCCTTGGCGTAGAGCTCGTTCGCTTCCTGCGTTACCCCCCAGTCCATCAGCTTGCGTGCCGCGTCCTGCTTCTTGCTCGCCTTCATGATGGCGGAAGCTTCCATGTCCCAGCCCACGCCCTCCTTGGGGAAGATGAGATCGATCGGCGCGCCGGAGGCCTTGGTCGCGTTCGCCCGGTACTCGAAGGAGATGCCCATCACGAACTCGCCGGCGCCGGCCTGGCGGCAGGGCTTGGACCCCGAGTGCACGTACTGCGCGATGTTCTCGTGCAGCGCGTCCATGTATTTCCAGCCTTCGGCGTCGCCGTAGAGCTGCAGCCAGGCGGTGACGTCGAGGAAGCCGGTGCCGCTCGAGGCCGGGTGCGGCATGGTGATCTGCCCCTTGTAGACCGGCTTGAGCAGGTCTTTCCAGGATTCCGGCCGCGGCAGGTTGCGCTTCTGCGCTTCGACCGTGTTGAAACAGATGGTCGCGCCCCACACGTCCATGCCGACCCACATCGGCGGCTTCTTGGTGTCGACGAAGCGCTGGTTGAGCTTCTCCACGCCTTTCGGCGCGTATGGCGTCAGCATGCCTTCCTGCTCGAGCACCAGCAGGCTGGTGGCGGCGAGGGCAAACACGACATCGGCCTGCGGATTGTTCTTCTCGGCGAGCAGCTTGGCGGTGATCACACCGGTCGAGTCGCGCACCCAGCGGATCTCGACGTCCTTGACCGATTTCTCGAACGCGTCCTTGTAGGACTTGAGCTGGTCGGTTTCGAGCGCCGTGTAGACCAGGATCGGAGTGCGTTGCGCCAGGGCTAGCGAGGCGCTCACGGCCAGGGCCGTCATCACCAGAAGTTGCAGCGGACGCTTCAACATGGATAGTCTCCCTAATTACGCGTTGGATTATTCTTATTGTCTAAAGGCATTGTTACCGGATGAAGCAGGGGTTGCAAGGGGAGCTCGCGCACCAGCTCGCGGCGTACCGGCCCGGCTGGAGCCTGCCGCGCCCGTTCTACCGCGACGCAGCGGTCTATCGCGCTGATATCGAGCAGATTTGGCGCCGCGGCTGGCTGTTCGCCGGGCATTCCTGCGAGCTGCGCAACCCTGGCGACTGGCTGACGCTCCAGGTCGACAGCGACTCGATCATCGTGATCCGCGGCGAGGACGGCGTGATGCGGGCGCTGCACAACGTCTGCCGCCACCGCGGCTCGCAGCTGGTCGCGCCCGGGCGCGGCACGAGCAAGCGCATCGTCTGCCCGTACCACCAGTGGACCTACGACACCAGCGGCGCGCTCACCTTCTGCCGCGGCATGCACGACATCGACAAGTCGAATTTTTCATTGAACAAGGTCCATTGTGAGTCGATCGAGGGGCTGATCTTCATCTCCCTCGCCGATCCGCCGCCGCCATTCGGCCCGGCGCGCGAGCTGATGGCGCCCTTTCTGCGTCCGCAAGGCTTCGCCCGCGCCAAGGTCGCGAAGCAGGTCGACTACGAGATCGCCGCCAACTGGAAGCTGGTGTGGGAGAACAACCGCGAGTGCTTCCACTGCAACGTCAACCACCCGCAATACATCAAGGCGAACTGGGACCACTACAACGCCGATGACACTTCGGCAGAAGTGCGCGCGGCGATTGACCAAGCCGTCAAGAAGAGCGAAAGCAAATGGGCGGCGGCAGGCCTCGCCGTGTCGCACCGCGATACCGGCATGACCCAGTTCCCCGATGCCGAGCGCGGCATCTGGTATTCGGCCAACCGCACCGCGCTGGTCGACGGCTGGGTCAGTGAATCGATGGACGGCAAACAAGTTTCAACGCTGATGGGCGACTATCGCGATGCCGACGTCGGCACCGTGCGCGCCCGGACGCTGCCGAATTTCTGGAACCATTCGAGCTCCGATCACGGCGTGAGCACGCTGCTGCTCCCGGCCGGGCCGCTCAAGACACTCGCGCGCGTCACCTGGCTGGTGGACGAGAAGGCGGTCGAAGGGCGCGACTACCAGCTCGACAAGCTGATGCCCTTCTGGCAGCTCACCTCCGAGCAGGACTGGGCGATCTGCGAGCGCCAGCAGCGGGGCGTCGAGTCGACCGCCTACCAGCCTGGCCCCTACTCGAAGTACAAGGAGTACAACGTCGACGCTTTCGTGCGCTGGTACGTGAAGACGCTGGCGGCGGGAGCGAGCGCCTGAACGCGGAAATCGTCATCATCGGCGGCGGGGCGATCGGTTGCTCGATCGCGTACCACCTCTCCAGGTTTTCAAAGAAAAGCGTTCTTCTGCTCGAGAAGGCGCAGCTCACGCACGGCTCCACCTGGCACGCCGCGGGCCTGGTCGGCCAGCTGCGCAGCAAGCGCAACCTCACGCGCCTGATGCAGAACAGCGTCGCGCTCTACCGCACGCTCGAGCGCGAGACCGGGCAGGCGATCGACTGGCACGAAGTCGGCAGCGTGCGCCTCGCCTCGTCGCAGGAGCGCTGGTCGGAGCTGAAGCGCGCCGCCACCACCGCGCGCGGCTTCGACTTCGAGATGGAGCTCATCTCGCCGAAACAGGCGCAGGACCGGTTTCCGTACATCGCACTAGACAAAATTGCCGGTGCGGCGTGGGTTCCCAGCGACGGCTACGTCGACCCGTCGAGCCTGACGCAGGCCCTGGCGAAGGGCGCGCGCGCGGGCGGGGTGAAGATCCAGCAGGACACGCGCGTAACCGGTTTTGAATCCACCAATCGAAGAATCAACCGAGTCCTGACGGATAAAGGCCCCATCGATTGCGAGACGGTGGTCATCGCCGCCGGCATCTGGTCGCGCGCGGTCGGCAAGCTGATGGGCGTGCGCATCCCGGCGGCCGCGCTCGAGCACCAGTACATGGTGACCGAGCCGATGAAGGAAAAAAATCCCAAGCTGCCGACGCTGCGCGATCCGGACCTGAACTTCTATCTCAAGCCGGAAGTCGGCGGCTTCGCGGTCGGCGGCTGGGAGATGGGCACGCCGTCGTTCCATCCCAGCGGCGTGCCGTTCGAGTTCGCGCAGGAGCTGCTGCCGCCGAACATGGAGCGCTTCGAGGAGATCGCGCTCGCCACCGCCGAGCGCATCCCGAAGTTCGGCGAGCTCGGGCTGAAGCAGCTGATCAACGGCCCGATCCCGGTGTCGCCCGACGGCGAGCCGATCATGGGACAGGCGATCGAGCGCGACAACGTGTTCGTGGCCTGCGGCTTCACCTCCGGCATCGCCGCGGCGGGCGGAGCGGGGCGCGCGATGGCCGAGTGGATCGTGCAGGGCTATCCGGAGATGGACCTGTGGCCCTTCGACCTGCGGCGCTTCGGCGACTTTCATTCCGGCACGCGCGCGCTGCACGAGCGCGCGGTGCATGCGTACGGCTCGTACTACCACCTGCACTACCCGGGCGAGGAGCTGACGGTCGCACGCGACGCGCGCCGCAGCCCGCTGTGGCAGATCCTCAAGCAGCGCGGCGCGGTGTACGGCTCGAAGTTCGGCTGGGAGCGGCCGAACTGGTTTGGCAAAGACAGTGTCGACGAGCCCAGCTTCGAGGGCAAACCGAACTGGTTCGAGCACGTCGCCGCCGAGCACCGGGCGACGCGCGAGCGCGTGGGGCTGTTCGATCTCAGCTCCTTCACCAAGTTCGAAGTCACCGGGAAGGGTGCTTTCGACTCGCTGCAGCGCGTGGCGGCGAACGACCTGGACAAGCCCGACGGCTCGGTGATCTACACCCAGCTCTGCAACGAGAAAGGCGGCATCGAGGCCGACCTGACGATTGTTCGTCTTTCAAGAGAGAGGTTCTACGTGGTGACGGGCTCGGGCTTCGCCGTGCGCGATGGCGGCTGGCTGCGCCAGCAGGGCGTGGAACTCAAAGAGGTCACCTCGTCCCGCGCCGTGATCAACGTGCAGGGGCCGCGTTCTCGCGATCTGTTGCAGAAAGTTTGTGAAGACGACCTTTCCAATGCGGCGTTTCCATACCTGGCCGCGCGCGAGATTCGCCTGGGATTTGCCCCCGTGAGGGCGCTTCGAGTGACCTACGCCGGCGAGCTCGGCTGGGAGCTGCACGTGCCCAGCGAATACGCCCTGCACCTCTATGAAGCGCTGTGGGAGGCAGGTCAGGACCTGGGCGTGGCCAACGCCGGCTACCGCGCGCTCGATTCGCTGCGCCTGGAAAAGGGCTATCGCTACTGGAGCAGCGAGCTTTCGCCCGACACGAATCCGTACGAGGTCGGCCTCGGTTTCGCCGTGGCGCTGGGGAAGGGCGACTTCATCGGCAGAGAAGCATTGGAAAAAATCAAACAGGATCGTCCAAGGCGAAAACTGATGTGCTTCCTCATGGATGGCTTCGTGCCGCTGCACGGCGGCGAGGCCATCCTGCACGAGGGCAAGGTGATCGAAACCGTGACCAGCGGCGGCTACGGCCACACCGTCGGCAAGTCGATCGCCTATGGCTTCGTCCCGGTGGGGCTGACCCGGGGGTTCGAGATCGAGAGCTTCGGCAAGCGCTATCCGGCGCAGGTGAGCGAGCGGGCGCCCTATGACCCGGAACGGCGCAAAATCGTAAACTGTTGACAGTTTGCGGCGGGGGCGCGGAAAATCGTCCCCTTGAACACCCCTGCCTCTTTCCCCGCTTCCCTGGAGCTGGTCCAGTCGCATTCCCTGCCGATGCTGGTCGCGCGCGAGCTCGAGCGCATGATCCTCGCGGGCGAAATCTCGGTCGGCGAGCGCGTGAACGAAAGCCAGCTCGCGGCGCGGCTGCGCGTGAGCCGCGGGCCGGTGCGCGAAGCGCTGCGCGGGCTGGAGGAGTCGGGCCTGCTGCGCCTCGAGAAGAACCGCGGCGTGTTCGTGCGCGAGATCTCGCTCGCCGAGGCCGATGAGATCTATGACCTGCGCGAGGCGCTGGACGAGCTGGTGGGCGAGCGCCTGGCGAAGCGCTTCGAGCCGGCGGCGCGCAAGGCGGTGCACGCGCTGCTCGACGAGATGGACGACGCCTCGAAGCGCGGCGACGCCGCCGCCTACCACATGCTCAACCTGCGCTTCCACGACACGCTGGTGGAAGCGACCCGCAACGCCAAGCTGATCTCCACCTACCGGCGGCTGATCAAGGAGCTGCATCTTTTCCGGCTCAAGGGCCTGACCGCGGGCGGCGGGCTGCCGGTGTCCAACGACGAGCACCGCACGATCGTGAAGGCGATCGAGTCGGGCGACGCCGACGTGGCCGGCAGGCGCATGCGCGATCACGTGCGCGCCAGCCGCAAACGCATGCACCGGGGGATCAAATGAGGGGGCTCGCATGAATTCTGTCAGCACGAACGGCCGGTCCTATCGCTGGATGGACCGCCCGCTGGTGGTGGTCTGCGTCGACGGCAGCGAGCCGGCCTACATTCCCGAGGCCATCCGCGCCGGCGTGGCGCCGTTCCTCGCGCACCTGCAGCACACCGGCACCGTGCTCGGCGCCGATTGCGTGATCCCGTCGTTCACCAACCCGAACAACCTGTCGATCGTCACCGGCGTGCCGCCCGAGGTCCACGGCATCTGCGGCAACTATTTCTACGACCGCGAGGCCGGCACCGAAGTGATGATGAACGACCCGAAATACCTGCGCTGCGGCACGCTGCTCGCGGCGTTCGCCGACGCCGGCGCCAAGGTCGCGGTGGTCACGGCGAAGGACAAGCTGCGCACGCTCCTCGGCCACCAGCTGAAAGGCACCTGCTTTTCCGCGGAGAAGGCCGACGCGGCGACGGTCGCGCTCGTCGGCATGCCGGTGCCGTCGGTCTACAGCGCCGAGCTGTCGGAATTCGTGTTCGCGGCGGGCGTGAAGCTGATGCAGCGCGATCGCCCGGACCTGGTGTACCTCTCGACCACCGACTACGTGCAGCACAAGGCGGCGCCCGGAACCCCGGCGGCCAACGCCTTCTACGCGATGATGGACAAGTACCTGGCGCAGCTGGACGCGCTCGGCTGCAGCATCGCGCTCACCGCCGACCACGGCATGAACGCCAAGCACCGCGAAGACGGCTCGCCGGACGTGATCTACCTGCAGGACATGCTCGACGGATGGCTGGGAGCGGGCAAGGCGCGCGTCATCCTGCCGATCACGGATCCGTACGTCGTGCACCACGGTGCTCTGGGTTCATTTGCCACGGTATACGTCGACGCCGATGTGCGGCAGAAAATCGCGGAGCTGCCGGGTGTCGAAGTGGTCCTCAGCCGCGAAGAAGCGGCGCAGAAATTCGAGCTGCCGGCTGAGCGCATCGGCGACCTGGTCGTGGTCAGCACGAAGCACGTCGTCATCGGCACCAGCAAGGCGCGCCACGACCTGTCGGGACTGAAGGAGCCGCTGCGCTCGCATGGCGGCATCTCCGAGCAGAAGGTGCCGCTGCTCTTCAACCGCAAGCTGTGCGGGCTGGAAGCGCACCGCCGGCTGCGCAATTTCGACATCTTCGACCTGGCCTTGAACAACGTCGAAGAAAAGGTGCCGGCATGAGCGCCGTGCTCAAGCATTCGGTGATGCACGAGGCGCTGCGCATCGCCGGCGAGAAGGTGCGGCGCGACCGCGTGATCGAGGTGCGCTTCCCGTACACGGGCGAGGTGGTCGCCACCGTGCCGAAGGCGACGGTCGAGGACGTGAAGCGCGCGTTCCGCATCGCGCGCGAATACAAGCCGAAGCTCACGCGCTACGAGCGCTACCGCATCCTGATGCGCGCGGGCGAGATCATCGCCAGCCGCAAGGACGAGATCGCGCGCCTGATCACGCTCGAGGCCGGCCTCTGCCTGAAGGACTCGACCTACGAAGTGGGGCGCGCGAGCGACGTGCTCCTGTTCGCGGCCAACCAGGCGCTGGTCGATGACGGCCAGGTGTTCTCGTGCGACCTCACGCACCACGGCAAGAGCCGCAAGGTCTACACCTTGCGCGAGCCGTTGCTCGGTGCGATTTCCGCGATCACGCCGTTCAACCATCCGCTGAACCAGGTGATCCACAAGGTCGCGCCCGCGATCGCCACCAACAACCGCATGGTGCTGAAGCCGACCGAGAAGACGCCCCTGGCGGCACTGGTTCTGGCCGACGTGCTGTACGAGGCCGGCCTGCCGCCGCAGATGCTCTCGGTGATCACCGGCGATCCGAAAGAGATCGCCGACGAGATGATCACCAACGCGGATGCCGACCTGATTACCTTTACCGGTGGAGTGCAAGTCGGCAAAGCCATCGCCTCGAAGGCCGGCTACAAGCGCATGGTGCTCGAGCTCGGCGGCAACGATCCGATCATCGTGATGGAGGACGCCGACCCGGCGAAGGCGGCGGCGCTCGCGGCGCAGGGGTCGTACAAGAATTCCGGGCAGCGCTGTACCGCGGTGAAAAGAATCCTGGTGCACGAGAAGATTGCAGAGGAGTTTGTTTCGCACCTCACGCAAATGACCAAGGCGTGGTCCTACGGCGACCCGCTCGATCCCAAGGTCGACATGGGGACGGTGATCAACGAGGACGCGGCCAAGCTGTTCGAGCGCCGCGTGAACGATGCCTGCAGCCGCGGCGCCAAGCTGCTGGTCGGCAACAAGCGCAATGGCGCGTCGTATTCGCCGACCGTGGTCGATCGCGTCACGCCCGACATGGAGCTGGTGCGCGAGGAGACGTTTGGGCCCGTCTCTCCCATCCTGAGGTTCAAGGATGCTGATGAGGCGATCCGCATGGTGAATGGGACGGCGTATGGCCTGTCGTCCGGCGTGTGTACCAACCGCATGGACTACGTGACCAAGTTCGTCTCTGAGCTGAACGTCGGCACGGTCAACATCTGGGAAGTTCCGGGCTACCGCCTGGAGAGCACGCCGTTCGGCGGCGTCAAGGACTCGGGGCTGGGCATCAAGGAAGGCGTGGTCGAGGCGATGAAGAGCTTTACCAACGTGAAGACTTATTCGATCCCGTGGTGAGTTTTCCTCACTAATGCAAACACTGGTCACCGTCCTGTCGGGAATCGCGCTGCTGGTGTGGGGCACGCACATCGTGCGCTCGGGCGTGCTGCGCGTGCTCGGCGGCAGCCTGCGGCGGGTGCTCGCGACCAGCGTGTCGAATCCTTTCACGGCGTTCCTGGCGGGCCTCGGCGTCACGGGACTGGTGCAGTCCTCGAGCGCCACCGCGCTGATCACCGGCTCGTTCGTCAACCAGAACCTGATGGCGCTCGCGCCGGCGCTTGCCATCATGCTCGGCGCCGACGTCGGCACCAGCCTGGTGGTGCAGCTGTTCTCGTTGGATCTCTCGTGGCTGTCGCCGCTGCTGATCGGCTTCGGCGTGCTGTTCCACCTGACGCGCAAGGCGACGCGCGCGGGGCAGATCGGCCGCATCGCCATCGGCCTCGGCCTGATCATCCTCGCGCTGCAGATCATCCTGCAGGCGGCGCGCCCGTTCACCGGCACGGTGG
>Ga0307497_10000118_pt1 | contig 16565 bp, 17 predicted proteins | sample 10_S_MG_FD_201366 | JGI IMG/M metagenome (GOLD analysis project Ga0307497, IMG submission 201366) | Soil microbial communities from Populus trichocarpa stands in riparian zone in the Pacific Northwest, United States - 10_S | ecosystem: Environmental > Terrestrial > Soil > Riparian zone > Trees...
ACATCATCGCCGTCGCCTCCGGCAAGGGCGGCGTCGGCAAGTCGACCACCGCCGTGAATCTCGCGCTCGCGCTGTCGGCCGAAGGCGCGTCGGTCGGCGTGCTCGACGCCGACATCTACGGCCCGTCGCAGCCGATGATGCTGGGCATCGCCGGCCGGCCGGAGTCGAAGGACGGCAAGCGCATCGAGCCGATGGAAGGGCACGGCCTGCAGGCGAGCTCGATCGGCTTCCTGATCGACATCGACACGCCGATGGTGTGGCGCGGCCCGATGGTCACGCAGGCGCTGGAGCAACTCCTCAAAGACACCAACTGGCGCGATCTCGACTACCTGGTGGTCGACCTGCCGCCGGGCACCGGCGATATCCAGCTCACGCTCGCGCAGAAAGTGCCGGTGACCGGCGCGGTGATCGTCACCACGCCGCAGGACATCGCGCTCATCGACGCGCGCAAGGGCCTCAAGATGTTCGAGAAGGTGGGCATTCCGATCCTCGGCGTGGTGGAGAACATGTCGTTCCACACCTGCCCGAAGTGCGGCCACGAGAGCCACATCTTCGGCTCGGGCGGCGCCGAGCGCATGGCGAAGGAGTACAAGACCGAGCTGCTCGGGCAGCTGCCGCTCGACGAGTCGATCCGCAGCCAGGCGGATTCGGGTAAGCCCACCGTTGTTTCGGATCCCGACGGGCCTCTGGCCGAGATCTACCGCCGGATCGCGCGCCGCTGCGCGGTCAAGATCGCCGAATCGCAGCGCGACATGACGTCCAAGTTCCCGAACATCGTCGTTCAGAACACCTAGCGCCCTGGACAGCGCCGTCGACCTCGAAGCGCGCTTCTCGCGCGACTACGCCGATGCGCGCGCCAGGTTCCTGGCGGCGTGCGCGTTGCTGCGCGGGCGGCACCGCGCCTACCTCAATCCACACCGCGGCCCGCGCGGGGAGGAGCTCGCGACGGACGTTGCCTATTTCGGGCCGAAGGATGCAGCGAAGGTCCTTGTCCTTGTCTCCGCAACGCATGGCGTCGAGGGCTTTTGCGGCTCGGGCGCGCAGCTCGACTGGCTACTCGGGCCCGGCTGCAGCGAGCTCGCGGCCGACACCGCGTTGCTCGTGGTGCACGCGATCAACCCGCACGGCTTTGCCTGGCTGCGCCGCGTGACCGAGGAAGGTTGCGACCTCAATCGCAATTTCGTCGATTTCGCCGGGCCGCTGCCCACGAATGCCGGCTACGACGAGCTGGCCGCGGAATGGCTGCCGCCCCAATTGCAGGGGCCGGAGTACGAGCGGGCCGAGACCAAAATCCGGGAGTACCGCTCGAAGCACGGTGAGAAGGCCTACATGGAGGCGCGCTCGGGCGGCCAGTGGAAGCATCCGCACGGGTTTTTCTACGGCGGCGCGGCGCCGACATGGTCGCGCCGCACGCTGGAAGCGATCATCACGGACCAGAAGCTCGCCGGGCGGCGCTGCGTCGCGGTGATCGACTATCACACCGGGCTCGGTCCCCACGGCTACGGCGAGCCGATCTGCGGGCACGAGCCCGGGACTCGCAACCTTGAGGTGGCGCGCCGCTGGTACGGCGATGCGCTGACTGTACCGTCGCTCGGCACTTCCTCCTCGGTGGTCAAGCAGGGGCTCGCCGAGCACGGCTGGCGGCGGCTGCTCGGCGAGCGCTTCGTCTACGTGGCGCTCGAATACGGCACCTATCCGTCTGAGGCCGCGCGCCGTGCGATGCAGGAAGATCACTGGTACCACCGCCGTGGCGCGGTCGAATGGGACTCGGCCGAAGTGCAGCGCACCAAGCAGGCGATCAAGCGACACTACTATCCGGGCACGCGCGACTGGCAGGAGATGGTGCTCTTCCGCAGCCGCCAGATCATCCGCCAGGCTCTCGCGGGGCTGGCCGGGGAAGGCTAGGCCGGGGCCTCACCGAGCACCGTGCAGCGCCGGATCACCCGGCCCTGCGTAGCGGCGTCGTAAGCCGTGGCGCGGTGCATTACGCAGCGGTTGTCCCACACCAGGAGCTGGCCGGTCTTCCAGTGGTGCTCGTAGGTGAGATCGGGATGCACCGCAAGCGCGTTCAGCTCCTCGATCAGTGCGCGTCCTTCGTCGTAGGGCATGCCCTGGATGTATTCCGCGTGGTCGCCGAGGTACAGGCACTTGCGCCCGGTTTCGGGATGCGTGCGCACCACCGGGTGATCGACCGGAGGCTTGGCGAGGCGCTGCGCCTCGGTCAGCGGATCCTCGCCGTGGCGTCGGGTACGCGAGAAATCGAGGTTGTGCACGGCGCGCAAGTCCTCGATGCGCGCCTTCCACGTCGCGTTCAGCCGCTCGTAGGCGCCGTACATGTCGCAGAAATGCGTTTCGCCGCCGCTCCCGGGCATCACCTCGCCGTAGATGATCGTGGCCTGCCCGGTGACTCGCTGCCAGGAACCGTCGGTGTGCCACGCCAGCGTGCCCTTGTCGGGGTGGTGGCCGGTCGGCTTGCCGTCCGGGCCGAGGTTGGAGAGCCGGTAGAGCTCCGGGAAGCCGTCGGCGTGGTACTGGTTCATCACGTGGACCTGCACCTCGCCAAAGCGGCGCGCGAAACTCACTTGCCGCGCCGGCGGCACGTCCTGCGGCGGGAACAACAGCACCTGGTAGCGCAGAAAGGCCTGGTACAGCGCGCGGAACAGCTCGTCGTCCATGTTTTCCGAGAGCACGACGCCGGAGATCTCGGCGCCGAGCTTCGGGGTCAGGCGGCGGAGCGAGAACGGGCTATTGGCAGCGCCCATGATCTTCCGGGCGCCAAGGGTTGCTCAGCGTGCTGATGGATTCCAGGAAGACGACGAGATCGGTCTGCTCGGTCGCGGAGAGCTTCAGCGCCGGCAGCGCCGCCGAGCCCTTCTCCGAGTAGTGCCGCACCACGTCGGCGAGCGTTTCGCGCTTGCCGTCGTGGCCATAGGGCGCGGTCAGCATCAGGTGCCGCAGCGTGGGCACCTTGAAAGCACCGGCTTCCGGTTCCTGGAGCGCCCGCGCGCGCTTTTGCGGATCGTCGTTGTACGGCCCGGCCAGGTTGAAGCGGCTGGCCAGTGCCACCTTCACTCCTTCGATGCGCCCGGCGTCGGTGGAGAAGCCGTTGTTGCGGAACTCGCCGCTGGTGAAGTTGGGCCCGCTGTGGCAACTTGAGCAGTTCCCCTTGCCGACGAAAATCTTGAGGCCGCGCTGGGCGGCGTCGGAGTACAGGCCGGCCTGGACGCGTTCGCCCTTTGCCAGGGCATTGCGGAAGCGGTCGAACGGCGTCGGCGGGGTTTCGAAGGTCTCCTGGAAAGCGGCCAGGATCTTGCCGACGTTGACCAGCACCTCTTCGTCGTCGGTGGGCGAGGGCGGCTCGCCGAACGCGCGGCGATAGCGGCAGGAGAGGTCCTCATCCTGGCGCATGAGCTCGGCGACGTGGCGCGGGGTCGCTCCCAGCTCCCGGCGGTCCAAGATCGGCCGCAGGCTTTGCGACCACAGGCTGTCGGCGCCGCCGTCCCAGCCGTACCAGTGGCCCAGGCGCACGTTCATCAGCGTCGGGGTGTTGCGGTCCACTTCGGCCGCCGCGGCGCCGCGCACCCGGTTATCGGTCCAGTTGCGCTCGGGAACGTGGCAGGTGCCGCAGGAGAACTTGCCGTTGATCGAGAGGCGGGTGTCGAAGAACAGGCGCTCGCCCAGCTCGACCGCCGCGCGCCGGCCGGAGGCGCGGTTGGTGGGATCGCTCGCGACCGGCGTCGGCCAGGGACCGTGCGCGAGGATCGCCCGCACTTCGCTTTCGGTGAACTGAACCTCGTCCGCAGCAAAGCCGGTCCCCGCCAGGAGGCAAAGGGAAACGGCCACGGCTTTTGTTCCCATCTTGAGCGGCTATCATAGACCGGTGACCATCAAATCCGACAAGTGGATCCGCCGCATGGCGGCCAAGGGGATGATCGAGCCCTTCGAGCCGGGCCAGGTCAAGGATTTTGAAGGCAAAAAAATCGTCTCCTACGGCACCTCGAGCTACGGCTACGACGTGCGCTGCTCGACCGAATTCAAGATCTTCACCAACATCAACTCGACCATCGTCGACCCGAAGCACTTCGACCAGAAGAACTTCGTCGACTACCGCGGCGAGGTCTGCATCATCCCGCCCAACTCCTTCGCCCTGGCGCGCACCGTGGAATATTTCCGCATCCCGCGTAACGTGCTGACGATCTGCTTGGGCAAGTCCACCTACGCGCGCTGCGGGATCATCGTCAACGTGACGCCGCTCGAGCCCGAGTGGGAGGGCCACGTGACGCTCGAGTTCTCCAACACCACGCCGCTGCCGGCGCGCGTCTACGCCAACGAAGGCGTGGCGCAGATGATCTTCCTCGAGTCGGACGAGGTGTGCGAGACCTCCTACCGCGACCGCGGCGGAAAGTACCAGGGGCAGAAGGGCGTTACGCTCCCCCGCATCTAGTAGCTACCGTCGATTCTTAAGCTACGTTTAGTGGTTTGTCGGGCTCCGGCCCGGCACGCCGCGTCTGTCAAAAATTTTTTCAAAAAACCCCGCCGAAAGTCTTGACACGCAGGGTCATGTCCCTATACTTCGCTCAAGTTTTTTTGCTTTTGGATTCAACGACGCTTTTGGATTCAACGATCAACGAAGCGCAGAAGGAGGTCATCATGAGAAGCATCAAGAACTCGCGCCCGGCCGACGACGTCGTCGTGCTGGACATTCCCGAAACTTAGTTCTGATCCTGCGAGGAGAACATTGATGGGGGACCGCAGTAGTAACGTAGCCCGTACCAGACAAACCGAACTCAAGCCGCAGCAGCAGCCGCAAGAAGCACTCTTCGACACGCACCCCGAAGTCGAGCTCGACTTCGAGATCGTGCGCCAGGCGGCACGCCAGAAGTACACCCGGCCTTTCCTGATCCTGGATACCGCGATCGTGCGCGGCAAGCTCCAGCGCTTCCGCGCGGCCATGCCGCGCGTGCGGCCGCACTACGCGGTCAAGGCGAACCCGGACCGGCGCGTGCTCAAGGTGCTGGTGCAGGAGGGCGCGGGCTTCGAGATCGCCTCCACGGCGGAGCTCGACTTGCTGCTCGGCCTGGGTGTCCCGGCGGCCGAGGTGTTCTTCTCCAACCCGATGAAGTCGCGCGACACGATCGCCTACGCCGCGTCCAAGGGCGTGGAGTGGTACGTGACCGACAGCGTCGACGAGCTGCGCCGCATCCATTCGGTCAAGCCGGATGCGAAGCAGTACCTGCGTATCGCCACCCCCAACATCGGAAGCGACTGGCCCCTGTCGGGCAAGTTCGGCGCGGGCGCGGCCGACGCGCGCGAGATCGTCGCCACCGCGGCGAAGCTCGGTGCCGACCTGGCCGGCGTGACCTTCCACGTCGGCTCGCAGTGCCGCAATCCGGAAAACTGGCGCGTTGCCCTGGAGAAGGCGCGCGCCCTGTTCGACGTCATGATCAAGGCCGGCCTCAAGCCGCGCCTGCTTAACATCGGCGGCGGCTACCCGGTGCGCCACGTGCGCCCGATCCCGTCGATCGAGGTGATCGGCGAGGTGGTGAACGAGGGCCTGAAGGCGTTCCCCGACGACGTGCAGGTGATCGCCGAGCCCGGCAGGTACCTCGTGTCCGACGCCGGCTACTTCGTGTGCCGCGTGCTGGGCACGGCGACGCGCGCCGGCAAGCGCTGGATGCACTGGGACGCGGGCCTGTTCGGCGGGGTGATCGAGTCGAGCGAGGGCCTCAAGTACCGCATCCGCACCGACCGCTCCGGGCCAGACGCGGTCTGGACCGTGGGCGGGCCGACCTGCGACTCGGTGGACATCGTGATGCGCGACGAGCCGCTGCCTTCGGATCTGCAGGAAGGCGACTTCGTCTACATCCGCAACGCCGGCGCCTACACCACGGCTTACGCGAGCCAGTTCAACGGCTTCCCGCTGCCCGAGGTGCGGGTGTTCGAGTCCAAGAGCCGCTAGGCTTTTCGCTCGTAGAGCACGAAATCGAAGCGCGTACCGTCCTCGGCGGTATGCGCTTCGCGCTGTGATTCCTTCCACTGCGAGCGGTCCCAGGCGGGAAACCAGGTGTCGCCCTCGTAGTCGCGCTGGATCTCGGTCAGCACCATGCCGGCCGCGACCGGCAGCGAGTCCTTGAAGAGCTGGGTTCCGCCGATCACGAAGGCGACCGGCTCGCCGATGCACATGGCGAGCGCGCCCTCGAGCGACGCCGCCACCGCCGCCCCCGGCGCGTCATAGCCAGCGGTGCGCGTGACCACGATGTTCTCGCGCTGCGGCAGGGGGCCCTTGAGCGACTCCCAGGTGCGCCGGCCCATGATCACCGGGTGGCCGAGCGTCAGCTTCTTGAAGTGCTTCAACTCCTCGGGAATGTGCCAAGGTAGCCGCCCGTTCGCGCCTATGATTCCATTTGCGGCCACCGCGGCAACGAGATAAACGCGCGGGCCGGGGGTCTGTGACATGGGTCCTCGTAACCGATATGGCCGGCTGAAAGTATAAGGACATGGCGTACCCGCGATCGTTTCTCGGCTTGTGCCTGGCGAGCTTCATGCTGGTGGCGGCGCCGCTGGTCGGCGCGCTCGCCTATTCGGCCTGGCACAGCGAGAAGCTCGCCGATCAAGCGCGCACCGCGGTGTTCAACGCCGCGCAGGCGGCGCGCGCCAGCCGCACCCTGGTGGCGCGCATCGGGTCGCTCGAGCGCCTGGCGCTGCTCGAAGCGCCCGGCCTGGGCGACGACCTGGGCCGGGTGCACGCGAGCTTCCGCCAGGTGGCCGACGAGCTGCTGCAGCTGCCGCTCGAGCAGGACCAGCTTGCGGCGCTGAAGAAGACCATGCTGCAGGAAGACAACCTCTACCAGGTGCTGGTCAAGGCCAAGCGGGTGGATCGCCGCAAGGTCGGCCCGTTGTCGGCCGAGCTGGCGGAAAACGCCTCCGAGGTGCTCGCCATCAGCACGCGGGTGGCCGACCGCGAGGTGCTGCGCCTGACCAGCGACGCGGAATCGGTGCAGCGCCAGCTCGTGCTGCTGGTGGTGTTCAGCACCGCGCTCGCGCTGGCGATCGCGCTCGCCCTCACGCGCCACGTGGTGCGTCCGATCGCCGAGCTCGATGCCGCCATCCGGCAGCTCGGCGGCGCCGACTTCTCGCAGCCAATCGCGGTGCGCGGGCCCGACGACCTGCAAACGCTCGGCGAGCGCCTCGACTGGCTGCGCCGGCGCCTGGCCGAGCTGGAGGCGGAGAAGAACCGCTTCCTGCGCCACCTGTCCCATGAGCTGAAGACCCCGCTGACCGCGTTGCGCGAAGGCGCCGAGCTGCTGCACGACGAGATCGGCGGGCCGCTCTCGTCGCAGCAGCGCAAGGTGGTCGGCATCATGAAGGACAACAGCATCAAGCTGCAGCGCCTGATCGAAGAGCTGCTCGACTACCAGCGTGCCCTGCACGCGGCGGCCGCGCTCGAGGTGCGTCCGGTCTCGCTGAGAACCGTGGTGCACGAGGCCGCGCAATCGCACGAGCTCGCGGCGCAGGCGAAGGGCTTGCGCGTGGCGATCGACGCCGAGGCGGCGACGCTGCAAGCCGATCCCGACAAGCTGCGCTCGATCTGCGACAACCTGATCGGCAACGCGGTCAAGTTCACCCCGGCGGGCGGCAGCGTGTCGGTGCTGGCGCGCCTGAGCGGCGACCAGACCCTGATCGACGTGATCGATTCCGGCCCGGGCGTGCCGCCGGAAGAGCGCGAAGCGATCTTCGACTCGTTCTTCCGCGGCACCGCGCGCGCCGGCGCCCGGGTCGAGGGCAGCGGGCTCGGCCTCGCCATCGCGCGCGAGTTCGTCGAGGCGCACGGCGGCAAGATCAGCGTGCTGGCGGAGGCGCGCGGCGGGCATTTCCGGGTCGCGCTGCCGCGGCGTATCGCGGCATGAAGCGCTGGCTTGTGCTCGTCATCGCCCTGACGGGATGCGCCGCGTTGCAGCCGAACCCCGTGGACGGCATCGTCGCCGATGCGGTCGTCGCCGCGCGCGCGCCTTTCGCCGAGCAGCAGGCCAGCCTCGGCCGCGCGCAGCAGGCCTTCGCGAGCGCTGCGCCGGCCGACCGGCTGCGGCTCGCGACGCTGCTCGCCACCCTGCCGCCGCCGCTGCGCGACGACGCTCGGGCCATCGAGCTGCTCGAGCCGATCGCCGACGCCGGCTCGCCGGGCGTTGGCCGTTTCGCCGCGCTGCTGTCCGCGCAAGTCATGGAGCGCCGGCGTATCGCGCACGAAATCGACCGGCTGCGCGCCGACGCCGAGCGGGCCGGACGGGAGCGTGCGCTCGCCGACAAGGAGCGCGACAAGCGCGAGGAGGCGATGAAGCAGCAACTCGAGGCACTGCGCGCCATCGAGCGCGGTATCCTTGAGCGCGAGGAGAAGCTGAGACGGCGCACGCGATGAAACCTTTGATGACCCGGGAGCGCGGGCCGGTCCTTCTGGTCGACGACGACAAGGACCTGCTGCAGCTGATCGCGATGCGCCTGAGCGCCGCGGGCTATGCGGTGACCGCGGTCGAGTCGGGCGCGGCGGCGCTGACGGCGCTCGCGGTATCGCGTCCCCAGGTGGTGGTGACCGACCTGCGCATGGAGGGCATGGATGGCATGGCTTTGTTCGACGCCATCCACCGCGACTCGCCGTCGCTTCCGGTGGTCATCCTCACCGCGCACGGCACCATCCCGGAGGCGGTGACCGCGACGCGGCGCGGGGTGTTCAGCTTCCTGACCAAGCCGTTCGAGCCCAAGGTGCTGCTCGATACCGTGGCCGAGGCCATGCGCCTGTCGAGCGCACCGGGCGCAGAGTCCGAGGATTGGCGCGCCGAGATCATGACGCGCTCGTCCGGCATGGAGCAGCTGCTGTCGCAGGCCAAGCGGGTCGCCGTCTCGGACGCGAGCGTCTGCATCTTCGGCGCGAGCGGGACCGGCAAGGAGCTCCTCGCCCGGGCGATCCATCGCGCCAGCGCCCGCGCGCCGGAAGCTTTCGTGGCGGTGAACTGCGGCGCGATTCCGGAAGGCCTGCTCGAATCCGAGCTGTTCGGCCACAAGAGGGGCTCGTTCACCGGCGCGGTCTCCGATCGCCGCGGCCTGTTCCAGGCCGCCCAGGGCGGCACCCTGTTCCTCGACGAGATCGGCGACATGCCGCTCCCGCTCCAAGTCAAACTGTTGCGGGCCTTGGAGGAAAGAAAAATCAGGCCCGTGGGCTCGCCGGAGTCCTTCGACGTGGACGTTCGCGTCGTTGCCGCCACGCATCGCAAACTCGAAGAGCGCATCGCCTCGGGTGAATTCCGCGAGGACCTGTACTACCGGCTGAACGTGGTGAAGCTCTACCTCCCGACGCTTGCCGAGCGCCGCGAAGACATCCCGCTGCTCGCCACCGCATTCCTGTCGCGGCTCGCTGCGCGCTACCAGCGCAGCGGCCTCACCTTGTCCCCCGAATCCCTGGAGCTCCTGGTCTCGGCACCGTGGCCGGGCAATGTGCGTCAGCTGCTGAACGTGATCGAGCAGGCGGTGGCGTTGTCCGCGACCGAGATCATTCCGGACTCGCTCATCCGGCAGGCGCTCCACAGCAAGGAAAGCGAGCTCACCCCGCTCGACGAAGCGCGCAAAGTGTTCGAGCGCGAGTACCTGGTGCGCATTTTGAAGATCACCGGTGGCAACGTCAGCAAGGCGGCGCGCTTGGCCGGCCGCAACCGCACCGAGTTCTATCGCCTGCTCGAGCGGCATGCGCTCGAGCCCAGCGTTTTCAAGGTCGCTTGAAAGCCCAGTGACGCAGGTAGGCGATCGCCAAGGCGCAGGCGAGAGCGAATCCGCCCAGCACGTAAAAGCCGGTGACGATGCCGTAGCGGTCGGCGAGGAAGCCCATGATGAGCGGCGTGCTGAGGTGCGACACGCTCCAGCCCAGCCCGCCGAGCGCCAGCGCGGAGCCGCGTTCCTCGGGCTTGCTCGCTTCCGAGATCGTCATCTGGAAATAGATGGTCATCGCCGCGGTGGCGGCGCCGACCACCAGCAGCCAGAAGCCGATCGGCACCACGTGATTCACGGTCGGCAGCAGTCCGACTGACGCGGCCACGGCGACCCCGCAGATCACCGGCCAGAGGGTCTGCGGCCCGGTGCGCACAAACCGCCCGACCAGCAGGCTGGCGGCGATGGAACCTAGCGCACGCAACGCGAGCAGGACGCCCGAGGATTCTTCGCCGTGGCCGTAGTTGGCGAGCAGCACCGGATAGAACGACATGGTGAGCGAGAAGGGCAGCGCGGACAGGTAAGCGCACATCACCGTGTAGGCGATGATCCGCTCGCGTAACAGGGGCAGGTAGGTCGCCAGCACATGGCGCGGCGAATGCGGCCTGGGCGGCTGCGTCTGGGTTCCCAGCCCGGCGGCGAACGCGACCACCCCGGTGAGCGCCATCGCGGCGAACGTCGCCTGGAACCCGGCCGCGGCCAGCAGGAAGCCGCACGCCGCGGTGCCGACGATCTGGCCGAAATTGGTGACCGCGTTGAGGCGGCCGAGCTGCACACCGCGCGCGCCGGGCAGCTCGCTCGCCATGGCCCAGGTCGCCGGCCAGAAGCAGGCGCGCGAGATCACCAGCGCCAGCTGGCCGACGAGCAGCATCCAGAACCCGTGCGCCGCCATCAGCCACAGGCCCGCCGCGATCGTCGCCACGGAAGAGCCGAGCAGGATGCGTCGCCCGCCTATGCGGTCGCTATAGGCGCCACCGACCAGGTTGAGCGGCGCCTGGGCCAGCACCGGGGCGGCGAACAGCACGCCGATCTGCGCGTTCGACAGGCCCTGGGAGTAGGCATAGAGCGGCACGGCCAGCCAGGTCATGCCCAGGCCGAGGTTCCAGGCCAGGGAGGCGAGGAAAAAGTACGGGTGCGGCACGCCCGATTATCGGTTGCGGCCGTAAGCTGGCGGCGGGCGTTTCGACCAATGGCCATGCGTTCCCTTCTTCTGGGTTTACTGGTGATTCCGGTGTTCTCTCATGCGGCGCAATGCACGGCCCAGTCCGGCCCCGGCACCGCCGCCCTGGTCGAGCTCTATACGTCCGAGGGATGCTCGAGCTGCCCGCCGGCCGACCGCTGGCTGTCGACGCTGAGCAGCCGGGCTTCGAGCAGCGTGGTGCCGCTCGCCCTGCACGTCGATTACTGGGACTACATCGGCTGGAAGGATCCGTACGCGAAGCGCGAATTTTCCCTGCGCCAGCGCAAGTTCACCCAGCTGCAGCGCATGGCGTTCGTCTATACGCCGCAGGTCATGCTGCAGGGTCGCGATTTCCGCGGCTGGGGCAGCCAGGCTTTCGACGAAGCGCTGGCGCGCATCAACGCCCAGCCGGCCAAGGCGAACCTGAAGCTCGCCATCCTCGGCGCGGACGCGAATGGCCTGGAGGTCGAGGCCGCCGCCGAGCTTGTCCAGAGGTCCGCCGCAGCGGACCTCTACCTCGCGGCCTACCAGAGCCGGCTCGAAAGCCGGGTGAACGCCGGCGAAAACCGCGGCCGGGTGCTCAGCCATGACTACGTCGTCCTGCAGTGGGAAGGCCCGTTTGCCCTGTCGGCCAGCAGCCTGATGGAGCGCCGGAGGCTCGCCTTGCTGCCGGGCGCCGCGCCCGCCCATTCGGGGGTGGCGGCGTTCGTGCAGGACCGGCGCACCGGGGAGGTGCTACAGGCCCTTCTCCGGTCCTCCTGCTAAGGATGGGAATTCGGGGTCACGGTCGCAATTCAGTGCTCGCGTACGCGGCGCCCGAATTGCGACCCTGACCCCGAATTCCCATTCGCCTGCTAAGGCCGCGATTTTCCTTTAGTATTCGCGCCTCAGCCTGCCCGCCCAGGGGGGTCGGGCATACGGAGAGAGCGGCTATGCAAGCGACGCAGATCCGGCAAAAGGACGGCGTCTTCTACTTCGTCAGCTACCGCGCCAAGGACCTCCTGGCGAAGGTGCGTTTCATCAGCCGTTTCTACGGCGAAGGCGAGGAGATTGCTCCTAGCCGCATCTCCGAAGACGACGACATCGCGCAGTTCATCTCCAAGATCGAGCGCAACGACCACGCCTTCCAGCGCTCGCTGTCGCGCGCCAAGGTGCGCCAGCTCAAGAATTTCTACGAGACCGCGATCTCGCAGCCGCCGATCCCCGGCACGGTGCTCCTGTTCACTTCCGAGCGCCTGAACTTCCGCGGCGACAGCGAGGGCGGCGCGGGCAGCCTGAGCGAGCCCGCCGCCAAATACCTGATCATCGACGGCCAGCACCGCCTGGCGGCGCTGCGCTTCTACCTGAACGAACGCCCGGACGACGCGGGCAGCATCCATGTGCCGTGCATCATTTTCGACGGGCGCAGCGAGGACTTCGCTACCGAGATGTTCGTCATCATCAACTCGACGCCGACGCGCATCAACAAGAGCCACCTCGTCGACCTCTACGAGCACGTCTCGTTCGCGGCGCCGGACCGCAAGTTCGCGGCGCGGCTGGTCGAGAAGCTCTACGGCGAGGGCGACAGCCCGCTGCGCTACCGCATCAACCGGCTCGGCGGCCGCAGCCAGCGCGACAAGTGGGTGCTGCAGGCGGAGCTGTTCAACGAGCTGCACCGCTGGGTGCGCGGGCGCTGGCGCTCGATCCAGCTGGCCGGCGGCAGCTCCAAGGAAGTGCCGCGCTATTACGCCATCATCCGCGACTTCTTCAAGGTCGCGCGCGGCGTGTTCGGCGATGGGGTGTGGGGCAAGGACAACTACATGGTCACCAAGCCGGTGACCATCAAGGCGATGGTGCGCGTGTGCGCCGACCTGGCGCGCGACGACGCCGAGCCGGAATCCGGCCGCCTGCAGCGCTGGGAGCAGCGCCTCGGGCCGTGGTCGGAAATGGCGCGCCAGTTCCGCGAGGAAGGCTTCTACGAGCGCTTCCCCGCCAAGGGCGAGGTCGAGCGCGTGGCGCGCATCCACAAGGACCTCGCGCGCGCCGCCGGCATCGAGTCCAAGAAGAGCTGAAACCGGAATACGGGGCGCTCGCCCGTGTTGGCCCCGGCATGAGGTTCTGGCTACTCCCCGCGATGGTCCTCTCCGGTTGCGCCGGCCTCGACAGCACGGCATGCCGGCAGGCGGACTGGTACGACCTCGGCTTCCGGGACGCGATTTTCGCCATGCAGCCGCAGGACCCGGTCTATGTCCAGCAATGCGAAGCGCACGGCGTGAAGGTCGACGTGGCGCGCTACTCTCAGGGCTGGAAAGAAGGCAAGTGGGAGGCGGATGCGCGCATGCCCGGGCCGATCCATTAGGGCGCTGTTCGTCGGTTGCGCGCTGCTTTCGGGCTGCGCCAACTTCACGCCGGAGCAGTGCCGCACGGCGAACTGGTACTCGCTCGGCGAGCAGGACGCCCTGCTCTATGGCCTGCAGCCGCAGATCACCCAGATCGTCTATGAATGCCAGAAGGTCGGCGTCCAGGTGCCGGAGAAGGAGTACCTGGAGGGCTGGACCTACGGCAATCGCGAGCGTTACCTGCGACTTGGGGGCGATTCCCCCTAACGCGCCAAGCTACGGCAACGTTACGGTTTTCTCACCAGCGGACCAGAATCAGCAGCCAGACGACGCCGGCATTGACCAGCGACAGCATCACCGCCGCGCTGCCGATGTCCTTGGCGCGCTTGGCCAGGCGGTGGTTCTCGAACGAGATCCGGTCCACGGTGGCCTCGATCGCCGAGTTCACCAGCTCCACGATCAGCACCAGGAGCAGGCATCCAATCAGCAGCGCGCGCTCCACGCCGCTGCGGCCGAGCCAGAGCGCGAGCGGCGTGAGCAGCCCGACCATGATCAGCTCCATGCGGAAGGCGTCTTCGTGCCGCGCGGCGGCGGCGAGCCCGGACAGCGAATACTGGATGGCGGCGAGAACCCGCCGCAGGCCGGTCTTGCCCTTGAAAGGGCTTTCGCCTACGTCGGTATTCCGAGCGTGAATAGCAACTCCTCCTGCGCCGAGCGACGCCGGCCGCGGCGCGGCTTGAGTCTCTCATAGCCGCCGTCCCCGTTCATCACCCAGGCCTGGCAGTTGTCGTCGAGGTAGGCCTGCAGGCCTTCGCGGATCACGCGCCGCTTGAGCGCGGCGTCGAGCACCGGGAAGCACAGCTCGATGCGGCGGAAGAAGTTGCGGTCCATCCAGTCGGCGCTCGCGAGGTACACGTTCTCGGCGCCCCCGGCGAGGAAGTAGAAAATGCGCGAGTGCTCGAGGAAGCGGCCGATGATCGAGCGCACGCGGATGTTCTCCGAAAGGCCCTCGACCCCGGGCTTGAGCGCGCACACGCCGCGCACCAGGAGCTCGATCTTCACCCCGGCCGCCGAGGCGGCGTAGAGCTCCTCGATGATCTGCGGCTCGAGCAGCGCATTCATCTTGGCGATGATGCGCGCCGGCTTGCCGGCGGCGGCGTGGGCCGCCTCATTGCGAATCGCGGCGACGATGCGCTTGTGGAGCGTGAACGGCGACTGCCAGACGTGCTTCATCTTGCCTACGCGGCCCAGGCCGGTGAGCTGCTTGAAGATCTCCGCGACGTCGGCGCAGATCTCCTCATTGGCGGTGAGCAGGCCGAAGTCGGTGTACAGGCGCGCGGTGCGCGGGTGGTAGTTGCCGGTCGCGAGGTGCGCGTACCTGCGCAGGCGCATCTTGCCGTCGCCGCCGTCCTCGCGCCGCACGATGAGCGACATCTTGGCGTGGGTCTTGTGGCCGACCACGCCGTAGACCACGTGCGCGCCAACCTCTTCCAGGCGCGCTGCCCAGTTGAGGTTGGCCTCCTCGTCGAAGCGCGCCATCAGCTCGACCACCACCGTGACTTCCTTGCCCTTGCGCGCCGCGTCGACCAGGATCTCCATCAGCTCGGAGTCGGTTCCGGTGCGGTACACGGTCTGCTTGATGGCGATCACGTTCGGGTCGTTCGCGGTGGTGCGGATGAAGTCGATCACCGGCAGGAACGACTGGAAGGGGTGGTGCAGTAGCACGTCCTGTTTCTTCAGCACCTCGAAGAGGTCGCCGCTGTCGAGGGCGGGAGGCAGCCCGGGCTGGAACGGCGGGAATTTCAGGTCCGGACGCTCCACCTGGTCGGGCACCTCGCGCAGCCGGTACAGGTTGACCGGGCCTTCGACACGATACAGGTCGGCTTCGCGCAGGCTGAACTGCTGCAGCAGAAACTCCACCATGCGCTGCGAGCAGTTGTCGGCGACTTCCAGGCGCACGGCGTCGCCGAAATGGCGGTGGAACAGCTCGCCCTGCAGCGCGGTGTGGAGGTTCTTGATTTCCTCTTCCTCGACGAACAGATCCGAGTTGCGGGTGACGCGGAACTGGTAGCAGCCCTCCACGTTCATGCCGGAGAAGAGCTCGCCCATGTGCGCGTGCAGGATCGAGGACAGGAACACGAACGCGTACTCCGCCTCGCCGGCGATCGCCTGCGGCAGGCGGATCACCCGCGGCAGCGCGCGCGGCGCCTGCACGATGGCCGCGCCCGAGCTGCGCCCGAAGGCATCGGGGCCGGACAGCTCGACCGCGAAGTTGAGGCTCTTGTTGAACACGCGCGGAAACGGGTGCGCCGGATCGAGCCCGATCGGCGTCAGCACCGGCAGCAGCTCCCGGAAGAAGTAATCGCGGATCCACTGACGCTGCGCCGCGTTCCATTCCTCGCGCTTGGGGAACACGATGCCTTCGCCCGCGAGCGCCGGCAGCACGGTCTGGTTGAGCAGCTGGTACTGCCCGGCCACCAGCGCGTGCGCTTCGCGACTCACCGCCTCGAACACTTCGGTGGGTGCACCGCCGTCGGGACCTGGCTCGGGCAGCCCGAGCTTGATCTGCTCCTTCAGGCCGGCGACGCGGATCTCGAAGTACTCGTCGAGGTTCGACGAAACGATGGTGATGAAGCGCAGGCGCTCGAGCAGGGGCACCGTGTCGTCCGCCGCCTGCGCGAGCACGCGGCGGTTGAACGCGAGGAAGCCGAGCTCGCGATTGAGGAACTGCGCCGGAAGGGAGATTCTGCGGTTCATCGACTGACGGCCAACGAGCCATTCTACCGGTCGGCCCTAGTCCGAAATATGACGGGCACAGGTCCGAAATACTCCTGTAGTTCTGCTAACTTAGCGGTGTATGGCGCGCCACGACACGCTCGCTGCGGTCGACCTGGGCTCGAACAGCTTCCATCTGCAGATCGGCCGGGTGGTCGACGGCCAGATCTATCCGCTCGACGCGGTGCGCGAGGTGGTGCGTCTGGGCGCCGGCCTCACCGCCGAGAAGCGCATCGACCGCGCCACCCAGGCCGCGGCGCTGGAGGCGCTCGCCAAGTTCGGCGAGCGGCTGCGCGGCTTTCCGCGGCCGGCGGTGCGCGTGGTCGGCACCAACGCGCTGCGCGTGGCGAAGAACGCGCCGCAGTTCCTGCGGGAGGCGCGCGCCACGCTCGGTTTCCCGATCGAGGTGATCTCCGGCCGCGAGGAAGCGCGTCTGATCTACCTCGGGGTTTCCCACTCGCTTCCCCTCTCCGCGCAGCGGCGGCTGGTGGTGGACATCGGCGGCGGCTCGACCGAGTTCATCATCGGCACCGGCCTCGAGC
>Ga0307497_10000119_pt1 | contig 16472 bp, 8 predicted proteins | sample 10_S_MG_FD_201366 | JGI IMG/M metagenome (GOLD analysis project Ga0307497, IMG submission 201366) | Soil microbial communities from Populus trichocarpa stands in riparian zone in the Pacific Northwest, United States - 10_S | ecosystem: Environmental > Terrestrial > Soil > Riparian zone > Trees...
TCGAGCCGTCCGCGACGTACAGGCCCTCGGCGCCGAACACGCGCCCGTACGCGTCGACGACGCCGTCGTGCGCGCTCTCGCCCATCGGGCAGCCGCCGAGCGGGTGGACCGTGAACATTCCGTTTCCAAGCGTGGGCCCCGAGAGAGCGTCGCCCACCGAATCGGGCAGGGGACGCCAGGCGGGGTTCTGCAGGTAGATCGCCCCCAGCTCCTCGGCGTGGCGAAGCCGCTCGTCGTGCAGCGGGTAGACGGGCTCGGATGCCAGGTCCGGCCACGCGATTCGCAGGCGATCCTCGTCCTCGTCGTAGCGCAGCACGCCCCGCGCGCGGTCGTGCCCCATGGCGAGCAGGGTCTGGGTGCTGGTCAGCGCGTCGGGCTGCAGCGCCAGGGGCTCCTTGGGCGGGTGCCGGTCGTTTTCTCCGCGGTACGAGCAGTTGCTGAGCTGGGAGACGGTCGCCATGGTGGTCACCAGCTCGTGGAAAATACCCGCGATCGCCCCGGGAACGCTGCCCTCCTCGATCAGCGTGCACTTGGCGAGATCCGTCTCGTGGTTGATGCCGATGATCCCGGTGATCGTGGGACCGACCGGCCTTCCGCCCGGCGCCTGCGAGCGGCTTCCACTGCCGACGCCGTCTACCGCGCCTTTCTGCAGGTAACCGAACGCGAGATAGTCGCCGTTGCCCGAAAACCGCGATCCCAGCTTGCAAGAGAGGCTCAGCCCGTTTGTCGCTCTCGAGCGGCCCAGGATCTCGGTGCTCCCGAGCGAGCCGGCCGAAAGAACGACGGTCCGCGCCCTCAGCTCGCGAACCAGAGTCGCCGAACCGTTCTTGTATTTTCGGAAGGCGGCGCGGTCCGCGGTTCGCACGAAGCGGACTCTCCAGAGCGGGCCCCGGGCGTCACGCTCCGGCGCGAGGTCGAGCACGGTGACGCCGGTGAACATCCTGGCCCCCTTCGCCCTCGCCCTGGCGAGATAGCTGGTGGTGAGCGTGTTCTTCGCGAAGTCGTTGCAGCCGCTGCAGCAATCCCCGCAGCCGGTGCACCGCTTCGTGGGAACGCCCGCCGGGTTGATTGCACCCTCGTTGACCAGATTGACCGTGAGGTGCGCATGCGCGAATTCGACGCTGCAGCCCTCGAGGCAGGGAGGGTTCTTCGGGGCCGAAGCGGCGTCGGCCAGGACGCCAGAAAGGCTCCGGAGCGCCGTATTCTTGTCTACCTGCACGCAGGCTTTCTTTTTTTCGTCGTAGACGCCGCCGAACTCGGTGACCCCGAGGGTTTCGAGCGCGGTCAAGAAGTGCTTCTCGAGCGCGCTTTCCGTGATGGCCTTCGGCCACTCGCGCTGCCCGTATACGCGCGGGTCGGGCCGGATCGCGACGTTCGCATTGATCTGGCTGGTCCCGCCCAGGGCGTTGCCGACCAGCACCCCGACATTCTCCCCGATGCGCAGGTCGAAAAGGCCCGTCTCCTCCCCTTGCGTGCCCTTCCCGTTCCAGCGCTCCACGCGCAAGTGCGCGGGCAGATTGGCGATGTCGTTGGGAAAGTCGCCGGGAAGGTATTCCTCGCCGCGCTCGAGCACCAGGACCTCGCGCCCGGCCTCGGCAAGGCGTAGCGCCGCGACGGCTCCGCCATAGCCCGACCCGACCACGACGGCGGCGTGGACCTCGCCTGTCTCATGGGCAATCAGGGCCTCGACACTTTCCGACAGCCAACGCATATCCCTCCCGGATCTCACGTCGGTCGAGATCTAGCCGATCGAGCGGAACACCTCCAGAAGCTTGCGCAGTTCCGCGGGCTGCACGGGCTTGAGCAACACCGGGTACTCGGAGCCCTTCAGCTTCTCGCGCGCTCCCGGTCCGGTTTCGCCGGTTATGATCGCCGCAGGAAGGGCACCGTACTCCTGGCGCAGCGCCTCGATCACGGCGAAGCCCGTCGTCTTCTCGGCGAGGCTGTAGTCGCTGAGAACCGCCTCGGGCCGGATGCCGCGCTCGCTCAGCCGCGACCGCGCCTGTGCCAGCGTCGAGGCGATCACGGCGTTGCAGCCCCATTCGCGCAGCAGCAGGTCCATCGCCGCGTGCACCTGGACGTCGTCGTCGATGTACACGATGGAGAACCCCTGCAGGTCGATGCCCGAGCTTTCCCCGGGCTCGCTCCCGGCCCGGCCCGCATCGCTGCAGAGGGATCTGCCCGGGATCAACAGCCTGAACGTGGTGCCGACACCGACCTCAGACTCGCTCTCGATCGAGTACTCGAGGAGACCGCTCAGGCGCTTGACGATCGCCAAGCCGAGGCCGAGTCCGGTTTCGCGATGCCGGGCTCCGCTCGCCTGGAAGAACTCCTCGAAGACGGCCTCGCGGTCCTCGGGACGTATGCCCGGTCCGGTGTCGCTGACGCGGACGACGATCGCATCGCCGCGCCGCTCGCAGGCGAGCTCCACGCCTCCCTTGTCGGTGTACTTGATCGCGTTGTCGATGAGATTGCGCAGAATGCGCTCGAGGAGAATCGGGTCGGTGACGATCGTCGAGTCGCATCCGTGCCCCTCGAACCGCAGTCCCTTGGCCTGGGCCCGCGGCTGGAACTCGACACCCAGCTGATCGGTGATCGCGCGCAGCGAGACCGGCCGCAGCTCCGGGAGCATCGCGCCGACTTCCAGGCGCGACAGGTCGAGCAGCGAGGAGAAGAGCCGCTCGAGCGAGTCCACCGATCTCACGATCTGCTGCGCCACTTCGCCGACTTTTTCCGAAGTGGCATAGCGCCGCAGCAGCCCGCCCAGAATCGTGAGCGCATGCAGAGGCTGGCGCAGGTCGTGGCTCGCGACCGCCAGAAATCGCGACTTGGCGTGGCTCGCCGCCTCGGCTGCGCGCCGCGCAGCGTCCAGCTCGTAGATGAGCTCCTCGTTCTGGAAGCGGATCTCCACGCCCTCCAGGACCTGCCTGGCGAACCTGCGGGAGAAACTGCACATGATCGCGCCGTAGACGGCCAGCATGATCGTGATGCTCGCCACGTGCGGGTTGTCGGTCATCAGCCACGCCAGGATCAGCGGGACGAAGAAGACGATGACGTATGAAACGTAGAACCGCGTATGCACGCCAACCGAGGTCATTGCTCCGGTGACCCAGCAGCAGAAGATCATCGTCACGAACATCTGCTCCAGCGGGGGCAGCAGCGGGAAGAACGAAAGGGGGGCGCTCGCGCCGACGACTCCGCTCCCCAGCGTGGACGCGAGCAGCAACCGCGCCCAGTGTTCCGGGTTCTCCTCGACGACCTCGATCTTCATAGCGCGCCGCAAAAGGAACACCCGCGCCCCGTACGCGGCGAGGGTGGGAACGGCCCACAGGGCGAAGCGCAGCCAGCCGACCCAAGGGACGACCGCCGGTGCGACAAACACGACGACGACGACTACGGTGAAGGCGTTGCGGACCGCCTGCTTGATGACGAAGTGCAAGCCGTGAATCCGGCTGCGCGAAGGCCGGAGGGACTGCACGCCCAGGAACGAGGCGGCGGCTCTGGTGACCTCGTTCACGCGCTCCCCTCTTGTCGCACTAGCTCGACTTGCCCCCGATGGTGACGCCGCGCCGGCTCGCTTCGATCACGACCTGCGCGCGGCTGGTGACGTTCAGGGCGCGGAAGATGGCTACGGTATGGCTCTTGACGGTTCCCTCCGAGAGCGAGAGCTCCCGGCAGATCTGCTTGGTGGACATTCCCCGCAGGAGGCAACCCAGGACGTCCGTCTGCCTGGGAGTGAGGCCGAGGTCGGGCGACGATCCGCTTTCCGCGGCCGCCGGGGAGGCTTCGGCGCCTTCCGCCCCGGGCCCGTACACCACCGCGGCCGGAAGCGTGACCCGTCCGCTCAGGGCGTGCTCGAGAAACTTCGCAAGCAGATCGGTAGGAGAGGACTTGCAGATGTATCCGGTGGCGCCGCGCTGCAAGGCATCGACCACCGCCGCTCGCGTCTCGTCCGAGGACAGCACGACGACGGGCACGGTCGGATATTTCTGCTTGAGCTCGGAGAGCAGATCGAGGCCACTCATCCCCGGCATGTAGAGATCCACGAGGATCAGGTCGACGTCGTCGTTCTGCTCCATCATTGCGAGCGCCTCGCTCGCGTCTCCGGCCTCGACGATGCGGATGTCCCGGCTGATCTCCCTGGCGACGTAGGTCACCGCCGTGCGAATCGGCGGGTGGTCGTCGCAGATCAGCAGTTTCGGCATGGCGGGCGGAAGGATCCTGCCCGGCTGGATCTGGATATCGGCTGAGGTTTCCACAGTTCCCCTTTCCCCCGGCCTGGAGCGTTCGAGCCGGCCGGCGCCAAAAAAGGCATGCGGGAAGCATACCGCAGCCCCGCCTGAAAAGGCGAGCGATCAGGCCTCCCGTCGGCTCATCCATTCGGATGAAATGCGTTCGGTCGATTGAAAAGGCGCGGACGGCAGGCCAACAATGCAACGCAATCCGCGGTGATGAATGTGACTCATAGGGAGGTCATCGCGGTTGCAAGACCTGGGTTCGTTCGAAAGGCTGGCGGAGTTCGACCGGGACGCCAGTTCACGCGAATCCACTTCAGCGCCCGGCGGTGCGCATCCTCTTCGCACCGACCGGGCGTTTTTTTCTACCGTGCGGCCTCCGCGGTCGGCCGGCTCCGGAGCGCCTCTCCTTCGGGAATCTCCGCAGTGCTCCAGCCACCACCCAGCGCCTTGAGCAGCGTAACCGCGGCGACCAGCCTCCGCCCTAGGACCACCGTGGCGGCACGCTCGTTGTTGAGCCACGCGGTCTGCACGGCTACCACGTTGATGAAGCTGACGATACCGGCCTTGTACTGGTTGGTGGTGAGAATCACCGACTCGCGCGCCGCGAGCACCGCCTCCCGCTGCACCTTCGCCTCCTCCTCGAGGATGCGCAGCGCAGCGAGGTTGTCCTCGACTTCCTGGAAGCCCGAGAGCACCGTCTGACGGTATTGCGCGACGGTGGCGTCGTAGGCCGCGATCGCCTGGTCGGTCTGCGCGCGCCGCAAGCCGGCGTCGAACACCGACATCGCCAGCGCCGGGCCGTACGACCAGAACGTGCTCGGTGCGGTGAACCACGTCGCAGCGTCGCCGGCGCGCGACCCGTACGATCCCGACAGGGTGAGCGACGGGAAGTACGCGGCCTTCGCGACCCCGATCTGCGCGTTGGCGGAGGCGACGAGCCGCTCGGCCGAGGCGATGTCCGGGCGGCGCTCGAGCAGCGCGGACGGCACCTCGGACGGTACAGTCGGCATCTTGAACGCGAGCGGCGCGACCGGGATGCTGAACGAGGACGGCGCCTTGCCGACGAGCACGGCGATTGCGTGCTCGAGCTGCGCGCGCTGTACGCCGAGGTCGATCGCGTCGGCCATGGTGCTCTTCAGCTGGGTCTCGGCCTGCACCACATCGACCTTGGCCGCGACACCCGCGTCGTAGCGATTCTTGGTGAGCTCGAACGACTTCTGGAACGCGGCGACGGACTCGTCGAGGATGCGCTTCTGCTCGTCTATCGCGCGCAGCAGGAAATAGCTCGAGGCTAGCGTCGCCTGCGACGACAGGCGCGCCGAGACGATGTCGGCCGCGCTCGCCTGCGCGCTCGCTTCGCTCGACTCGGCCGTGCGTCTGAGGCGTCCCCACAGGTCGAGCTCCCAGGACGCATCCAGGTTCGCCGTGCGATTCGTGATGGTCCGTCCCGCGGTCGTCCCTCCGATCACGCCGACAGGCGAGCGGCTGCGCGCGACCGATGCGTTGGCGCTGACCGTCGGAAAGAGCCCGGCCCGCGAGGCGGCCACGATCGCCTGCGCGCGGCGGTACTGCGCCTCTGCGGCGAGCACGGTCTGGTTCGAGACCTGGACCTGCTCGACCAGCGCGTTGAGCGCAGCATCGCCGAACATCTCCCACCACGGGCCGCGGTTCGCGTCGTCCTGCGGCTGCGCCACCTTCCATTCCTTGTACTGCTCGGGCACCTCGACGGACGGCCGCTCGTAGTCCGGGCCGACCGCGCAGCCGGCAAGCGCGACGAGCCCCAGCACCCCGAGCGCGCGCCTGAGCCATATCCGGAACCGGTCGAAATACAGGTAGACCACGGGCGTCGTGTACAGCGTAAGCAGCTGGCTCACGATCAGCCCGCCGACGATGGCGATGCCGAGCGGCCTGCGGAACTCCGAGCCGTCGCCGAAGCCGATCGCGAGCGGCACCGCGCCGAGCAGCGCAGCCATGGTGGTCATCATGATCGGGCGGAAGCGCAGCAGGCACGCCTGGAAGATCGCCTCCTCGGGCCGCTTGCCCTCCCGGCGCTCGGCTTCGATCGCGAAATCGATCATCATGATCGCGTTCTTCTTGACGATGCCGATCAGCAGGATCACGCCGATCAGAGCGATGATGCTGAACTCGGTGCGAAACGCCAGCAGCGCGAGCAGCGCGCCCACGCCGGCCGAAGGCAGAGTCGAGAGAATCGTGATCGGGTGGATGGTGCTCTCGTACAGGATGCCGAGCACGATGTACACGGCGATGAGCGCGGTGAGCACCAGCCACGGCTGGCTGTCGAGCGAGGCCTGGAAGGCGCGCGCCGTGCCCTGGAAGCTGCCGTGCACGGTGGTGGGCACGCCGATGCGCGCCATGGCGTCGTTGATCGCCGTGGTCGCCTGCCCCAGCGTCACCCCGGGCGGCAGGTTGAACGAGATCGTCGACGCCACGAACTGCCCCTGGTGGTTGACCGCGAGCGGCGCGGTGCTCGGCTCGTAGCGCGCAATCGCAGTGAGGGGCACCTGCCCCTTCGTCGGAGAGAGCACGTAGACGCCGTTCAGCGCTTCGGGCGACTGCCAGTACTGCGGCGCGACCTCCATCACCACATGGTATTGGTTGAGCGCCTGGTAGATCGTCGACACCTGCGCCTGTCCGAAGGCGTTGTACAGCGTCGTGTCGATCATCTTCGGCGTCAGGCCCATGCGCGCCGCGGTGGGCCGGTCGATGGTCACCATCGTCTCCAGGCCCTTCTCCTGCTGATCGGTGTTCACGTCGGCGAGCTCGGGCAGCTGCGACAGCGCCTGCCGCACTCGCGGCTCCCAGGTTCGCAGGTCGGGCAATTCGTCGGCCTGCAGGGTGAACTGGTACTGGGCGTTGGCCTGCCTGCCGCCGATGCGGATGTCCTGCACGGGGACGAGGAACAGGTTCGCGCCGGCCTCCTGCGCGAGCCGCGGCCGCAGGCGCGCCACGACCTGGTCGGCGCTTACCTTGCGCTCATTGAGCGGCTTGAGCGACAGGAACATGAAGCCCGAATTGCGCTGGCCGCCTCCGGTGAAGCCCACCACGTTCTCCACCGCGGGGTCGCTCTTCACGATCTCGATGAAATCGGAGAGTTTCTGCCGCATCGCCTGGAAGGAGATGCCCTGGTCGGCCTGGATCGAGCCTATCATGCGGCCGGTGTCCTGCTGCGGGAAAAAGCCTTTCGGTATCACGATGTAGAGATACACGTTCAGACCGATGGTCGCGGCGAGGAGCAACATCATCAGCCGCGGGTGACGCAGCGCCCAGCCGAGGCTGGCCTCGTACTCGGCGAGCATCCAGCTGAAGACGCGCTCGCTCGCGGCAAAGAGCCGTCCCGCGCGCCTCTCGCCCGGCGCCTTGAGGAGCCGCGCGCACATCATCGGCGTCATCGTCAGCGACACGGCGAGCGACACCAGGATCGCGACCGAGAGCGTCACCGCGAACTCGCGGAACAGGCGCCCGACGATCCCGCCCATCAACAGGATGGGGATGAAGACCGCGATGAGCGAGACGCTCATCGACAGCACCGTGAAGCTCACCTCCTTCGCTCCGAGCAGCGCCGCCTGGAACGGCGTGAGCCCGCGCTCGATGTGGCGCGACACGTTCTCCAGCACCACGATGGCGTCGTCCACCACGAAGCCGGTGGCGATGGTGAGCGCCATCAGGGACAGGTTGTTGAGGCTGAAGCCGCACAGGTACATCACTCCGAAAGTCGTGATGAGCGACACCGGCACGGCTACTGCGGGGATGAGCGTCGCGCGGGCGCTGCGCAGGAACGCGAACACCACCAGGATCACGAGCGCCATCGCGATCATGAGCGTACGCTCGACCTCGCGCAGCGAGGCGCGTATGGTGCTGGTGCGCTCGAGCACCACGTCCAAGTTGATCGCCCGCGGTATCGAGGCGCGCAGGAGCGGCATGATGTCGCGCACGCGGTCGACCGTTTCGATGATATTGGCGTTCGGCTGGCGGTTGATGATGAGCAGCACCGAGGGCCTGCCATTCGACGAACCCGCGTTGCGCAGGTCCTCGACGCCGTCGACGACCTCGGCGACGTCGGAGAGCCGCACCGCCGCCCCGTTGCGGAACGCCACGATCAAGGGAATGTACTCGCTCGCCTTCTTCGCCTGGTCGTTCGCCTGGATCTGCCAGTGGCGGTCGCCGTCCTCGACCGAGCCCTTGGGGCGGTTGGCGTTCGCCGCGGCGAGCGCGGCGCGCACGTCGTCGAGCGCGATGCCGTAGCTGTTGAGCGCCGTGGGGTTCAGCTCGACGCGCACCGCCGGCAGCGACGCGCCGCCCACGGTCACCTGCCCTACCCCGCTCGCCTGCGAGATGCGCTGCGCGAGGATGGTCGACGCCGCGTCGTACAGCTGGCCGCGGTCCATGGTGTCGGAGGTGAGCGCGAGGATCATGATCGGCGCGTCCGCCGGATTCACCTTGCGGTAGGTCGGGTTGCGCGGCAGGCTAGTCGGCAATTGGCTGCGAGCGGCGTTGATCGCCGCCTGCACATCGCGCGCCGCGCCGTCGATGTCGCGGTTCAGGTCGAACTGCAGGGTGATGCGCGCGTTGCCGAGCGACGAACTCGAGGTCATCTCGGTCACGCCGGCGATGCGCCCCAGCGCGCGCTCGAGCGGTGTCGCAACCGTCGCCGCCATCACCTCCGGGCTCGCTCCGGGCAGCTGCGCTTGAACCGAGATCGTCGGGAAGTCCACCTGCGGCAGCGGCGCGACCGGAAGCAGCCCGAACGCGGCGGCCCCTGCGAGCGTGATGCCCGCAGTGAGCAGCGTGGTGGCGACCGGCCGCCGGATAAAGGGCTCGGTGAGATTCATGGCCGCTCGCCTTCCAGCGGCCCCGCGCGCGGAGCCTCCGGCTGGACTCCCTCGGCACGACGCGCGAGCCGGTCGAACCACAGGTAGATCACCGGCGTGGTGAACAGCGTGAGCGCCTGGCTGACGATAAGGCCGCCCACCATGGTGATCCCGAGCGGATGCCGCAGCTCCGAGCCGACGCCGGTGCCGAGCATTAGGGGCAGCGCCGAGAGCAGCGCCGCCATGGTCGTCATGAGGATCGGCCGGAAGCGCAGCAGGCATGCCTGGAAGATCGCCTCGCGAGGGCCCTTGCCTTCCCTGCGCTCGGCGTCCAGCGCGAAGTCGATCATCATGATCGCGTTCTTCTTCACGATGCCGATCAGCAGCACGATGCCGATCACCGAGATCACGCCCAGGTCGGTGCGCGACAGCATCAGCGCGAGCAGCGCGCCCACGCCCGCCGAGGGCAGCGTCGACAGTATCGTGATCGGATGGATGTAGCTCTCGTAGAGCACCCCGAGCACGATGTACATGGTCACGATCGCTGCGAGGATCAGCAGGAGCTCGTTGGCGAGCGAGCCGCGGAAGGCGAGCGCCGCGCCCTGGAAGCTCGCGCGGACCGAAGGCGGCAAGCCCAGCGCCTGCGCCTCGTTCTCGATCGCGCGCACCGCGTCGCCGAGCGCGGCGTCTTGGGCGAGATTGAACGAGATCGTGGCCGAGGGAAACTGGCCGAGGTGGTTGATCGCGAGCAGCGCCGGCCTCTCAGTGACGGTGGTGATCGCGCTCAAGGGGATCTGCCCCCCGCTCGAGGAGGCGACGTAGATGTCCTTGAGTGCGTCCGGGCCGCGGCGGAACTCCGGTTTGACCTCGAGCACCACGCGGTATTGGTTCGTCTGGGTGAAGATGGTCGAGACCAGGCGCTGGCCGAAGGCGTTGTAGAGCGCGATGTCGACGGCGGCCGGCGTGATGCCCAGGCGCCCCGCGGTGTCGCGGTCGATGGACAGATAGGCCTGCAGACCCTGGTCCTGCAGGTCGCTCGCCACGTCGGCGAGCTGCGGCAGCTCGGACAGCCGCGCGGTGAGGCGATGCACCCACTCGGAGAGCTCCTCCGGGTTGGCCGATTCGAGCGTGAACTGGTACTGGGTGCGGCTCACCCGGTCCTCGATGGTGAGGTCCTGAACCGGCTGCATGTAGAGCGAGATGCCTTCGACCTTTGCGAGCCTTGCCTGCAGCCCGCGGATCACACTGGCGATATCGCCGCGCTGCGCCTTGGGTTTCAGGTTGATCAGCAAGCGCCCGCTGTTGAGCGTCGTGTTGGTGCCGTCTACGCCGATGAAGGAGGACAAGCTCTCCACCGCCGGGTCCTCGAGGATCGTCCGGGCGAGCGCCTGCTGCCGCTCGGCCATGGCCGGAAAGGAGATCGACTGCGGCGCCTCCGAAATGCCCTGTATCACCCCCGTGTCCTGCATCGGGAAGAACCCTTTGGGGACGGTGACGTAGAGAATGACCGTGAGCGCGAGCGTGCCGATGAACACCCACAGCGTCGCCGTCTGACGGTCGAGCACCCAGCTGAGCATCTCGCCGTAGCGCCCGATCAGGGCGTCGAACCAGCGACCGCTCGCGCGGTAGAAGGCGCCCTGCTGCGAGGGCGGCGTGCGCCGCAGGAGCTTCGCGCACATCATCGGCGTGAGCGTGAGCGACACCACGGCCGAGATGAGAATGGCGACGGCCAAGGTGATCGCGAACTCGCGGAACAGGCGCCCCACGACCTCGCCCATGAACAGGAGCGGGATCAGCACCGCGATCAGCGAGAACGTGAGCGAGATGATCGTGAAGCCGATCTGCTCGGCGCCTTTCAGGGCGGCTTGCAGCGGCGGCTCGCCTTCCTCGATATAGCGTGCGATGTTCTCGATCATCACGATGGCGTCGTCGACCACGAAGCCGGTGGCGATGGTGAGCGCCATCAGGGTGAGGTTGTTGATGCTGAACCCGGCGAGGTACATGACCCCGAAGGTCCCGACCAGGGACAGCGGCACGGCGACGCTGGGGATGATGGTTCCCGCCGCGGTGCGCAGGAACAGGAAGATCACCATCACCACCAGGGCGATGGCGAGGATCAGCTCGAACTGCACGTCGTGGACCGAGGCGCGGATGGTGACGGTGCGGTCGGTGAGCGTCGCGACCTGGACCGCGGCCGGCAGCGAGGCGGTGAGCTGCGGCAGCAGCCGCTTCACGCGGTCGACCACCTCGATGACGTTCGCGCCAGGCTGGCGCTGGATGTTGAGGATCACCGCGGGCGCATCGTTCATCCACGCCGCGAGGCGCACGTTCTCCGCGTCCTCGATCACGTCGGCGACGTCGGAGAGCACCAGCGGCGCGCCGTTCTTGTAGGCGACGATCACGCGCTTGTACTCGGCCGCCGAGCGCAGCTGGTCGTTGGCGTCGATCGTGTAGGCGCGGCTCGGACCGTCGAAGCCGCCTTTCGCCTGGTTCACGTTGGCGCTGGCGATCGCCGTGCGCACGTCTTCGAGGCCCAGGCCGTTCGCCGCGAGCGCGCGCGGATTGACTTGCACGCGCACCGCCGGCCGCTGGCCGCCCGAGAGCGTCACCAGGCCCACGCCCTGCAGCTGCGAGATCTTCTGCGCAAGGCGCGTGTCGACCAGGTTCTGCACCTCCGGAAGCGGCATCGTCTGCGAGGAGATCCCCAGCGTCAGGATCGGCGCGTCCGCCGGGTTCACCTTGCTGTAGACCGGAGGCGCCGGCAGGTCCGTCGGGAGGAAGTTGCCGCCGGCGTTTATCGCCGCCTGCACTTCCTGCTCGGCGACGTCCAGCGTCAGCTCGAGGGCAAACTGCAGGGTGATCACCGAGGCGCCTCCCGAGCTGGTCGAGGACATCTGCTTCAGGCCCGGCATCTGGCCGAACTGCCGCTCGAGCGGCGCCGTCACCGACGAGGTCATCACCTCGGGACTGGCGCCCGGGTAGAAGGTGACGACCTGGATCGTGGGGTAATCGACCTCGGGCAGCGCCGAGAGCGGCAGCAGGCGGTAGGCGATCCCGCCCGCGAGCAGCAGCGCCACCATCAGCAGCGACGTCGCCACCGGCCTCTGGATGAAGGGCCGCGAGGGATTCATCGCGCGGCCCCGCTTACTCGCCGCCGTTCTTGCGGCGCTCGCCGCCCTTGCCGCCTTTGCGCGCGCCGCCCTCGGCCGTGGCGCGGCCCGGGTCGGGAACCTCGGCCTTCGCGCCGTCGCGCAGGCGGTCGTTGCCCTCGACGACCACGATCTCGCCCGGCGCGACCCCCGACTCGATCGCGACGCTCTCTCCTTCGCTGACCCCGGTCTTCACCGGGCGCAACGACACCGTCTTGTCGTCCTTCAGCACGTACACGAAGGTCCCTTGCGCGCCGCGCTGCACCGCCGCCGCGGGGACGAGCGTCGCTCCCTTGAGCGTGTCGAGCTGCAGGCGCACGTTGACGAACTGGTTGGGGAAGAGGTTGCCGTCTTCGTTGGGAAACTGGGCCTTGAGCTTGATCGTCCCGGTAGCGGGGTCGATCTGGTTGTCGACGGTGAGCAGCTTGCCCGTCGCGAGTCGGGTCTTCTGCTCGCGGTCGTAGGCCTCGACGGGAAGCGGCGCGCCGGAACGCAGGCCCTTCAGCACCCCGGGCAGGGAGTCCTGCGGAATGGTGAACACCGCCGCGACCGGCTGGAGCTGGGTAATGACCACCAGGCCGTTGGCGTCGCTCGCGCGGATGATGTTTCCTGCATCGACCAGCCGCAGCCCGAGGCGTCCGCCGATCGGCGCGGTGATGGTCGAGTAGACGAGCTGCAGCCTGGCGTTGTCGATCTGGCCCTGGTCGAACTTCACCGTGCCCTCGTACTGGCGCACCAGCGCTTCCTGGGTGTCGACCTGCTGCTTGGCGATCGAGTCCTGGGCGTACAGGCCCCGGTAGCGCTCGAGGTCGATGCGCGCGTTGGCGAGCAGCGCCTGGTCGCGCGCCATCTGGCCCTCGGCCTGCGCAAGCTGCGCCTGGTAGGCACGCGGGTCGATCTCGGCGAGGACGTCACCGGCTTTCACGACTTGGCCTTCGGTGAAGGCGACCTTGACGAGCTCGCCGTCGACCCGGCTTCTCACCGTCACGGTCTTCAAAGGAGTAACCGTGCCGAGCCCAGTCAGGTAGACGGGTATGTCGCCGCTCTTCACCTGCGCGGCGACCACCGGCACGGGGCGCGAGGGATCGATGGCGCGGCGTCCCGCGGGGCGCGGAGCGTCGGCGGGAGCAAGCCAATACACGGCAAACCCCGCCGCGGCGAGCACGAGCACCAATATCACCACCCAGGCTCCGCGCAGCGAGCGCCGCCGGGTTTCCGGCTTTTCGACCAGCAGAGGCCCTAGGTCCATGTTCTTCCGATTCGCAAACGGCAAGACACGCCCCTCCCCACGTGGCGTCCGCGACGATTACAGCAGACAAGTGTAACCGCGCCATGTCGCAAAACCCTAAATTGCAACAAGATGTTACCCCCGCCCTTAGAATAGGCGGAGGAGTCCTCTTGCATGCCGGTCAGACAGACAATCCAGGGCGGGCGCGTGCCGGTGGTGGTGTTCACCGACGAGCTCGAGCCGAAAGCGCGCGCGCAGCTCGCCAACGTTGCGCAGCTGCCGATCGTGTTCGGCCACGTCGCAGCTATGCCCGACGTGCACGCGGGCATCGGCGCGACCGTGGGATCGGTGATCCCCACCCGCGGCGCGATCATCCCGGCGGCCGTCGGCGTGGACATCGGCTGCGGCATGAACGCGGTGAGGCTGTCGCTTACCACCGAAGACCTGCCCGACAGCCTCTCGCGCGTGCGCGCTGCGATCGAGCGCGCCGTGCCCGTGGGCTTCGACGAGCACGGCGAGTCGGCCGCCCGGCGCGAGGCCTGTGCGCCGCTGAAGCCCCGCCTCGACTCGATCTTCGACAAGCATCCCAAGATCGCCAGGATGCAGCGCGACCACGACAAGAAATGGCTGAGGCAGATGGGCTCGCTGGGCGGCGGCAACCACTTCATCGAGGTGTGCCTGGACGAGAGCGGGCACCTGTGGGCGATGCTGCACTCGGGCAGCCGCGGCGTCGGCAACTGCATCGGCCGGTACTTCATCGCCCGGGCGCGCGAAGCGATGCAAAAGCACGACGTTCACCTCCCCGATCGCGATCTTGCCTGGCTCGACGAGGGCACGCAGCCGTTCAGCGACTATGTCGAGGCGGTGGGCTGGGCGCAGGACTACGCCGCGGCGAACCGGCGCGAGATGATGGCCCTGGTTCTCGGCGCGCTGCGCCGCGAGCTTCCCGCCTTCGAGACGACGAGCGAGGCGATCAACTGCCACCACAACTACGTCGAGCGCGAAGAGCACCGCGGCGAGCAGGTCTACGTCACCCGCAAGGGCGCGATCAGCGCGCGCGCGGGCGAGCTGGGCATCATCCCGGGCAGCATGGGGGCGCGCTCCTACATCGTGCGCGGCAAGGGGAACCCGGAGTCCTTCTGCTCCTGCGCCCACGGCGCGGGGCGCCGCATGAGCCGCGCCGAAGCGAAGCGGCGCTACTCGCGCGCCGACCTCGAGGAGCAGACCCGCGGCGTCGAATGCCGCAAGGACAAGGGCGTGCTCGACGAGATTCCCGGCGCGTACAAGGACATCGACCGCGTGATGGCCGACCAGAGCGACCTGGTCGAGGTGGTGCACACCTTGAAGCAGGTCGTCTGCGTCAAGGGCTAGCGATGCCCAAGCAGGACGCGTCCCAGCCCGAATTCTGGGAAAAGCGCTTCCGCGAGAACTTCACGCCCTGGGACGCGGGGCGCGTTCCCTCGGATCTCGAAGGATTCCTGAAGACCGAGCCGCGGGGCCGGCGAGTGCTGATCCCGGGCTGCGGCTCGGGGTACGAGGTGCGCGCCTTCGCGGGGGCGGGACACGAAGTCCTCGCGGTCGACTTCGCACCGGCTGCGGTCGAGCGGGCGCAGCGACTCCTCGGGCGTCTGTCGGACCGCGTGCGCCTCGCGGATTTCTTCGAGGCGGATCTCGGCGCGCCCTACGACCTGGTCTATGAGAGAGCGTTCCTGTGCTCGCTGCCGCGGCCGCTCCGGCCGCGCTATGTGCAGCGCGTGCGCGAGCTGCTCGGGCCCCGGGGAAGGATCGCGGGATTCTTCTACTTCGAGGACGACGAGCGCGGGCCGCCGTTCGGGCTCAAGTCGGGAGAGCTGGACGCGCTGCTCTCGCTCGGCTTCGAGGAGATCGAGGACAGGGCCGTCGACGACTCCATCCCGATCTTCGCGGGAAAGGAGCGCTGGAAAATCTGGAAGGTCAGAAGTACTTCGCCACCGACTTGAAGTCGACGTTGCCGCCCGAGAGGATCACGCCGACCTTCTTGCCGGCGACCGGAAGGCCGCGCTCGAATAGGCCCGCGGCGCCGAGCGCGCCGGTGGGCTCGACGATGATCTTCATGCGCTCCCAGAGGGTGAGCATCGCGCCCACGATCTCGGCGTCGCTCACCGTCACCATGTCGCTCACGTGGCGCAAGATCAGCGGGAAGGTCAGCTTGCCCAGCGCGTGGGTGCGCGCGCCGTCGGCGATGGTGTCGGGGTTGTAGCAGGTCTGGAGGGTCTTGGTCCTGAACGAGCGCGTGGCGTCGTCGCCCGCCTCGGGCTCGACGCCGATCACCTTGCAGCCGGGGGAGAGATGAGAGGCCGCGACCGCGCAGCCCGAGATCAGGCCGCCGCCGCTCACGGGAACGAACAGGTAGTCGAGCTTTCCGGCGTCCTCGATCAGCTCCTTCGCCGCCGTGCCCTGACCGGCGATGATCTGCGGGTGGTCGAACGGCGGGATCATGGCGAGGCCGCGCTCGCGCAGGATCCGCTCGGCGACCTCCTCGCGCGTTTCCTTGCGCTTGTCGACGAGCACGACCTCGGCGCCGTAGCCGCGCGTCGCCTCGATCTTGACCGCCGGGGCGTCCGAGGGCATGACGATGGTGACGCGGATGCCGAGAAGCTTGCCGGCGAGCGCCACGGCCTGCGCGTGGTTGCCCGAAGAGAAGGACAGCACGCCGCGCTTGCGCTCCTGCGGCGAGAGCTGCGACAGCGCATTGAACGCGCCGCGGAACTTGAACGCGCCGATGCGCTGCAGGTTCTCGCACTTGAAGAACACCTTCGCGCCGGTGCGCTCGTCGACCGTGCGCGAGGTGAGCACCGGCGTGCGGTGCGCGTGGCCGGCGAGCCGCTCGGCCGCGGCTGCGACGTCGGCGTATTCGATTGCGAGGGGGCGGTCGGGGGCGTTCATGAGGCTATTCGGGTTCAGCCCGTGATTCTACGCGCCCTGGATGCTGTCGCCGCTGCCGCCGGACAGATGCGAGACGTCTCCCCAGGCCTGCAGGGACCAGCGC
>Ga0307497_10000120_pt1 | contig 16458 bp, 15 predicted proteins | sample 10_S_MG_FD_201366 | JGI IMG/M metagenome (GOLD analysis project Ga0307497, IMG submission 201366) | Soil microbial communities from Populus trichocarpa stands in riparian zone in the Pacific Northwest, United States - 10_S | ecosystem: Environmental > Terrestrial > Soil > Riparian zone > Trees...
TGTTGGAGAGCCGATCGTCGCGACCGGAGCCTTCGCTCGAGACAACGGCGAGCTCACGCTGCGGCTCGCACCACCGTACCCACTACCGGCCGGGCGCACGGAACTGCTGGTCACTTACGATCTGTAAGGGAGCGTGCTGATGAAGATCGCGATGCGTACGGTTTGGGCTCTGTCGACAGGCGCGATCCTCGCGGCGTGCCATCAGCAAACGCCGAGCCAAGCGGACGCGACGTCGCCGCCCACCTATGGCGCTTCGCTGACGCAGGTCGAGATCAGGCGCGTCGCGGACCGGCAAGCGATGTCGGTCACGGGGCTGCCGGCCGAAGGCACCGAACTCGTCGTGCGCTGATCGTCGCGATTCACGTCGAGCGTCAGACACAAGATGTTGACGCGCGGCGATCGTTCGGCCCAATATCTGGTGTCCGTCGGTTCGCAGCGATGCGATCAAAAGGGAATTCCGGTGCCGGGCGCTGGGGAGCGTTCGAAAGCCGGAGCTGCCCCCGCAACTGTCGGTAGCGAGCGGTCCGTCGTTCACGCCACTGGAGCCGATCCGGGAAGGCGAACGGCCCGCGACGATAGCTACGAGCCAGGAGACCTGCCGGCGGACGCGTACTGATCTCGGACGGGGTGTGCCGAGCGAGTCGCGCGAGCGCCGGGCTTTCCGGCACCGCCGGCCGCTCCTCGCTCCCCGTCCAAAACTCAAGCTCGAGCGAGGTATCAGATGCCCGAACCTTCCAAAGTCGTCGTCACTCCGACGCATGTCCGCTGGCGCGGCGTCGTCGGTGCGGTCCGCACGGAGCCCGCGCGCGACGCGCTGCTGACCGATTTCGGCAAGGCGACGCTGCAAGATCGCTACTTGCTGGCAGGCGAGTCGTTCCAGGACCTGTTCGCGCGGGTCGCGCGCGCCTACGCGGACGACACCGCGCACGCGCAGCGGCTCTACGACTACATGTCGAAGCTCTGGTTCATGCCCGCGACACCGATCTTGAGCAACGGCGGCACGCAGCGTGGGCTGCCGATCTCGTGCTTTCTCAATTCGGTCGAGGATAGCCTCGACGGCATCGTCGGCACGTGGACGGAGAACGTCTGGCTCGCGTCGAACGGCGGCGGCATCGGCACGTATTGGGGCGGCGTGCGCTCGATCGGGGAGCCCGTGAAAGGCAACGGCCAGACCTCGGGCATCATCCCGTTCGTCCGCGTGATGGACTCGCTCACGCTCGCGATCTCGCAAGGGTCGCTCCGCCGCGGCTCGGCGGCCGTCTACCTCGACGTTCACCACCCCGAGATCGAAGAGTTCGTCGAGATCCGCAAGGCGTCTGGCGATTTCAACCGCAAGAGCCTGAACCTGCACCACGGGATCGCGATCACGGACGAGTTCATGGAGGCGGTGCGCGACGATCGTCCGTTCGCGCTCCGGAGCCCCATGACGCACGCGCAGATCAAGACCGTGTCCGCGCGCCTGCTCTGGCAGAAGATCCTCGAGACGCGGCTCCAGACGGGCGAGCCGTACCTATTGTTCGTCGACACCGCGAACCGCGCGCTGCCGAGGCATCAGCGCGAGCTCGGGCTCTCGGTGCGCCAGTCGAACCTCTGCAGCGAGATCCTGCTGCCGACCGGCCGCGATCATCGCGGCGAGCCGCGCACGGCCGTCTGCTGTCTCTCGTCCGTGAACTTCGAGACCTGGGACGAGTGGAGCGGCGAGCCTCGCTTCGTAGAGGATCTGCTGCGCTTCCTCGACAACGTGCTCGAGGAATTCATCGCGATCGCGCCCGCGAGCATGGCGCACGCGAAGTACTCGGCCGAGCGCGAGCGCTCGGTGGGCTTGGGAGCGATGGGCTTTCACTCGTTCCTGCAGGCGCACAGCATCCCGTTCGAGAGCGCGCTCGCGAAGAGCTGGAACATGAAGATGTTCAAGCACCTGCGCGCGGCGGCCGACGAGGCGTCGCACGTGCTAGCGCGCGAGCGCGGCGCGTGCCCCGACGCGGCCGAGCGCGGCGTCGAGGAGCGCTTCAGCCACAAGCTCGCGATCGCGCCGACCGCGAGCATCAGCATCATCTGCGGCGGCACGAGCGCGTGCATCGAGCCGATCCCGGCGAACATCTACACGCACAAGACGCTGTCGGGCTCGTTCACGGTGAAGAATCTCGCGCTCGCCGCACGGCTGCGCGCGAAAGGTTGCGACAACCCGGAAACCTGGCGCTCGATCCTCGAGCACGACGGCTCGGTGCAGCACCTCGACTTCCTCGACGACAATGAGAAGGCGGTTTTCAAGACCGCATTCGAGATCGATCAGCGCTGGGTCGTCGACCTCGCCGCGGACCGCACGCCGAGCATCTGCCAGGGCCAGTCGCTGAACCTCTATCTCGAGAGCGACATCCACAAGTGGGATCTCCTGATGCTGCACTGGACCGCGTGGGAGCGGGGCATCAAGAGCCTGTACTACTGCCGCTCGAAGTCCGTGCAGCGCGCGGGCTTCGCGGGAGTCGAGGGCGACAACACGCGCCGTTGGCCCGAGCGGCCGCTGCGCGCCGACGGCGCGAAGTACGACGAGTGCCTCGCATGTCAGTGAGGAAGGTGACGACGATGCCGGTGAGAAATCCACGAGTCGCGAGAGGGATCGGCCCCTTCGAGGCGAGCCCGCAGATCGAGCTGCTGCAGCTGCCCGGGCTCATGAAACCGAGCACGAGTTACAAGCCGTTCCGGTATCCGTGGGCGATCGAGTTCTGGCGCCGCCAGCAGCAGATCCACTGGTTGCCCGAAGAGGTGCCGCTCGGGGAGGACTGCAAGGATTGGCTGCGTCTCGCGGACGGCGAGCGGAACTTACTCACGCAGGTGTTCCGCTTCTTCACGCAATCCGACATCGAGGTGCAGAACAACTACCTCGAGCGCTACGCGCAGGTGTTCCGGCCGACCGAGATCAAGATGATGCTCGCGGCGTTCGCGAACATGGAGACCGTGCACATCGTCGCGTACGCGCTGCTGCTCGAGACGATCGGCATGCCCGAGACCGAGTTCGCCGCGTTCATGGACTACGCGGCGATGCGCGATAAGCACGACTACATGCAGCGCTTCGGCGTTCGGAGTGAAGGCGACATCCTGCGCACGCTCGCGATGTTCGGCGGCTTCACCGAGGGGCTGCAGCTCTTCGCGAGCTTCGCGATCCTCTTGAACTTCCCGCGCCACAACAAGATGCGCGGCATGGGCCAGATCGTGTCGTGGTCGGTGCGCGACGAGAGCCTGCACTGCGAAGGGATCATGCGGCTCTTCCACGCGTTCGCGGCAGAGACCGGCGCGCTCACGAAGCGCGTGCGCGAAGACATCGTCGACTGCGCGCGCACAGTGGTCGGCCTCGAGGACCGGTTCATCGACCTCGCGTTCGAGCTCGGCCCGATCCAGGGGCTCGACGCAGAGCAGATCAAGAGCTACATCCGCTACGTCGCGGACTGGCGCTTGCAGCAGCTAGGGCTGCCGCAGCAGTTCGACATCCGCGAACACCCGCTGCCGTGGTTGACCGAGATCCTGAACGGCGTCGAGCACGCGAACTTCTTCGAGACGCGCTCGACGGAGTACGCGAAGGCCGCGACCGGCGGCGACTGGCACGGCCCCGAGGGCGCGTGGGGCGTGTTCGACGCGCGGCTCGCGCGCCAGAAGCAGCCCGAGCTGTTGACGGAGACCGACGCTTCAGCGGAAGGTTAGCGCCGGTTCCGGGCCGCGAAAGGGGGGGGCGATGGCGGACGCGCGACTCACTACGTTTGTCGAGGCGGCGCTGCACGCGCGCCAATCGAAGGAAGACGTGCACAAGGCGCTCGAGCAAGCCGGTTGGTCGGCGGACCAGATCGCCGACGGGCTCGGTCACTTCTCGGACGTCGCGTTCGCCGTCCCCGTGCCGCGCCCGCGCGCGCACGTCTCGGCGCGGGACGCGTTCTGGTATTTGCTCATGTTCGGCACGCTCTACATGACCGCGTACTATCTTTGCGACCTCTCGTTCGACGTCATCAATCGCCTGTTCCCCGACGAGCTCGACCGGCAGAACGCTCCTTACCTTGTGGACAGCATCCGGTGGTCGATGGCGGCGTTGATCGTTGCGTTTCCGATCTGCGTGCTCGCATCGAGGCGAATCGCGGCTGAGATCGCGGTCGATCCCGCGCGGCGCAACTCGGCGATCCGCAAGTGGCTCACGAACGCGACGATGCTCGTCACCGCGGCCGCGTTGGTCGGCGACGGCATCACGCTCGTGTACAACCTGCTCGGCGGCGAGCTCACGCTGCGCTTCGTCTTGAAGGTTTTAGTCGTCGCGGTCGTCGCCGGCGCGGGATTCGGGTACTACAGCTGGTCGCTCAAGTTCGACGACCGAGCGTTGAAGCAATGAGCATGCAGCGCGTCGCGGCGTGGGCGAGCGCCGCCGCCGTCGCGGCGGCCGTCGTCGCAGGGCTCGCGAGCATCGGCTCGCCGGCCGAGCAGCGGTTGCTGCGTCTCGACGAGCGCCGAGTCACCGACTTGCGTATGCTCGCCGGCGCCGTCAATCGCTATTGGGCCCAGCAGCGGGGGCTGCCGGCGCGCGCCGAAGACGTGATCGACGGCCAGATCACGACCCGCCTTCCGCTCGATCCGGAGTCCAAGGGGACGTACGACTACCGCGTCACCGAGGCGGGCCACTACGAGCTGTGCGCCACGTTCAACCGCCCGTCGCGCTTGGAAGAGTCGAATGACTTCTGGGCCCACGAGGCGGGGCGGCGGTGCTTCTCATTCGACCCCGAGAAAAACGCCTACCTCCGTTGACACAGAACCGCGGGCGGCACCGAGGTCGGACCGGCGTTCTACGGCTGCTCGGTGCTCGAGATCGACCGACGATCCGCTTACGAAATCTTCGGATCGCCACGAGGTCGAGCTGACGCTCGATCCTCTCGGCCGCAGTCGCGAACCAACAGCGTAGCCGTTACTATCGCTGCGGTTCGCCGAACAGGAGATCGATCGATGTACGTCCGCAGGAGCCGTTTCGCTCTCACCGCGGCCGCGCTCGTGGTACCGCTCGCCGCGCTCGCTGCGCCGCTCACGATCAAGGAGCAAGGCAGCTTCTTCGTCGGCGGCGAGAGCAAGACCGTTGCGTCGCCGGCCCTCGGTCCGATCCCGGCGCAGTCGGGCGAAATCACCGTAAATCAGATGTACGTGCAGTACCAGATCCCGATGAAGGGCGATCAGCACGTGCCGGTCGTGATGGTTCACGGCTGCTGCCTGAGCAGCAAGACCTGGGAGACGACACCGGACGGGCGCATGGGCTGGAGCGAATACTTCGTGCGCAAGGACCGCTCGGTGTATCTCGCGGATCAGGTGTCGCGCGCGCGCTCGGGCTTCGATCCGACCGTGTTCAGCGACGTGCGCAGCGGCAAGGCGACGCCCGACAAGATGCCGACGATCCTGTCGGCTTCGCACCAGATTGCGTGGACTGTATTCCGCTTCGGCCCGAAGTTCGGCGAAGCGTTCGCGGACGAGCAGTTCCCGATCGGCGCGATGGACGAGCTCTACAAGCAGATGATCCCCGATCTCAACTCGATGCTGCCGCGCGACAACAACCCCACCTGGAAGCAGATGGGCGCCCTCGCGGTGAAGTTGAACGGGGCCGTCCTGATGGGCCATTCGGAGTCCGGCTTCTTCCCGGAGCAGGCCGCGCTGATCGATCCGAAAGGCATCCGCGGCATCGTCTCGATCGAGATGCCGTGCGAGACGACGCTCGCGTCGACGCAGATCGAGACGCTCGCGCAGATCCCGACGCTCGTGATGTTCGGCGATCACTTGGGCGACGTGACCGGCGGGCCCGTGAGCTGGCAGCAGTCGTTCGAGACCTGCAACACGTTCGTCGCCCAGCTCAAGAAGGCGGGCGGCGACGCGCAGATGATGCATTTGCCCGCGCTCGGCATCAAAGGCAACAGCCACATGCTGATGCAGGATCGGAACAGCGATCAGCTCGCCGACCTCGTGATCGCGTGGCTCGATGCGCACGTCGAGCGGAAGGCGGCGCACTGAGCAGCGAGGAGGCCGGTCGACACGGCGCGCTTGCTATTTCTCGCTGCTTGAGGAAATTTGGGCGTGCGTCCGCTGTCGGCTGTGGAACGATCCTGCTAGGCTAGATCGGTCTTTCTCAACTCTCGCCGCATGGCTAGACCGCTCGACAAGGCCCTACTGACGCTGCCGGCGTGGCTCCGCGCTCCGCGCCGCGGCGCCGCGAGTCTCGCTCTGCTCGGCTGGGTGCTCGTCGCGCAGACGGCGCTCGTCGTCCATCGCGTCGATCACAACGCCGCGGACCACAATACGGTCTGCGCGGCGTGCGTCGCGGCCGATCAATCGGCCGACGCGGGCACGCTGCAGATCCATGTCGTCGCGCCGCAGGCGCCGGCGCCCGTCGCGGCGATCGTTCGCGAGCCGGCCGGCACGCGGCACGTCGTTTTCTACCGCTCTCGCGCACCCCCGGAGCACTCCCGAGCTTGACGACGGTCGCGGGCCTTGCGCCCGCGGTTCTTCGATCCGGTTAGCGAGGGAGTTATGCGATTTCAAAAACGCGCGGCGCTCGCCGCGCCGTTACTCGTTGCGACGAGCTCGATCGCGCTCGCGCAGCAAGTGAGCGGCAATGCATTCAATCCTGCAGTCAGCCTGATTCTCAACGGTCACTTTGCGAGCTATTCGCAGGACCCGGCGGCTTACCGGCTGCCGGGCTTCTTGCTCGACTCGGAGGCGGGGCTGCCAGCAGAGGGCTTGTCGGTCGACGAGACGGAGCTCGCGGTCAGTGCGAACGTCGACGACAAGTACTACGGCTTCATGAGCCTGTCCATTCAGCAGAGCGACAGCGATACGTCGGTCGATCTCGAGGAGGCCTACTTCGAGACGCTCGCACTCGGCAAAGGGCTCAAGGTGAAGGCCGGCAAGTTCCTGTCCGAGATCGGCTATCTGAATCCGATCCACGCGCACGCGTGGGACTTTTTCGACGCGCCGCTCGCGTACACGGCAATGCTGAACGGCGCGCTCTCCGATACGGGCGTTCAGGTGAGTTGGGTCGTGCCGACGGATCTCTACATCCAGATCGGCGGCGAGTGGCTGCGCGGCGATTCGTTCCCGGCCGCGAACGGCGCCGACAGTCACGGCACCGGCGCCGCGACGTTCTTCCTGCACGTCGGCGGCGACGTCGGTACCACGAGCAGCTGGCGCGCGGGTGTGTCGTATCTCGCCGCCGACGCGAACAATCGCGTCTCGCCGTTTGCGAACGGCAGCGTTGCGTTCACGGGCACGAGCGACGTCGCGATCGCGGACTTCGTCTGGAAGTGGGCCAAGAACGGCAATCCGCGCGAGCGCTACTACATCGTCCAGGCCGAGTACCTGCATCGCAAGGAGGACGGCGACGTCGCGGTCAGCACGATCCCCACGCCGGCCGTCGTGAACGGCGTGTACTCGGGCACGCAGTCGGGCTTCTACGTGCAAGGCGTTTACCAGTTCTACCCGCGTTGGCGCGCCGGCTTGCGCTACGACCGGCTCGACGCGAGCAACACGGTGAGCCCGGCCGTGCCCGAGCCGCTCGTCACCGATCACCGGCCGAGCCGCATCACGCTCATGAGCGACTTCTCGAACAGCGAGTTCAGCCGGATGCGGCTGCAGATCTCTCGCGACGAGTCGCGGCCCGAGCCGGACGATCAGATCGTGTTCCAATACTTAATGAGTCTCGGCGCGCACGGCGCGCACCGGTTCTAAGGAGCTTTCGATGAGATACCTTCTGATACTCGCGGCCGTGCTGCTCGCGCTGCCCGCGCACGCGGCGGTCGAAGTCCTCGCCTGCGAGCCCGAATGGGCCGCGCTCGCCACCGAGATCGGCGGCACGCTCGTGAGCGCGGACTCCGCGACCACGCCGCAGCAAGACCCGCACTACATCCAGGCGCGGCCGAGCCTGATCGCCAAGGTCCGCCGCGCGAACCTCGTGATCTGCACGGGCGCCGACCTCGAGGTCGGCTGGCTGCCGTTGCTTCTGCGCCAGGCGGGCAATGCAGCCGTGCAACCGGGCCAGCCCGGGAACCTGAATGCGGCGGACTATGTCGAGCTACTCGAAAAGCCGTCGAGCGTCGATCGCTCGCTCGGGGACATCCACCCGTACGGCAATCCGCACTTGCAGACGGATCCGCGCAACATCGCGAAGGTCGCCGCCGCGCTCACCGACCGGCTCGCCGCGCTCGACGCGCCGAACGCGGCGACCTACAAGCAGCGCTACCAGGACTTCGCGATGCGCTGGCAAACGGCGGTCGAGCGCTGGACGACGGCGGTCGCGCCGCTCAAAGGCAAGAAGGTCGTCACACATCACAAGGGCTGGGTGTACGTCGAGAATTGGGCCGGGCTCACCGAGGTCGGCAACCTCGAGCCGAAGCCCGGGCTGCCGCCGAGCGCCGCGCACCTCGCGGACCTGCTCGACCAGCTCAAGGGCCAGCAGGTCGCGCTGATCATCCGCTCGACCTACGAGGACGCGAAGGCGTCCGAATGGCTCGGCAGCCGAACGATGATCCCGTACGTCGTGCTGCCGCACACCGTCGGCAGCGTCGCAGGCACGGATGATCTCTTCAAGATGTTCGACGTGCTCGTGAGGACGTTGCTCGAGGCGAAGCCATGAATTTAGACTCGCTCAGCGTCGTCGCGCCCGCGCTGCTCGCGGGGATTCTCGTGCTCGCGACGCACGTGCCGCTCGGCCGCGAGGTGCTCGGCCGCGGCATCATCTTCATCGACCTCGCGGTCGCGCAAATCGCGGGGCTTGGTGTGATCGCGGCGAACGGCTTCGGTCTCGAGACGCACGGCGTCGCGGCGCAAGTGGCCGCGTTCGCCGCGGCGCTCGCGGGCGGCCTGCTGCTCTCGTGGACCGATCGGCGCTTCCCGAAGGTGCAGGAGGCGATCATCGGCGTGTCGTTCGTGCTCGCCGCGACGGGCGGCATTCTGCTGCTCGCGAACGACCCGCACGGCGGCGAGGAGCTCCGCGACCTGCTCGTAGGGCAGATCCTCTTCATCGACGAGCACACGCTCGTGCCCGCGGCGGTGCTCGCCGCGCTCGTGCTCGCGAGCTGGCGATTCGTGATGCGCACGCTCGGCCGCGCCGGGTTTTACGTGCTGTTCGCGATCAGCGTGACGGCGTCGGTGCAGCTCGTCGGCGTCTACCTCGTGTTCGCGAGCCTCATGGTTCCGGCGCTCGCGACGCGCTCGCTGCGCAAGCACGCGCTCGCGGCCGGCTACGCGATCGGGCTCGCGGGCTATCTCGTCGGCCTGCTGCTCTCGGCCGTGTTCGACCTGCCGACGGGCGCGGTGATCGTCTGGACGCTCACGGCCGCGGCGCTCGCGAGCGCGCCATTGCTCACGCGGTTTCGCGCCGACGCGAGCGATCCGCCGACGCGCGCCTGACGGCCCGGTTTGCAAGCTGACGAGCGCGAGCACGACGAGCCCATCAGCTCGGCAGGATTCCCTTCCGAATCCGATTGCACACTCCCATCCCCTAGGATAGGTTATCGTCATGAACGAAGAACATCTGCATCACACTCACGCAGAAGTCGTCAAGCGCTTGAAACGTGCCACGGGGCATTTGCAGGCGGTCATCGAGATGATCGAGCAAGGGCGTGAATGCCTGGATCTCGCGCAACAGCTACACGCTGTCGAGAAAGCGATCGCGAATGCCAAGAAGACCCTGATTCACGACCACATAGACCACTGTCTCGAACACTCGGTCGTCGATTCCCGTCGCGGCGCGCGCAGCTCGATTCGCGAGTTCAAGCAGATAACCAAGTACCTTTGACAGGAAAGCGAAGCCGCACCTGACGCGGTGACATTGGGGGGCGGGTGAGAATAGAGCTCGCGGCTATTGCCGTTTGCGTCGCGTCGGCCGCGGTCGCGGACGAGGCACCGTCGTTTCCGGCCGTGGTCATGCAGGCCGAAAGGTCTTCGCCGCGCCTCATCGAGCTCGCGGCCGACGTGAGCGCTGCGGAGGGCCACGCTCAGCAAGCCGGGGCGTGGCCGACGCCGGTCTTGTCACTGGAGCGCGAGGACTTCGGCGGCAGCGGTCCTTATAGCGGGTCGTCACGCGCGCAAACGACCGTTTCCATCAGCGAGCCTTTGGAGTTCGCGGGGCAGCGCGGAGCGAGGATCGACGCCGGCCGAGCCGGCGTGACGGCCGCGCGCGCTCGACAAATGCGACTGCGCGCGGAGTTCGGTTTTGACTTGGCCGTCGCGTATGCGGCCGCCGAAGCGACCCAGGTGCGAATCGACTTGCTGTCGGAGGACCTCGACCGTGCCAACGAGGACGTGCGCTCCGCTCGTGCCCTCGTAGAGGCCGGCAAGGAGGGCGAGCTGCGCGCCGTGCAGGCGGAAGCCGCTGCCTCGGCCGCGCGAGCCGATCTCGAGGCCGCGCGAGCCGACGGGATCGCGGCTCTGACGCGTCTGTCGACATTGGCAGGTGTGGTCGAGCTGTACTCGCGCGTCGCACCGTCGCTGTTGAATTTCTCGCGGCCTCCGGCTGTGGCGGCACAACCGGCCGAGACGCCGAGCGCGCCGCTCGTCGCGAGCGCGCAAGCGGAGCGCGACAGTGCCGAGCTTCTTCTGACCGTCGAGCGCAAGCGCGCGATTCCGACGCCGGCGTTTACTCTGGGGCGGCGCCGCTACGCGGAGGACGATGCCGACGCGTGGGTGGCCGGCATTTCGATTCCGCTGCCGCTCACCGATCGAAATCGTGGCAACATCGCCGCTGCAAGAGCCGAATTGAGCGCTGCCGAGGCGCGTCTCGTCGCTGCGCACCTCGAGGCGGCCGCGGGCTGGCGCGCCGCCACTGCGGAAGCCGCCGCCGCCGAGAGCCGACTGGCGGCGTCGGATCAAGGCGAAGTCTCGGCTCGCGAGGCGTATCGGCTCGCCCGCATCGGCTATGACGCAGGCCGCACGCCGCTGTTCGAGCTGCTCGCCACGCGGCGCGCTTTGACGGACGCACAATTGCGCTCACTCGACGCTCGTCTCGCTCGTGTGCGCTCCGAGGCGTTCCTGGCTCGGCTAGCCGGGCGCATTCCTTTCATCGAGTAAACGAACGTGAGCAATGCGGATCGAAAGCCCCGTTGGGGTCTGATCGGAGGAGTGCTCGTCGTCGGCGCCGTTCTCGGCTATCTGGCGGCAAAGGTCACGGCGCCGCCGCCTGCTCGGGACCCGACGTCCTCGGCGCCCGCGGCCGAGCCGAAGCCTACGGATGAGCTCGCGATCCCCGATTCATTCTTGACCACGATGGGCATCGTGGTTGAGACCGTAGCCCCGGGAGATTTGAGCGCTGAGATTCAAGCACCCGCGACGGTGTCGGCGGCGCCGAACGGCCAAGCGGTCGTCACCGCGCGCGCCGCCGGTACGGTCGCGCGTCTCCATAAGCGGCTCGGCGATCAAGTCGCCGCCGGAGAAGTATTGGCGCTCGTCGAGAGTCGCGACGCCGCGGCGATGGCGGCGGAGCGCACCACGGCGCAGTCGCAAGTCGAGCTCGCGCGCTCGATCTTGCGGCGCGAGCAGAGCCTCTACGAACAGAAGGTCACGCCGCGCCAAGATTTCGAGACGGCGCAGGCGGAGCTCGCTGCCGCGGAGGCCGAGGCCGCGCGCGCGAATGCCGCGGCTACGGCGGCCGGCGTGGCGAATGACGGACATTCGCTCGCGCTGGTCAGTCCGATCGCGGGGCGCATCACGTCCGCCAATGTCGCGCTGGGCGCGTACGTGGAACCCAACACGGAGCTGTTCCGCGTCGCCGATCCGCGCTTCGTGTCGATCGAGGCGGCCGTGCCGGCACTGGACGCGAAGCGGATCCATGCCGGAGATCGCGCCAAGGTGGCCACGGCCTCCGGCGCCGACTTGGACGCCACCGTCGTCTCCGTGACGCCGACGTTGAACGAGCAAACGCGTGCGGCGACCGTCACGCTGTCGCTCACGGCGGGGCAGGCCGTTCCAGCACCCGGCGAATTCGTGCAGGCACGAATCATCGCCAAGACCAACGGCGTGAACGGTTTCGTCGTCCCGGACGACGCAGTACAGAGTGTCGGCGGCCGCGAGGCCGTCTTCGTGCGGCGCGAGGGGCGGTTCCGGGTTACGCCTGTGGTCGTGGGGACGCGTAGCGGCGGCCGAGCATCGATCCTCTCGGGATTGCGCGCCGGCGACGTCATTGCGACGAAGAACGCTTTTCTCCTCAAGGCGGAAATCGCCAAGGGCGCCGAGGAAGAAGAGTGATCGACCGAATTCTCTCGTCTTCGGTTCGAGCGCGTTGGTTAGTGGTTTTCCTAACCGCGATAGTTGGCAGCTACGGTCTTTGGCAGATCTCCATTCTGCCGATCGACGCGCTGCCCGACATCACCAACAAGCAAGTCCAGATCAACACCGCAGCGCCGACGCTCGGACCCGAGGAGGTCGAGAAGCGCGTGACCTTCGCCATCGAAACCGCGCTGTCCGGGCTCGCCGGCGTGGAGAGCACACGTTCCTTTTCGCGCAACGGCTTCAGTCAAGTGACGGCGATCTTCGAAGAGAGCGCCAACTTGTACTTCATGCGCCAGCAGGTGACGGAACGGCTCGCGCAAGCGAAGCCGAACCTGCCTGAGGGAGTGGAGCCGCAGATGGGTCCGGTATCCACCGGGCTCGGCGAGATCTTCATGTACACGGTCGAGTACACGAATCCCGACGGCAAGGGCGCGACCGTCGAGGATGGTCGGCCCGGCTGGCAGAGCGACGGGTCATTCCTCGCCGATGACGGCGAACGCTTGACCGACGACGTTGCGCGCTTGGCGTACTTGCGCACCGTCCAAGATTGGGTATTGCGGCCGCAGCTGCGCATCGTGCGCGGCGTGGCCGACATCGATTCCCTCGGCGGGTACGAGAAGCAGTACGCCGTCGAGCCCGACTCGACCAAGCTCGCCGCGTATGGGATTTCCTACTCCGAGCTCGCGGACGCGTTGGAGGCTGCGAATCTCTCGGTGGGCGCCAACTACATCCAGCGCGCGGGCGAGGCGTATCTCGTGCGCGCGGACGCGCGCATTCGGTCCGTCGACGAGATCGAGCACGCCGTGATAGCCACGCGTGGCGGCGTGCCGGTCAGCGTCCGGGACGTCGCCACGGTGCGCATCGGCGGGGAGCTGCGCAGCGGGGCCGCTAGCAAGAACGGCTATGAAGTCGTGATCGGCACGGCGCTGATGCTCGTCGGCGAGAACAGCCGCACGGTCGCGCGTGCAGTCGGCGCCAAGCTCAACGAGATCAAGAAGACGCTGCCCACGGGCGTCGCGGCGAACGTGGCGCTCGATCGTTCCGAGCTCGTGATCGCGACGATCACGACCGTCACGGAGAATCTCGCGATCGGCGCGCTGCTCGTGATTGCGACTCTCTTTCTCCTTCTTGGCAACGTTCGTGCGGCCATCATCGCCACGCTCGTGATCCCGTTGTCGATGCTGATGAGCGCGGCCGGCATGAACTCGCTCAAGATCTCCGGCAACCTCATGAGCCTGGGTGCGTTGGACTTCGGACTGATCATCGACGGCACCGTGATCGTCGTCGAAAACATCTTGCGGCGAATCGCCGACCGCCAGCACCGCGAAGGACGAACGCTGCTCGCCGACGAGCGGCTCCAAGAGGTCGTGCGGGCGTCTCAGGAGATGATCCGGCCTACGATTTACGGCCAGGTCGTCATCTTCCTCGTGTTCGTGCCGTGCCTCACGTTCCAGGGCGTCGAGGGCAAGATGTTTTCGCCGATGGTGCTCACGTTGCTGTTGGCGCTGGCCGCGGCCTTCGTGTTGTCGCTGACGTTCGTGCCGGCATTGACGGCTTTGCTGATTCGCGGCCACGTCGCCGAGACGGAGGTCCCGATCCTCGTCAAGACCAAGCGCCTCTACGAGCCGAGGTTGCGCCGCGCGGTCGCCAAGCCCGTGCCGGTCATCGCGGGCGCCATCGCGATCTTCGCGGCGGCAGGCATCGTGTTCCTCTACGTCGGCCAGGAGTTCATGCCGACCTTGGACGAGCAAAACTTCAATCTGTCGTCGGTGCGAATTCCATCGACGTCGATCGATCAGTCCGTGAAGATGGACCTGCCGTTGGAACGCCAGATCCTCCAGCTGCCCGAGGTGAACCTCATCTTTTCGAAGACCGGTACCGCGAATCTCGCCGCCGATCCGATGCCGCCCAACGCCTCCGACAACTACGTGATGCTGAAGCCGAAGGATCAGTGGCCGAAGGACGTGCGCACGAAGGATCAAGTCATCGAGCGAATCGAAAGGCAAACCGCGTCGATAGTCGGAAATGCCTACGACGTGACGCAGCCGATTCAGATGCGCTTCAACGAGCTCATCGGCGGAGTTCGCAGCGACGTGGCCGTCAAGCTGTATGGGGACGATCTCGATCAGATGACGGCGACGGCCGCGCAGATCGCGGCGCAGCTGAGCAACGTGCCGGGCGTGGCGGACTTGCGCGTGGCGCAGACGCACGGCTTTCCGACGTTCGACATCAAGTTCGATCGCGCGGCGATCGCGCGTTTCGGGCTGACCATGGACGCCGTGGCGGCGACGGTCGAGGCCGCGCTCGGCGGCCGCCCGGCCGGTTTGTTGTTTTCCGGCGATCGACGTTTCCAGATCGTGGTGCGCGCGGCCAATGCGCAGCGCAACGACGTCGATTCGATCGGGGCGCTGCCGGTGATGTTGCCGCCCGTGGAGGGTAAGGTGCGCGGCTCGATTCCGTTGCGACAAGTCGCGAGCTTCCAAACCGCGGAGGGGCTGAACGAAATCAGCCGCGACAACGGTAAGCGCCGCGTCTACGTCGAGGCCAACGTACGCGGACGCGATATCGGCTCGTTTGTCGCCGAGGCGCAAACGTTGATCGATCGCAACGTGAAAATCCCGGCGGGCTCGTGGCTCGAATGGGGAGGACAGTTCCAAAATCTCCAAGCTGCGAAAGAGCGTTTGGAGGTCGTGATCCCGGTCTGCCTGGTGCTGATTTTCGCGACGCTCTATATGGCGCTGCGCAGCGTGTCGTTGGCGCTCGTGGTGTTCACCGCCGTTCCACTCGCAATCGCGGGGGGCGTATTCACGCTTGCGTTGCGCGGCATTCCGTTCTCGGTGTCGGCCGCCGTGGGCTTCATCGCGGTTTCCGGTGTCGCGGTCCTCAACGGCTTGGTGCTCATGTCTTCGATTCGCCGCAAGTTGGAGACCACCGCGGACGCCGCGACGGCGATCATCGACGGCTCGCTCGAGCGAATGCGCGCGGTGCTGATGACCGCACTGGTGCCCGCACTCGGCTTCGTGCCGATGGCCGTCGCGACCCGCGCCGGGGCCGAAGTGCAGAGGCCGCTGGCCACGGTCGTCATCGGCGGCCTCATCACCGCGACGGCGTTGACGCTGTTCGTGCTGCCCGCCATTTGCGGCCTCGTCCTTGGACGGCGGGACGCAACGCGGTCTCTGCGTGAGCCGGCTGGAGCGCCCTCGGGCCATGAGATGGAGCGCTCCATATGAGTCCCTACGTGATCAAAGTCGCGATCACGGCCGTGCTCATTGTCTTGATATCGGAGATCTCGAAACGGAGCACGTTCCTTGGCGCCGTCCTCGCTTCGGTGCCGATCGTTTCGGTGCTCGCGATGATCTGGCTATATTCGGAGACCCGCGATGTGGCGCAGGTGGCTGCGTTCAGCAGGAGCGTGTTCTGGCTCGTGCTCCCGTCGCTGGTGCTTTTTCTCGCGCTGCCGTTTCTCCTTGAGCGCGGCCACAACTTCTACGTGAGTCTCGCGGTTGCCACGGTCGCGACGATCGTCAGCTATTCCGCAATGATTGTTCTTGGCAAGTACGTCGGACTGCAGCTGTAAGTTCGACGTCTCGACTAGGCTGTAGGCCGCGTCGCCCGCCCACCGGCTTGCTCCGCGCTGGCTCGAGAGCGTAATGTAAATCGTATATCGGTCGAGATATGCGAATTACATGGTGTCTCCGCCCCATCAGTGGCTACTCCTTGCGGCAAGCCTGCCCGGGGCTGGCGCCAACAGCGCGCGTGTGCGGCTCTGGCGAACCCTGAAGGAAATCGGCGCGGTAAATCTGCGCGACGGTCTCGCGTTGGTTCCCGCGTCCGCCGCGACCCGAGAGCGCATGGCCGAGGTCGTAGCGCAGGTCGAAGAGCACGACGGCTCGGCATGGTTGTTCGAGATGGCGCCGCAGTCCGCCAAGACGGAGGCCGAGCTCATCCGAAAGTTCGATCGCGTCGAGGCCTACGACGAAGCCGTCGGGCCGACGCTTGCGGCGCTGCGCGGCGAGCTGAAACAGCTCGGAGAAGCCGCCGCGCGCCGACGGCTGCGCCAAATCGAGCGCGCGTTCGAGGCGGTCGCCGCCACCGATTTCTTCCCCGGTGCCGCACATGCGCGGGCGACTGAGAGGCTCGCGAAGCTCCGCACGGCCGTCGACCGGCGGTTCTCGCCCGAGGAACCCA
>Ga0307497_10000121_pt1 | contig 16390 bp, 19 predicted proteins | sample 10_S_MG_FD_201366 | JGI IMG/M metagenome (GOLD analysis project Ga0307497, IMG submission 201366) | Soil microbial communities from Populus trichocarpa stands in riparian zone in the Pacific Northwest, United States - 10_S | ecosystem: Environmental > Terrestrial > Soil > Riparian zone > Trees...
TGTCACCCATCATGAAGTAGCTGCCCGGGGGCACGATGTAGCGCCCGCCGCGGCTCACTGCACCGCGCCTGACCAGCAGCTGGTGATCGTGGTCACCGAGCTTTTCGCGACCGACCGTCGCGAACGGCTCCTCGTCATAGGCCCCGAGCAGCTGCATCTCGACCGGCTGACCGTTGATCGTGAGGTGCTTGGTGCTGTCCTCGTAATCCACGACGTCGCCCGGCAGGCCGACCACTCGCTTTATGTAGTCCACCTTGGGATCGGACGGTAGACGGAAGACGACGACGTCACCGTGCTTTGGCTCACCGATTTTCAAGAATTTGCTATTAAGGACCGGCAGCCTGAGGCCGTACGCGAACTTGTTCACAAAAATGAAGTCTCCCTTGAACAGGGTCGGCATCATCGACTCTGAAGGGATCCGGAACGGCTCGAACAGGAACGAGCGGATCACGAGCACGAGCAACAGGATCGGGAAGAAGGACTTCGCGTACTCGACGATGATCGGCTCGTGAACTTCCTCGCCGCGTGCGGCGGCCGCGACCCGCTCGCGCTTGAGCAATACGGCATCGAGCAACCACACTGCGCCCGCCGTCGCGGTCAGCAGCACCAGGATCAGCGCGAAATCCAAGCTCGTTCCTCAGCGGGCCGCCAAAGGCGCCGGAGTATTCGTCATTTCTTATCCACCTGCAACACGGCGAGGAACGCTTCTTGGGGAATTTCGACGGAGCCGAGTTGCTTCATTCTCTTCTTGCCCGCCTTCTGTTTTTCGAGCAGCTTGCGCTTGCGCGTGACGTCGCCGCCGTAGAGCTTCGCGGTCACGTCCTTGCGATACGCCTTGACGGTACTGCGTGCGACGATCTGGCCGCCGATCGCCGCCTGAATCGCGACTTCGAACTGCTGACGCGGGATCACCTCTTTGAGCGTCTCGACCATCTTGCGGCCCTTGCGCTCGATCCCGTCGCGATGCGCGATCAACGCCATCGCATCGACCTTCTCCTTGTTGATCAAGATGTCGAGCTTGACGAGAGGCCCAGCCTCGAAGCGCAGGAACGAATAGTCGAACGACGCGTAACCGCGGCTCACCGACTTCAGGCGATCGAAGAAGTCGAGCACGACCTCGGCGAGCGGCAGCTCGAACTCGATCTGCACGTGCCTCCCCGAGTACAGCAGCCGCTTCTGCACGCCGCGCTTCTCGATGCAGAGCTGGATCACCGCGCCGAGGTATTCCTGCGGCACGAGGATGCTCGCGAGGATGATCGGCTCACGGATTTCCTTGATCCTGTTCGGCTCGGGGAGATCGGCCGGGTTTTCCACCTTGATCGTCTCGCCGTCGAGCTTCTCCACTTCGTACACGACCGTCGGCGCTGTCGAGATCAGCGACAGGTCGAACTCGCGCTCGAGCCGTTCCTGGATGATCTCCATGTGCAGGAGCCCGAGGAAGCCGCAACGCATTCCGAAGCCGAGCGCGCCGCTGACCTCGGGCTCGAACGAGAGCGACGAATCGTTGAGCGCGAGCTTGCGCAGCGCCTCGCGGAAGTTCTCGTAGTCCGCGGAGTCGAGCGGAAATAGTCCCGCGAACACGCGCGGCTGGATCTTCTTGAAGCCCGGCAGCGCGGGCACGTTGACCGTCTTCGCGTCGACGATCGTGTCACCGACCGGCGCGCCATCGATCTCGCGGATGGCCGCGATCAGGAATCCGACCTCGCCCGCGCGAAGCTCGTCCCGCGCCGCGGGCCGCGGCGTGAACACGCCGAGCCGCTCGACCTCGTACTTTCGGTTCGTCGAATGCACGAGGATCTTCTGGCCTTTCGTCACGACGCCGTTCATTAGGCGCACGAGCGACACGACGCCCGCGTAGCTGTCGAACCACGAGTCCACGATCAGCGCCTGGAGTGGCGCGTCCTCGCTGCCCTTCGGTGGCGGGATCCGCTCGACGATGCGCTCGAGCAGCTCGTCGACGCCGAAGCCCGTCTTCGCGCTGATCCGCAGCGCGTCCTTCGCCTCGATGCCGATGATGTCCTCGATCTCCTTGATCGCGTTCTCGGGATCCGCGGTCGGCAGATCGATCTTGTTGATCACCGGCACGACCTCGAGCCCCTGCTCGATCGCGGTGTAGCAGTTCGCGACGCTCTGCGCCTCGACGCCCTGGCCCGCATCGACGACGAGCAGCGCGCCCTCGCAAGCGGCGAGCGAGCGCGATACCTCGTACGAGAAGTCCACGTGCCCCGGCGTGTCGATGAGGTTCAGCTTGTACTCTTGCCCGTCGCGCGCCTTGTACCGGAGCGCGACGCTCTGCGCCTTGATCGTGATCCCGCGCTCGCGCTCGAGGTCCATCGAATCCAGGACCTGGTCCTGCATCTCGCGCTCGGCCAAGCCGCCGCACAGCTGAATGAGCCGATCGGCGAGCGTGGACTTGCCGTGATCGACGTGCGCGATGATCGAAAAGTTGCGGATCCGATCCATGGTGTTGCGAGGGCCGGCCCGGCGGGCCGCGCGGATTATAGCCTACCGCCCGACGCAGCCTGCGCCCGACGCGTCGGTCGCCGAGACCGGTGCGGCAGCGCGGCGCGCCGAGATCAGAACGCCGCGAGGTGCCGAGTCACGCGCTCGACGTCTAGCGGGTACGACGAGAGCTCGACGTCGCCGTCGACGAGCACCGGAATCCGCAAGCCGTAGCGCCGCTCGAGCGCGATACTGCTGTCCACGTCGACGATGTCGAGTGTCGCGCGGCCGCGCAGGAGCGGCTCGAGCTGCGCGGCGACGTCCTCGCAGAGGTGACAACCGGGCCGGCTATAGAGAATGAGAGCGTGCATCGGCGACCGTTCGAAGCTCCACGCGGCGCAACGTGCCGAGCTCGAGACGCGAACGCAGCGCGGGCGCCGCAAGGACCGCGCTCACGGCGCCCCCGGCCGCGCCGGCCGCTGCGGCAAGGTCCGAGCCTAACGCCGCGATGCCGATCAGTGCGCCGCCGAGCAAGCCCGCGAGCGGCAGGCCGTGCACGAGCAACGACACGAGCAGCAAGTAACGGTCCGGCAGCGTGACGACGACACGCTCGCCGACGACGACCCTCAGCCGGCTCGCAAAGGTGATCCGTTCTGTGCGCGGGAGCCGGCGCCACAGGCACAAGCCTTCGCAACCCTCGCAACGCGGCGCGCTGAGCTCGACCTCGATTCCGCCGGCGTCGGTGCGCGTGACGGTCCCGACGGCCGTCGCACAGGTTTCGTAGGAGATGACGGCCTACTCGGTGACGAGCGAGGACGCGATCGTGCGCACGGTCTGGCGCGGCACCTCGCCGACCGCCGTGACCTTGCGGCCGCGAAGCGTGAGCGAGAACGCGTTCGTGCTGCCCATCTTCGAGAAGCCTTCGGTCACCTCGGACTTCGTGTGCGGGTCCTCGATGAAGACCGACACGGTTGCGAGCCCGTCGGAGTAGACCAAGTGCTCGACGGGATATTCGGACCCGGCGATTTGGCTCTGCGTCGCGACCGACAGCTTGAACCCGCCCGGCACGGCCGCGGCCCGCCACGGAATGTCGGCCGCGAGCGACGACGACTCGGGCGGACGCAGCGTCGTGAAGCCGGTCGTGTCGATCGTCGCGACGATGGCCTGGGCCGGAATCTCGCTGTGCAAATCGATGTCGGTGAAGAGTATCTGCTCGACGATCACGCCCTTGTCGTCGATGAGCTGCGATCTCAGCGGCATCGCAGTCTCTTGGTCGAGCCAGAGCATGTAGCCGTAGCGAAATTCGTCGCGCGGCGTGATCTCGAGTATCTGCGCCGCCCGGTTTGCGACGCGCGCGGTCGAGTGCAGCTTGAGCGCGTAATGCGGCTCGATCTCATCGGAATAGCTCGGCAACGACGAGACGAGCGGACTGAGGTCCTTGCGCCCCTCGAGGAGCACGACGCGCCGGTCCGGCAGGATGCACTGCACTTCGTTGTCTTGGCGGATGATCTCGCGCCCCACGCCGTCGAGCGATTCGATCCGCTCGCCGCTGCGCCCGTCCGCGTTGCGGTGGATGATGCGCAGCGTCTCCGCCGTGCCCTCGAGCACGTGCACGAACGTGCCCTGGTAGTTCAACTCCTCGACCGCGCGGTTCATCTTGTCGAGCCACTGCCGCGCTTCCTCGGCCGATGCGTCGACGCTCAGCGCGAGCGTGACGAATACGAGCGGGTGGCCGAGCAGCGAGCGCGTCATGTCATTCCGCCGGGGCGTCTCGTTTGGCCGCTGGCGGCTGCGGCTCGACCGCGGGAGGCAAGAGCTCGGCCGCGCCGACGACGTTCGAGCGCACCGACGTGCGGCTGAGCCGCGACGCGTATTCGCTGTGGTGCACGACGTAGTTGGTGAGCCGCACCGCGGGCGCGACGGCCGGCGCGTCGGCGACTTCCTGAGGTACGACGTAGCTCGGCGCCGGCTCCGCGGCGCGCGTCTGCAGCGGCGCCGCGCTCAGGGCCGCGCCGGAACCCGGTGCACCGAGCCGCGCGTCATTCAACGCGCGCAGGCCGACGAGCGCGGCGACGGCGACGCTCGCGGCGATCCCGAAGGCGAGAAGCGGCCGTACGTAGCGCGAACGCCACCGCGACGGAGCGCGCTGCGCGGGCAGAGGTGCGCCGGTGAGCGCGACCGCTATGCGGCGCCGAAGGAGCGTGTGGTCGGGGAGCAGCTCGTCGCGCAACGCGGCGCCGATCATCGTGTAGCGCAGTGCCCGGTTGCGCGCGTCCGCGTCGCGCTCGAAGCGCCGGAGCAAGAAAGCGCTCTCCTCGTCGGAAAGCTCGTCGTCGATGAACGCCGAAGTCTGGTCGCTGATCTGCTCTGTCATTGGACCGCCGGGTAGTGTTCGTTGCCGATCAGAGTAACGGCGCGATCTCTCGATCGATCGCCTCTCGCGCTCGGAAGATTCGCGACCGCACGGTGCCGACCGGGCACTCCATCGTCTGCGCGATCTCCTCGTAGCTCATGCCTTCGATCTCGCGCAGCAGGATGGCGGTTCGCAGCTCCTCGGGCAAGTCGCTGATCGCCCGGTTCACGGCCGCGCGGATCTCCTCCGACTGGGCGATGCCCTCGGGAGTGTCGAGCTCGCGCAGATCCGTGAGCGTCTCTGCTTGCTCGGGATCTTGCGTATCGAGGTTGTAATGGGTCGGACGCCGGCTCGCGGCGACGAGGTGGTTCTTCGCCGTGTTGATCGCGATCCGATAGAGCCACGTGTAGAACGCGCTGTCACCGCGAAAGGAAGGCGCCGCACGGTAGGCCTTTAGGAAGGCCTCCTGAGCCACGTCTAAGGCTTCGGATGAATCGCGCACGTACCGCATGATGAGCTTGAGGATCTTGTGCTGGTATTTGACGACCAACAAGTCGAACGCCGACTTGTCGCCCTGTTGCACGCGCTTGATCAGGGCGAGGTCCGACGCGCCGCTCCCCGCCGGCTGTCTTGCGACTGGCTCTGTCAAACGCTTCTCGGTAGACCCCATGCGACACCAAAAAGTTCGGTCCTGCGTTCGGATTCTCGCGGCGCGTTCAGGTTCCGTGAGGCAGTACCAACGAGAACGATTCTAACGCAGATCTGGACCCGGATCGCCGCTCGGATCGTCAAGCGCGACGCCGGCATTTAGCCGATTCAGGTTCGCCCTGAACGTTCGCCAGGAAACGGCGTCCAGCTGGTCGACGAGCAACAGTATGTCAACTACGCGGCCCGCGCCGCGAAGGTCGAGGCGGATCCAGAGCCCGCAGTGGCGCGTGCGCGGGCCGAGCCGAAGACTCTCGAGGCCGAGCTCCGGCAACGAGACGCGGCCGTCGTCGTGCTGGACGAGCCGCGGCGTCGGCCGCGGCCGAAGCGCGGCCGCGTGCACGAGCGTCGCGAGCAGCCCGAGACACTTGAAGAGCCACGGCGCGCCGAGCAGGACGAAGGCCGCGAGCACCACGCCGTGCAGCGCGAGCCACCAGATCCGCAAGATGAGCGATGGCTCAGGTGTGAGGTCGATGGCTTGCGCCGACGCGCTCGATGAGCCGTGCAATGTCGAGATCGGCCGGGGCACTGCGTCCCGTAAGGTAGGCGAAGAGGTCGGGATCGGGCAGGTCGAGAATCCTCTCGAAGCGCGCCAAATCATCCCCGTCGAGCGTCCCGAGACCCGACTCCACGAACGACTTCAGCACGGCATCGAGCTCGCGCATCCCGCGTCTACACCGCCAGCGAAGCCGCGCGACGTCCGCGCTCATCAGAGCCGCCGCTCGGCGATCATCTTTTTTATTTCGGCAATCGCCTTGCCGGGGTTCAGGTCCTTCGGGCACGCCTGCGTGCAGTTCAGGATCGTGTGGCAGCGGTACAGACGGAACGCGTCCTCGAGCTGATCGAGCCGCTCGCCCGTCGTCTCGTCGCGGCTGTCGACGATCCAGCGGTAGGCCTGGAGCAACGCGGCCGGACCCAAAAAGCGGTCCGAATTCCACCAGTAGCTCGGGCACGACGTCGAGCAGCACGCGCACAGGATGCACGCGGAAGGCGTGTTGATCTTCTCTTGGTCTTCCTTCGACTGGAGCCGCTCGCGATCGGGCGGCGCAGGCGTGTACGACTCGAGCCACGGCTTCACCGCCGCGTACTGCGCGTAGAACTGCGTGAGATCCGGCACGAGATCTTTGACGACCGGCATGTGCGGCAGCGGATAGATCTTCACCGTACCGCTCACCTCCTCGATCGGCTGCAGGCACGCGAGCGCGTTCTTGCCGTCGATATTCATCGCGCACGAGCCGCAGATGCCTTCGCGGCACGAGCGTCGGAACGTGAGCGTCGGGTCGATCTCGTTCTTGATCTTGATCAACGCGTCGAGAACCATCGGCGCGCAGTTGTCCATGTCGACCGAGTACGTGTCGACGCGCGGGTTCTCGCCGCTCGTCGGGTCGTAGCGGTAGATCGCGAACTCCTTGACGTTCTTCGCGCCGTCGGCACCGCCGTGGCGCTTGCCGGACTTGACCTTCGAATTCGCGGGAAGAGTGAACTGCGCCATCGTGGCTCCTCAAGACCTAGTACGTACGCGCCTTCGGCGGGATCGGCTTCACCTCGTCCGTCAGCGTCGTCATCGTGACGGGCCGATAGTCGAAGCGGACCTGCCCGCGCGCGTCGACCCAGCACAGCGTGTGCTTCATCCAGTTCGCGTCGTCGCGCTCGGGATAGTCCTCGCGCGCCTGGGCGCCGCGGCTCTCCTTGCGATTGAGCGCCGACTTGATCGTGCCCATCGCCTGCAGCAACAGGTTCTCGAGCTCGAGCGTCTCGACGAGATCGGTGTTCCAGATCAAGCTGCGGTCCGATACGCCAACGTCGGTGAACGACGCGAACACCGACTCGAGCTTGTCGACGCCTTCCTGCAGCGACTTGCCCGTGCGGAACACGGACGCGTGATTCTGCATGATGCGCTGCATGGCGACCCTGGTCTTCGCCGTGGGTGTTTTGCCCTTTGCGTTGCGTAGCTTGTCGAGCCGCGCGACGGCGTCGTCGCCCGCGCCCGGAGCGAACGACCGGGCGCGCGTGCCGCGCTCGATCAGCGCGCCGCAACGCTGCGCGGCAGCGCGCCCGAATACGACGAGGTCGATCAACGAGTTGGAGCCCAAGCGGTTCGCGCCGTGGACCGACACGCACGCGGCCTCGCCGACGGCCATGAGGCCGGGAACGACGTGCTCCTCGCCGCGCGTATTCTTTGCGAGCACTTCGCCGTGGTAATTCGTCGGGATGCCGCCCATGTTGTAGTGCACGGTCGGCACCACGGGAATCGGCGCTTTCGTGATGTCGACGCCGGCGAAGACCCTCGCGGTCTCGGTGATGCCCGGCAGCCGTTCCTCGAGCACCTCGCGGCCGAGATGCAGGTGCACGTGGTCGTTGTGCTCGCCGACTCCGCGGCCCTCGCGAATCTCGATCGTGATCGAGCGACTCACGACGTCGCGCGACGCGAGGTCTTTCGCATTCGGAGCGTAGCGCTCCATGAAGCGCTCGCCCGCGGAGTTCGTGAGGTAGCCGCCCTCACCGCGCGAGCCTTCCGTGATCAGCATCCCGGCGCCGTACACCCCGGTCGGATGGAATTGCACGAACTCGAGATCCTCGAGCGGCAAGCCGGCACGCAGCACCATCGCGTTGCCGTCGCCCGTGCAAATGTGCGCGGACGTGCACGTGAAATAGGCGCGGCCATAACCGCCCGTCGCGAGGATCACCATCTGCGCGCGGTAGCGATGCAGGCGTCCCGTCGCGAGATCGAGCGCGACGACGCCGCGGCACGCGCCGTTCTCCATGATCAGGTCCAGCGCGAAGTACTCGATGAAAAACTCGGCCGAGTGCTTGAGCGATTGCTGGTAGAGCGTGTGCAGCATCGCGTGTCCGGTGCGGTCCGCGGCCGCGCACGTGCGCTGCGCCGTGCCCTTGCCGAAATCCGTGGTCATGCCGCCGAACGGCCGTTGATAGATGCGCCCGTCCTCCGTGCGCGAGAACGGCACGCCATAGTGCTCGAGCTCGATCACCGATGCGGGCGCTTCCTTGCACATGTACTCGATCGCGTCTTGGTCGCCCAGCCAGTCCGAGCCCTTGACCGTGTCGTACATGTGCCAACGCCAATCGTCGGGGCCCATGTTGCCGAGCGCGGCGCTGATGCCGCCCTGCGCGGCAACCGTGTGGCTACGCGTCGGGAACACCTTCGTGAGGCACGCGGTCGAGAGCCCCTGCTCCGCGAGACCGAGCGTCGCGCGCAAGCCCGCGCCGCCGGCGCCGACGACGACGACGTCGTAGCTGTGATCGATGAGCTCGTAGTCTTTGCTCGTCATGCCGGAGGCCCGAAAGCGACTTTCAAGATCGCGAAGATCGCCGCGATCGACAAACCGGTGTGCGCGAGCGCGGAGCCCATCACCGCCGCGACCTTCGTCGCTCTCGAGGTGACGTAGTCCTCGACCACGACTCGAACGCCGAGGTACGAGTGATAGCCGACCGCGAGCACGAACAGGATCAGCATCACGGCCGAGTACGGCCGGTGCACCCACGCGAGCGCCGTGCGGTACGAATAATCCGGCAGGAGCAGCAGCTCGACGGCGGCCCAGATGCCGAGCACGAGCAACGCGACAGCCGTGAGCCGCTGCAGCCACCAATGCTCCGCGGCGCCGCTCGCGGTGCCGAGCCCGAGGACGCGATTCAGCGGTGTGACGAGACTCACTGCGGTACCTCTACAGGATCGCGAGCCACGAAAAACCGGCGGTCGCGACTACCGCGACGACGATCACTGTCCAACCGCTCGCCTTGATCTGCCGGGGATGAAAGCCCGCGCCGACGTCCCAAGCGAGGTGCCGCACGCCGTTTGCGAGATGGAGGAAGAACGAGAACGTCCAGCCGATCAGCAGCAGCTTGAACCAGCCCGACGAGAACACCTGCTGTACCGCGCCGTAGCTCTGCGGACCGCCCGCGAGCGCGATCAGCCAGACCGCGAGCGCGATTGCCCCTGCCGACAGCAGCAGGCCGGTGATCCGATGCAGGCTCGACAGCCACATCGTGATCTCCCACCGATAGATCCAGTACGGCGACAAGGGCCGCTGAACGCCTTGCATGGCTCGTTACTCTCCCAGAAGGATTCCGCCGAGTGTCGGCGGAGCCGCGGGGTGTGAGGCCGCGGCTAGAAGTCGATGCATCGACCCGCTCGCTCCCAGTCGCCGAAGCGCGTTGGCTCCGGCCCTTTCGGCCCCCCGATCTCGCGTCGGTGCTCGGCGCTCGCATGCGGCTCGGCGCGCCGCGACTCGCTGCTCGCGGCGTGCGGAGCGGCAGGGGATTCGGCGGTTGGCGGCGCGTCGCCGCGAGTATCCCGCTCTTGTTTGCGCTCACCAGGCATGGGTAAAGTCTGCCAGATTCCAAGGGCGCGCACTACGACGGCCCGTTGTAATCCTTGGAGCCCATTGGCAAAAATACTCGCGTACGCGAGGAAACAGTTCGATGACCCCTCGCTACTGCCCTACACCGAGCTACGGCTGCATCGAGGTTCGCGGCGCCGATGCCGCGAGCTTCCTGCACGGCCAGCTGAGCCGCGCCGTCGACGCGCTCGACGGCGCCGAGGCGCCGCTCGCGGGCTGGCACGATCCGCGCGGCCGCGTGCGCGCGTTGCTGCGCGTCGTTCGGCGCGGGGATCGCTGGTTGCTGGTTACGCAGTCGGACGTCGTCACAGCGACCGCGCGGCGGCTCGCGATGTTCGTGCTGCGCGCGGCCGTGACGATCGCGCCCGCGAGTGACGTCGCGGTTGCGGCGCTCCTCGGCGGCGACGGCGCGTGGCTCGCGGCCCAGGGGCTCGGCGACGGGGCGCTCGCGAACGGCGTCGTCTCGCTCGGCGAGCTCGCGTTCGTGCGCCTCGGCCCGACGCTCCGGCAGGTGATCGGTCCGCGCGCCGCCTTGGACCGCTTCGCCGCACAGCTCGCGCATGCGCCCGAGAACGACGCGCAGCTCGCGGAGATTCGGCTCGGGCTGCCCGCGGTCGGCGCGCTCGTCGTCGAGCACTTCGTCGCGCAGATGCTGAACCTCGATTTGCTCGATGCGGTGTCGTTCGACAAGGGCTGCTATCCGGGGCAGGAGGTGATCGCGCGCGTCCGTCACTTGGGCTCGGTCAAGCGGCGAATGCGCCGCTACGGCTGCGAAGCGGCGACGCCGCCCGCGGCGGGCAGCGCAGTCGCCAACCCGGACGGCGTCGACGTCGGCGAGGTCGTGCGCGCCGCGCGCGCAGACGCGGGCGTGGAGGTGCTCGCGGTCGTCGATCACTTGGCGGCCGCTGCTACGCTTACGGTAGCGGGCGCACCGTTGCGCGACTTACCGTTGCCCTACGCGATCCCAACGAGCTAGGTGGCAGGCGCTCCTTACGCACTGGAACACGTCGTGGACGTGTGATCCTTAGGGGCTGCCGCGGCCATGCTCGCGGAGCCAATTTCGAAGTGCGAGGCCCGCAAGCGAACAGAGTTCGGTTCGGCGGCCGCTAAGTTTCGGGTTTGAGCTGCGGGAACAGCAGGACGTCGCGGATCGACGCCGAGTTCGTGAGCAGCATCGCAAGCCGGTCGATCCCGACGCCGAGTCCGCCCGCGGGCGGCATGCCGTATTCGAGCGCGCGGATGTAGTCGGCGTCGTAGAACATCGCCTCCTCGTCGCCGTGCGCCTTGGCATCCGCTTGTGCGCGGAAGCGCGCCGCCTGATCCTCGGAGTCGTTGAGCTCTGAGAAGCCGTTCGCGAGCTCGCGGCCCGTGATGAACAGCTCGAAGCGGTCGGTCAGGAAGGGGTCCGCGTCGTTGCAGCGCGCGAGCGGCGACACCTCGGCCGGGTACTGCGTGACGAACACGGGGCCGCGCAGCGTCGGCTCGACCGTCTTCTCGAACAGCTCGAACTGGAGCTTGCCCGCGCCCGACTCGGCGCGCACCTCGATGCCGTTCTGCGTGCAGATGCTCGCAAGCACGGCGCGATCGCGGATGTTGTCCGCTTTGAGCTCGGGATTCGCGGCCCGGAGCGCGCCCTCGATCGTGACCTCCGCGAAGCGCGGACCGAAGTCGATGCGCTCGCCCTGATACTCGAACGCCATCTCGCCCGTGAGCGCGAGCGCCGCGTTGCGGAACAGGTTCTCGGTGAGCGCCATCACGTCGCGCTGCGTCGCGTACGCCTGGTAGAGCTCGAGCATCGTGAACTCGGGGTTGTGACGCGTCGACAGGCCCTCGTTGCGGAACACGCGGCCGAGCTCGTAGACGCGCTCGAAGCCGCCGACGAGCAGGCGCTTCAAGTACAGCTCGGGCGCGATCCGCAGATAGAGCGTCGCGTCGAGCGCGTTGTGGTGCGTGACGAACGGCCGCGCAGCCGCGCCGCCCGGGATCGGCTGCATCATCGGCGTCTCGACCTCGGTGAAGTCGAGCGCGTCCAAGAAGCCGCGAACGAAGCGGATGAGCGCGCTGCGCTTGCGAAACACCTCGCGCGTCTCCTCGCTCATGATCAAGTCGACGTAGCGCTGGCGGAGCTTGAACTCCTGATCCGCGATCCCGTGCCACTTCTCGGGCAGCGGGCGCAGCGACTTGACGAGCAAACGAAGCTCCGCGACGTCCAGCGACAGCTCGCCTGTCTTCGTCTTGATGAGCTCGCCGCGCGCGCCGAGCACGTCGCCGATGTCCCACTTCTTGAACTCGCCGTAGAGCGCCTCGCCGACGCGGTCGCGACGCACGAGCAGCTGGATCTGGCCGGAGCGGTCCTGGATCTTCACGAACGTGATCGCGCCCGTGATCCGCTTCACCATCATGCGGCCGCTGACCGCGACCGTCGTCGGCTTCGCGGCGAGCGACTCCGCGGAGTGCGACCGGAATGCCGCGAGGAGCTCGCCCGCGAGCTCGGAGCGCTTGAAGTCGTTCGGGAACGCAGCGCCCGCTTCGCGTAGCTTCGCGAGCTTCGCGCGGCGCTCCGCGATCAATCGGTTCTCTTGGCCGTCGTTGTCGGTCATGCGCTCTACAAGCCCTGCTTCAAGCTCTCTTGGATGAAATCGTCGAGGTCGCCGTCGAGGATGTTCTGCGGCCGGCCGCTCTCGAGCCCCGTGCGGAGGTCCTTCACGCGCGACTGGTCGAGCACGTAGGAGCGGATCTGGTTGCCCCAGCCGATGTCGGCCTTGCTGTCCTCGACGATCTGCGCCTGCTCTTTGCGCTTCTGTTCTTCGAGCTCGTAGAGCTTCGCGCGCATTTGGTTCATCGCAGTCGCTCGGTTCTTGTGCTGCGAGCGCTCGTTCTGGCATTGCACGACGATGCCGGTCGGGATGTGCGTGATCCTTATCGCGGACTCCGTCTTGTTCACGTGCTGCCCCCCCGCGCCGCTCGAGCGGAACACGTCGACGCGCAGATCCGCGGGATTGAGCTCGATCTCGATGTCGTCCTCGATCTCGGGCGAGACGAACACCGCCGCGAACGACGTGTGCCGGCGGTGGCCGGAGTCGAACGGCGACTTGCGGACGAGCCGGTGCACGCCGGTCTCCGTGCGCAGCCAGCCGAACGCGTACTCACCTCGAAAATGCACCGACGCGCTCTTGATGCCGGCCACCTCGCCCGCCGACTCGTCGAGCACGTCGACGGCGAACCCGTGCTTCTCGCCCCACTTCAGGTACATGCGCAGCAGCATCGCAGCCCAGTCCTGCGCCTCGGTGCCGCCCTGCCCGGCCTGCACGTCGAGGAACGCGTTGTGCGCGTCCATCTTGCCCGAGAACATTCGCCGGAACTCGAGCCGCGCGACCTCGGTCGCGACCCCGTCGACCTGGCCGCTCAAATCGGCGAGCAGCGCCGAGTCTCGCTCGTCGCTCGCGAGCTCGTGCAGCTCCTCAGCCTCGCCGAGGGACCTATCGATTCGATTCAGCGTGCCGACGACGGACTCGAGCTCGGCCCGCTCGCGCCCGAGGCTCTGCGCGCGCCCCGCGTCGTTCCAGACGCCCGGATCCTCGAGCTCGCGGTTGACCTCTTCTAAACGCTCGCGCTTGGTGTCGAAGTCAAAGGTACCTCCGCAAGGCGACGCTTCGCTCCTTGAGCGAGGCGATGGCGGGGCCAATCTGATTCGGTTCCATGGCTGCGCGGCTGGGTCTTCGCGGGCGCAGATGGTAGCACGCCGGCGCCGCGCGCCGGGCGCCGCGCGCGCGGCGCGCCGTATAATTCGCACCACGATTCACGAGCATCCAGCCAACGACAAAACGACCGTGCAGCTCAACCGCGACACTTCGGCCGCCAACCTGATCCGTGCGTACGAGCCGGGCCGCATCCGCGTCGCGGACCGCTGGCTCGCGGGTCACGTGATCGTCGCGCCCGACCGATTGATCGAGGACTGGCGCGTCGAGACGCCCGCCGGGCTCGCGCTCGAGCACCTCGAGCCCGCGCTCGCGTTGCAGCCGCAGATCGTCTTGCTCGGCACCGGCGCCGCGCTCGAGTGGCCGGACGCGGACCTGATGGCGCTCTGCGCCGCGCGCGCCGTCGGCCTCGAGATCATGACGACGGCCGCCGCGTGCCGCACGTTCAACGTGCTCGTCCACGAGCAGCGGCGCGTCGTCGCCGCGCTGTTCAATGCCGCCTAGCCCGATGTCCGGCCACGGCCACGACCACGACCACGACCATCAGGCCGTGCCGTCGGACCCCGCTCTGCGCGTGAAGGCCCTCGAGTCGCTGCTGGTCGAGAAGGGGCTCGTCGACCCCGCGGCGCTCGACGTGCTCGTCGATCTCTACGAGAACAAGGTCGGCCCGCGCAATGGCGCGCAAGTCGTCGCACGCGCGTGGATCGATCCCGAGTTCAAACGTCGGCTACTCGCGGACGGCACCGCCGCGATCGCCGAGCTCGGCTTCTCCGGTCAGCAGGGCGAGAAACTCACGGTCGTCGAGAACACGCCGTCGGTCCACAACGTGATCGTCTGCACGTTGTGCTCGTGCTATCCGTGGCCGCTCCTCGGGTTGCCGCCGATCTGGTACAAGTCCTCCGCGTATCGCGCGCGCACCGTGATCGACGCGCGCGGCGTGCTGAAGGAGCTCGGGCTCGACGTCCGCGACGACGTCGAGGTCCGCGTCTGGGACAGCAACGCGGCGTCGCGCTACCTCGTGCTGCCGCAGAGGCCGCGCGGCACCGAAACGCTCAGCGAGGCCGCGCTCGCCGCGCTCGTGACCCGCGACACGATGATCGGCGTCGCGCGGGTCGCGCCGCCCGGAGGCGAACGGCCGTGAACGGCATCCACGACATGGGCGGCATGCAGGGCCTCGGCGAGATCGGCTACCGGCGCGACGATCCCGCGTTCCATGCGGCGTGGGAAACCAGGGTTCACGCGCTCGTCACGGCGCTCGCGGCGTACGGCAAATGGCGCGCGCTGCGCCCCGACATCGAGCAGATCGCCGCGGCCGAGTACTTGCGCATGAGCTACTACGAGCGCTGGCTCACCGCGCTCACCGAGCGGATCGTCAAGAGCGGGCTCGCGTCGCGCGAGGAGATCGAGCGAGGCGCGGCCGATGCGGGACTCGGGCGCTCCGTTCCTGCGCTGTCGGCCGACGCGGCGCGCAGCGCGCCGCTCCAGATTCCGCGCACGGAGCTCGCCGTCCGTATCCAACCGCCATTCCGAGTTGGCGAGCGTGTTCGTGGGGCGAACCTCAACCCGCCCGGGCATACGCGGATGCCGCGCTACGCGCGCGGCAAGGTCGGCGTCGTCGAGCGTGACCGCGGCGTGTTCGCGCTGCCCGACAACGACGTCTACTTCCTCGACCCGAAGCCGCAGCACGTCTACCTGGTTCGGTTCGCGGCGCGCGAGCTCTGGGGAGCGGACGCGTCCGCGCGTGACTCCGTCTACATCGACCTGTGGCAAGACTACCTTGAGCCGGCCTGACGCAGCCGCCGCGTTCGCGTCGCTGCCGCGCCTGCCACGCGACGAGCGCGGTCCCGTGTTCGCCGAGCCGTGGCAGGCGCAGGCTTTCGCCCTCGCGGTGCGGCTCTCGGCCGAAGGGCACTTCACGTGGACGGAATGGGCCACGGCGCTCGCGGTACAGCTCGACGCGGCGGAGCGACGCGGGGCGCCCGACGACGGCTCCCGGTACTACGAGCATTGGCTCGCGGCGCTCGAGCAGCTCGTCGAGGCCAAGCGGCTCGCGAGCGCGGACGAGCTCGACGAGCGCAGGGACGCTTGGGCCGACGCCTACCGGCACACGCCGCACGGCGAGCCCGTGCGTCTGCGCTGAGCGAGAGGAAACCGCCCCGTCAGCGCTGCTGCGGGAAAAACTGCAGCGGATCGACCGGCACTCCGTTGCGGCGGATCTCGAAGTGCAGCCGCGGCTGCCGCTCGGGCCCCAAGCCCATCGACGCGATCGTCTGCCCGCGCGCCACGTCCTGGCCCTGCTTCACGAGCAGCTCGCTGTTGTAGCCGTAAGCGGTGAGGAACGTCTCGTTGTGCTTGATGATCACGAGCTGGCCGTAGCCGACGAGACCGCTGCCCGCGTAGACGACGCGCCCGGCCGCGGCCGCGTGCACCGGCACGCCCGCGCGGCCGCCGATGCCAACGCCGGTGCCGATCCCGTCGTGTGACCCGAAGCGCGTGACGACCTGGCCGTCTACCGGCCACGTCCACTGCGGCGGAGGCAGGTTGGGCAGCGGCGGCTCCGGCGGCGGCTTGGCCGGGCTCGGCTTCGCGCCGGGCGCGCCGCCGGCCTGCGTGCCTCCGGCCGACGCGCCGGCCCGCGGCGGCGAGGCCGCGGCGGGCTTCGACGTCTTCGCCTGACTCGTCGCGCTAGCGGACGGTCGCGTGAGCCGCAAGCGCTGCCCGACTTGGATCCGATCGGGATTCGTTATCCCGTTCCAGCGCGCGAGATCGCGCTGATCGACGCGGTGCTGCCACGCGATCGCGTAGAGCGTCTCGCCCTCGCGCACGACGTGAAC
>Ga0307497_10000122_pt1 | contig 16367 bp, 18 predicted proteins | sample 10_S_MG_FD_201366 | JGI IMG/M metagenome (GOLD analysis project Ga0307497, IMG submission 201366) | Soil microbial communities from Populus trichocarpa stands in riparian zone in the Pacific Northwest, United States - 10_S | ecosystem: Environmental > Terrestrial > Soil > Riparian zone > Trees...
TCAAGGCCGTCAGCGGGCGCTTCGTGCGCCTGGTGCTGCCGGGCGACAACCCCGACGTCGCCAGCCTGGTGCTCGAGCACGAGAACGGCGCGCTCTCCACGCTCAATGCGAGCTACGCCTCGGCTTCCGAGTACTACCTGATGAACATCTACGGCAAGGAAGCCACGGCCTACTACGACATGCATGGCGGGCTTCGCTTCCTCAAGCGGGGAACCACCACCGCGGACGCCGTGCCGTGCGGCAAGAACGACCCGATCGCCGAAGAGCTGGACGAATTCGCCGACGCGGTGCGCGGCGACGGCCAGCCCGAAATGGACGGCGAGAAGAGCACGCGTTCCCTCGCCGTGCTGCTTGCGGGCATCAAGTCGGCGCGCGAGGGACGCCGGGTCGAAGTCGAGGAGATCCTGAAATGAAGATCGTGCTCCTGCTTTGCGCTCTGGTCGCCTCGTCCGTCCGGGCGCAGGAAGCGCCATTCCCCCAGCGCGGACCGCTCGAAATCACCGTGCTCTTTCCCGCGGGCTCCTCGGCCGACGTCACCGCGCGAATGCTGGCCGACGGCATGTCGCGCCAGCTCAACCAGCGCGTGCTGGTGGTGAATCGCCCCGGCGCGGGCGGCGCCATCGGCTACAAGTACGTGCAGGCGCAGAAGCCCGACGGCTACTCACTGGTGTGGAACTCGAACTCGATCTCGACCACCTATCATTCCGGCCAGCTCGGCTTCGACTACCAGGCGTTCGACGCCGTCGCGCGCGTGCTGGTCGAGTCCGTGGTGCTGGCCGTGAAGAGCGATTCGCGCTGGCGCACGCTGCAGGATTTCGTCGCCGAGGGAAAGTCGAAGCCCAAGGGCCTGAACGTCGGCCACTCCGGCATCGGCAGCCATACCCACATCTCGCTCGCCGCGCTCACCAGCAAGGCCGGAATCGAAGTCAACGAAGTGCCGTTCGGCGCCGCGCAAGTCGTGCCGAGCCTGCTCGGCGGGCACGTCGACGCCGTGGTGCAGCTCCCCGCCGCGCTCGCCGCGCCGGTGAAGCAGGGTCAGGTGCGGCTGCTCGCCGCCCTCATCCCGAACCGCGACCCCGCCCTGGCCGACGTCGCCACCGCCAAGGAGCAAGGTGTCGACGTCTCCCTCGAAGCCTGGCGCGGCATCGCCGTGCCGCGCGGCACCCCGCGTTCCGTGATCTCCCAGCTCGAGAGCGCGATCCGCAACACCGTCGGCTCGGTGGAATTCGTGAAAGGCAGCGAGAACCTCGGCGTGCGCCCGGCCTTCATGCCGGCGGATCAATTCGGCGCCCTGATCGCGAAGGAAGACGCCGAGCTGGCGCGGCTGATGCAGGGGATCGGGCTGAAGAAGTAGCTTTGGCTGCTTCAGGAGATCAATGCGTGTGCAGGCCCGGCGCGTTCTGCTGCACGTGCTCGGGCGCCAGAGTTCCGGCCGCGTCGTACAAGCGCTCGACGTAGTGCGTATATTCCACGTAGGCGCTCGCGAACGCCCGGCCGGCTGCCACGTCATTCGCCGGATATTTCTTTTTCGTCATCGTGGCCTCGAAGCTGCGGTGCAGCCCTTCCTCCATGCGCTGCGAAATAAGGTTCGCCACCGGGTGTAGATCGCCACTGTCGAGCGACTTGTCGGCGGCCGCAATAGGTGGCTCGATATTGCCCGACGGCTTCAGGCCCGTGTAGCCAGCGCCTTCCCCCGCACGGTGGATTCGCACCAGGGTCTCGAACAGATACATGTCCGCCAGCTCCTTCGCCTGCCCGCCGGCCTTGCGCACTGCGAGAGTCTTCTGGAAGTGGCTCCTGATCTGCGCCTCGTCGTCCTTCTGCACCCAGACCAGGATCAGGTTCACGTTGCCGCTATCCAGCGCCTTGCGCGCAGCGCCGACTACCGGCCCGTCCAGCGTGTCGCAATGGGCGAGCGCGGTCACAGGAACGGCGAGAGTACTCAGGAACAGCGCCGCAATGGCAGCCCAAGGGGCGGCACTTCGATTAGTTTTCATGCGACCCAGCCTACCCTGGTCGCGGATTCCGGTTTTGCGATAGATCAAAAACCGCCACTAGAGGGACTTCTTCGCCTCGCGCGCCTCGATCGCCGCGTGGCGAGCGAGCAGGCGCTGCGCGCGCACCACGACCGGCACGTCGATCATCTTGCCGTCGAGCGACCACGAGGCGCGGCCCGCCGCTTCGTGCTTGGCGTTTTCCTCAACGATGCGGCGCGCATGGGCGACCTCGTCGGCTGAAGGCGAGTATTCGCGGTTGACGATCGGCACCTGGCCGGGATGGATGCAGCCGGCGCCCATGAAGCCGAACTGGCGCGAGCGGCGCACCATGCGGCCGAAGGCGTCCCAGTCGCCGAAGCCGGCGACACTCGCGATGAAGCCGAGGGGCATGATGCCGGCGGCGCGCGCGGCGAACACCATCTGCTGCTTGGGCATCAGCAAGGTTTCCTCGGTCGGCTCCATGCCGGTCTCGAGCGCGAAGTCCTCACCGCCGATGTTCATCGCCGCCAGGCGCGGACTGGACTGCGCGATGGCGGGCATCTGGAAGAAGGCGCCCGGGGTCTCGACCATGGCGATGAGCCGCGTATGGCCGCTGCGCAAGCCGCGCTTGGACTCGAGGTTGGAGATGTAGTCGTCGATCCGGCGCACGTGCTCCGGGCTCTGCGCCTTGGTCACGGCGATGCCGTCCACGTTCTCGTCGATCGAGAAGTCCAGGTCGGGCTCGGCGAGCTCGCGCGGGCTGTTGATGCGCACCACCACGTCGCCGCCGCCACGGCGCACTCGCTTCGCGGCTGACGCCACCAGCTTGCGCGCCGCGGCCTTCTCGGACGACGGCACGCTGTCCTCGAGGTCGAGCTGCAGGCAGTCCGCGCCGCGCGTGTGCGCCTTCTCGACGTATTTCTCGACGTTGACCGGCACGTACATGAGCGAGCGCCAGACCGGCAGGTTCTCTTTCATTCGCAAACGATGCCTTTTTCGAGCAATTGCCGATATCGCTTCTCGTCCAGACCGAGCACCTCGCGGTTGTGCTGCCCGAGTTTCGGCGCGGGGCTGCGGATCGAGCCCGGCGTGCCGAGCAGCCGCGGCACCACGTGGTGCATCGGGAAGGCGTCCATCTCGTCGTCGGGATAGTCGGCGATGATCTCGCGCTCGATGAAGTGCGGGTCCTCCAGGATCTGGCGCACGTCGTAGATCGGCCCGATGGTGACCTCGGCCTGCTCGAAGAACGCGACGTTCTCCGCCTGGCTGCGCTCGGCGACGAAGGCGCCGATGATCGCGTCGAGCCCGGCCGCGTGCTTCACGCGCTCGGCATTCGTGCGGTAGCGTGGATCGTCGATCAGCTCCGGGCGTCCGACGGCCTGCAATGTGCGCTCGGCCATCTTCTGCGTCGAAGCCGACAGCGCGACGTAGAGGCCATCCTTGCAGCGGTACACGTTGCGCGGCGCGGAGTTGGTCGAACGGCTGCCGGTGCGTGGCTTGATGTTTCCGGTCAGGCGGTATGCGGCGGCCTGCGGGCCGAGCATCGCGAACAGCGGGTCGAGCAGCGGCAGGTCAACCACCTGCCCGCGGCCGCTCTGCTCGGCGGCACGCAGCGCGATGAGCGCGGCGGAGGCGCCGAACAGGCCGGCGAAGCCGTCGGCGAGGTACATCGGCGGCAGCACCGGCTCGCGGTCGGCGAAGCCGTTGATCGCGGCGAAGCCGGACATGCCTTCGATCAGCGAGCCGAACCCCGGGCGGCGGCGATAAGGACCGTCCTGTCCCCAGCCCGAGATGCGCACCACCACCAGCTTCGGGTTTTTCTCCAGCAGCTTCTCCGGACCGAGGCCCATGGCCTCGAGCGTGCCGGGCCGGAAGCTTTCGACGAACAGCGCCGCCGACGGCACCAGCGACAGCAGGAGCTCGCGCGCCTCGGGCTTGCGCAGCTCCAGGCACAGGCTCTTCTTGTTGCGCGCGTAGATCTTCCAGTGCGTGGAAACGCCCTTGGTCTGCCAGGCGCGCAGCGTGTCGCCCGCGGGCGGCTCGACCTTGATCACCTCGGCGCCGTAGTCGCCGAGCAGCTGCGTCATCACGTTCCCGGCGAACAGGCGCGAGAGGTCGAGCACGCGCGTGCCTTCTAGCGGGCCCCTCGCCTCCGGGACGTAATTTTTCTTGCGTAAAGCCATTCCCTCGTCATCTGGTGACCACAAGGAGCAATGCGGTGCTGAGCGCGATGATGGACAGAACCATGGCCGCCGCGCAATACACCCGCATCTGCTTGAGATTCGCTTCCGCCTTCAGCGCCGCCTGCTCGAGGGCGGCGACCGTGCTTTGCAGCTGGGCCGCCAGCTCCTTGATGTTGGCGGCGTTTTGCGAGGCCGCCGTCTGCAGCTCGCTGATTTGCTGCTGCAGCAATGGGCCCGGATTCGCCGCGTCCGCCTTCTTCTTCGTAAATACCGGGGTGGCGGCAGAAATGATGGTGCCGACGTGGGGCAGCACCGCCTTGAGGGCGGGAATCAGCCAGGACGCCATGTCCTCAGCCCCGGCGGCGTTTCGGACGCCCGAGCCGCCTGGCGTTGGCCACCGCGCGCCGGCTGATGGGAGCCATGCCCTTGCCGAGGATGCTCAGGGCGGCGTCGCTCAGCTGCCTGGACGCCGAGGTGTTCCGCATCCACGGGAACCAGAACGATTGCATCATCGAAAGCGCGAGCTTCTGGTTTTCGAGGACGGCCTGCACCGCCATCGCGCTCCAGGCTTCGTTCGCGGCGGCGATCTTCTCGCTGCCCATGAGGTACAGCTCCTTGCGGTCACCCATTCGAGCGAGACGATGGGCGATGACCTGCGGCACGGCAAATCCCAGCGCAATGGATTGCGCGGCGAGCGAGCTCGACTTGCGGCGGCGGGGAATGGCCTGGCCTAGTTTCCGGGGTTCGACGGGAAAACGGTGCTGCCAGACGAGGATGACTGCTCGGGTGCCTTTTCCTGCTTTTTTTCCTTCTGCTTCTGCGTGGTAGCGCCGGTGGCGGCAGATTGCTTCGCGGACTTGGTGGCCTCGGCGATGAGCTGGCCGCAGTTGCTGTCCTTGCCCTTGCCTTCCTCGATCAGCGGGATGATGGCAAGCAGCGGGTTGAGGATGCCCATCGCGATCGTGCCGACGCCGCGCGCGGCGAGCTTGCCCATGTCGGGCCCGACGTTCGGGTGGCCGAAGGTGCCCTTGACGTGCAGCGGGGTGCGCAGCGAGCCGATCCCGCGATCCTTCGGCTCGGGCTTGAGCTTCAGGTCCATCTCCTCGGTCTTGAGGTTGATGGTGCCGTCGCCGGTGACGTTGGTGACCGCGGTGTCGAAGACGAAGGCATGGGTCTGCGCCACGCCCCCTTTCACGCCGAAGTCGGCGATCGCGCAGCGGATGTCGATCTCCTCGTCGCCCTTGAGCTTGATGCGCGCGGCGTCCCAAAGCTGCAGCGCGATCAGCTCCATCATGAAGCGGCTGATCTTGCCGCCGTCCATGTAGATGCCGATCTTTCCATCCGAGCTGCCGAGCAGCTCGCCGACCGAGGCGCCGGTGCCGTTGAGCTCGATCAGGCCGTTCAGGTCTCCGATCGAGTTCTGCGCCTGCTTGACCGTGGGAAACAGCTTGGCAAGCTGCAGCTGCTTGACGCGCATGGTGATGCTGCCGCGCACCGGGTCGCGGTTGCCGTCGACCTTGATGGTGCCGGCGAGCTTGCCGCCGGCGATGCCGAACTCGAGCGGGTCGAGCCCGAGCACCTGGTCGCGCATCTGGATGCGCGTGCTCAGGTTCTCGATCGGCAGCTGCTCCGGGCGCTTGATGGTGCCGGCGCGCAGCCTGACGTCGGCGTCCAGCGTCTGCCAGCGGTCGACGTTGAACGGGGCATCGGGCAGCACGCCGCCGCCCTCGCGCGGCTGGTTGGTGCCGACCAGCGGGCCGAGGTCGGCGAAGTTGAGCACCTTGGAGTGCAGGTCGCCGTGCATGTACGGCCGTTCGCCGCCGGTGTCCACCTGCAGCGTGCCCGCGAGGTCGCTCTCGCCCACCTTGCCGCCGAAATTCTCGAAGCGCCACATGCCGTCGGTGCGCAGCAGGCGCCCCGACAGCTTGTACGGGCTGGTGTCGGGGAACGCGAGGCCGATGATCCAGTACAGCTCCTCCATGGTCTTGCCGGAGAGCTGCTTGAAATTGAGGTCGATGCCCTTGAAGCCGATCAGCCCGGTGAGCGTGCCGTCGAACGTCGCCGAGGTATCGCCGATCTTGATCTCGGCGCTGATCGGGAACGGCGTGTCTACGTCGCGGATGGAAAGCACCTGGCCGGCGTGCCCCTTGGCCTTGAGCGGCATGCCGCTGTACGTGCCTTCGCCGCTGAACGAGATGCCGGTGTCGTCGGTGGAGAGGTCGGCGACGAAGCTGTGCTCGCGCCAGGCATCTTCCCAGCGCAGGCGGCCTTGGTTCACGGTGAGCAGCTTGATGAAGAGGCGCGATTCCTTCTTCTGGTCTTCCGGCTCCTCCTTCAGGATCCAGTTCTTGCGGCCGTCGGCGTCCTGCTCGAGCGAAAGCTCGGCGCCCTGCAGGTGGACTTCAGGCAGCACCACCCGGCCGGCGAGCAGCGGCAGCACGCTGATCGAGGCTTCGACCGCCTCGGCATTCAGCAGATAGTCGGCCTTGCCCCAGTCGGCGTTGGCGAAGGTGACGCCCTCGGCGCGCAGCCGTGGATGGACCCAGGACCAGACCGGGCGCAGGTCGCCTCCGATCACCAGCTCGCGGCCGAGGGATTCGCTCACCGCGCGGGTGATCGGACCCTTGAGCAGATTCAGGCCGAATGTAAAAAAGAGGGCGATTACAACGAAGAGAACCGCAACGGTCCCGCCAATCCACTTCAACGCGCGCATGCGGATCGTCGAGCAAAGTGCATGCCTGTCGGGCGTACACCTACAGCGACACTCGGGCTACGCGGCCTGCGTTTCCTTCACCTTGGCGAGCCACGCCTGGCACCACTCGAGCGCCGTCTCCTCGGGCAGGATGCCGGAGGAGGCGTCGTGCATGTGGCGCTCGCCGATGCGCCTCGCGCCGAGCTGCGTCAGGATCTCGTCGAAGCGCTTGCCGCCGAAGTTGAAGGTTTCGGCGTAGGTGCGGTCGCCGAGGCCGAACACGCCGTAGCGCACTTGCGACAGGTCCGGGTTGGCGGACTGGAGGTGCTCGTACAGAGCGCGCGCGTTGTCCGGCACGTCGCCCTGGCCGTAGGTGGAAGTGCAGATCAGGAACACGCCTTCGCGCTTGAACACCGCGCTGTCGAGGCCGTCCATCATCAGCGTCGCGACCTCGGTCTCGCCATCGTCGAGCGCCAGCTCCATTTCCTGCGCGCACAGCTGCGCCGTGCCGGTCATCGTGCCGACCAGGAGGGTGACTTTCATTGACAGTCAATATATTGCAGCCATACAATCTCCGTCAAGCAATATACTGCATGACGGAAACCCTCTATCTCTCCCGCCTCGGCGACCGGGTCCGCGCCTGGCGCACCGAGAACGGCATGACTCGCAAGACGCTGGCAAAAGCGAGCGGCGTCTCGGAGCGCTACCTCGCGCAGCTCGAGGCCGGTGAAGGCAACATCTCCGTCCTGCTGCTGCGCAAGGTGGCGCACGCCATGGGCGTGCCGGTAGAGAACCTGGTGCGCGAGGACCCGAAGGACGAGATGCGGGACTCGAAGCCGATCGCCCTGCTCGGCCTGCGCGGCGCGGGCAAGTCCACGCTCGGCGCGAAGCTCGCCGAAGCGATGAAGCTGCCGTTCGTCGAGCTCGACCGCGAAGTGGAAAGGGAAGCCGGCGCCGAGCTGGGCGAAGTGTTCGCCATGTACGGCCAGGACGCGTTCCGCCGCTTCGAGCGCCGCGCGCTCGAGCGCGTGCTCGCGCAGACCGAGCAGTCGGTGATCGCCACCGGCGGCAGCCTGGTCACCGATCCCGGCACCTACAGGCTGCTGCTCGAGCGCTGCACCTGCATCTGGCTGAAAGCCTCGCCGGAAGAGCACATGGCGCGCGTCATCGCGCAGGGTGACATGCGTCCGTTCAAGGGTCGCTCGGCCGCGCTGGAGGAAATCAAGAAATTATTGGAAGACCGCAACCGGCTTTATTCCCGCGCCAATGCCACCATCGACACCTCCGGCAAGACCCTGAAGCAGAGCCTCACCGAACTGAGGAACGCCCTCGCATGATCTCCTTCGAAACCAGCCCCGAGCAGTACCACCATTGGAAGTTGAGCTTCGACGGCCCGGTGGCCACGCTCACGCTCGACATCGCGGAGGACAAGCCGCTGGTGCCGGGCTACAAGCTCAAGCTCAACAGCTACGACCTCGGCGTCGACATCGAGCTCGCCGACGCGCTCAACCGCATCCGCTTCGAGCATCCGGAAGTGAAGAGCGTGGTGATCACCAGCGGCAAGAGCCGCATGTTCTGCTCCGGCGCCAACATCTACATGCTCGGCCACTCGAGCCACGCGTGGAAGGTGAACTTCTGCAAGTACACCAACGAGACCCGCAACTCGATCGAGGAAGCGTCGGAAACCTCGGGCCTCAAGTTCATCGCCGCGCTCAACGGCACCACCGCCGGCGGCGGCTACGAGCTCGCCCTCGCCTGCGACGAGATCGCGATGATCGACGACCGCTCTTCCACCGTGAGCCTGCCTGAAGTTCCTTTATTGGGCGTCTTGCCGGGTACGGGCGGGCTCACACGGCTGGTGGACAAGAGAAAGGTCAGGCGAGATCTGGCCGACGTGTTCTGCACCACCGCGGAAGGCGTGCGCGCCGACCGCGCCAAGCAGTGGCGCCTGGTCGACCACCTGGCGAAGCCGCAGCAGTTCGCCGAGATGGTGAAGGCGCGCGCGCTGGAGCTCGCCAAGCAGTCCGACCGTCCCGGTGGCCCGGGCGTTGCGCTCACCCCGATGGGCCCCAATCGACTGATTGATGTACAGATTGACCCCCAGATGAGGACGGCCACCCTCACGGTCAAAGGTCCCGGTGCACTCAAGCTCGAAAGAAGCGCCGACTGGTATCCGCTGCGCCTCGCGCGCGAGCTCGACCGCGCGATCCTGGATCTGCGGCAGAACCAGCTCGACATTGGTTTATGGGTGTTGAAGTCCAAGGGAGACATCCAGTCCGCCCTTGAGCTCGACTCGCTTCTTGAAAAGCATAAAGACGACTGGTTCGTGCGTGAGGTCATCGCCTTCCTCGGCCGCTCCCTCTCCCGCCTCGACCTTTCCTCGCGCTCGATGTTCGCGATCATCGACAAGGGCTCGTGCTTCGCCGGCACGCTGCTCGAGCTGGCGCTCGCGGCGGATCGCAGCTACATGCTCGACGTGGACGAAGGCCCGCAGATCGCGCTGTCGAGCCTCAACTTCGGCGCCTACCGCATGGCCAACGGCCGTTCGCGCCTGGAGACGCACTACTGCGGTGAGGTTCCCGCAGTTGAAAGAAACAAATTCCTGGAAACAAAAGAGGCGAGGGATCTAGGCCTCGTCACCTCGACGCCCGACGACATCGACTGGGAAGACGAGGTGCGCATCGCGATCGAGGAGCGCGCGAGCCTGTCGCCCGACGCGCTCACCGGCATGGAGGCGAGCCTGCGCTTTGCCGGCCCGGAAACCATGCTCACGCGCGTGTTCGGACGGCTCACCGCGTGGCAGAACTGGATCTTCCAGCGGCCCAACGCCGTCGGCGAGCAGGGCGCGCTGAAGGTCTACGGCACCGGCGCCAAGGCGAAATTCAACTGGGAGCGCGTGTAATGAGCGGCGTCAACTACTCCGAGAAGATCCCCAACAACGTCAACCTGGTCAGCGACCGCACGCTGCAGCGCGCGCTCGAGCACTGGCAGCCGCACTTCATCGAGTGGTGGAAGGGAATGGGGCCGAGCGATTTCCAGTCGGCCGACGTCTACTTGCGCACCGCGACCTCGGTCGACGCGCAGGGCTGGGCGACCTACGGCACGGTGAAGATGCCCGACTACCGCTGGGGCATTTTCCTGGCGGACCAGCAGGCCGAGCGCACGATCGGCTTCGGCGACCAGATGGGCCAGCCGGTATGGCAGCAGGTGCCGGGCGAATACCGCTCGACGCTGCGCCGCCTGATCGTCACGCAGGGGGACACCGAGCCCGCCTCGGTCGAGCAGCAGCGCCTGCTCGGCCACACCTGCCCTTCCTTATATGACCTGCGCAACCTGTTCCAGATCAACGTCGAGGAAGGCCGCCACCTCTGGGCGATGGTGTACCTGCTGCACGCCTACTTCGGCCGCGACGGCCGCGAGGAAGCCGAGGAGCTGCTCGCGCGCCACTCGGGCGACGCCGACAAGCCGCGCATTCTCACCACCTTCAACGAGCCGATCTCGGACTGGCTGTCGCTCTTCTGCTTCACTTACTTCACCGACCGCGACGGCAAGTACCAGCTCAAGAGCCTGGCCGAGAGCGCGTTCGACCCGCTGTCGCGCACCTGCCGCTTCATGCTCACCGAGGAAGCGCACCACATGTTCGTGGGCGAGACCGGCCTCGGGCGCGTGGTGAAGCGCACGCTGGAGGTGATGAAGGAAATCGGCAGCGACGATCCGGCCAGGGTTCGCGCCGCCGGTGCCATCGACCTGCCCACGCTGCAGAAATACCTCAACTTCTGGTGCTCGAGCTCGCTGGATCTCTTCGGCTCGGAGATTTCCTCCAACTCCGCGGCCAACTTCGCCAACGGCCTGAAGGGACGCCCGGACGAAAACCAGTATGAAGACCACGTCCTTCGTTCTTCAACCTTCAAGATGGCGACGCCAGCGGGGACGGAGGAAGTCCCCATGCTCAATGCCCTGAACGAAGTCATGCGCGAGTCCTACCTCAAGGACTGCGAGATCGGCCTCAAGCGCTGGAACCGCCAGATCGAGCGCGCCGGCTTCCCGTTCCGCCTGACCCTGCCCTCGTCGCGCTTCCGCCGCACCATCGGCGCCTGGGCCGGCCAACCGGTGACGCCCGAAGGAAAAATGGTGGATAAAGACTTCCATGAAAAACACCTTGGCGAGTGGATCCCGTCCGATCCCGACCGCGCCTTCGTCCATTCGCTGATGCAGAAGGTGGTCGAGCCGGGCAAGATGGCCGCCTGGATCGCGCCGCCCGACCGCGGCATCAACAACCTCCCGGTGGCATACGAATACGTCAAGCTCCACTAAGAATTCGGAATTCCTGAACGAGATGCTGGAGGCCGAGCGCGCGGGCGCGAAGGCGCTCGTGGTCTACATGGACTCCTTCCCGAGAAATTCCGAAGCGTGGAAAGTGCTGCGCGCGATCCAGGCCGACGAGGCGCACAACTGCGCGCTGATCGGCAAGCTGCTGGAGAAGAGCGGCACGCCCTACAGCCATGCCACCGGCAAGTTCTACCAGAAGGCGGTGGCGGTGGAGGGAGACCGGGCGCAGCTCGAGTTTCTGGTGCGGGGATTGAAGTGGGCGGTGAAGCGCTTTGAACAGGCGCTGGGCCGCATGAGCGCCGACGAAAGGGACCTGTTCACCAGGATGCGCGACTCCCACCTGCGCAGCATCGCGGCCTGCGAAAAGCTGGCGCAAGCGCTGTGAAGTTCGCCGCGCCGCGGGTCGAGCTGGAGAAGCGCGCCGATGGCAGCCTGCTGCTGCGCTCGCCGGAGGAGCTGCGCCCTTATGCGCGCTGCGTGACCGAGTGGCTGGTGCATTGGTCCGACAGGACGCCCGAACGGGTGTTTCTGGCGGAGCGCGGGAAAGGCAATGCCTGGCGAAAGCTGACCTATCGCGAAACTTACGGCCAGGTGCGGCGCGTCGCACAGGCGCTGCTCGAGCGCGGCCTCGGGCCCGACAAGCCGGTCGCCATCCTCTCCGACAACAGCATCGACCACGCCTTGCTCGCGCTCGGCGCGATGCACGTCGGCATTCCCGCCGCGCCCATCTCGCCGGCGTACTCGCTGATGTCGAAGGACTTCGGCAAGCTGAAAACCATTTTCGAGCTGGTGAAGCCCGGCCTGGTGTTCGCCGCCGATGCGCAGCGCTTCGGCCCCGCGCTCGAGGCGGTCGGCGCCAAGTCGGTGCCGGTCGCCGAGCTGGTGGAGACCAATCCCGGCTCCACCCAGGAAAGGGATTTTGCAAAAGTAACAGGCAACAGCGTTGCAAAGATCCTCTTCACCTCGGGCTCGACCGGCATCCCCAAGGGCGTGATCAACACGCACGCGATGCTGTGCGCGAACCAGCAGATGCTGGCGCAGGCCTGGCCGCTGGTCGAGGAGCGCCCGCCGGTGATCGTCGACTGGCTGCCGTGGAACCACACCTTCGGCGGCAACCACAACTTCAACCTGGTGCTGCGCAACGGCGGCACGCTGTATATCGACGGCGGCAAGCCGGTGCCGATCCTGGTCGAAAACACGGTGAAGAACCTGAAGGAAGTGGCCTCGACCATGTACTTCAACGTGCCGCGCGGCTACGACCTGCTGCTGCCCTACCTGGAGAAGGACGCCGAGCTGCGCCGCAACTTCTTCAAGGACCTCGACGTGCTGTTCTACGCCGCCGCCGCGCTGCCGCAGAACCTCTGGGATCGCCTCAAGGCCCTGGCGAAGAAAGAGAACAACGGCAAGCTCGCGATGCTTTCGGCCTGGGGCTCGACCGAGACCTCGCCGCTCGCCACCTCGGTGCATTTCCCGATGGAGCGCGCGGGCGTGATCGGCCTGCCGGTGGCGGGTTGCGAGCTCAAGCTGGTGCCGGCCGCCGGCAAGCTCGAGGTGCGCGTGCGCGGGCCGCACGTCACGCCCGGCTACTACAAGCGCCCCGACCTGACCAAGGCCGCGTTCGACGAGGAAGGCTTCTACCGCATCGGCGACGCGGTGAAGCTCGCCGACCCCGCCGACCCGTCGCGCGGCATCGTGTTCGACGGCCGCGTGGCGGAAGACTTCAAGCTTTCCACCGGCACCTGGGTGAGCGCCGGCGCGGTGCGTATTCGCCTGATCGCCGCCGCCGACCCGCTGATCCAGGACGCGGTCATCACCGGCCACGACCGCGACGAAGTCGGCGCGCTGGTGTTCCTCAACCCGACCACCAAGGACATGTCGTTCCAGGCGGTGCGCTCGCGCCTCGCGAGCGTGCTGAAGACGATGGCGCAGGCGGGCGGCGGCAGCTCCACCTTCCCGGCGCGCCTCCTGGTCATGACCGAGGCGCCGTCGATCGACGCCAACGAGATCACCGACAAGGGCTACATGAACCAGCGTGCGGTGCTCGAGCGCCGGGCGGAACTGGTCGAAGAACTCTATCGCGGTGGTTCTGACGTAATAACCAGAACTACTTCTTGACCCCCAGCCACGCGATGGCGCCGACCGTGACGAACGCGCCCGCGATCTGCAGCGGCGCGATGCTCTGACCGAGGAAGATCCACGCCAGCGCCAGCGCCGCGATCGGCTCGAAGTTGAGCGCCACCGTCGACGCCGCGGACAGCCGCGGCAGCACGAAGAACAGCGAGCTCATCGCGATGCAGTAGAAGATCGTGAGCAGGATCAGGCCCGCCACGCCCACCCCGTCGGCGGGTAGCGCCAGCTTGCCCGCCAGTCCCCCGCCCGCCAGCACCAACGTCGCGGTCACCGAGGTCATTACGAAGGTGCGCAGCCGCCCGTCGAGGCTCTTCAGCGAGTGGGAGTTCATGTAGTACACGAAGGCGAAGCTGAACGCGCCGCCGAACGCCCACATCACGCCGGCGCCGAGCGTGCTCCACTGCGCCGCGAACTTGTCCGGCGTGATGTTGAGCGCGAGCACCAGGCCCACCAGCGCGAGCAGCATGGCGCCGAAGGCCTGCGGCCGCGGTGCCTCCTTGCCCATCGCCCAGGAGAGCAGCACGTAGAGCATCGGGCAGGTCTGGAACACGAGCAGCGCGAGCGCCGCCGGGATCAGCGCCACCGCCGAGTAGAGGCAGTAGCTTTGCACCGCGACCAGCGCGCCGGCGAGGAACAACCTGCCGCGCAGCGCCCGCGGCAGGCTCATGCCGATCGACTGCAGCTTCATCATGAACAGCAGAACCAGGGCGGTTCCGGCCGCCCGCGTCACGATCGCCGCCGCCACGCTGGTGCCGTGGTCGAACGTCAGCCGCGCCGCGACGTGGTTCGCGGCGAACGCGGTCGATACGCCGCAGAGGATGACGATGCCGAGGCCGGGTGTTAACTTCGCCGTCATGAACCCGAAGGTTATCGGTTGCCTCCTCGCCGCGCTCGCCCTGCCCGCCCTCGCCTGCGAAATGCCCGACGAGGGCAACATGCCGATGCGCCGCGCGGTGACCCGGGTGCAGATGCTGAAGGAGGTCGACGCCTGGGCCGAGCACATGCGCCGCACTCAGGTGAGCGTCGAGTACCTGGTGCGGCTCGATGCGCCCGTCTACCGCGCCGGAAAGTGCTACTGGCCGGTGGAAGTACAGGCCGACGGCAAGCTGTGGCGCCGCTTCCTGGTCACGCCGGACGGGAAAAGCGTGCTCAGCCCCGAGAAATGATGGACTGGCTCGCGAAGCTCGACCCGCGCGTGCTGATGGTCGGCGCCGGCGTGCTCGGCGTGCTGCTCGCGTTCCCGTTCCTGCTGGCGTCCATCCGCCGGCTGCGGCGGCTGAAGCTCGTCAGCGGCACCATGTTCTTCCTGAGCGGCGGCATCGTCCTCCTCGTCACCGCAGCGGTCGTGCTGGTCGCGGTCAACCTGTACAGCTACGCCCGCCTCACGCACGAGCAGGAAGCGGCGCGGGTCTCGATGCGCCAGCTCGGCGAGCGCAGGTACGTGGTCAGCCTGGAGACGAAAGGCGCCAAGCCGCGGCACTACGAGGTGCTCGGCGACGAGTGGCAGATCGACGCGCGCGTGCTCAAGTGGAGCGGCATGGGCACCGTGCTCGGCTTCGATACGGTCTATCGGCTGGAACGCCTGTCGGGCCGCTACGGCAGCGTGGCCGCCGAGCGCTCGAGCCCGCGCAGCGTGCACGATCTCGCCGACGACGCCACCCCGGTCGACATCTGGTCATTCGTGCGCCAGTACCACCAGTACCTCCCGTTCGCCGACGCGCTCTATGGCAGCGCAGTCTACGTGCCGATGTCCGAGGGCGCGGAGTACGCGGTGACGGTTTCGGCCAGCGGCCTGGTCGTGCGGCCGGGGAACGAAACCGCGCGCAAGGCGGTCGGCGGCTGGCGCTAGCGGGCTGGTAGAATCGGGCGTTCCCGATGAAGTTCCTGTTCGACCTCTTCCCGGTTATTCTTTTCTTCATCGCCTTCAAGGTCGCCGACATCTATACGGCGACCGCGGTGGCGATCGGCGCCACCTTCCTGCAGGTCGGCTGGCTCAAGCTGCGCGGCAAGCGCGTCGAGCCGATGCTGTGGGCGAGCCTCGCGATCATCGCGGTGTTCGGCGGCGCCACCCTGCTGCTGCAGGACGAGACCTTCATCAAGTGGAAGCCGACGGTGCTCTACTGGCTGTTCGGAGCGGTGCTCGCCGGCGCGATCGCGCTGCGCCGCAACCTGGTGCGCACCATGCTCTCCGACCAGGTGCAGCTGCCCGACGCGGTATGGCGGCGCCTCAACTGGAGCTGGGTGGCGTTCTTCGCCTTCATGGGCGCGCTCAACCTGTACGTGGCCTACAACTATTCGACCGACAACTGGGTGAACTTCAAGCTGTTCGGCGGCATGGGGCTGATGCTGCTGTTCGTCGTCGCCCAGGCCATGGTGCTCGCCAAGTACGTCGATGAAAAGAAGCCAGCCGACCGATGAGCGTCGCAGCGAGAATCCGTGAGCGCCTCGCCACGCTCGAGCCGCTCGAGCTCGACCTGGTCGACGAGAGCGAGCAGCACCTGGGCCATGCCGGTCACCGCCCCGGCGGCGGTACCCACTGGCGGCTCTCCATTACCTCGGCGCGCTTTTCCGGCAAGCCGACCGTCGCGCGCCACCGCATGGTCTACCAGGCGCTCGGCGAGCTGATGCAGGACCCCATCCACGCGCTCGCCATCAGCGCGCGCAGTCCCGAAGAAACGAAAGGAAAACAGTGAAGAAGCGAATCTTGCTGGCCACCGCCCTGCTGGTTCCCGCGCTCGCGATGGCGCAGCAGGTCCTGGAAGAAAAAAAGCCTGAAGAGAAGAAGTCGAAGCCAGCCGCGAAGGCGGCCCCCGCCAAGCCGGCGGCGACCGCGGCGAAGGGCGGCAATGTCGCGACCGTCAACGGCGTGGCCGTGCCGCAGGCGCGCGCCGACTTCCTCATGCAGCAACAGCAGCAGCGCGGCGCGCCCGACAACGAGCAGATGCGCGGCGCGGTGCGCGAGGAGCTGATCAACCGCGAGGTGATCGCCCAGGAAGCGCAGCGCGCAGGCGTCCCGAACAGCGCCGAGGTCAAGGCGCAGCTCGACATGGTGCGCCA
>Ga0307497_10000123_pt1 | contig 16361 bp, 13 predicted proteins | sample 10_S_MG_FD_201366 | JGI IMG/M metagenome (GOLD analysis project Ga0307497, IMG submission 201366) | Soil microbial communities from Populus trichocarpa stands in riparian zone in the Pacific Northwest, United States - 10_S | ecosystem: Environmental > Terrestrial > Soil > Riparian zone > Trees...
CGCGGCTGCGTGCAATCGGACGATCGCGAGTTACGCGTGGACGCTCGTGAGCGGCACGGGCGCGTTTACGAGTACGAACACGGCCGCCACGAGCTTCCAATTCGCGCCGACGTCGGGCACCACCGTCGTTCGGCTCACGGTCACCGACGACGTAGGCAAGACAGACACGGCCGACGTCACGATCAGCCCGACCACCACGACGCAATCCGCGCCCACCAACGCCGGCAGCAACGCGTGCCCGGCCGCGATCCCGCGGCCGCCCCCGATCAACGTCGCGGTCGCGCCCGCGTCCGCGAACGTGCAGGCCGTCAACGGCTCGCAGCTGTTCACGGCGACGGTGACGTTGGGGACGAGCACGGCCGTGACGTGGCAGGTCAACGGCGTCACGGGCGGCAACGGGACGGTCGGTACGATCTCGGCCGCCGGCCTCTACCAGGCGCCGGGCGCGGTGCCGTCGCCCGCGACCGTGACGGTCGCCGCCGTGTCGGTCGAGGATCCGACGCGCTCGGGCACGGCCCAAGTGACCGTGACGCCGGCGCCGCCGATCACCGTTAGCGTCGCGCCGACGACGGCGAGCGTTCAGGCGAGTGTCGGTACCCAAACCTTCGCCGCGACCGTTGCGAATACGTTGAACACCGCGGTCACCTGGCAGGTGAACGGCGTGACGGGCGGCAACGCCACGGTCGGCACGATCTCCGCGGTCGGCTTCTACACCGCGCCGGCGAGCGTGCCTTCGCCCGCGACGGTGACGGTGACCGCGATTTCTGTACTGGACACTGCGAAGACGGCGTCGGCGCAAGTCACCGTCACCGCGCCAACGATGAGCTCGGGCGGGGGCGGCGGCGGTGGCGGCGGCGCGCTCGATCTCCTCGGCCTGCTCTTGCTCGTGACGCTCGGGCGCCGCTACGCGCCCGCGCTGCAGCGGGCGCGACGCGCGGCTTAACTCGCTCCTCACGACGCTCTTTTTCGACGGCCGGTTGCTCTCGCAACCGGCCGCTCGTCTCGCTCGTGAGCGGCCGGCTACGTTGCACAGTTCGTCACAATTGCTTACAGCGCAGTCGTCGCGGCGTCGCTAACTTGGCCCCCATGGACATCCCATGGAGGGCTAGTCGATGAAAACGCTCCCAACAACTCTTTTCGCGATGTGTTTCGCGGCGGCTGCCGCTGCACAAGCGCCATCGGATCAAACGGCGCCGCCCACCGCACAACATGTGCCGCATGGGCCGCACGGCCCGCCGGGGCTCGACATCGATCGGCTCACGGTGCTGCTCGATCTCGATCCGTATCAGAAACACCAAGTGGCAGAAGTGTTGGACATTCAGCGCAACGCGATGCGCGCCGAGCGCCAGGCGAACGAAGTGTCCGGCACGAGGCCGAACTTCGCCGACATGCAGGCGCGTCGCGTCGAGGCTCAGCAACAGATGATCACGAAGCTGACGGGAATCCTGAGCGACGCGCAGATCACGAAGCTCAAGGTGTTGATGGAGCCGCCGAATGGTGGCCGCGGCAATCGCGGGGCGCCGCCGCCTGCTGCTACCAACTAACCGAGTAACGAGTCCCCCCGGAGCGCGGCTGGGAGACCCGGCGTCTACCCCCCCCCGACGCCGCCAGCCGTCGCTCCCCTTTTTCTTCGCCCGCTCCGCGCTCAGCTGTTGCCGCGTGCGGCCGTCTCGCGGATCTGTGCGAGCAGCAGCCGCTCGTCGCGGTACGGATCGCTGATCACTTCGCAGTCATTGTTGAGCGCCATCGTCGCGCGTGTCTTGAGATCGAACTGGGGCCAGTTCGGCAGGCCGCCCGTGTTCGGGTTGCCCGTGCGCGCGAAGCTCGCGAACGCCGAGCTCACCTTGGTCGCGAGCGAGTAGCGGCTCTGCGCCGTGCCCGTCATCGACGTCGTGACCTCGACGTTGTTGAACGCGAACGGAATGTCGAGGCAGTGATACGCACGCAGCTTGCCCTCGCGCACCGACGACAGCCAGCGGAAGTAGTACTGGTAGACCGGCGCGCTCGCTTGCTCGGCCTTGCGCTCGGTCTGCGTCATCGGGCCCGTGCGCATCTGGTTGTCCGACGCGATGATCTGATAGAGCTCGATGTTGCTCGCGTGCGAGCGGTTGTGCTTGTAGAGCTCGACGACTTCCTTCGCCTTCGCGTCCTCCGTGCGCAGCGCCTGCTTCACCTTCGAGAGGAGCTCCGCCTCTTCGATCGGCTCGATCGCCGTCGTTGGGAAGAAGTTCACCTCGTGCTCGACGGTGCCCATCATGAGCGGCACGCCGGCCGAGATCGCGGTCGCCGTGGGCGCGAACGGATTCGCGGGCAGCGTGTGGCCGTCCACCGCCGGCTGCAGCGCCAGCCCAGTCGCCTTGAGGTAGGTCTCGCGCAGCTGCTCCATCGGCATCTTCTGCATCTCGGCGACGGACTTGGCGCCGACTGCCGCCATGAACTTCTGCGCGGTCTCGGTCGCGCGCTCCTTCGGCAGACCCTGGAGGAATGCGCCGCTCATACCGATCGCCTTGTGGAACAGCCCTTTCGCGCCCGGCATCCCGAGCAGCGCGCCGACTTTGCCGCCGCCGCCCGACTGCCCGAAGATCGTCACGTTCTCCGGGTTGCCGCCGAACCGCGCGATGTTGTCGTGCACCCACTGCAGCGCAGCGATGATGTCGAGCATCCCGACGTTGCTCGCGCCCTTGAACTGCTCGCCGCCGAGCTCTTCGAGGTGCAAGTAGCCGAACACGTTCAGGCGATGCGTGACCGGCACGACGACGACGTCCTGCGTGCGCGCGAGGCGCGCGCCGTCGTACAGCAGCCAGTTGCCGGAGCCGCTCGTGAAGCCGCCGCCGTGTAGCCAGAGCATGACGGGGCGATCGCCTCGGCCGAGCGCGGGCGTGAACACGTTCAGGTTCAGGCAGTCCTCGCTCTGCGTCTCGCGCCGATCGAGCGCCTCGACCTCCGTGATCGGGCCGACGAAGTCTTGCGGCGAGCGGTAGCCGACGAGAGTCGTCTCCTTCACGCCCGTCCACGGCGCGGGCTTCTGCGGCGGCATGAAGCGGTTCGCTCCCGCGGTCGACGCGCCGTACGGCACGCCGTAGAACGCGTTGACGCCGCCGTCGAGCACGACGCCCTGGATGCTGCCTTGCGTCGTTTGCACCGCCTTGCTCGGCGACGCGAGCCTGATCTCTTGCGCCCACGCGCGCCGGAACGCGCCGCTCGCGTAGAGGCCTGCGGCCGCGACGCTCGAGCCGATGAATGAACGCCGATCGATGCGGATACCGCGCTTGCGTTGATCACTCATGGTTTCCTCCGTTGTGCGGACGTGCGCGGCGAGTTCCCCCCGGCCGTCCCGTTGTTCGAATCTCGAGCGAAATTAGCACGGCGATGCTTGCGAGCGTCCCGCGCTATGGAAAACTTGAAGCGTGGTCATCGAGCCGACGGTGATACGGCCAATCCGAGGAACACCAACGCGGCTCGATTCAGGCGCAGCAGATCTTCGTCGTCGAGGCGTCCGATGCGGCGGCCCATCTTTGTCTTGGCGACGGTCGTGATCTTGTCGACCATGACTTGGCAGTGCGCGCGCAGACCGTTGCGCTCGCTCGGCTCCACCGGCAAACGAAACAGCGGCGCGATGGTTGGATCCGTCGTGAACGCGCAGATGGTCACCGACTCGGTCGCTGCGAAGGCATCGTCCTGAAGGATTACGACGGGGCGCGGCTTGCCCGCATAGTTCTTCCGGCCGGCCACGGTCCAAACTTCCCCGCGCTGCACTCAGATCTCTGAGATCGAGTCGATGAAATTCTGGTCCAGCTCGGCGTGCGAGCTCTCGGCGACGGCCCGCGATTGTCGGCGCGCCTGCTTCTTGAACGATCGCGAGCGGACGTCCGGCACCCATATCTGCAGCGGACGCAGTCCCTGCCGCCGCAGGCGATCGCGATGTGCGCGCACCTTGTCCCTAGACGTCTTGGGATGCGAAGCCATGGCGCGACTCCCCAGTTACATGTAACCGTAGCACGGCCGTCGTGAACGGACAAACGCAGTAAATTGCGAAGACCGCGGAGATTCGCTCAGGCGTCGGTTTTGTCTCGAGGCGGCGTTCGAGCGATGGTCAGTACAGGAGTCCCCGGGTCGCTATCACGCGGCGCTAATAGAGGAATTCTGTGTAGCGGTTGGTGGAGCTTTGCAGGCCCGTGACGCCGATCGCCGAGCGTGCCGCGACCCACTGGAACGCTTCGCCGGTGTACGGGTTGCGCGCGTCATCGACCGCAAGCGCCGCCGCGACTCCATCTGCCGGCACGTCGCGCGCGCGAAGCTCCGCGGTGACCAGCGCCGCCCGGCGCACGCCCTCGAGGTCGGAGACGCGCGCGCAGTAGTCGGCGATGACGCTAGGCTCCACGACGGACACGTCGCCGCCTACGTTGTACAGCGCACCCAGCCCTCGCCGTCGCGGGTCGAACGTCCGTGCGCGCAACAGCGACGCCGGGAACTCCGTGTACTCGGTTTCGTGCAGCGCCTCGAGCCGAAGCAGCAGGGCGGCATATTGATTTGCGAAATCTTGCGGCTGGAGTAACGAGGCCGAAAGACGACGACTGATGCGGTCCGCGAGCGTCGGGGAGTACTGCACGCTGGAGGTTAGCGGGGGTAGGTCGTTCGCCTTCGTGTGTTGCATGGTGCGCCGCGAGAAGTCCCATTCACCTCGAAACGCGCGTGTCATCGAGCGCTCGTCGTCGGACAACGGCCGACGCCATGAAGCGGGAATGCCTTCTGCGCGCGCGGCAGGCGGTAGCCGACGCAGGATCAAGTTGCCCCACTGGAAGTGCCGGCGGATAGAGCTCTCGGCCAGCGCCTTGCTCAACAACGTATCCGACTCGCGGAGCGAAAGGCGCCAGAAGTCGAGGTCCAGACCGAGCGCGTCGCGCACGCCCGTGGCGTCGCCGGCGTCTGCGCGCAGCCTCGCCTCGAGCAGATAAAGCATGCGCGTGTGGTTGACGGGCGAGAAGGCCGGCCACATTGTGCGGAAGTCGCGGGTCGTGACGTCGGCCCAGGCGCTGTACGCAAGCAAACGGCGATAGCGTTCTAGTGCCCACGCTTGAGTAGCGATCGCGGCGCCCAGCCGTTCGCGTTTGTCGTCGATAGATGCGTCGCACGCCGCATCGGGATCGCAGAGGAAATCGCGGAGCGCCTCGTAGACACCGGCGTCGGTTGCTCCCTCCGTTCGTTCGGGATCGTCGTCCCAAGTGATCGAACTATCCTCGCGCATTGCGCGAATCCACGCCGCGCGCTCGGCACCGAGCACGGCTGGATCACGATCGCGTGACGCGGAGTAACCGAGCAGAAACACGTATGCGTTGGCTGCGTCGGCGACTTCTGGTGCGTCGCGCAGCGCAGCCTCGAACGCCAGTGCATCGGCGGACGGAGGCTGGTCGCGGAGGTTGATCGCTAGCAGGACAAGGTAGAGCACGATCGGCAGCGCAATGATCACGCCGACCACCCACAGGACTACGCGCAAGGTCTTGCGCAAGACGCCCATATTCCCGAGATTAGCACGAGCAACTAACGCCTCGTCGAGTCCCGGGACCGATCCGCTATACTCGCGCGTGGCGCTCGAGCGCCACGGCAACGCCGGAGGGGAAGCATGGCGTTCGATCTCACCGTTAACGGCGCGTCGCATTCCGTCGACGCGGACCCGCAGACGCCGCTGCTCTGGGTGATCCGCGACTATCTCGGCCTCACCGGCACGAAGTTCAGCTGCGGGATCGCGCAGTGCGGCGCGTGCACCGTGCACGTCGACGGGCAGCCGGTCCGCTCGTGCAGCTTCCCCGCGTCGCTCGCAATCGGTAAGCCCGTCAAGACGATCGAAGGCGTGTCGCGCGACGGCAATCATCCGATCCAGCTCGCGTGGAAGGAGCTCGACGCGCCGCAGTGCGGCTACTGCCAGTCCGGCATGATCATGAGCGCGCTCGCGCTGCTCGCGAAGATTCCGCACCCGAGCGACGCCGACATCGACGCGAACGTCACGAACGCGTGCCGCTGCAGCAGCTATCACCGCGTGCGCAAGGCGATTCATCGCGCGGCCGAGCTCATGAAGGCGTGATGTGATGACGCAGAATCGCCGCGAGTTCCTCGCCTCCGCCGGTGCGGGCGCGTTCGTGCTCGGCTTCTCGCTACCGGCGCGCGCGGGCGAAAACGTGGCACCGCCGCACGGCGCCGCGTGGTACGAGGATCCAGCGGCGCCCGAAATCAACGCGTGGATCGTGATCGCTCCGGACGACACCGTGACGATCCGGATCGCGCAGACCGAGCTCGGCCAAGGCGTCTGGACGTCGAACGCGATGATCGTCTGCGAGGAGCTGCAGTGCGACTGGAGCAAAGTGCGCTCGCAGTACGCGTCCGCGAATCGCGACGCGCGCGAGATGGCGCCGGACTGGACGCTGAACGTCCCGGGCAACGGCGGCACCGATCCGAAGGGCGGCGGCGAGCCCGGGTTCGGCATGCGCCCGCGCACCGGCGTCGCCGGGATCCCCGACAGCGTCTACCGAAGGATGCGGACCAACGCGGCGTCGTCGGTCAAGGACGGCCGCTACTACTTGCAGCTCGCGGGCGCCGAGGCGCGCGAGCGGCTGCTGCTCGCGGCGGCCGTGGTCTGGAGCGTGCCGGTCGACGAGCTCAGCGCGAAGGACGGCGTGATCGCGCATGCGCCGACCGGCCGCACGACGACCTACGGCAAGGTGGCGGCGCTCGCCGCGCGCACGCCGCATCCGAACCCGCACGCGATCGCGATCAAGTCGCCCGATCAGTGGACGCTCATGGGCACGGAGCAGAAGAACCGCGACGTGCCGATGAAAGTCACGGGCGAGACCGTCTACTCGATCGACGTCCGCGTGCCCGGCATGAAGTGGGCCGCGGCGAAGTCGTGCCCCGTGTACGGCGGCGACGTCAAGAGCTACGACTTCGACGCGGTGCGCGGCATGCCCGGCGTGCGCTCCGCCGTGCGCTTCCCGATCCCCGATCCGAAGCTCACGCGCGGGCACGTGTTCAGCGGCGGTGTCGCGGTGATCGCGGATCACTGGCACCAGGCGAAGACCGCGGTCGAGCAGCTGCCGATCGAGTGGAACGTCCCGGCCCGCAACGCCGCGCTCAACTCGGCGAACATGCACGCGGCGTTGCTCGCGTCTCTCGACGAGCCCGGCAACGTGCGCGTTAACGTCGGCGACGTCGACGCGGCGTTCGCGCGCGCGAAGAAGATCGTCGAGGCGACGTACTCGACGCCGTATTTGCCGCGCGCGCGGATGGAGCCCGGCAACGCGACCGTGCTCGTGACCGACGACCGCGTCGACATCTGGACCGGCGACCAGAGCCCGCAGGAGACGCGCTTCAGCGCGGCGCAGATCACGGGCATACCCGAGCAGAACGTCTATCTGCACATGTGCCACCTCGGCGGCGGCTTCGGCCGCAACGGCAACGGGCCGCAGGCCGAGCAAGCGATCATGATCGCGAACGCGAATCGCGGCACGCCGATCCATCTGCTCTGGACGCGCGAGGAGGACTTCATCGGCACGACCTATCGCGCGATGGGCGTCGCCCGCTTACGCGCCGCGCTCGACGCGGACGGCTGGCCGGTCGCGCTCGAGGTTCGAACCGGCATGCAGAGGGACGGCTTCGGGCCGGACGCGTCGTTCGACGTCGCGTCGCGCTACTTCGTGCCGAGCTATCGGTTCTCGAACCACACGACGGATTTCCACGTGCCCGTCGGCACACGGCGCGGAGTGGGGCAGGCTGCGCACGAGTTCTATCGCGAGAGCTTCATGAACGAGCTCGCGCACGCGGCGGGCAAGGACCCGTACCGCTATCGGCGCGGGCTCATCGCGCGCACGAGCTTGCCGTTCAAGAACGACATGCTCAAAGCGCTCGACCTCGCGGCCGAGATGTCGGGCTGGGGCAAGCCGCTGCCGAAGGGCACGGCGCGCGCAATCGCGCTCGAGGAGCGCGGCGCGGAGACCGGCGGCTCCGCGACGATCAGCGCGATGGTGCACACGGTGTCCGTGAGCCGCGACGGCAAGGTGCGTCTCGAGCGCGTCGACGTCGCGCACGACCAAGGGTTCGGCCTCGTGAACCCGCTGTCCGTGAAGAAGCAGGTCGAAGGGCAGATCACCTGGTTCTACAACGACGCGATGCACCAGGCGGTGCACATCGTCGACGGCCGCGTCGACGAGAACAACTTCCACCGCTTCCCGCTATCGCGCATCGACGAGGATCCGCCCGAGATCAACATCCGCTTCTTTGCGACGGGCCACTGGCTCATCGGCATGGGCCACGATCGCGGCACGTCGGTGCAGTCCGCGATCGGCGACGCGGTGTTTCAGATCACCGGCAAACGCTATCGCGACCTGCCGTACCGCCAGCACGACCTCACCTGGGGCTGAGCGCGCGTCGAGCGGGTTCTAACCGCCGCCGTCCTAGTTCGTCGGCGGGCTCCTGTCAGTACTCGTCGCGTGCGGGTTAGCGCTGTGGTAGTTGCCGCTGCTGCTACTGCCGGGGCTGCCCCCGTGCGTCATCGCCGCGAACTCTTCGCGCGACAGCACACCGTCGTGATTCGTGTCCAGATTCTCGAACGTTTGGTCGGGGTTCTCGCGCTGGTGGGAGCGGCCCTGACCGCTGCCGTGGTGGCCGCCATACTGGCCACCCGATGATGGGCCCCCGAACCCGCCGCCGCTCGGCCGCTGCCCGCCGAACCCGCCGCCGGGTGCGCCGCCGCCGAAGCCTCCGCCGCCCGAAGACCCGGCGCCGCCGGGTCCACCGAACCCGCCGCCGCCATGGTGCCCGCCACCGTGGCCTGCCTGCTGCTGGTCGCTCGTCTGCGAGACCATCGCCTTGAACTCGTCCTTCGACAGCACGCCGTCGTGGTTCGTGTCGAGACTGTCGAACGTCGGAGCGGACGACGTCGACGACGTCGAAGGTGCCGGTGGAGTCGAGGTGGAAGGCGTCGACGACTGTTGCGCGATCGCCGCCGCCGGAAGCGCCAACAAGAAGAAGAGGAGAGGAGCCCGCCGTGGTAGTTTCATCGCCGTCCTCCTGACGCGAGTTAGCAGCGACCGAGCGGTCGCGGTGCAAATGCCACGAAGTGTGACAGCGCGGACCGGATGGAGTTCGTCTGGCGCGCTGTTGCGCGCCAAAGCTGAACAAGTTGAAAGGTTCGAGTTCAGGCGAACGCCGCGCCCAGCGGACGCCCAATCCAACCGTGGTAGGTAGGCGCGCGAGATTTCGCTCCGACGCCAAGCTCGACGCGCTCGCCTTCGACGGCCCGATGGTCGTGAGCTTCGCGTGGTGAGGCCGAGCGCGACTTGTTGCGATGCGCGCGGCGGTGGTACGGTTCGCGGCCGGAGTCGTCTCAGGACCTCGCATTGAGCTTCACCGCCGCGCCTGCCTCGGTCGACGCGTCGAATCAAACCCGCGCGCGTCGCGGAATCGTCGTGCTGCTCGCGCTGTACGTCCTCGTCTACCTCTTGCCGCTCGGCGTGCGGCCGCTCTCGACGCCCGACGAGGTACGCTACGGCCAGATCGCGCGCGAGATGATCCTCTCGGGCGACTGGGTGTCGCCGCACTTCAACGGCGTCCGCTACTTCGAGAAGCCGGTGTTGGGCCACTGGCTGAACGCGGCGTCGCTGGCGGCGCTCGGCGAGAGCCGGTTTGCGGTGCGGCTGCCGGTCGCTCTCGCGACGGGCCTCTGCGCGCTAATCGTGTTCTGGCTCACGCGCCGTTTCCGCGGCTCTTCGACCGCGGTGCTCGCGACCGCGATCTTCCTCACGACGTTGATCGCGGCGGGCTGCGGCTCGGTTGCGGTGCTCGACGCGTTTCTCGCGCTGTTCGCGAGCGCCGCGGTCGCGACCTACTGGGTCGCGATCAACGAACCGCGCCCCGCGCGGCGCCTCGCGTACCTCTCGTTGTGCGGCATCGCGTGCGGTGCGGCGTTTCTCACGAAAGGCTTCATCGCGTGGGCGATCCCGACCGTAGTCGTCGCGCCGTATCTCGTCGCGCGTCGCGACTGGCGCACGCTGTTGACGACGCCGTGGGTGCCGCTCGGCGTCGCGATCCTGGTCTCGCTGCCATGGGCGGTGCTGATGCATCGGCATGAGCCGGACTTCTGGCGCTATTTCGTCGTCGTCGAGCATCTGCAGCGTTTCGCGGGCGACAACGCGCAGCACACGCGGCCGCCGTGGTTCTACGTCGCGTTCTTGCCGCTCTTGGGCTTCCCGTGGATCTGGCTATTGCCGGCCGGCCTCCTCGGAGTTCGCGGCGACGGCCGCGACAAGCAATTCCTCTGGTACGTCGCGCTCTGGGCGTTGATGCCGCTGCTGTTCTTCTCGCTCGCGAAGGGCAAGCTGCTGACCTACGTTCTGCCGTGCTTCGCGCCGTTATCGATCCTGCTCGCGGTGGGCCTCGAGCGCTATTTCGCAGCCGGCGGCCGACGCGCGTTCCGCGTTGCTGCCGCTGTCGTCGTCGTGGTCTTCGTTCTCCTGCTCGCGTTGCTCATGGCCGCGCAACGCGGTGCGTTCGGCGCCGCCGCGTACTCCGCCGGCGAGCGGCCGCAGTTGATCGCGTTGGCCGCGTTCTTGGTCGCGGGCGCCGCGTGCGGCGGGATCGCGTTCTTCAGCGGGCGGCCCGCGGTTCGACTCGGCGCGTGGACCGGCGTCGGGATCGCGTTCTTCCTGCCGCTCGACGTCGCGCTGCCGCAGCGCGCGCTCGACTCGGTCGCGCCCTCAACCGCGGTCGCCCACTACGCGGCGACTCCGCGCGACACCGTGCTCGTCTCCGACGACTGGCTGTTCGGCACCGTCGCCTGGACGCTCGCGCGCGACGACGTCTACGTGTTGAGCGCCGGCGAGATCGAGTACGGGATGTCGTATCCCGAGAGCCGGCACCGCAAGCTCGTCGGCACCATGCTCGCGGACCTGATCGAAGCGAACCGGGGCCGGCACGACGTGCTCGTGCTCTGTGCCGCGTCGACGGAGCACGACATCGAAGCCCAGCTCCCGCCCACCACCGAGCGCTCGCAGGACGGCCACGTCCGTGTGCTCAAGATCGCTCGTTAAATTTCCGTAATGCGACGAATTTAGGCGCGCACGTCCGTCTAAGCGATTTTCGGGCCTGATCGGAGGGCTTGGGATGGCGGTCGAGCTGAGCATCGTGCGGAACCGCGCGCCCACGCGGGGCGGGCGCCGGGCGGCACGGGGCTCGGACTCCGTGCCGCCGCAAATCGTCGAGCCGTTCGAGGTGCGCGTTGCGCGGTCGATCGATGAATTCGATCGTCGCGAGTGGGACGCGCTCTTCCCGAACGAGCTCGAAACGTGGGTCTACCTGCGCGCGCTCGAGCGCGCCGAGCTCCAGCACTGCGACTTCGTGTATTTCGGGGTCCGCAGCGGCGGTCGTCTCGTTGCCGCGGTGCCGGGATTCGTCGGCCGACGAGCGCTCGGTGAGCCGTGGCGCGGGGAAATGCGGGGCCAATGGCGCCGGCCGCGAGAACGGATGCTCGTGCTCGGCTCGCCGCTCTCCGCGGTTCGTTCCGTCGCGATGACACCCGCAGCGAGCGCGAGCGAGCGAGCGCTGCTCGGCGAGCTCACGCTGCGCGCGGTTGGCGACGAAGCCGCACGTCTCGGCGCGGGCTGCGTTCTGCCGAACGATACGCACACGGGGCGGCGCGAGTTGCTGCGGCGCTTGCGCGCCTCGGCATGGCTCGACATGCGTAGACGCAAAGGGCTCGCGCGACTCGCGCTGCCGCGTTGGTCGTTCGCGGACTATTTGAGCTGTATCGACGATCCGTTGCGGGGCCGATTGCTGCGCGTCTGCGCGCAGGCGGCTCCGTACGAGCGCGATTGGCGGGCCGACCTCGATCGCGACCTCGCGCCGATGGTCGCGCTCTGCAGGGAAGCGGGGCTCGAGGAGCTGGGCCAAGCGTACTTCGAGAACCTGCTCGGCCCCCGAGTGTGCGCGAGCTGCCTCGTCGTGCGGCTCGACGACAAAGTCGCGGGCTTCAGTCTCGTGCTCCACGACGCGAGCGTGATGCGCGAGAAGCTCACCGTCGTGAGCCGGCGCGTCAAGGGCTCGCTCGTGCGCGAGGTGATCTGGCTCGAGACGGTCCGGCACTGCCTCGAACGCGGTATCGGCCGCTTCGAGAGCACGAGCGAGCTGTCGTTCGCGGTCGCCGACTCGCGGTCTCAGAATCCGTCGACGGGCTCGAGCCTGAGCACCGTGCCGTCGGCGGCGGTGCCGCCCGAGCGGAGCTCGGTCGCGACGTAGAGGTAGCCGTCCGGGCTCTGCTGCACGTCGCGGATCCGGACTCCGAGCTGGCGCAATAGCGGCTCGCGGCGCTCTGCCTGCGACGGCTGATTGAACGACACGCGCTGCAGGCTCTGGCCGTTCAACGCGCCGACCAGCATGCTGCCCTTCCAGCGCGCGAACTTGTCGCCCGTGTAGAACGCGAGGCTCGACGGGCTGATCGACGGCACCCAGAACATCCGCGGGTCGTCCATGCCGTCTTGGTGATACCACTTCTCGGAGACGAGCGAGCCCGTGTAGTTGCGGCCCATCGACACGACGGGCCAGCCGTAGTTGTGCCCCGGCAGCAGGATGTTCACCTCGTCGCCGCCCATCGGCCCGATCTCGGCCTGCCAGAGCACGCCGCTCTCGGGGTTGAAGGCGAGGCCGTAGCCGTTGCGGTGGCCGTAGGTGTAGATCTCGGGTTTGGCGCCCGCACGGCCGACGAACGGGTTGTCCTTCGGCGCCGTGCCATCGTCTTTGATGCGCAGCGTCTTGCCGACGTCGGTGCCGAGATCCTGTGCTTTGAGCCGAAGGCTGTTGTCCTCCGTGCCCGTGCAGCACAGCCGATCGCGGTCGCCGACGGTGACGTACAGCGTGCCGTCGGGGCCGAACAGAAGCTTGCCGCCCATGTTGCCGCTCGTCTCCCACGCGTCGGCCGCGAAGATCTGCTTGAAGCCGCCGAGCTTCTTGCCGTCGAACGTCCCGTAGCCGACGGCGAGCGTGGTGCCGCGCTCGCCGCTCAGCGGGTAGGAGACGTAGACGCGCTTCGTCTTCGCGAAACCCGGATGGATCGCGATCCACTTCATCGTGTCGTTGTTCTGCGGCGAAGTGCCGGCCGGAACCGTGTAGACGGGCTCGGGATCGAGCGCGTCGCCCCGGATCACGCGGAGCCGGCCCGCTTCGGCGACGAGCAGCGTCTTGCCGTCCGGCAGGAACGCGAGGCTCCACGGATGCACGAGGCCGCTCGCGATCGTGACGACGCGGATGTGGCCGCCTTGGACCTCGAGCACCTGCGAAGTCGGGACGGCTGTCGCCGCTGCGGGCGCCGCGATGCCGGGTGTTTGCGCGTGCGCGACGGAGCCGGCCAGAAAGAGGAGTGCAGCCGCGCGGAGCGCGAGGAACTCCCGCAGCGGGCCTCGCAGCCGGTGGAGCGGATCCCTGACGGGCTTCACGGCGATTCCGTCTACGGCAGCGCGAACGAGAACAGCGCGGCGCCCGCCGCGATCGCGATGTACTGCTTGCCGCCGACGGAGTAGCTCATCGGCGCCGCGTTGACTTGCCCACCGACCGGCATCCGCCAGAGCTCTTTCCCGTTCACGGCGTCGAGCGCGACGAAGTAACCTTCCTTGCCGCCGCCGAACACGACGTTGCCCGCGGTCGACAACACGCCGCCCCAGGTGATGTCCGCCATTCGATACTCCCACTTACGCTCGAGCGTCTGCGGGTCGTACGCGCGGATCACGCCATAAGCCTCGTGGTCGTCGTTGAAGAACGGCAGCAGGTTCGTCTGACCCATCTGCGTCTGAGCCGTGTTCACGCCGACGCCGCGCGGAAACTCGCCCTGGATCGCGATGATTCCCGAGTGCTCCCAATGCGCGACGTAGAAGAGGCCGGTCTTCGGGCTGTAAGACGGCGGCGCCCAGTTCGTCGCGCCGTGCACGTGCGGCCGCATCAGCGTCCCCTTCGGGCTCGGCTGGTTAGCGGTCTTGTGCGGGCGGCCGTTCGCGTCGAAGCCATCCATCCAATTCACTTCGACGTACGGCTTGCCGAGCAAGAACTTGCCCGTGACGCGGTCGAGCACGTACATGACGCCGTTGCGATTCGCCCAGAGCATCAGCTTGCGGGGCTCGCCGTGCCAGGTGATGTCCGCGAGCACGGGCACCTGCGTCGAGTCGTAATCGATCTCGTCGTGCGGGGTAAATTGGTAATACCACTTGAGCGCGCCCGTGTCCGCGTCGAGCGCGAGCACGCAGTTGCTGTAGAGGTTGTCGCCCGCGCGGCCGCGGCCGTCCCAATCGGGCGCGGGATTGCCGGTGCCGAAGAACACGAGGTTCGTCTGCGGGTCGTAAGCGCCCATGTTCCAGACGGCAGCGCCGCCTTCCTTCCACGAGTCGCCTGCCCAGGTCTCGCTGCCGGGCTCGCCGGTCGCCGGGATCGTGTGAATGCGCCAGATTTCCTTGCCGGTCCTAGCGTCGAACGCCGCGATCACGCCGCGGATCCCCATGTCGCCGCCGGCCGTGCCGACGATCACCTTGTCCCTCACGACGACGGGCGACATCGTGATCGAGTAGCGATCGGCCGAGCTCTCGACCTTCGTGTTCCAGACGAGCTGGCCGGTCTTCGCGTCGAGCGCGAGCAGATGCGCGTCGATCGTGCCCATGTAGAGCGTGTCGCCGAGGATCGCGAGCCCGCGATTCACGCGGCCGCAGCACGTGCGCGCGTCCGCAGCTGGCTCGTACGGGAACGTCCAGAAGATCCGGCCCGTCGCGGCGTCGAGCGCGACGACGTTGTTCGGCGCCTCGACGGTGTAGAGCACGCCGTCCACGACGAGCGGCGTCGCCTCGAACTTCTCGAGCGAGTGCGCCTGCCAGATCCACTGCAGCTTGAGGTCTTTCGCGTTCGCGGCCGTGATCTGATCGAGCCGGCTGTAGCGCTGGTTCGTGACGCCGCCCGAATAGCTGAGCCAGTTCGCGGGCTCGCGGTCCGCGTTCAAGATCCGATCGAACGTAACCTGCGCTTCGAGCGGCGCAACGGTGCCGAGAGCGAACGCAAGCACGGCAAGTCGCGATTTCATCGAGCTATGGCCCTCGCAGCGACGACAAGTAGACGACCAAGTCCGCGATCTGCTGCGCGCTCAACTTCTTCTTGAACGACGGCATCGGCGTGTCCTCGAAGCCGTACTCGCGCAGCTCCGCCTTTTTGAACGAGTGCAGCTGCTCGTCCCAGTCGATCATCTGCACCGTATAGGTGTCGTGATTGAGCAGGCGGCCTTTGAACTCCCTGCCGTCGACCGTCACGACTCGGAGTTGGCGGTTGTATGGCTGCACTTCGGACTTCGGATCGAGCAACGACTGCTCTATGTCGATCGCGCGCCGCTGCCGGCCGATCCGAGTCAGGTCCGGGCCCGTGCGCGAGCCCTGCGTGCCGATCCTGTGGCAGTCCGTGCACTCGCCCTTGCCCTCGAACAGCGCCTTGCCGCGCGCGGCGTCACCCGTTCTGCCGGTCGTCGGGCGCGGCTCGGCGTTCGCGCGCAGGAACGCGATGAGCCGCCCGACCTGCTCCTCGCTCAGGAACGGCGACGGCGGCATCGGCGTGCTCGGGATGCCGTTCTCGATGATGTTCTCGATCTCTTTGTCGGTGAGCGGCCGCCGGAACTGCCCGTGCCCGAGGTCGATACCGGGAATCAGGTTGCCGTCGGGGCCGTGACAGTTCGCGCAGGTCGACGCAAAGCTCCGCGCGCCGTCCTCGAGGTCGAACGCCGTCGCGTGCTGCGCGAGCGCGGGACGCGAAGCACAGAGCAGAACGGACACCAACAACGAGGGCGCGGAACCGAGGCGGTACATGGTCATCGGCCTTGTGGCGTGGCTGTCTGATTCGAACCCACCGCGTCGGCGAGCGCGGTCAGGTCGTCGCTCACGGTGCTCGCGACTGCTTGCAGCGACGCGATCACGGCGGCAGCCAACGCGGTCGTGATAGTGCCGGAGCACTGAGTCGAAGCGGTGTCGATCACCTGGGTTCGGGACTGCGCGATCGAAGTGGCGGCGCTCTGCGCGATCGCGGCGAGCCGCGTTCGCTGCGTCTCGATTTGTTTGATCTCGTCCTGGAGCTCGTTCTGGAACGGCGTGGTGGCGCCCCGCGCGCGCGCGGCGCTCGCCACGAGCGACGCGTTGAGCTTGGTTTCCAGCTCCTGCGTTCGCGCGGCGAGATCCTGCCCGAGCTTCGAGTACTCGACGTCGATCGCGTTCTGCAAGCTCGCATAGGCTTGCGAGACCTGAGCCAACAGGGACTGACAAGTCCCGCCCGCGGCGATGCCTCCGCCCGCGTCGACCAGAATGGCTCCG
>Ga0307497_10000124_pt1 | contig 16259 bp, 17 predicted proteins | sample 10_S_MG_FD_201366 | JGI IMG/M metagenome (GOLD analysis project Ga0307497, IMG submission 201366) | Soil microbial communities from Populus trichocarpa stands in riparian zone in the Pacific Northwest, United States - 10_S | ecosystem: Environmental > Terrestrial > Soil > Riparian zone > Trees...
CTTCCTTCCCACGGTCGGTCACCCTTCCGCAGTTGCGCTTCGCTTCGATCTCGATGATCTGAAATCGAGAGGACTTGCACCTCCAAGGTCGTGCCCATGCTGGGCGCACAAGAAAAGAGGCCGGGCTGCGCGCAGCCCGGCCTCCGAGTCCGGCGCTCCAAATCGAGCGCGCGCTAGATCGAGTAGCCCTCCATCCGGAACGGCAGCGTGCGCACGCGCTGGCCGCTCGCCGTGTAGATCGCGTTCGCGATCGCGGGCGCGGCCGGCGGGAACGCAGGCTCGCCGCAACCTGTCGGCGAGTAGTCCGATTGGATGAAGTGCACCTCGACTTCCGGCGCCTTGTCGATCCGGATGATCGGATACTTGTCGAAGTTGCTCTGCTCGACACGGCCGTTCTCGAACGTGATCGCGAGACCCATCGCGGTGCTCAGGCCGTCGATCACCGAGCCTTGCACCTGATTCTCGGCGCCGCTCATGTTCACGATCGGCCCGATGTCGGCCGCGACCCAGACCTTGTGGACCGTCACCTTCTTGCTCGCGTCGACGCTCACGTCCGCGACCTCGGCGAAGTGGCCCGCGTGGCTGAAGTGGAACGCGAGGCCGAGCGCGCGGCCCTTCGGCAGCGGCTTGCCCCAGCCCGCCTTCTCGGTCACGAGCTTGATCACGTCGGCGGCGCGGCCCGTGTTCAGCGAGCGCGGGTTGCCCTCGATCGCCATCCGCGGCGAGCCCATGACCTCGAGCAGGAAGTCGCGGTAGTCGCGATTCGCGGCGACCGCGCACTCGTGCAGGAAGCTCTGGACCGCGAACGCGATCGTGTTCGAGCCCGGCGCGCGCCACGGACCCGTTGGGATCTTCGACGAGATCAGCGACTGCTGCATGCGCTGGTTCGCGACGAGCGGCGCGGGGAACTCGGTCGGCGCGATGTTGCCGCCCGGAACCGTCGCCTTGCCGTCGCGGCTGAACGTGATGAAGTGGTTCTGATACGCGGACAGCTTGCCCGTCTTGTCTACGGCCGCCTTGAACGAATGGAATTGCCCCGGCCGGTAATAGTCGAAGCCCATGTCGTCTTCGCGCATCCACTGCACTTTGACGGGCACGCCGCCGGCTTGCTTCGAGACGGCCGCGACCTCGCAGACGCTGTCATTCGCGAGCCGACGGCCGAAGCCGCCGCCGCCGCGGAGCTGGTGCAGCGTGACCTTCTCCTTCGGCAGCCCGAGCAGCGCGGCGACCGCGTCGACCGCGGCCTGCGGCGTCTGCGTCGGCGCCCAGATCTCGATGCTGTCGCCCTTGAACCAAGCCGTGCAATTCTGCGGCTCGAGGTCCGCGTGCGACACGTAGTGAACGGTGTACAGCGCCTCGACCGTCTTGCCGTCCTTGAACGCGGCTTCGACGTTGCCGGCCTCGCCGAGCGTCTGCGCGGCGGGCCTCGCGGCGATCTTCTTCGCGTCCGCGATCGCACCCTGCCAGCTGTCCTTCGACGCGTCGGTCTCGTCCCACTCGATCTTCAACTGCTTCTTGGCTTGGAACGCGGACCAGGTCGTGCTCGCGAGGATCGCAACACCCGACGCGACCGACGGCGACCCCGGACCGAACCCGATCGGATCGCCCTGCTGGTCGACGACGAACGCGTCCTTGACGCCGGGCAGCTTCTTGATCTCGGCGAGGTTCGCGCTCTTCACGCGCGCGCCGATCGCCGGCGCCTTCGTATAGCTTGCGAACAGCATTCCGGGCATGCGCGCGTCGATGCCGAACAGCGGCTGACCGGTGACGATCTTTGGGTTGTCGACTCCGCTGACGCGCGTGCCGAGCAGCTGATACTCCGATCGCTTCTTGAGCGGGACCGAGGCCGCGTCCGGCACGGGCAACGTCGCCGCGACCGACGCGAGCTCGCCGTAGCTCAGGCTGCGGTTCGACGCCCGGTGGTACGCGACGCCCTTGGCCGTCGTGACCTCCGACTCGGGCACCTTCCAGGTCTTCGCGGCCGCGGACACGAGCATCGCGCGCGCCGTTGCGCCCGCGCGGCGCAGGTTGTCCCAGTTCGTGGGCGTCGACGTCGAGCCGCCCGCGACCTGCGGACCGTAGAGCTTCGCGTCGATCACCGCCTGCTCCACGTGGACTTTGGTCCAGTCCGCGTCGAGCTCTTCGGCAACGATCATCGGGAGCGAAGTCTTCACGCCCTGCCCGACTTCGGGGTTCTTCGCGAACAGCACGACGGTGCCGTCGGTCCTGATCTGCACGTACGGATTCGCGTCGAACGTCGCCGCACTGGGTTTCGCCTGCGCGAGCGCGGTCTTCGCCGCCGGCCCGAGGCTCATCGCGAGCACGAGCCCGCCGCCCGCGAGGCCGGTCACCTTGATGAAATTGCGCCGGTTGAGCTTCGCCGCTTCGAAGCGCGCGCGGTCGAGATCCTGCAGGTACTTCGGTATGTACGGATCGGCGTGGAATTGATCGTTCGTGCTCATGACGCACCTCCGGCCTTCGCGATCTTGTCGGCCGCCCTGTGGATCGCTTTGCGGATCCGCGTGTAGGTGCCGCAGCGGCAAATGTTCGGCGCCATCTCGTTGTCGATCTGCGCGTCAGTCGGCTTCGGCACACGCGCGAGCAGCGCGCTCGCGCGCATGATCTGCCCCGCCTGGCAATAGCCGCATTGCGGCACGTCTTCCTCGATCCACGCTTGCTGCACAGGCGTCAGTGCGCCGTTCTTGCCCGCGAGCCCTTCGATCGTCGTGATCTTCTGATCCGCGACCGTTTCGAGCGGCAGCTGACACGACTGAATCGGCGTGCCGTTCAAGTGCACCGTGCACGCGCTGCACTGCCCCACGCCGCAGCCGTACTTCGTGCCGATCAGGCCGAGCGTATCGCGCAGCACCCAGAGCAGCGGCGTCTTCGGGTCGACGTCGTCGCCGACCTCGTAGGACTGTCCGTTGACGTTGAGCCGGAACATTGCAGCCTCCTGAGTGGTACGAACGTTGGAGCGAGCGCAGGAGCCGAGAGTCTCGGCGAATTTGTTTGGCCGCGCAACGGTCAACTCGCTGTTGCCGCTATGATTTTCAGGCTATAGCGAGCGGCCTGGAAACGTCGCGCGATCACGCTCGCGCAGAGCACGCGAAGCCCGTCGAAACGAAATCGATTCGTCACTCGGCGACGACACCGCCGCGACATAAACGGGCGTTCCCGCTACTGCTACAATCGCCGCTACCTTCGGGGGCTGAACATCCGCGCTGCGTGGAGCGCGGCGCCGTAGTCGGTGTTCACCGAGTGTTTCGATCGAAGCCGCGGTCCGACGACCGCTTAACATTTATATAGACAAGGAGACTGACCGATGAGAACGTCGTTCGCACCCACCCTGCTCAGCGTCGTCTGTGGCGCGCTCGCCGGCGCTGCCGCTGCCGCACCGGTGACTTACGAGATCGATCCGCAGCACACGTATCCGAGTTTCGAAGCCGATCACATGGGCGGCATGTCCGTATGGCGCGGCAAGATCAACTCGTCGGCCGGCAAGATCATGCTCGACAGGCAGGCCGGAACGGGAACCGTCGACGTCACGATGGACATGAAGACGATCGACTTCGGCATCGACGCGCTGAACGCTCATGCCCAAACGCCGGATCTGTTCGACACGGCCAAGTATCCGACCGCGACCTTCAGTGGCAAGCTCGCTAAGTTCCAGAACAACGTGCCGACGGAGGTCGACGGCACGCTCACGCTGCACGGCGTGAGCAAGCCCGTGACGCTGAAGATCAACAGCTTCACCTGCAAAGACCACCCGATGAAGAAGAAAGAGTTCTGCGGCGCGGACGCGAGCGCGACGATCAACCGCGACGAGTTCGGCGTCGACTTCGGCAAGCAGATGGGCTTCAAGATGGCCGTGACGTTGCGGATCCAGATCGAGGCGACCGCGATCACCTAGTTTGCTCAGCGCTCTCCAGCGAACCTGAGCCGAGTTGGCTAGCCTCGTCGAGGCGCGGCGTTCGACTTCAAGAACGCTGCGATCTCGGCGAACGCCTCTCGCTGGTGGCCGACCCAGACGTGGCCGCCCGTCGCATAACCGATGAAGCGCGCGTTCGGGATGTGCGCGGCCGTGTAGCGCGCGCACTCGTACGTCCCATACAGATCATCCTCGACGCTGAACGCGAGCGTCGGCGCGGAGATCTTCTCCAGCTCGTAGCGCTCGAGGCTCATCGTCACCGCGGCGTCGTTGAGCAACCCTAGCCGGCGCGCGCTCACTGGCAAGATGCCTTCGAGTATCTCCGCGACGCGCCGCTGTTCGTCGGGGCTCGCCCTCCGCAAGACGTCGGGCGGCGTGCCGAGGATCCCACGCACGACCGCGTCTCGCGCGAGCCTCATCGCGGACCAGAAAAGAAAATCCGAGTTTAGCGCCGTCGCGAACAGCGGTTCCGTGCCCGCTGGGACGTTGAGAGATGACCCGCCGTCGGGCCGCGGCGCGTAGGCGGCCGGCACCGCGAGCACGAGGGCCGTCGTCCGCTCCGGATGACGCAGCGCGAATTGCAGCGCCGACGGCGCGCCGGCCGAGCCGCCGATGATCGCCGCGCGCGGGATCTCGAGCGCATCGAGCAGGGCCGCGTGCGCGCCCGCCTGCGCGGCCGCGGACGCGTCCCGAGGCAGCGGCGTGCGCAGATAACCGAACCGCGACATCGCGATTACGCGGAGCCCGGCCGCGGCGAGATCGCGACCGAACGCGAGTCCCTGATCGAACCCGCCGCCCGCGCCGTGCACGAACAACACGGGCGGGCCGTCGCCCGCAACCGCGTACTCGATCGGACCGCAGCGCGTCTGCGCGAGCTCGCTGCCCGTCGAAATCCGCACCCGCGCGCGCCGCAGTGCGCTCCGATAGCTCGCGTACACCGGCGCGGCTGCCGCCGCGAGCAGCGCCGCGGCGGCGGCGGACGCGAGTGCGTGGCGTCGGCTCATCGAAACCTCGCGATCGTCCTCGCGCGCATGCCGTGCAGACTAGCGCGCGAGCGCCGCACGCCCGATACGTAGATGTGCTAACGCGGCATCTACGTATTTGCGGCCCGCGCTCCCGCTCGTAGCGTTGCGCATATGACCAACCTCCCGCGTGAGATCCCGCTCATATGAAAGGCACGCTCATCGTCTACTTCTCGCGGACCGGGTACACGCGACGCGTGGCGGAAGAGATCGCACGCGCCACGGGCGCCGATTGTGAAGCGATTGGCGAACGGTCCCGTCGGAACGGCTTCTTCGGCTATTGGCGCTCCGCTCACGAGGCGCTACGCGGGACCGCGATCGAGGTCGAGCCGGGCGCCCTGAATCCCCGCGACTATGCGCTCGTCGTGCTCGGCACGCCGGTCTGGGCTAGCAACGTGTCGTCGCCGATGCGCGCCTACATCGCGAGGCACCGACGCGACTTCGCACGCGTCGCGCTGTTCTGCACTCAAGGCGGCTCGGGCGCGGACAGAGTCCTGGCCAGGATGGCGGCGCTCTGCGACCAGGCGCCCGTAGCGACGGCGTCTTTCAACGATTCCGAGATCGACCGCGGGCTGCACTTGGCCAAGCGCGACGCTTTCGTCGCCGCACTGGCGGCGCGCAAGGCCGCGTGAGCCGGCCGCCTACCTCGGCGCCGCGCGCCCTATTCGCGCTCGCGTTGCTCGCGGCCGGATGTCAGCGCGACGGCGACTCGTCGCCGTCTCGGCCGAGTGAAGGACCGCAGGCGAAAGCGAGCTCGACCGAGGCGACGTCGCCGGAGTCCGCCTCGTACCGGATAGGTGGGCGGGTCGTCGCGTTGCAAGACGGCAAGCACGAGGAGCGTGCGGCGCCGGGCTCGGCGGCTCGCAACACCACGATCGTCTGGGGCACGCCGGTCCTGGCGGACCTCGACGGCGACGGCGATCAGGACGCCGTCGTGATCATCGAGAGCCAACCCGGCGGGAGCGGTACGTTTTATTACATCGCCGCCGCGGCGTTCGACGCCGGGCGCTATGTTGGCTCCGCCGCCGTGCTGCTCGGCGATCGAATCGCGCCGCAAGGCGTCACGGTCAGGAACGGCGTCGTGACCGTCGACTTCTCGGAGCGCCGAGCCGGCGAACCGATGTCGACGCCGCCGTCCGTCGGCGTTAGCCGGCGCTTCGTCTATCGGGACGGGGAATTGCGGCCTGTCGGAGCCGGCGAGACGGCTGTTGCGCACCCCTAACTACCATCTCCAACTGAATCCGAAGCCGGGCCCCGCCGCGGTGAGATTCAGGAGCTCGCCACTGCTCTCGAAGTCGACCTTGAGGTAGCGGTAGCCTCCGAACGCTTCCAAGCGACCACTGAAACGATAGGCGAATTTCGCGAGAGCCTGCACCTGCGATCTCGCCGACCCGCTGCCGTAGTCGCCCCGCGCCTCGACGTACCAATGCTCAGCCAACGGGTGCGACCACTCGACGCCGACGTACGGGTCCGTGAAGCTTTCGCGCGCGTCACCGTCTGGCCCCGGCGTGAGGGCGACGGACACTTTCAAGTCGACGCGGCGGAGTCCGGCCAGCACGGCGAAGCCGAAGTCGTCGCGCAGCCCATAGAGGCCACCGACCTCGTAGATCTCGCCCGCGACGCCGAGCGAGGTCGTTAGATTCGGCCGCGTGAACTCGTCGCCGTACTCCACGTGCAGCGCGTCCGCGAACCAGCCCCACCGCGACGCGCGCGCGTCGAAGTGCACCGCCCAATAGCCCTTGAGGTTCTCGAGCGCCCAGAACGAGTAATCGGTCTCCGTCGATCCTTGTGCGCCGTCCGCGCCGAAGTCGCCCGCGATCGTCGCGACCCAGACGTAGGGCGAGACGCTGTAGCGCCAGCCGTCGCTCGAAGCTGCCGCGGCCGCCGAATCGGGCTCGGTGGCCGCGGCGGGCAGTGTCGAGACGAGTACCGCGACACCGACGGCGGTCGCCGCGGCGCAGTCGCGAAGTAGCGAGCTCGACCTCGTCAAACCTTCTCGATCTCTTCGAGCCGCTTGCGCAGCGTCGAGGCCCAAGCTTGGGCGAGCAAGTGGACCTGCGTCCACGCCGTCACGTTGTTGACCTCGAACGCGAACGGCGACTCCGCCGCGCGCCGATCCGCCGCGCGCCCGAGCACTTCGTTGCTCTGCGAGTCGCGCAGCTCGAGCACGAGCGTCGCCTCCCCCACGTCGGTCAGATAGACGCCGCCGCGGCCGGCGAAAGTCGCCGAATCGACGTCGGGCGGTACGTTCGAGACGACGTCGATCACACCAGCGACGAGCATCAGCACGTCGGGACCGGGCTTGTCGACGATCTGGTAGCGCTTGAGCTTCGAGAGCTCTTTCACGAACTCTTGCTTCATCACGTCCTTGAACTTCTGCTGGTTCGCGGCCGAGACGGGGAATTCGCTCGCGCCCTGGCGCGCCTGGTACTTGTTTACCTGCGGCAGCTTTTTGAACGACGCGCCCGCGCTCACGATCATGAGCTTCGTGTAGGGCGTGAGGTCGAAATCGGGCTTCACCCACGCCGCGTCCGCGACGCTCTTCTTGACGCGCACCAACCCGTCGTGGGTCACCTCCGCATTCGGCCCGGTGTCGATCTGCGGCTGCTTCGGCGCAGCGCTGGGGCTGCCGACGCCGAGACATACCACAGCCGCCGCGACGGCAGCACTCAGCCAACTACGCCTATCGATTGAATGGATCACCTTTCCTCCCTATCGAGTTACTCGATCCCGAACGTCAAGTATTGGACACCACGTTGATCAGCCCTCGGTCGTCAACGCGACGCCGCGGATCTCGGGTATGCCGAGACGTGAGATCGTGCTCACGAGGGAATCCGGCGACTGACTCTTCTTCAACGTGACACGATATTCCAGAAGCACGTGGCCGCTCGGCTGGGCCGACTCCGACGACTTCCGCCACTCCTTCGCGCAGAGGGGTAGAAGGGTCGCTAAGTACTCCTCGGCGCGAGCCTTGTTGGACGCGTCGACCCGAATGCTCACGGTCCGCCGCGGCACCGCTTGCTCGGCCGCGGGGCCCGTGAGCGTCCAGCCTCGGACGCGGCGCGGCCGCGCGGCGAAACGCGCGCGAGACACGGCGAGAATCGTGAGATTGAAAACGACCGACCCGACGAGCGCAACGATCAAGAGCTGCACGCCGGCCGCGAGACCGATCCCGATGACCACGAACATGAACACCCCGTCCATCGATTCGCGCAGCGTGGTCCGCCAACGGATGACCGCGACGATACCGCTCAAACCGAATGCGAGCGCGAGGCTGTCCTTCACGAGAAACACCGCCAACGCAACTGCAATCGGCAGCACCAGCAGCGAGCGGCTGAAATCGGGTCGATAGGCGTCCGCCTCGTTGGTCCACTGGTAAGCCAGGGCGACGGGGAATGCGACGGCCATTGCGCCGAGCAGCGTCAGCGCGATCAGCCCGAGCGCGTCGATATCCGTCGGCGGCGCCAGCCCGCCGACGGCGCCGGCCGCCGAAGAGTCGATGGCCGTTCTCGTGATGACGCGCGCACGTTCACGGGTAACAGCGTCGTCGAGCCCCGGGACGAAGCGCAGCAGACCGACGTAGGCCATCGAGATCACGGCATAGTACGCCGCAAGGCGGACGACCACGTTGTCGAGAGCTCGTCGCATTGATCTTGTTCTTGTCTGGGGCGCTGATTCTACATGCGCGCGCCTGCGTGCGGCACGGTCCCTTCGGTAAACACGTATGGGCTCCGACGAAAATGCGGACGAGACTGGGTACCGTGGGCGCGTATGCTCTATCATCCACTCGTTCGGGGTGGCGGGCCGCGCGCGCAGGCTTCGCGAGACGAAAAGGCGCGGTCCAATCGGGGTGCTAGTCGTTACGAGGGGTCTCCTTCATGATTTTGAACGGTAAAGGTTCCGCAACGATCATCGGCATCGCGACGGCGCTCGTGTCGCTGCAGCTCTACCCGCAGTCGGCGAGCGCGCAAGGCCGCGAGTCCGACCGCGAGCGCGGCAGCATCTACCTCGGCGAGTTCATCACGAATCGCAACACGGACGCGCGGGTGGACGGCAGCAACGGCAGCACCGGTTCGGACGTCGATCTCGAGGGCGACCTCGGCCTCGAAAGCTCCACGTCCGTCGCCCGGTTTGGCGGCGACTTCTGGCTCTCGCGTCGCCAGAGACTCGACGTGTCCTACTTCGACCTCTCGCGCACCGCCTCCCACCCGCTCAACAAGACGATCAACTGGGGCGATCAGACGTTCCAGATAAACACGGTGCTCACGACCGACAACAGCCTGACCATCGGAAAAATCGACTACACGTTCGCGTTCTTGAACAAGGATCGCGGCTACCTCGGCATTACCGGTGGGCTGTACGTCATGAGCACCAAGTTCGCGTTGAGCGAACCGACGCTGGGCAAGTTCGAGACCAACAGCGTGACCGCCCCACTACCGGTGGTCGGCCTGCGCGGTGAATACGCCTTTGCGCAGCACTTCAATCTACGCGGTGCCACGGAATGGTTCGGCATCGATACCGGCGACGTGAGCGGACGCCTCACCGACACCTATGTCGGCGTCGACTACGGCTTCGGCAAGCGCATGTTCGTCGGGCTCGCGTATGACACCGTGTCGTTGAATGTCGAGACGAACAAGGGCGACTTCAGCGGCCGTCTCGACTGGAGCTACGACGGCTGGCTCGTGTACTTCAAGATGGACTTCGGCGGGGGCGTCTCGAGCCGCTGACGACCGAGACGGCTCCTCGATCCCCACCGCACAAGAAGCCGAGGTCAGCGAAGACTCGCTGGAAAATTCGCGGCCGTTGGCGCATCGTTGACGCCGCCGTCGCTGCATCGGCGACCTTGGCGGCTCGAGGAGAACGAAGAATGAAGCGCACCGTTGCGGCCTCCGCCGGTCTGTTGCTCGGCGGCGCTGCGCTCGCGGACAACCTCCAGGGCGTGGACCGACTGCTCTGCGCGACGGGTCAGGTCACGATTTGCGTCGAGGACGCGGAGTGCTACGGCGCCCATGCGTCGGAGCTCGGGTTGCCCGACTTCGTTATCGTTGACCTCAAGAACAAGAAGCTGCAGACGACAAAAGCGAGCGAGGAGAGTCGCAGCACCGCGTTCACGACCGTGACCCGCGCCGGCGGGGCGATCTACCTACAGGGAATCGACTCCGGCCGCGCATTCAGCTTCGTGATCGACGAAGCGACGGGCCGCGTGACCGTGGCCGTGTCGCGCGACGGCGCGTCGGTCACCGTGTTCGGGGCGTGCACGAACGCCAAGGTCGAGTAGCGCGAAGCGAGCGGCGGAAGCCGCGCCCGGACCCCGCTAATACTTCACGAGGTACTGCTTCGCTTCGAGGCAGACGCTGAATGCCTTCTTGAAGTTCTCGATCTGCTCGGCCGTCGCCTGCTGCTTCGCGGCTCCGCTCTGCTCGGCCGACGCGGCCGCTTCCTGACTCCGTTCCTTCGCGTGGCGTCGCGCACCGACAGCGCCGAGGGCAGCACCCCAAGCCGCGCCCTGGCTCGCGTTACCGTTCGCGACCTCGCCGATCAGCGCACCGGCCGCCGCCCCGCCGAGAGCACCTTTCGCGCCCGCACCCTGGCCGGCACCCTTGGCCTGCTGCACCTGCGCCTGCGTCTGCTGCTGCTGCGCCGACGCCTGCTTCTGCAGCGCGAACGGATCGACACCCGCATTGGTCGTCGCCCAGGTGTAGCAATCGGCTTCGTCTGTCGATTGCTTGTCCGCGGCCTGCCCCGACTGCGGGAACACGTAGACGTTCATCGTCGAGGCCAAGGTCTTCCCCGACGGTGGCGCAGTCTGGGCGTATGCGACGCCTGCGCTCAGTAGGCACCCGACTAGCGCGAAGCATGCGTCTCGCATCGATTCCTCCCGAGCTGCGGCCAATGCGCCGAATGCTAGTCGCGCCTCATTGTCTTCGCAAGGCGCGAGCGACGCGGCTACTCGTCGTGTTGGCGCGAGACTAGACTTGCGGGCGATACCCGCAGTCGAGGACACAGTATGCACCGCACTCCGGTCGCGCGATTCGCGTCCCGCAGAGCTCGTCCGCGGTTCGCCGCGCTGACGTTCGCCGCCACGCTCGCGGCGAGCACGGCGGCTCTCGCTGATAAGACCGACATCGTGCTGTTCAAGAACGGTGATCGGCTCACGGGAGAGGTCAAGACGCTCGATCGGGGCAAGATCTCTTTCGATACGGACGCGGCCGGCGTCATCAAGCTCGAGTGGGACGACATCGAGCAGCTGTACTCGATCACCACCTTCGAAGTAGCGCTCGACAACGGCGAACGTCTGTACGGCTCGCTGGCCGAGACCACGCGTCACAACGAGATCCGGTTGCAGACCGACTCGACGACGCTCGATCTGCCCATCACCACCGTCGTTCGGATGACGCCGATCAAGTCGACGATTATCGACCGCATGAACATGAGCGTCGACGTCGGCTACAGCCTCGCGAAGGCGAACAAGCTCGAGCAGTCGAACTTGAGCTACGACTTTTCGTATCGCGAGGAGAAACGACAGATCACGTTCAGCCTCGACAGCTCGACGTCGAACAGCGAGAGCGACCCGAGCAGCACGCGCATGTTCACGAACTTGGCATATAGGCGCTTCCTCCAGGCCCGAAGCTGGGATCCGTTCGGCATCGCCCAGTTCGAGCGCAACGACGAGCTCGGTATCGATCGCCGCACGAGCGCCGGCGGCGGGATGAGCCGTTGGATCCGCGACACGAACCAGAGCCGAATCGCGTTCAGCGGCGGCCTGATCCGCAGCTTGGAGGACGACCACGGCTCGACGGAGACGAAGTCCGACACCGAGGCGCTCGTCGCCATGGACTTCGAGTGGTTCCGCTACGACACGCCTCAGCTCGACGTCGCGACGAAGTTCAGTGTGTACAACCGCTTGTCCGGGACCCGCGAGCCGCGCGGCAACCTCGACGTGAGCTTCAAGTGGGAGATCTTCAAGGACTTCTATTGGAGCTTCAGCTTCTACTACACGTTCGACAAGCAAACCGAGACCGGCGAGCCGACCGACGACTACGGCTCGTTCGTGTCGCTCGGTTGGAAGCTCTGATGCTTCATGGCGCCGCGCCGCGGAGTCAGCCCGGCCGTGCCGCGCTAGCGATCGAACAGCGAGCTGAAGAACACCGAGACGCCCTTGAACGCCCCGTCGCTGCTGAACCGATAAGCGATCCCGACGCGATTCCAGTGCAGGCGCCAGAGCCGCAACGGCTCCGCGCCTTTTCCGAACGCCATCCCGGTCTCCCACTCGTCCTCGACGTCGATCGAGCCGACGCTCGAGCCGAGTAGCAGCGGCTTGTGGTTGAGATAGTCGGTGTAGCCGAAGTGCCAATAGAGATGCACGGGGTCGCCGCCGATCTGCTTTTCGATCGGCCGATCGAACTCGAACGCTGTGGAGAGCGGCAGCACGCGGCTGCTCTGGTTCGCGTCGCTCGTATAGCCCGAGTACGTCAGCGAGTTGACCAGGGCCCACTCGAAGCCGTCGCGGCCCGGAAACGCCAAGCGGCTCTTGATGCCAGTCCAATAGACCCACGCCGACGACGAATCAGCGCCGGTTTCCGTTCCCCAGCCGACGTTCGCGAAGGGTCGCAGCGACCAACGTGAGCCGATAGGGATATCGGCCTCAACGCCGGGAACGGCAGTGATCGTGCTCACGTTGTCGAGCGACAGCGTCGCGCCGATCGCGTGCGCGTCGAGGTCGTGGGTGCCGAGCGCGACTGGGAACTTGAACTTCCAGCCGACGGTGCGCAGGCCCTGCTCGTCGACGCTCGCCTCGCGCCACGTCCAGCTCGGGCTCACACGCAAGACATAGGCCTTCTCGCCGTTCTCGACCCGGTAGACGCCGGTGCCGAAATACGCGCTGTAGGCCCACGGGATTGCCGGTGTCGGGTTGCTGTCCGCGAGCGCCGAATGCAGCGCGACGCTGGAGCCGACGGCGAGCAGCCAGCGGCCGAGCGCGCCGCGATTCAGAGCCGGACCGATCGGCTCCAATTCGCAGCGCCTGGCCGTTCGGTCAAGACTTCTTGGCCTTCTCCTGCTCTTTCTTTTGCTGAGCACGGAGCTTGCTGTTCTGCTTGACCATCGCGTCGAGCGCCTTCGAGATGTTCTTCTGCGTCTTCTCGTTGCTGTCGGAGATCAAGATCGGCGTCGACGAGCCGCGCCAGACGAGCTCCTTCTTCGTCGGATCGACGATGTCGACGACCAGAGTGCCTTCCTTGTATTCGACGACGCGCGTCGTCGTCGACACGGGTCCCGCGGCGCCGTAGCCGTACATGCCCCAGCCGGCCCCCCCGTAGCCGCCGAAGCCGTAGCCGAACGAGTCCGAGTGCAGCTCGACGTTGTTTTGGACCGCGCCGTGGTATGTGACCCAGACGTCGGGCGCCGCACCCGCGGCTGCCTTCGTAAGCCCCGCGGCCGCGAGCCGCCTCTCGATCTCGTCTTGAATGAACTTGTGCATGAACGGGTTGCTTTGGGCGAGCGACGGCTGCGCGGGGTCCTGCCACGCGAAGGTCTTCACGTGCGAGAAGTCGTAGTCCTTGTTCCATTGGATGTTCGGCTTCGCCGCGTACGCGGCCGGCACCGCGATCAACGCGGCCAGCAAGACGATCGTTGCCCTCAGTGAGCTCGCCATTCTTCGTCACTCCTTAAAATACGTCCCGTCAGTCAAGCATAATCCTTCGCCCGCGCCGTCCGATCAAACGGCGCGACGCAGCCGGAAGCGCGCCGTCAATGCGTAGCCTTCGCCTTCGCGTTGATCGCCTTCGACTCGGTCGTCTTGTAGGCCTTGCCCGCGTCCGCGGCCGTCTTCGAAGCCTTGTTCAGATTGCCGTCCTCGAGCTGCTCCGCGGCTCCCATGAGCTGCTTCTCGGCTTTGCCCCAGTCCTTCGCGGCATACTTCGCGGCTTCTGCCTTCTCGGCCGCCGTGCGCGAGGTCAAAGCCTCCGCGAACGTGACTTGCGCGAGCTTCGCGGCGTCCGTCGATTTCTTGAACAGGCCGTCCGCCTTGGCCAAGTCCTCTTTGACCTGGTTGACGTCCTTCCCCTTCTCGAGCGTGTCGCCGGCATCCTTGTACAGCTCCATCGCCTCGGCGTACGAGTGTGGACCGAGCAGCTTTGCGTGGACGGCGTCGGCGGCTTTCTTCAGCGCGTCGGTCGGGCCGAACAGCTGGTCTCGAATCGCCTGCTGGCTCTGGGCGAAGACGACGCCGGAAAACGCGAGCGACAACGCGAATAACACGAGTCGTTTGGTCATCGAAGTTCCCCTCGGAAGTGCTTCTATAGTTGTTTCTTAGATCACGGCGCAAACGCGCGCATCGATCCGCTCGGAAGCATAGGCAATCGAACAACTGGTGAATAGTAGGGTTTCCCGAAACAAACACCATCTCGACAGCAAAGCGCCCTCGGACGGCTCCGGATCGTGAGGTGGTTCGCGCGCTCGGGTACCTTATTGCCCATGCCCGGGACGACGATCGCACGCCTCGCGCCGCTCGCTGCGGCGTTTTTCGCCGTAGCCGCCGGCGTCGTTGCGCAGGAAACCCACGAGCTCATCCGCGCCGAAGTCGAGCAGCTGCGCAGCGCAGGCGACCTCACGGCCGGCGGCGTCAGGATCGCTTCGCGCAATCTCCTACCGCGAATCTACGAGGCACGGGGCTTCGAGCCGACTTGGGCGTCGCAGGCGCAGATCGACTCGCTGCTCGAGACGATCGACGAGAGCTACCGCGAGGGGCTCGACCCGCGCGACTACAACAGCGACGCCGTGCGCGCCGCGCGCGAGGCATACGCGAACGTCGCCGCGCTCCCCGCGGCCGAGCGCGCGGCGCTCGACGTCATGCTGACCGACAGCGTGATCCGCCTCGGCTATCACCTGCGGTTCGGAAAGGTCGATCCGGTTGCGTTGAATCCGAACTGGAACCAGAAGCAGGACCTCATGGGCCGCGACCCCGCGGTCACGATCCAGCGGGCGATCGACGCGCCGTCGATGCGCGAGTTCGCGGACGCCGCGATCCCGCGCGTGTTCCTGTATCGGCGGTTCACCGAGGCGCTCGCCGAATATCGCAGGATCGCGGCCGCGGGCGGCTGGCCTTCGGTGCCGGCGGGGCCGACCCTGAAGCCCGGGATGACGGACGCGCGCGTGCCGCAGCTCGCCGCGCGCCTCGCAGTCACGGGCGACATCGACCCGCAGGCCGCGCAGGCAACGACGACCGCGTATTCCGGTGCCGTCGTCCCGGCGGTCGAGCATTTCCAGGCGCGCCACGGGCTCGCGGCCGACGGTGCGCTCGGCCCTGGCACGCTCGCAGCGTTGAACGTGCCGGTCGAGGCCCGGATCGAGCAGATCCGCGCGAACCTCGAGCGCGCGCGCTGGGTCTTCTACGACCCCGAGAGCGAGTTCCTCGTCGTCAACATCGCGGGCTTCAAGCTCTATCTCGTGCGCCGCGGCGAGGTCGTCTGGCGCACGCGCGTGCAGGTCGGCAGACCGTACCGGACCACGCCGATCTTCGCGGCGACGATGACCTATCTCGTGCTCAATCCGACTTGGACCGTGCCACCGACGATCCTGCGTCAGGACTTCCTGCCGCAGCTCAGAGTCGATCCCGACTATCTAGTGAAACGCGACATCGACGTGCTCGATCGCGGCGGCGCCCCCGTGGCGCAGGACACGATCGACTGGTCCAGCGGGAGTAGCCTCCAGTATCAGCTCGTGCAGCGTCCGGGCCCGACGAACGCGCTCGGCCGCGTGAAGTTCATGTTCCCGAACGAGCACTTCGTGTATCTGCACGACACGCCGAGCAAGGACCTGTTCGCGAAAGAGAGCCGCGCGTTCAGCTCGGGCTGCATTCGCGTCGAGAATCCGCTCGAGCTCGCCGCGATCGTGCTCGGCGCGAAATGGGACCGAGCGCGCATCGAAGCGCTGATCGCGTCCGGCCGCACGCAGACCGTGTTCCTCGACAAGCCGATCGCGGTCAAGCTGCTGTACTGGACGGTCGAGGTCGACGCGACCGGCCGCGTGTCGTTCTTCCCGGACGTCTACACGCGCGACAAAGCGCTGATCGACGCGCTCGCGAAGCCGTTCGCCGCGAGCGCCGAGCTCTGAATCGTGCAGAGCGCGCTATTGGCGCGGGTTTGCGGGGCGTGTCGGCGGTGCCGTCGTCGGCACGGCGTATTGGCCGTTCGTGATCACCGTCGGGGGCATCCCGGACGGCCCTATGAAGGGGCTCTGCACGATGGCCCCCGAAGGGAAGAAGACGGGGCCGCCCGCGCCCACGATCCCGCCGGGCCGCATGCTCGGCA
>Ga0307497_10000125_pt1 | contig 16230 bp, 15 predicted proteins | sample 10_S_MG_FD_201366 | JGI IMG/M metagenome (GOLD analysis project Ga0307497, IMG submission 201366) | Soil microbial communities from Populus trichocarpa stands in riparian zone in the Pacific Northwest, United States - 10_S | ecosystem: Environmental > Terrestrial > Soil > Riparian zone > Trees...
GCCGGGCGTGGTTCCGGCGAACGCGACGACGGATCAACCGGCGATCACGATGGACTGGACCGCGACGATTCTCGCGCTCGCGGGCGCCGCGCCGGATCCGAGCTATCCGCTCGACGGCGAGAGCCTCCTGCCGACGTTGCGCGGCGAGCGCGCGCTGCACGAGCGCGCGTTCTTCTGGCGCACGCGCACGCGCGGCGCGGCGAGGATCGGGAACTGGAAGTACTTGCAGGACGGCGACGCGGAGCACTTGTTCGACCTTGGCGTCGACTCGGGCGAGAGGGCGGAGCTCAAGGGCAAGCACGCCGACGTGTTCGCCCGTATCAAGAGCCGTTACGATGCGTGGGCGGCGGAGATGCTGCCACGCCGCATTTAGCGACGGGTAACCATGGCGACCGAAACGACCGCTCTCCGCCGGCCGCACAAGGACCACGAGCTCGACGTTTGAGGTTGTTACGCGATGAGAACGATGCTGCTGCTTGGGCTCATGGCCGTGGTGAGTGGAGCTCTGATTCCCGTGCAGGCGGCGTCGAATGCCGCGTTGAGCCGCGTGATCAATGGCAACGTGCCGTTCGCCGCGATGACGCTGTTCCTGGTCGCGGCCGTCGCGACGGCGCTCGCGCTCGCGGTGCTCGGCGAGGGCTTGCCGAACGTCGACCAGCTCCGGGCGGCGCCGTGGTGGAGCTACAGCGGCGGGCTGATCGTCGCGTTCTACGTGTTCACGATCACGTTCTTGAGTCCACGGCTCGGCGTCGGCACCGCGATCGCGCTGATCGTGACGGGGCAAGTGTTGTCGGCCCTGACGATCGATCATTTCGGGCTCATGCGCTCGCTGCAGATCTCGTTGACGCCGACGCGGTTCGCGGGCGCGGCGCTGATCATCGTCGGCGCGTTCCTCGCGCTGCGTCGCTGACGCCGGCGAGGCAGACCTCGGTCGCGGCCGCGGGCGCACGCGTCGAGTGAAGTGGGGCGATGGCTGCCCGTGAGCGGGTTGCGGGTGTATAAGGAAGCGGCGTTCGGCTGGGAGTCCGAAGATGAGACGTAAGTTCGCAGTTCTCGCGGCGTGCGCAGCGCTCGCGGTCGCGGGCACCGCGTTTGCACAGCAGTCGCAGCAACAACAGCCGCAACAGCGGGTCTTCACGTTCAAGGCAGCCGTGGTCGCACTGACGGACGATGCGAAGCTGCGCGAGAGCTTCGAGCGCGAGCTCGTGGCGAAGGCGCGCGAGCACCGCTACGACGCAGTGACGAGCTACGACCTCGTCCCGAAGATCGCGGACGTGCGCAACAAGAGCTTCATCAAGACGCTCGCGGCAAACGGAATCAAGGTGGTGCTCATGGTCCGCCCGGCCGCGATCGGACCGGGGTCGTCGCTCGACGCCGTCAAAGACGAGGTCAGCCCCACGATGCTCCAGGACATGAAGAGCTTCGCGAAGGCCGTGAGCCCGCCGGGCGGGACGGACCTGATCGCGGTCGTGCATCTCGCGATCTACGCGATCGATACGGGCAAACCGGAGCTGCTCTCGCCGGGCGCCGTCTGGCTCGACGAGCCGGTCCAGGATCGCGCCGAAGGTATCGCGCGTCTGCAGGACCTGATCGTCAAGAACGTCGATGCGGCACGGCCCGCGATCCGCAACTACCTCGGGATGCCGCCGCTGCCGTGAGCGCTCGACTCTTCTCGTGTCTGTCGTGCGTCGCGCTCGCGGCGCTCGGCGGCTGCGGGGGGTCGGGCGGCGGCGCCGCGGCTCCCCAGGGTGTGCTCACGGGCAGCGTTCTGTACCGCGAGCGCATGGCTCTGCCGCCCGACGCGCAGATCGAAGTCCGGCTCGAGGACGTCACGCGCGCCGACGCGCCGGCCGACGTGCTCGCCGAGCAGACTACGCCCGCGAACGGCAAGCAGGTGCCGTTCCCGTTCGAGCTCCGCTATGCGCCCGAGCGGATCCAGGCGAACCATCGTTACTCCGTGCGCGCCTCGATCCGCGCTGCGAACGGCGAGCTCATGTTCACGACGACGTCGCACCACCCGGTGCTCGAGCGCGGCGCCGCGAACCAGAGCGTCACGATCCTGTTGCAGCGCGCGGGCGGTGCCGCGGCGCAGCCGGGGCCCGGCGGCGGTGCGGCCGGCGCGGGCGCGCCCGACGTGCTGGGCAATGCAGGCGGCGCAGCAAGCTCGTTGCCGAGCGGCACATGGCGCCTCGTCGCGATTCAACGTCCGGGAGGAGCGGAAGAAGCGGTCGCGGGTGAGCCGCGCTACACGGTCGCGTTCCTCGACGGGCGGCTCACGGGCCTCGCGAACTGCAACCGCTACACCGGCGGTTATCAAGAACCCGAGCCCGGCAAGCTCAAGGTCGCGCCGATGGCGACGACGCTGATGGCGTGCCCCGGCGCCTCGATCGCGGACGAGTTCCTGCGCGCGATCGGCGGCGCGACGGGCTACGAGCTGCGCGGGGAGCGGCTCGCGCTCACGTACGCCGACGGCGGCACGCTGACGTTCGCGCGCGACGAGCCTGCGGCCGCGGTCGCTACGCCGCCTGATGCCGCGGTCGCCGCGCTCCCGGCGCCAGCGCCCGAGTCTCCGGCCTCCGCTCCCGAGGTCGCGCGCACGTTCGTGTACGACTGCGCGGGCGACCTGAGCTTCACCGTGCGCACGGGTCCGGGCGAGATGGCGTTGTGGGCGCCGAAGTCCCTCGGCGGCCAGCGCTACGTGGACTGCAAGTCGAACCCGCGCCAGGCCCCGTGGGCCGACGCCGCGCGCCGCGGCGCAGCGTTCCGCGCGCTCGGCAACGAGCCCGCCTGGAGCCTCGAGATCTTCGCGGACCGGCTCGCGGTGGTCACCGAGCTCGGCGCGCGCCGCGCGGAGCTGCGCTACGCGGCGCCGGCGAGCGCGGGGGCGCGGACGACGTACCGCGCGAGCGACGGCGGCCACGAGCTCGTCGCCGTCGTCGAGCGGCGCACGTGCGCCGACAGCATGAGCGGCGAGGCGTTCGACGCCGCGGCGACCGTCACGCTCGATGGCGCGACGCTGCGCGGCTGCGGGCGTTTCCTCTAGTTCGTGTCTTGATACTCCGCGCTCGCCGTGCGCTGCATTTCCTCGGCCGAGACGTCGCGGACGTGCTGCGCAAAGTACCACTGGTGCCCCTCGGGATCGACGAGCCCGCAGCGCCGGTCGCCATAGAACTTGTCCTGCGGCTCCTCGAGCACTGCGGCGCCCAGCGCGCGTGCGCGCGCGAACAACCCGTCCACGTCCTCGACGAACACGTAAAGGTGCTGGGTGACGTGGCCGAGACGCTTCGGGTTTTTGTACGTCGTGCCGGGACACCCCATCATGATTAGGCCGTCGCCGAGCTTCATCGCGGCGTGATTGATCGTGCCGTCTGGCCCGGTGAACCGATCGCCGAATTCGCGCAGACCGAATGCCTTCGACAGCCAGTCGAGCGCTTTGCCGACGTCCTCGTAGAGAAGGTACGGCGTGATGCGGGGGCCTTCCGGGATTGGGTTGACGGCCATGTTCGGCTCCTGATTGGAAGTCGCGAGCAGTTTACGCGGCCGGCCGCCGGCGTCTTGTAAAAAATTGACTACTCGGGCACACGCACGTGATTGCGCTGCCCCGCAATGCGCAGCCCGAGATAATCGCTCGGCCGCAGGCCCGTGAACTCCCGGAAGTCGTGGATGAAATGCGATTGGTCGAAGTAGCCGCACGAAGACGCGACGTCGGCCCAGTCGACGTCGACGAGGAGCTCGATCCGCCGCAGCACGGCTTGGAGGCGTTCGATTCGGGAATAGAGCTTCGGCGTGAGCCCGATCTCGTCGCGGAAGAGCTTGATGAAGCGGCCCTGGCTCATCTGCAGATCGCGCGCGACGTCGGCCGAGGACCGGACCGACGAATCGCGCCGTAGCTCGGAGAGCGCGAACGTCGCGGCCGGATGGCGTGCGAGTGGCCGAAACGCCATGCGCAGCAACACGTGCTCGAGCAGCGCGAACTTCGCGCGCGACGTGGGCGCCTCGTACAAGCGCGCGACGATTCGCGCGGCGTCGCGTTCACCCCAGAGGTCGCCGAGATCGACGTAGCGGTTGTGCAGCTCTCCCGCCGGCACGCCAAGGAACGGCAACGCGCCGCCCGGTTTGAAATGGATGCCGAGGAGCTCGTCGTGTGCCGTGCGCTCGAGGAAGAAGACCTCGGAATGCGGGCCCGACACGCCGCCGCCAAGCCTGGTGCCGCCGAGCCGCAGGACGAGCTCCATCGTAGCCATCGGGAGCAAGCGCTCGGTGGACCGCGGCGCCGTATGGCCCCGCCAGTGCCAGAACAGCGCCACGAAGTCGGCCAACGGGCCTCGCGGCGCGTAGTGCGCGAAGACGGGCCGCAGTTCTGCCGGCGCCTCCGCGAACCCCAGCGACATCGTCAGGCGCTCGTCGACTTCTTCTTGAGCCCATCGTCGACCGCGACGTTCTCGGACTTCAGCGCGAGCCCGGACTTCACTGCCTCGATCTCGAGCAGGATCGCGAAGTCGCAGTCGGTGTGGCCGGCCTCGACGGCCTCGTTCACGATGTCGCGCGTGCGCTGCGTGACCGGGAGCGGCACGCCGAGGCCCTTCGCGGCCCTGAGGCCCAAGTCGAGGTCCTTGCGCAGCAGCACGGGCGTGAACGTCGGCGTCCAGTCGAGGTTCACGAACGCGGGCGTCTTGTAGCGCGAGAACATCGAGCCCACGACGCTGTTGTTGATGAACTGGAGGAACGCGTGGCGCGGAACGCCGCGTTTCTCCGCGAGCACGGTGATCTCGGCGAGCGACTGCGCGATCACGCCGAGCAACAGGTTGTGACAGATCTTGACCATCCGCGCGAGCTCGCCCTCGCCGACGTACGTGACGCCGACCCCGAGCGCCGCGAGGTATGGCTCCGCGGCGTCGAACGCCTTGCGCGGGCCCGACGCGACGATCGTGAGCTTGCCTGCCGTGACGACCTTCGCGTTGCCGCTCACGGGCGCCGCGAGCATGTCGCAGCCGAGCTTCTGCGCCGCCGCGCGAACCTTGGCCGACGCCTCCTCGGACACGCTCGAGCAGTCGACGATGAGCTTCGGGCTGTGTTGCTTCGCGAGCAGGCCATCCGCGCCGGTGCAGACCGCGATCAGGTCGTCCGACGTCGACACGGTCGTGAACACGATGTCGCAGCCGCGCAGATCGCGCACGGAGTCGACGACCTTCGCGCCTAGCTCGGCGAGCGGCTCGACTTTGCTCCGCGTGCGATTGTAGACCGAGACCTTGTGGCCCGCGGCGAGCAGCCGCTTCGCCATCGCGAAGCCCATGCGGCCGCCGGCGCCGATCCAGCCGAGCGAGTGCCTCTTCGTCGCCGCGCTCGCGCGGCGCTGGCGGGTCTTCGGCGCCGGAGTCGGACCTCGCCGGGAGCGTTTCTTCGCCGCCACGCTCAGACCTCGACCAGCCAGTGGCTGTTCTCGAGGAGCTTACGCACTCGGTCGAGGAACGCGGCGGAATACGCGCCGTCCACGGCGCGATGGTCGAACGACTGCGCGAGGATACCGACGGGGCGGATCGCGATCGCGTCGCCGTCGGAGGTCTCGATCACCACGGGCTTCTTGCGCACGCCGTCGGTCGAGAGGATCGCGACCTGCGGCTGATTGATGATCGGCGCCGTGATCAGCGTGCCGAACGTGCCGGAGTTCGACAGCGTGTAGGTGCCGTTCGCGAAGTCGTCGGGCCTCAGGCGCCCGCTGCGCGCGCGCGTCGAGACGTCGGTGATCGCGGTCGCGAGCTGCGCGACCGAGAGCTTCTCCGCCGCCTTGATCACCGGTGCGACGAGGCCTTCGGGTCCGAGGTCCACCGCGATCGCGAGATTCACGTGCTCGTGCAGCACGAGCACGTCGCCCTGCACGCTCGAGTTCAGGTTCGGGAAGTCGTGTAGCGCCTGACAGACCGCGTGCGCGATGAACGGCAAGTACGTGAGCGAGTGGCCGTGCTTCGCCTTGAACGCGTCGCGCACGGTCTTGCGCACTTGATCGACGCGGAAGAAATCGACCTCGACGGCTTGCAGCACGTGCGGGCTCGTCGCTTTCGATCGGACCATGTGCTCGGCCGTGAGCTTGCGGATCCTCGTGAACGGCAGCGCCGCACCGACGGGCGCGGCCGGTGCGTGTGCGGGCGGCGCGGCGCGCGCGGCGGGTGCCGGCGGCGGTGCAGCGGCGCGTGGCGCGGGCGCGGCCGCCGGAGCGGGCGCCGCGGCAGTCGCCGCGGCGGGCGCGGGTCGCGGTTGCGACTTGTGTGTCGCGATGAAGTCGACCACGTTGCGGCGCGTGACGCGGCCGTTGCGGCCCGAGCCGCTCACGGCCCCGAGATCGACTCGGTACTCGGCCGCGAGACGACGCACGGCGGGGGACAGTCGCAGCTCTCCGCTCGGCCGCGTGCGTGCGGTATCGGAGCGCGCGGCGCGAGCAGCGGGCGTGCCGCTCGCCGCGCGCGGCGCGTACTGTTCTGCGGCCTCGCTCATGGACGGCGGCATCGCCGCGTACCACGACGGCGGCGGGGCCTCGGCCGTGGGGGCGGGCGTCGGTTGCGCGGCAGGCGCGGGGGCGGGCCGCGCCGGGGCCGGCGGAGCGGGGCTCGCGGCGGGCGGCTGGGCCGCTGCGGTCGCGCCGCTCTCGATCACCGCGACGACGGTGCCAACCTCGACGGTCGTGCCCGCGGGCACGAGGATCTTCGTGATCACGCCGGCTTCGAGCGACGGCACTTCCATTGACACCTTGTCCGTCTCGACGTCGAACAGGATCTCGTCGACCGCGACACGGTCGCCGACTTTCTTGTGCCAATTCGCAACGGTGCCCTCGGCAACCGTCTCGCCGAGCTGCGGCATCAATACGTTCATCGGTGCCTCTTCGGTGCTTGTTGAGACGTAGGGTTAGTCGACCAGCCGGCGCACGCCCGCGACGATCTTGTCGGGGCTCGGCAGCTGCTCGTCCTCGAGGTTGTTCGCGGCCGCGAGCGGCACGTGCGGGGTCGTGATCCGCACGATCGGGCCATCGAGATCCCAGAACAGCTCCTCGGCGACGATCGACGCGATCTCCGCGCCCCAGCCGCAAAGCCGCGGGTTCTCCTCGACCGTCACGAGCCGGCCGGTCTTCGCGACCTCGCGCAGGATCGTCTGGGTATCGAGCGGCACGAGCGAGCGCACGTCGACGACCGTCGCGTCGATGCCGTGCTGCTCCTTCAAGATCTCCGCGGCCTTGAGCGCGCGCGGCACCATGAGCGCGAGTGCGCAGATCGTGACGTCTTTGCCCTCGCGCACGACGTTCGCCTGGCCGAGCGGCACGAAGTGCTCGCCGTCGGGTACCTCGCCCTTCGTCGCGTACAGCGACTTCTGCTCGAAGAACAGCACGGGGTCGTCGTCGCGGATCGCGGCGGCCATCATGCCTTTCACGTCGGCCGGGAACGCCGGCGCGACGACTTTGAGGCCCGGGATCGCCATCGCCCAGTTCTCGACGCTTTGGGAGTGCTGCGCGCCGAAGCGCGCGCCGCCGCCGTTGCCGGACTTGATCACGAGCGGCAGCTTGACTTGGCCGTCGGTCATGTAGCGTGTCTTCGCGATCTGGTTCACGACGATGTCCCAGCAGACCGCGAAGAAGTCCGAGAACATGATCTCGGCGATCGGCCGGAGCCCCGTCATCGCGGCGCCCATCGCGGCGCCCAAGATCGCCTGCTCGGAGATCGGCGTGTCGCGCACGCGCGTGGGGCCGAACTCGTCGAGCAGGCCGACGGTGGTCTTGAACACGCCGCCGGCCGCGGCGACGTCCTCGCCGAGGAACACGACGTTCTTGTCGCGGCGCATCTCCTGCGCCATGCCGGCGGCGACCGCGTCGCGATAGGTTAGTTGCGCCATGCCGAGCCTCCGTCAGCCCAGACGTCCTTGTTCGCGAGCTCGAGCGGCGGCGGCGGCGCGTTCTTCGCGGTCTCCGTGGCCTGGTCGATCGCGGCCTTCGTCTCGTCGTCGATCCGCTGCAGCTCGGTCTCGCTGATGTTCATCTGCGCGAGCCGCGCCCGGTAGCGCGGGAGCGGGTCCTTCGCGAGCCACTCCTTGACCTCTTCGTCGGGCCGGTACTTGCCCGGGTCCGCGCGCGAGTGGCCGCCGTGGCGATAGGTCTCCGCCTCGATGAGGCTCGGCCCGCCGCCCTTGCGCGCGAGCTCGAGCGCGCGCAAGGCCGTGCGATACACGACGTCGACGTCGTTGCCGTCGATCAGCACGGGCTCGAGGCCGTACGCGCTCGCGCGGTCGGCGGCCGGGTGCTCGACGGCGGTCACGTCGTGAATCGACGTGTACTCCATGTAGAGGTTGTTCTCGCAGACGAACACGATCGGCAACTTCCAGATCACCGCGAAGTTCAAAGCCTCGTGGAACGCGCCGATGTTGGTCGTGCCGTCGCCGAAGAAGCAGACGGCGACCTGATCCGTGCCGCGATATTGCGCGGACCACGCCGCGCCGTTCGCGATCGTGAGGTGCGCGCCGATGATCGCATACGAGCCGAGCATGTTGTGCTTCACGCTGGTCAAGTGCATCGAGCCGCCCTTGCCGCGCATGAGGCCGGACGAGTTGCCCATGAGCTCGCCCAAGATCTGCGTCATCGAGACGCCGCGCACGAGCGTGTGGTTGTGGCCGCGGTAGGTGCAGAACGTGTAGTCGCCGGGTTGCATCGCGGTGCCGAAGCCGGCCGCGATGGCCTCTTGGCCGAGCGCGAGGTGGCTCGTTCCCTTGATCAGGTTCTGCATGAACAGGTCGTACGCACGCTTCTCGAGCATGCGGCACTCCTGCATCGCGCGGTACAGCTTGAGCCGCGTCTCGGGGCTGATCGAGCTCTGCGGGCTCCGGGCCGCGGCCACGGGAGTCATCGTTGGTGCATCCACTGCTGTCGCCTTGTTCTGATTGGCTCTTGGTACGTTCGGGACGGGCGAGCTGCAGCCGCCGAATCCTGACCGCGAATCTTACCCCAGCCGGTGGGTGCGGCGGCGAATCGCGCGGATTCGGGCGAGCGCCAGCGATTGGAGCGGCGGGTAGCCTAGCAAGACGCCCGCAACCGGGCCACGCCGTTTTACCGAATTCCGACGACTCGGCTCTGCGCCGGTGAGCGTCGCGTCAGTTGAGCGTGCTCCAGTCGAGGATGACCTTGCCCGACTGTCCCGATGCCATCGTGTCGAAGCCGTGCTCGAATTCGTGGATCGGGAAGCGGTGCGTGATCACCGGCGTGATGTCGAGTCCGGCCTGCAGCAGTGCCGACATCTTGTACCAGGTCTCGAACATTTCGCGGCCGTAGATGCCGCGCATGCTGAGACCCTTGAAGATCACCTGTTGCCAGTCGATGGCGGTCTCGCCGGGAGGGATGCCCAACAACGCGACGCTGCCGCCGTGATGCATCGTGCGCAGCATGTCGCGGAACGCGCTGGGATTGCCCGACATCTCGAGCCCCACGTCGAAGCCCTCCCGCATGCCGAGATCCTTCATGACGTCGTCGAGCTTCTCGCGTGTGACGTTCACGGCACGCGTCGCGCCCATCTTCGTCGCGAGCCCGAGCCGGTAGTCGTTGACGTCGGTGATCACCACGTGCCGCGCCCCGACGCGCTTGGAGATCGCGACGGCCATGATGCCGATCGGACCCGCGCCCGTGATCAGCACGTCTTCGCCCACCATGTTGAAGGCGAGGGCCGTGTGCGTCGCGTTGCCAAACGGATCGAGAATGCTCGCGATGTCGTCGCCGACGGCGTCGGGCAACTTGAAGGCGTTGCTGGCGGGGATCGCGAGGTATTCGGCGAAACATCCGGGCCGGTCCACTCCCACGCCGACGGTGTTGCGGCACAGGTGGCGGCGGCCGGCGCGGCAGTTGCGACAGAAGCCGCACGTGATATGGCCCTCGCCCGAGACGCGGTCGCCGAGGGCAAACCCGCGCACTTCGCTGCCCATGTCGGCGATGCGGCCGAAGTACTCGTGGCCTACGGCCATCGGCACGGGAACGGTCTTCTGTGCCCACGCATCCCAATTGAAGATGTGCATGTCGGTGCCGCAGATCGCGGTCTTGACGATCTCGATCAGCACGTCGTTCGGACCGACCTTCGGAACGTCGATATCCTGCATCCAGATACCAGGCTTCGGTTCGCTCTTCACGAGAGCCTTCATGCGATCAACTCCAGTTCGCGACCTACCTTGCTGAAGGCCGCGAGCGCGCGCTCGAGCTGCGCGTCGTTCAATGCGGCGGACATCTGCGTGCGGATGCGCGCCTCGCCCTTCGGGACTACGGGGAAAGAAAAGCCGATCACGTACACGCCTTCTGCGAGCAATCGATCGGCGAACCGCCCGGCGAGTGCGGCGTCACCGATCATCACGGGAATGATCGGGTGCTCGCCGGGTAGTAGCTTGAAGCCGGCACTCGCGAGCCCCGCACGGAATCGGCTCGCGTGGCGAAAAAGGATGGCGCGCAGATCAGGCATGTTCTCCACCATGTCGAGCGCGCGCAGAGTCACGGCCGCGACGACGGGCGGAATGCTGTTCGAGAAAAGGTAGGGACGCGAGCGCTGGCGCAGCCAAGCGATCGCGTTTGCTTTGCCACTCGTGTATCCACCGCTGCCGCCACCGAGAGCCTTGCCGAAGGTGCCGGTCAGAAAGTCGATCCGATCCGCGACACCGCAATGCTCGGGTGTGCCGCGCCCGTGCGCGCCCATGAAACCCGTGGCGTGCGAGTCGTCGACCATGACCAGCGCGCCGTACTTGTCGGCGAGATCGCAGACCTCGCGCAGCGGTGCGATGCTGCCGTCCATCGAGAACACCCCGTCGGTGGTGATGAGCCGCGTCCGGCAATCCTGGGTGTCCTTCAGGCACTGCTCGAGCTCGGCCAGGTTGCGATTCGCATAACGCACGCGTCGGGCTTTGCAGAGTCGGATCCCGTCGATGATGCTCGCGTGATTGAGCGCGTCCGAGATGATCGCGTCTTGCTCGCCGAGCACGGTTTCAAACAAGCCGCCGTTCGCGTCCCAGCACGACGAGTACAAGATGGTGTCCTCGGTGCCGAGAAAACGTGATAGCGCCGCCTCGAGCTCCTTGTGCACCGTCTGGGTCCCGCAGATGAAACGCACCGAGGCCATCCCGTAGCCGAAGCGGTCGATCGCGCGATGGGCCGCCTCGCGGATGGTCGGATGGTTTGCGAGCCCCAGGTAATTGTTGGCGCAGAGATTGATGACTTCCGAGCCGTTGGCCCGTATCCGCCCGCCCTGCGGGCTCGAGATCACGCGCTCGGATTTGAACAGGCCCTGCTGACGTAGCTCTTCGAGTTGCGCGTCGAAGCGTCGGTAGAAAGCGGTATCCACACGCCACCGGAGTAGGGGGATTGCCGGTGATTATACGGTTGGCGCACGCGCGGCCCGCACGAACATGGGATGCGCCGCCGGCCCGGTGCGAGACGGGGCCGACGGCGCTGTAGCGTCAGAATCGACTTGGCGTGCTACGCGGCTTTGCCCGCCGCGAGCGCGCGGACGTCCGCGGCTCGCAACGCGTTGCCGCCGATCGCCCAATCGCCTCCCTCGAACTCGTTGATACGGACCCAGGTGACGGGGCGCATGTTCTCGCCTTCCACCGCGATCATGGCTTCCGTGATCTTCGCGATCGGGTCCTTCTTCTGATTCGGCGTGAAGACGTCCTTGATGACATCGATCGTAACGAGCGGCATGGTCGTTTCTCCCTTCCAATCTCGCCGCGGACCATCCGCGGCTCTGGAGCAAGCTTTTCACGCGCTTAGCCGGCAAGCTTGCAGACGGCATGGAGAATTCGTGGAGATAGCTAAGGGAACGTGACGCGCTGGAATATCCTAGCGCGCCATGATGTATCGGTTCGGCGCGTTCGAGCTCGATCTCGCGGCCGTCGAACTGCGCTGCGCAGGCGAGGCGCTGAGCCTCGAGCCGCAGGTATTTGGCCTCCTTGCGCTCCTAGTCGAGAACCGCGACAGGCTCGTCTCCAAGGACGAGATCGTCGAGAAGGTCTGGGACGGCCGCGTCGTGTCGGATGCGGCCATCGCGAGCCGCGTGAAGTCTGCGCGGCACGCGCTCGGCGACGACGGCCGCGCAGCGATTCATCAAGACGCTGCACGGGCAGGGTTATCGCTTCGTCGCGCAAGTGGGCGCCGCGTCCAGCGCGGCCGCCGTCGCGCCGCGGCCCGACGACCAGGTCGAACCCGGCCTCGACGCGATGGTTCAGCGTCTCGAACGAGTGTCGCGCCCGTCGCTCGCGGTGCTCCGCTTCCGGCTCGTCGGCGGCGACGAGCGGCATGCCGCGCTCGCGAGTCCGGCGCGGGGCGACCGCGCGGCGGCGGGAGCGAAGCCGGCGCCGTGCGCTAGCGCAAGTTGGCAGACAAGAATGCGCCGAGTCGCGCCAGCAGATCGATTCGCTCGGGAGTCGCCGCGAAGGGCTCGGAGGCGTACTCGACGAGCTCGGCGGGCGCGCCGTGATCCATCAACGCTCCTCGCAGCTTGACTGCCCTGCGATCCGACGTTTCTCCGAGCAGCAACACCGGTACGGATAGTCTCGCACCATGGTAGAGACTCACGATCATCGCGTCGCCGACGACGGGGTCGATCGTGGCGTCTATGCCCACGACGCAACGGAAGAGGTCCATCTCGGTCGCGCTCATGAGTGCAACGTAGCCACCGAGCTCCATCCCGGCGATGCAGACTCGATCGGGATCGACGGTGCCCGCGTCCGCGAGCTTGCGCAGGGACGCTGAGATCTCCGCTGCAATCGCATGCCAATTCGAGCCGATCGTTTGTCCGTAATTGAGCGGTTCCACCGGGAGTTCGACGATAACGAACCCGCTCGCAACGAGAAACGGCACGACGTTGTCCGCCCAATTGCTGGAACCCGCCGGCACCACGACTGCCGGCAACGGACCGACGGCACCTGGTGGTCGAGTGACGCGCGCTCGCGCGTTCCGGCCGTCCGGCGTCGAGAATTCGACTTCAGTGCGCGGCTCTCTGATTCGGTTCGAGAGGTTCTCAAACGTGCTGCCGAATTCGTCTAACCGCCCCGCGTTCGAGTCGAAACGGAAGTACGTGCCGGCTCCCTGCCGGTCGCCCACGAACACGAGGTAGTAACGTTGGTTCCAGTCTTCCTCGAGTACGTCGACGTCTGCCCGCGGATACATCTGCTGAACCGTGTCCCGCACGGTTGTCACGCGCGGATCGATGGGCTCGCGCCTCGATTGCCCATCGAGGACGAACGCCGATGCGGCGCGCGGCGACTTACCAATCATCTCGACGCCGAGGACGTGGGCGAACGGTTCCGCGAGCACGACTCGTTTCTCGCCGTGGCCGTCCCACGCGAACAGCGTGAGGTAGCCGTCGATCAGATCGCGGTAGAGGACTTCGTTCGTTCTCTCGTCGAACCCAACCGGGTAGAACCAATCCATGTGCAGCTGTCGTTTGTGCAGGACAATCCAGGTGTCAGTCGGTTGAGGCAGCAATGCCGAGCCTTCGACTGTCTTTTGCTGCCCGAGAAAGTACCGCACGCGGATCGTGCCGCTGCCATCGGCGAGCACGCCGAATTTGTCGTTGCCCGGGAGGGCTCGGAAGCTTCCGGTCTCGACATCGACGACGCCGGCCGATGCATACCAGGGAGGGTTGCTTCTGACGAGTATTCGCGTTGGCTGGTCAGGCAGCGGGTGAATGATTTTCTGGAAAACGCCGAGGTCCGTTTCACGCGTCCCATCGGGACTCAGTGAGAGCCAGCGCTTCGAGTCTTCTTTGGGCTTCTTCGTCGAGCACAGTAGTCTCGCATCGCTCTTCCACCGGCACTCGACGAGCCGCGCACCGCCAGCCGGGCGAGTCAGGATTACGGAGGTTTCCGACTCGGCGAAATTTCGGACGATGAGCTCGGTAGGCCCGTCATCGTGCGTACGAATGCCGGCGACCTTCGATCCGTCGGGAGAAAGCGCGGCACTAGAGAGGGTGATCGGCGCGCCGTAGAGCGCCGCGAGCGGTGTGCTTTGGAGCTGCCCAGGTTTTTCGGCGGAGGCCGCCGAGCCAACGAGCAGCGCCGCGACGAGCGCCGTTGTCGCGACGGTTCTCTCGAGAGGGTCCCACGACATCTTGCGACTCCGCGTAGTCGGGTAGAGGTACAAGCGAGACGCGAACCCGCCTTCTGGGGACGAGCTCCCCTCGGGGAGTCGAGAATACAGCGAAGTCGGTTTGACAACACCGTGCGCGCGTCGAAACATGCTCGAAAGAACGTCGCGAGATCTTTGAGATGCACCACTTCCTCCGCGCCTCCGCCGTCAAGCCGACCGCCGCTTTCCCGCGCCATGCGGCCGGCTACCGGCGATTCACGCTCTCCGACCGCGCCGTCGGTGCTGTCCACACGGGCTGGGGGCTCTCCGAGCTCGACGCGGGTGGGCACGTCGATCTGCACGTGCAGTCGTTCGAGAAGAGCTTCTTCGTGCTCGCGGGCAACCCCGCGCTGATCCTCGACGGGCGCGGCTACCGGCTCTCGCCGGGCTCGTGCGGGCTCATCCCGGTCGGCATGAAGCACGCCTGGCTCGGGCCGGAGACGGGCACCGCGCGCTGGATCGACATGAACGCGCCGTGCCCGAAGGGCGAGAACTTCGCCGACGACACCTATTTCCTCGGGCCGCCGCCGTCGGTCGCGATCGAGGGCTTCGACATTCGCGACGTCTCGTCGCGGCACCTGTTCCGCATGGGCGAGGACGACATCAAGGTCGACTCGGTGCGGACGGGCCTGAAGAAAGACGCGGCCAAGGTCTCGGCGAGCATGGCCACGGCGCTGCTCGTCTACAGCGGGATCTCGCTCAAGATGCTCGTCGATCAACGCCTCGACGCCGCGCTGCACACGATGTTCATGGTCGAGTACGAGCCGAACGCGAACGCAATGCCTCACGATCATCCGCTCGAGGAGGCGTACTACCTGCTGCACGGCGAGGTCGAGGCGTGGGCCGACGATGAGAAGTACGTCATGAAGGCCGGCGATTTTCTTTGGGCCGGTGTCGGCTGCACGCACGCGTTCTACAACCGCAGCAACACGACGGTGCGCTGGCTCGAGACACAGTCGCCGCAGCCGCCCGCGCGGAATTCGTATCGCTGGGCGCGCGACTGGGAGTACCTGGCAGGGCAGGCCGAACGTGAGAGGACACGGGAATGAGCAAGGCTTCGCAGAGCGTGGTCGTGATCGGCGGCACGGGCGGCCTCGGCCGCGCGATCGCGCAATTTCACGCAGACTTAGGCTGCAAGGTCGTGATCACGGGCCGCGATCACGCGCGCACCACCGCCATTGCGAGAGAGATCGGCTGGAACGTGCGCGGCATCGGGCTCGACGTGGCGGAGCCCGAGACGGTTGACGTCGCGCTCGCGGACCTCGAGCACGTCGACCGGCTCGCGCTCGTCGCGGTCGAGCGCGACTTCAACAGCGCGCGTGAATACGACATCGCGCGCGCGCGCCGCATCGTGACGATGAAGCTCATCGGCTACACCGAGGTCGCGCACACGCTCTACACGCGCATGGGCGCCGGTTCGTCGGCCGTGCTCTTCGGCGGCCTCGCGAGCGAACGGCCGTATCCGGGCTCGACGTCGATCACGACGGTGAATGGCGCGGTGAGCAGCCTGATCCGCACGCTCGCCGTCGAGCTCGCGCCCGTGCGCTTCAACGCGATCCATCCGGGCATCATCTCGGACAGCCCCGCGTGGCAAGAGAAGAAAGAAGCGATCGCTCAGATCGAGAAACGCACGCCGGGCGGGCGTCTCGCGACCACCGAGGACGTGGTCGGTGCCGTCGACTTCCTGTTCACGAACAAAGGCGTCAACGGGATCAACCTCGTGCTCGACGGGGGCTGGCTGCTGACCTGAGCGCACGCGACGTCGGCGCGCGGCTGCGCGCCGACACTCGAACAACCGAAGGGGTGAGTGAATGAGCGACGACGAGGCACTGTCGCGGCGCGGGCTCCTGAAGAAGACGGTAGGCGTAGCGGGCGGCGCGGCATTGCTCGCGCAGACCGGCGCGTTCGGGCAGGCGCCGAAGACGGTCGCCCGCAAGCGCTTCAAGGCGTGGATCTCGCGCGGCGAGGGGCCGGGCCTCACGACGCTGCAAGACGCAACGCTGCGGCCGATCGGCGGCCGCCAAGTCGTCGTGCGCACCGAGGCGACGAACCTCTGCTACTCGAACGTCCCTGCCGTGCTCGGGATCCAGCCGCCGCCTGCG
>Ga0307497_10000126_pt1 | contig 16229 bp, 14 predicted proteins | sample 10_S_MG_FD_201366 | JGI IMG/M metagenome (GOLD analysis project Ga0307497, IMG submission 201366) | Soil microbial communities from Populus trichocarpa stands in riparian zone in the Pacific Northwest, United States - 10_S | ecosystem: Environmental > Terrestrial > Soil > Riparian zone > Trees...
CACGCCGGCCTCGCGCAGCTTCGCCACCTGGCGCGAGCGCACCTGCGGATCGTCGTCCGTGCCCGTGACCGAGGCGACCACGGGTTTCGCTTTTGCCTTCAGCAGGATCCCCGCGGGATCGGGGTGCGCCCCGTAGCCGAGCACCACATCCAGCAGGATCGCGCCGATCGCGGGGTCCGCGGCCGCCGCGGCGACGTGCGCATTGCGGATCTCGGGGTCGATCATCGGATGCGGACGGCCGCGCGTGTAGCGGTCGTCGCCGAGGTCGACGAAGGTGTGGCCGCTCAGGCCGCGGCGCTTGAAGATCAGCTCGGCTTCGCTGCACAGCGTGCCGCCGCAGTAGAGGGCTTGGACCCGGCCTTTGGTTTTCTTCTTCGGGAATTGCTCATCGGCAACCCTGGCGCCGGCGGCCATCTCCGCGGCGGCCAGCAACGTCGGCGCGAGCCCAGGCTTCTCCAAGCCGAGAAAGCACACCACGGTCTTCTTGCCGCAGCGGGCGAGGCGCTGCAGGACCTGCTCCGCGACGCGCGGCGCGGGCGGCTTGGAGATCAGCACGATGGTCGCGGTGCCGGCGTCCTGCTCGAGCGCATCGATCGCGTCCAGCGTCGCGAGCGCGCCGACGCGCTCGTCGAGGTCGCGCCCGCCGACGCCGATGCCGTGCGACACGCCCTTGCCCATGCGCGCGAGCAGGCACGACACCTCCTGCAGTCCGGTGCCCGACGCCGAGACGATGCCGATGTCGCCGCGCGGCACCGCGTTGGCGAACGCGAGCGGGGTCCCCGCGATCAGCGCGGTGCCGCAGTCCGGTCCCATGAGCAGCAGGCGCTTTTCGCGCGCCAGCAGCTTGAGCGCGCGCTCATCCTCGAGCGGCACGCCGGACGAGAACACGAGCGCGTGCAGGCCGGCATTGAGCGCCTTGCGCGCCTCGGCCACGGCGAACTCTCCCGGCACCGAGATCAGCGCGAGGTTCGCGCCCGGCAAAGCGTCCAGCGCACTGGCCAGGCCGCGGGTGCGCGGCATGCTTTCTGAATGAAAAACCTGTTTTTCAAAGGAAAGTGCAATCTGCAACGCCTCCCTGCCCAGACGCTCATCCGACGCGCGCACGGCTACGACGATGTCGTTGACGCCCGCTTGCTCGCCTTCTGCAGCGAGCAACCCGGCCTCGCGCAGCAGCGCCTTGTTCGACGGGCTGCCGATCATGAGCGAGGCTTCCTCGATGCCGGGCAGCACCGACAGACGGCGCGACAGGCGCATCAGCGCCACCGAGTCGAGGTAGCGCCCGCGCTCGACGCGGTTAAGAACGAAAGGCATCGAGCGCCTTGTCGAAACAGGCGAGCGGCGCGCGCGCCACGCCGGCGCCGACCTGGCCGACGCCGGCACGCTTGTGCGCGATGCCGGTGTTGATGGCGGGTGCGATGCGCGTCTCCACCACGCGGCGCACGTCGATGCCGATCGGCGCGCCGGCGAACTCGAGCGCCGGGATCTGCCATTGCGGATGGCGTGCGGCGGCGAGCTCGCCCATCGCGCGCGTCGTCGCGACCGCCTCGCGAAAGCCGCCGGCGCCGACGAAGCCGGCGACCGCGGGCGCCGCCGCCATCGAGAACGCGCCCAGGCCGATCGCTTCGAGGATAGCGGAGTCGCCCATGTCCGGGTTGGCGTCGGCCGCGCTGAAGCCGGGGAAATACAGTCCTTGCGGCATTTCGACCGGCGCGGTGAACCAGGTGTCGCCCTGCCCGGCGACGCGGATGCCGAAGTCGGTGCCGTTGCGCGCCATCGCCGTGACGATGGTGGAGCCGGCGACGCCGCGCGCGGGATCGAGGATGCTCTTGCCCATCGCCATCGCGACGTTGAGGAAGAACTGGTCGTTGCCGCCGATGAACTCGAGCGCTTTCACGCTTGCGGCCAGGCGCGGCGCCAGAATTCTCAGCAGGAGCGAGCTGCACGCGACGTTGCGCTGGTGCATCTCGTCGCCCATCGTCAGGCCGCGGGCAATGAGGGGATTTAGAGGAATGCCTTTAACCGCCCTCAGCGCGCGACCCAAAGCGGGTCCAAATTCATCCCGAAGCCAGGCGAGGCGAGCCAGCACCTCGGCGTCGTTGCCTCCAAAGCGCATCACTTTGCCCAGGCCTTCGTTGATGGTGCAAGCGGCCCACGCATTTCCTGCCCCGGCGAACTTGCGGTTCTCGACCACCAGCAGCGGCATGCTGCGCGTGGTGATGCCGGTCATCGGGCCGACGGCGCCGAAGTGATGGTTGGGCGCGAAATTGACCGCGCCGGAAGCCGCGAGCTTCTCCGCCGCGGCGAGATCGCCTGCCCAGCCCTCGAACACGATGGCCCCGCACACCGCGCCGCGCATCGGGCCGCACATGCGCGCCCATTCGAGCGGCGGGCCGGCATGCAGCAGCAGCTTTTCGGCGTCGAGCGGCGGGATCAGCTCGCCCGCGCGGCGCACATCGGTCAGTACCGGCTCGGCGGCAAGGATGCGCGCCAGCGCCTCGCGATTGGCGGCGTCGATTGTTTCGTCCAGGTGCGGCAGCGCCGGCGGCGACCAGTCCACCTGCGCGACCGCGGCGCCGTTAGCGGCGAGATCGCGTGCGAAGCTTTCCAGCCCGATATTGGCGACGCGCAGCGGGCCGCCGAGCAGCGCCTCGATCGACATCGGCTAGCGGCGCGCGCGCCAGCGAAGCTGCGGGTAGCGCTCGCGCGGGCCGGCGGGCGCGAGGTAGCCCGGCGCGACAGCCTCGAGGGACTGCGGGTGCAGGCGGAACGGGAACGGCGCACTGCAGGTGCTCGGCACCTGCATCGAACGCAAGTTGTCGCGCGTCATCAGCTTGCCCGGCAGGCGCTCGAGCAGCCACGCCTGCAGATGGGCCAGGCGATCGGGCAGGCCGAAGACCAGGCGGCGCCGGCCGGTGACCGCGCACACGAACTGCACCAGCGCCTTCATGGAGACCACGTCGGGGCCGCACAGCTCGTAGGTCTTGCCGGGCGCTTCCGGCTCCTCGAGCGCGAAATGCAGCGCGCGCGCCACGTCGCCGACGTACACCGGCTGGAACTTCGCCTCGGGACACGGCACGCCGAACACCGGCGACAGCTTGGTGACGGTCGCGAAGCGGTTGAGGAAGGTGTCCTCGGGCCCGAATACCACGGAAGGGCGGAACACGGTGACGTCGAGGTCGTCGGCGGCGAGCAGCGCTTTCTCGGCGATGCCCTTGGAGCGCAGATATTCCGACGGCGCGTCCGGCGAGGCGCCGATCGCGCTCACGTGCAGCAACCGGTGCACGCCGCTGGCGCGGCAGGCGGCGACGATCGCCTGCGGCAACTCGACGTGCATGCGCGCGAAATCGGGGCCGTATTCGTTCACGCCGCGCTCGGCACGCGCGCCGCGCCGGCTGTGCAGGATGCCGGCCAGGTTGTAGACCGCCTGCTTGCCGGCGCACAGGCGCTCGAGCACGCCCGGCGCCATGATGTCGGTCTCCACGACGTCGACCGTGGGCAGCAGGATGAGGTGCTTGGCGCGCTCGCGCCGCCGCGAAGGCACGGTCACGCGCACGCCGGCCGCGGCAAGCGACGCGACGAGGTGGCGGCCGATGAAGCCAGAGCCGCCGACCACGAGCACGTTGCTGTACTTCATACGGAGGTCAGCGCTGCGAGTCCTGCTGTTCGTCCTTTACCCGCTGTTCATCCTCAATTGTCGGCGGCTCCACGCCGCCCGGCGGCAGGATCGCGCCAAGGCGAGTCTTCAGCGGCACCGGCTTCTGGTTGAGGACCGCGCTGTACATCACGGCGTTCGCCATGACCTTGCGCACGTAGTCGCGAGTCTCGGAAAACGGAATCGACTCGACGTAGACCGCGCCTTCGAGCGAGCGCGTGTCGCGCCAGCGCCGCGCGCGCGACGGACCGGCGTTGTACGCGGCGGAAGCGAGCACCGGGTGGCCGAGCTGCTCCATCACCAGGCGCATGTAGCCGGTGCCGAGCGTGACGTTGGTTTCGATGTCGGTCACGTTCTTGGGTCGGTAATTGCGCAGGCCCAGGCGCGAGGCGACATAGCGCGCGGTACCGGGCATCACCTGCATCAGGCCGGCGGCGCCGGCGGCCGAGCGTGCATCGGTGTTGAAGCGGCTTTCCTGCCGCACCAGGCCGAGCACCCAGGCCTCGTCGACGCCGTGCGATTTGGCGTATTCGCGGAACACATCGTGGTACGGCACCGGGTAACGCAGCGCGTAGTTGTGCACGCGCGAGGTGCGGTCCGCGGTGTGGATTGCGCGGTCGTAAGCGCCGGCGCGGCGCGCCAGCTCGGCGGCCGCGATCAGCTTCTGATCGTCGAACGAGCGGATCGCGAACAGCCACTCGCGCACGCCCTCGACGCGGATGCCGAGGCGGATCAGCTCGAGCCCGCGCGCGAGGCCCGGCTCGGCGGCGGCCGCGGCCACGTCCTGCTCGGTCGGTACGTACGTCTCCTGCGGCAGCGTCACCACGTAGCCGAGCTCTTCGTTCGCCAGCAGGCCGTAGAAATCGGTCTGGCCGGCGATGCGCAGGTAGAACGCGCGGCTGCCGGTCTCCTCGCCGCCTTGGGCGAGGGCGCGACCGTACCAATAGATCCACGCCGGCTGGTTGGCGTTTCCCGGCGTCATGCGATCGATCGACTCGCGCACCACCTTCCACTGGCCGGCGCGAAGCGCCGCGCGCGCGCGCCACGCGAGGTGGCGGTCTTCCAGCCGCGTATTGTCGGCGCGCGCGTACCACTCGAGAGCGCGCTCGTGGTGCTCGCGCGCCGCCTCGTAGCCGACCAGGCCCCACAGATAGCGCAGCTCCGATTGCGAGAAGCGCTCGCCGAGCGCGCCGTCGAGCGCTCTCGCCGCACCGGGCGCGTCGCTGCGCGCGTAGCGCACGGCTGCCAGCACCGCGACTTCGCGCGCCGCGCGCGTTTCGAGCACTTTCGGCAGGCGATCGAGCATGCGCTTCGGCTGGCGCGCCGCTTCGGCGAGCATGCGCTCGTCGGGCGCTTCCTTTTTCGGCAGCAGGCCGAGCGTGGTCTTGGCCGCGGTGATCTGGCCGTGCTCGAACAACACGCGCACGCGGCGCCACACGTCGGTGACCGAAAGCTTGCCGCGCGCCGAGAGGATCCCGCTCAGGCGCTGGCAGCCATCCGGCAGCTCGGCCGGCTCGAGCCACATCGCCATCGCGTCGGCGAGCGCGTTGTCATCGCCGCGCTCGAGGCGCACGATCCAGCGGTAGCAGGCGACCTCGAGGTCGTCGCGCGTGTAGAGCGGCGACTGGCGCTCGAATTCGGTCCAGTCGCCGCGCTTGCCGAGCACGCGCAGCCAGTCGCTGCGCAGGCGCTCGGCCACATAGTCATTCGGGTACTTGGCGAAAAATTCGCGCACCTCGCGGTTGGAAGCGTCTTCCAGCCGCATCGACAGCCGCCAGTAGTCGAGCCAGGGCTCGAGCAGGTGGTTTTCGACTTTGGCGGCGTGCTTGGCGAACTTGATCGGGTCGCCGGCGCGGTAGGCGTCATAGGCGCCCAGCAGCGAGTCGTCGGCCGCGCTTTTTGTCCCCGCGTTTGCGCCCGCAGCCTGGGCGGCGATGCAGCACACGACGGCCGCGAGGTTGCGGAAAACCTTAGAAATCATATACTAACAAATCCCCCATGGATCCCACTGCGCTAAAAGCCTGGCGTAAAGCCGAGCGTGAGCGGCTCATCGCCGCACGGGTCGCGGTCGAGTCCACCGTGCTCGACTCCTGGCGTCGGCGCATGGACATCACCCTGGAGCGCTCGTTTCCTGGCCTGGCCCGCTGCCGCCTCGCCTTCTGCTGGCCAATCAAGGGCGAATACGACGCCCGCCATCTTGCCAGAACGCTGCGCTCCCGGGGGGCGTTGACCGCGCTTCCGGTCGTGGTTAAGCCCAAGTCACCGCTCATTTTTCGTGAATGGCATCCGGGAGTGGAAATGGTAGCGGGCGTCCTTGACATTCCTTACCCCGTCGCCTCGGCCGAAGTAGTCCCGGAAGCGGTACTTCTGCCGATGAACGGCTGGGATCTGCAGGGCTACCGGCTGGGCTACGGCGGCGGCTTCTTCGACCGCACGCTGGCCAGCCTGGCGAAGCGACCGCTCACCATCGGCGTGACCTACGAATTCGCGAAGCTCGACACCATCCACCCGCAGGCGTGGGACATCCCCATGGATTACGTGGTGACCGAGCGCGGCGTCTATAGGAGGGACAGCGGGCGCGATGCGGATCGTCTGGAGTTTCTCGGCGAGCCCGACATGGGCGCCGGCACGCTCGCCTCGCCCGTCTGTTACGCCGACGAGCACTACTTCGGCGGCAAGTCCTAGAGCAGGAACAGCTTGTAGGCGGGGTTGCGCGTCTCGTCCGCGTACGGATAACCCAGCTTTTTCAGGAAGGTCCTGAACTGGCTGAGCTCGTTTCGCGGCACCTGCATCCCGACCAGCACGCGCCCGTAGTCGGCGCCCTGATTGCGGTAGTGGAACAGGCTGATGTTCCAGTCGCTCCTCATGCTTTCGAGGAAGCGCACCAGGGCGCCGGGGCGCTCCGGAAATTCGAAGCGGTACAGCAATTCATTGCGCGCGAACGGCGCGCGTCCGCCGACCATGTGCCGGGTATGCAGCTTGGCCATGTCGTTGTCGGACAGGTCGAGCGTGGTCAGGCCGTTGCGCCGCAGGCTGCGCACGATGCGCGCGGTCTCGTCGCGCCCCTGCACCGCGACGCCGACGAAGATATGCGCCTCGTTCGAGTCGGCGATGCGGTAGTTGAACTCGGTGACGTTGCGCGCGCCGAGCAGCGAGCAGAACTTGCGGAAGCTGCCGGGACGCTCGGGGATGGTCACCGCAAGCAGCGCCTCGCGGTGCTCGCCGAGCTCGGCTTCCTCGGCGATGAAGCGCAGGCGGTCGAAATTGGTGTTGGCGCCGGAAGCGACCGCGATCAGGGTCTTATTCTTCAAACGATGTTTTTCGATCCACGCTTTGGCGCCTGCGATGGCCAGTGCGCCCGCGGGCTCCAGCACCACGCGCGTGTCCTCGAACACGTCCTTGATCGCGGCGCACATCTCGTCGGTGTCGGCGAGCACCATCCCGTCGACCAACTCGCGGCACAGGCGGAAGGTCTCGCGCCCGACCTCCTTCACCGCGACGCCGTCGGCGAACAGCCCGACGTGGTCGAGCTTGACGCGTCTTCCCGCCTTGAGCGAGCGCGTCATCGCGTCCGCGTCCACCGGCTCGACGCCAATCACTTTCACCGAGGGGCGCACGCGCTTCACGTAAGCCGCGATGCCCGAGATCAAGCCGCCGCCGCCGACCGGAACGAAGATCGCGTCGATCGTGCGCGGATGCTGCCGCAGGATCTCCATGCCCACCGTGCCCTGCCCCGCGATGACTTCCGGGTCGTCGTACGGATGCACGAAGGCGAGGCCGCGGCTGCGCTTGAGCTTGAGCGCCTTCTTGTACGCCTCGGAATACGAGTCCCCGTGCAGCACGACCTCGGCGCCGCGCGCTGCGACCGCGTCCACCTTGATGCGCGGCGTAGTCACCGGCATCACGATCACCGCCTTGCAGCCCAGGCGCTGGGCCGCGAGCGCCACGCCCTGCGCGTGGTTACCCGCGCTTGCCGCGATCACGCCGCGGCGCAGGCGCGACTGCGGCAGCCCGGCCATCTTGTTGTAGGCGCCGCGCAGCTTGAACGAGAATACCGCCTGCAGGTCCTCGCGCTTGATCAGCACGCGGTTGCCGAGGCGCTTGGAAAGTCCCGGCGCCGGATCGAGCGGCGACTCGATCGCGACGTCGTAGACGCGCGACTTCAGGATCCGCTCGAGATAATCGTTTTTCAAGGCCGGTGAATTTAGCATGGAGCCCCTGCTGGGCCTGTTCGCCGCGAGCTTCGCGGCCGCGACACTCTTCCCGCTGCCTTCCGAGGCCGCGCTGTTCGCCTATCTGCAGCTTCATCCTGAAAACGCAGCGCTCGCCGTCGCGGTCGCTACGGTGGGCAACACCGCCGGCGGGATGACGTCCTATCTGATCGGGCGTTTCATCCCGCAGAAGAAGCTCGATTCCAAAGCGGTTCAATCCGTACGGCGCTATGGAGCGCCGATCACTGCGCTCGCCTGGCTGCCGATCGTCGGCGATGCGCTCACCGTGGCTGCGGGATGGCTGCGCCTGAACTGGATTGCCGCTCTCGGTTTCATGGCGGCCGGCCGATGCGCCCGTTACCTCGTGGTCGCCTACTTCTCGTGATGAACATCCGCGCCTTTCAGCCTGCCGACGAGAAATGTACAACCCGAGCTGTTTCTCGTCGGCACGCTCGATCAACCGGTGATGGCCTCCGTGACCGCCGCCTCGGTTACGCGCAGGACGAGTCGATCAGCCTCGGCAAGCGCCGGATCCCGGACTGAACCAGTATGATCAGGCGTGGGAATTCTGGCGAAAAGTGGCTGGGCCGAGCGCGCGCGCCGGTTGCGCGTCGAGCTCTACGCGCTTTACCTCGCCGCGCGCCATCCGCAAACCCCGTGGTACGCGAAGCTGGTCGTCGCCGGCTTCGTCGCCTACGCCGTGACGCCGGTGGATCTGGTGCCGGATTTCATCCCCGTGGTGGGCCTGATCGACGACCTGATCTTCGTGCCGCTCGCCATCGCGGCCGCGGTGCGCTTCGTGCCCGCGGAGGTGCTGGCGGAGTGCCGCGCGCGGGCGCAGGAGCGGGTCGCGCTCCGGTCTTCCAGCTGGATGCTGATCGTGGGCGTGTGGGCGCTGTTCGCGGTGCTCGGCATCGCGTTTGCCGTTCTCTGACAGCGGGACGCTAGCGGTCACGAAGCGGTAATACGCTCTCCTTACCCTGTCGGCAGTCATACTCGACAGGAGATCCCATGAGGCTTTGGTCCCTCGTCGGCGCCGCCCTGGCGGCCGCGCCGCTCGTTTCCCCGGTTCATGCCCAGCAGAAGGTCGTCAAGATCGACGGCTCGAGCACCGTGTTCCCGATCACCGAGGCGGTGGCCGAGGAGTTCCAGAAGGCGAAGAAGCAGCAGATCAAGGTGACGGTCGGCATTTCCGGCACCGGCGGCGGCTTCAGGAAGTTCTGCCGCGGCGAGACCGACATCTCCGACGCTTCGCGTCCGATCCTCAAGGCCGAGATGGAGGAGTGCCGCAAGGCCGGCATCGAGTACTTCGAGCTGCCGGTGGCGTTCGACGCCATTACCGTGGTGATCAACCCCAAGAACACGTTCATCAAGCAGCTCACCGTGGCCGAGATGAGGAAGATATGGGAGCCCGCGGCGCAGGGCAGGGTGACGCGCTGGAACCAGGTGAACCCGGCGTGGCCGGACCAGCCGATGAAGCTGTTCGGGCCGGGCGCCGACTCGGGCACCTTCGACTACTTCACCGAAGCCGTGGTCGGCAAGTCCAAATCCTCGCGCGGCGACTTCACCGCCTCGGAAGACGACAACGTGCTGGTGCAGGGCGTGTCGCGCGACGTTAACGGTCTGGGCTACTTCGGCTACGCGTACTACGTGGAGAACAAGGACAAGCTGAAGGCAGTGCCGATCGTCAACGACAAGGGCCAGGCGGTGTTGCCGTCGATGGAAGCGGTCGAAGCCGGCAGCTACGCGCCGCTGTCGCGCCCGATCTTCATCTACGTGTCGACCAAGGCCCTCTCGAAGCCCGAGGTGAAGGAGTTCGTCCAGTACTACCTGCAGAACGGCGGCGAGCTCGCCCGCGAAGTGAAGTACGTGCCGCTGCCGGCCAAGGCCTACCAGATGGCGTGGGATCACGTGCAGCATGGCAAGAAGGGAACCAAGTTCGGCGGCGTCGCCGAGGTCGGCGTCACGATCGAAGAGCTGATGAAGCGCGAAGGAAAGCTGTAAGCCCCGTGCTCGGCGCGGAAATTCACAGCCAGCGGCTCGCGCGGCGCCGCTCGCGCGTGATCCGGGAGCGCCTGATCGAGCTGGCGCTGTTCTTCGCCGCGCTGGTCTCGGTCTTCACCACCGTCGGCATCGTCTACATCCTGGTGAAGGAGTCGGTGGCGTTCTTCCAGCACGTGCCGCTCATCGACTTCCTCACTGACCGGCAGTGGACGCCGCTGTTCGACGACGCGCACTTCGGCATCATGGTGCTGCTCTCGGGCACGCTCACCAGCTCCGCGGTCGCGCTCGCCATCGCCATCCCGCTCGGCACCGTCATCGCCATCTACCTGTCGGAGTTCGCGCCGTTCAAGCTGCGCGAGATGGCCAAGCCGTTGCTCGAGCTGCTGGGCGGCGTGCCGACCATCATCTACGGCTACTTCGCGCTGCTGTTCGTGACTCCCCTGCTTCAGCGCATCTACCCCGACCTGCCGGGCTTCAATCTGCTTTCCGCCGGCATCGTGATGGGGATCATGATCATTCCGTACGTGAGCTCGATCTCGGAGGACGCGATGCGCGCGGTGCCCATGCACCTGCGCGAAGGCTCGTACGCGATGGGCGCGACGCGCTTCCAGACCGCGATCAAGGTGGTGGTGCCGGCGGCGTTCTCCGGCATCGCCTCGGCCTACATTCTGGGTATTTCGCGCGCGGTCGGCGAGACCATGATCCTGGCGGTCGCCGCCGGGCAGCAGCCCAACCTGACCTTCAACCCGCTCGAGCCCGCCGCCACCATCACCGCCTACATCGTGCAGGTGGCGCTCGGCGACCTGCCCCACGGCTCGCTCGGCTACCAGACCATCTTCGCCGCGGGACTCACGTTGATGCTGTTCACCCTCGCGTGCAACATCGCCGGCCACGTACTGCGCAAGACCTTCCGTGAAGCCTATTAAAGACGTCATTCGCCGGCGCAAGCGCTGGGACGCGATCTTCGCGGTCTGCGGGCTGCTCGCGCTGATGGTCGGCGTGCTCACCTTCGTCGCGCTGTTCCTCGACATGGCGCTCGACGGCGTCGGCCGCCTGTCGTGGGATTTCTTCACCAGCTTCCCCTCGCGCCGGCCGGGCCAGGCCGGGATTCTTTCGGCATGGGTGGGCTCGACCCTGGTGATGCTCACCACCGCGTTCTTCGCGGTGCCGCTCGGCGTCGCGGCCGGCGTGTACCTGGAGGAATACGCGGCGAAGAACTGGGTCACCGACGTGATCGAGATCAACATCACCAACCTCGCCGGCGTGCCGTCGATCGTCTACGGCCTGCTCGCGCTCGGGCTCTTCGTCTACCAGTTCGGCTTCGGCCAGTCGATTCTGTCGGCGGGGCTGACCCTCGCGCTGCTGATCCTGCCGGTGGTGATCGTCGCCACGCGCGAGGCGATCCGCTCCATTCCGCAGGCGGTCCGCGAGGGCTCGTACGCGCTCGGCGCCACGCAGTGGCAGACGGTGCGCTATCACATCCTGCCGTATTCCTCCGCCGGCATCCTCACCGGCGTGATCATCGGCATGGCGCGCGCCATCGGCGAGACCGCGCCGGTAATCACGATTGGAGCGCTGACCTTCATCGCCTTCCTGCCGCCGGCGCCGGTCCAGGCCGAGCCGCCGTTCGTCTCGTTCGAGTGGCTGCTGTCGCCGTTCTCGGTGATGCCGATCCAGATGTTCAACTGGACCTCGCGTCCCGAAGCCGCGTTCCATGCCAACGCCGCGGCCGCCGGCTTCGTCCTCGTCCTGATGACCCTTGCCATGAACGGACTCGCCATATGGCTGCGCTATCGCTTGCGACGCAACATCAAGTGGTAATGTCTGCGCCGGAAACCCACATGAGTGAAGTGCTGACCACCAAGGCGGAGGCGCGCAAGCTCAGCTTTTACTACGGCGATTTCCGCGCGCTGAAGGGCATCAGCATGTCGGTGCACGAGCGCAAGGTGACCGCCCTCATCGGCCCCTCGGGCTGCGGCAAGTCGACCTTCCTGCGCTGCTTCAACCGCATGCACGACCTCTACCCCGGCAACCGCTACGAGGGCGAGATCCTGCTGCACCCCGACAACGCCAACCTGCTCGCGCGCGGCGTCGACCCGATCGAGGTGCGCATGCGCATCGGCATGGTGTTCCAGAAGCCCAACCCGTTCCCGAAGACCGTGTTCGAGAACGTGGCCTACGGCCTGCGCGTGCGGGGCGAGAGCTCGCGGCGGCGCATCGAGGAGAAAGTCGAGCAGTCGCTGCAGGACGCTGCGCTGTGGGACGAAGTGAAGGACCGCCTGCACCAGCCCGCGTACAATCTGTCCGGCGGGCAGCAGCAGCGCCTGTGCATCGCCCGCGCCCTCGCCACCGATCCGGAGCTGCTGCTGTTCGACGAGCCGACCTCGGCGCTCGACCCGATCGCCACGGCCTCGATCGAGGAGCTGATGCATGACCTCAAGGAGCGGGTGACGATCCTGATCGTCACGCACAACATGCAGCAGGCCGCGCGCGTCTCCGACTTCACCGCCTACATGTACCTGGGGGATCTCATCGAGTTCGGCGTGACCGATGAGCTCTTCATCAAACCCAAGATGAAGCAAACCGAAGACTACATCACGGGAAGATTCGGTTGACCGACCACGCCTCCAAGCAGTACGACCTCGACCTCGACTCGATCCGCTCGCGCGTGCTCGCGATGGGCGGTCTGGTGGAGGCGCAGATCCGCCGCGCGATCGACGCGCTGAGCACGGGCAACGTCGCGCTCTCCGAAGAGGTGATCGAGGGCGACCACAAGGTCAACGCGATGGAAGTGTCGCTCGACGAGGATTGCAGCCAGCTGATCGTGCGCCGCCAGCCCGCGGCCGGCGACCTGCGCATGATCTTCTCGATCATGAAGACCGTCACCGACCTCGAGCGCATCGGCGACGAGGCGCAGAAGATTGCGCGCATGGCGAAGAACATCCACGAGCGCGGCGGGCCGCAGGCGCCGCCGGTGGTCGAAGTGCGGCACGCGGCGGAAGCCGCGATTTCGATGCTGCGCCGCACGCTCGACTGCTTCGCGCGCCTCGACACCGACGGCGCGGAGGAAGTGATCCGCGACGACGCCGGCATCGACACCGAGTTCCGCTCGATCCTGCGCCAGCTCATCACCTACATGATGGAAGACCCGCGCACCATTTCGACCTCGCTCGAGATCGTGTGGATCGCGAAGGCGATCGAGCGCATCGGCGACCATGCCAAGAACATGGCCGAGTACGTGATCTATATCGTCAAGGGGACCGACGTGCGCCACACGGGACAAATGCGCGGCACTCCGACACTCGACGCATGACCGCCACCGTCCTCGTGGTCGAAGACGAACCGCAGATCCAGGAGCTGGTCGCCGTCAACCTGGAGCACAGCGGCCACAAGGTGCTGCGCGCGGCGAGCGCGGAGGAGGCCGAGGCCTCGATCCGCAACGCGCTGCCCGACGTTCTGGTGCTCGACTGGATGCTGCCGGGCGAATCCGGCCTCGCCTTCGCGCGGCGCCTGCGCTCCGACGAGCGCACGCGCGACCTGCCGATCCTGATGCTCACCGCGCGCGCGATGGAGCAGGACAAAATCTCCGGGCTGGAAGCCGGCGCCGACGACTATCTCACCAAGCCGTTCTCGCCCAAGGAGCTCGCCGCTCGCATCAAGGCCGTGCTGCGCCGGCGCGCGCCGCAGCTCTCGGGCGACGCGGTCGAGGTCGAAGGCCTGCGCCTCGATCCGGCGGCGCGCCGCGTGTCCACCAAGGACGGCAAGGTCGAGCTGTCGCCCTCCGAGTTCCGCCTGCTGCACTTCCTCATGACCCACCCGGGACGCATCTACACCCGCGCCCAGCTCCTCGACCAGGTATGGGGCGACCACGTCTTCATCGAGGAGCGCACGGTCGATGTGCACATCCGGCGCCTGCGCAAGGCGCTCGAGCCCACCGGCCACGACGAGCTGATCGATACCGTGCGCGGCTCGGGTTACGGCCTGCGCGCCGAGTGATCTATCGCAAGACCGCGCTCCTGCTGGCTGCCCTGGCGGCGCTCGCCGCGCTCGCCGGGCTCGCGGCCGGCGCCGTCACGGGCTGGGCCTTCTTCGCCGTCAGCGTCACCGCCATCCTCGTCTGGCACGTGCGTCATCTCGCCCGGCTCGAGCGCTGGCTCGCCAACCCGCTGCCGGGCAAGGTGCCCGAGGGTCAGGGTATCTGGGACGAGGCGCTCGCCGCATTGCACCGCCTCGAGCGCGAAACCGCCCGGCGCGAGAAAGAGCTGGGCAACGCGCTCGCGCACATGCGCCGCGCAGTGCAGGCGCTGCCCGACGGCGTAGTGATCCTCGACAGCCAGAACCGCATCGAATGGTTCAACCGCACCGCCGAAGCGCAGCTGCAGCTCGACGTGCGCACCGACCTCGGCCAGAACATCGCCAACCTGGTGCGCGAGCCGGAGTTCATCGAATACCTGGAGAGCTCGCGCGACGACGCGGTGCGCATCACGCGCGGTCCCACCTTGGCGCTTTCCCTGCAGCTCATCTCCTTCGGCCAGGCGCAGAAGATGCTGCTGTCGCGCGACGTGACCCACGCCGAGCGCGTCGACACCATGCGGCGCGACTTCGTCGCCAACGTGTCGCACGAGCTGCGCACGCCATTGACCGTTTTGGTGGGGTTTCTGGAAACCATTCACAACTTGAAGCTGGACCCGCAACGCCAGCGCGACTACCTCGGCATGATGCAGGACCAGGCCTCGCGCATGCAGCGCATCATCGAGGACCTGCTCACGCTGTCGGCGCTCGACTCGGCGCCGCCCGCGAGCGCGGACAAGCAGATCGCGGTGCAACCGCTCCTCGCTCGGCTCAAGGCTGACGCCGAAGCGCTGTCCGCCGGGAGCCACACCATCAAGCTGCATTTTGAAGAAACCCCTGACCTCCTCGGCGTCGAGTCCGAGCTCGCCAGCGCGTTCGGCAACCTGGTGAGCAACGCCATCCGCTACACGCCGGCCGGCGGCACGGTCACGCTCGCCTGGCGCGAAAGCGAAGAAGGCGCGCGCTTCAGCGTCGAGGACACCGGCATCGGCATCGAGGCCGACCACATCCCGCGCCTGACCGAGCGCTTCTACCGCGTCGACCGCAGCCGCTCGCGCGAGACCGGCGGCACCGGCCTCGGCCTCGCCATCGCCAAGCACGCGCTTGCGCGCCACGACGCCACGCTCGAGATCGAAAGCACGCCCGGCAAGGGCAGCCGCTTCAGCGCGCGCTTTCCGGCGCGGCGCCTCGCTTCGAAGAGTTTGACGGTTTGAAGACTCAGGTTGCCATCGTCGGAGCGGGCCCCGCCGGCCTGCTCCTGTCGCACCTGCTGCATCTCGATGGCATCGCGTCGGTGGTGATCGAGTCGCGCACGCGCGAGGAGATCGAGGCCACGATCCGCGCCGGCGTGCTCGAGCAGGGCACCGTCGACCTGCTGGCGCAAAGCGGCGTCGGTGAGCGCATGAAGCGCGAGGGCTTCCGCCACGAAGGCATCTACCTGCGCTTTCGCGGCACGAGCCATCGCATCGCCCTCACCGAGCTCACCGGCCGGGCGATCACCGTGTATGCGCAGCACGAAGTGATCAAGGATCTGGTCGCCGCGCGTCTCGCCGCCGGAGGGCAGATTCTGTTCGGCGTGAAGGACGCGGCGCTCTACGACCTCGACTCGCCTGCGCCGAAAACGAGGTTCTACTGGAACGGCAAAGTCCAGGAGATCGAATCCGATTTCGTCGCCGGCTGCGACGGTTTCCACGGCGTGTCGCGCCCGTCGATCCCCTCGCGCCACCGCCACGAGTTCACCCGCACTTACCCGTTCGGCTGGTTCGGCATCCTGGTCGAGGCGCCGGCCTCCACCGAGGAGCTCATCTATGCGCACCATGAGCGTGGCTTCGCTCTGGTGAGCACTCGCTCACCGCAAATCCAGCGTCTCTACTTCCAGTGCGACCCCGGGGATCAGGTGAAGAACTGGCCCGACGCGCGCATCTGGGAAGAGCTGCACACGCGGCTCGAGGGCAGCGACGGCTGGAAGCTCGCCGAGGGCCGCATCTTCCAGAAGGGCATCATCGCCATGCGCAGCTTCGTGGTCGAGCCGCTGCGTTATGGGCGCCTGCTCCTCGCCGGCGACGCAGCGCACATCGTGCCGCCGACCGGCGCCAAGGGGCTCAACCTAGCGGTGAACGATGTACGGGTCCTCGCAGAAGCTTTTGGCTCTTTCTACAAAACAAAAAACCAGCAGCTTCTGGAGTCGTACTCCGCCACTGCACTCAGGCGAGTCTGGCGCGCGGAGCACTTCTCGTGGTGGATGACCTCGATGCTCCACCGCTTCCACGACGACACTCCGTTCCAGCATC
>Ga0307497_10000127_pt1 | contig 16188 bp, 31 predicted proteins | sample 10_S_MG_FD_201366 | JGI IMG/M metagenome (GOLD analysis project Ga0307497, IMG submission 201366) | Soil microbial communities from Populus trichocarpa stands in riparian zone in the Pacific Northwest, United States - 10_S | ecosystem: Environmental > Terrestrial > Soil > Riparian zone > Trees...
TGCCCGGGGACAACGTGAAGATGGTGGTGACGCTGATCACGCCGATCGCGATGGAGCAGGGCCTGCGCTTCGCCATCCGCGAGGGCGGCAAGACCGTCGGCGCCGGCGTCGTCGCCAAGATAATCGAGTAAGGAAAATGCAAAGCCAACGCATCCGCATCCGTCTCAAAGCGTTCGACTACCGTCTGATCGACCAGTCGGCGCTCGAGATCGTGGACACGGCCAAGCGCACCGGCGCCGTGGTGCGTGGCCCGGTGCCGCTGCCGACGCGCAAGCAGCGCTTCGACCTGCTGCGCTCGCCGCACATCGACAAGGCCTCGCGCGAGCAGCTCGAGATCCGCACGCATTTGCGGCTGATGGACATCATCGATCCGACAGACAAGACCGTCGACGCCCTTATGAAGCTGGATCTGCCGGCTGGCGTCGATGTGGAGATCAAGGTCCAGTAACACGTAGTAATAGGTGAAGGGCCGGCCAATTGCAGCCGGCGCCCGAGACTCATCGAAAGATGAGCGGGTCAACAGACAGAGGCACGTATGACGATTGGACTGGTCGGCCGCAAGGTCGGCATGACGCGCATCTTCACTGACGACGGCACTACGCTGCCGGTGACGGTGCTCGATGTCTCCGACAACCGCGTCGCGCAAATTAAGACTGCCGAGAAGGATGGCTACGCCGCCGTGCAGGTGGCGTTCGGCAAGCGCCGCGCGAACCGAGTCAACAAGCCGCTCGCCGGCCACCTCGCCAAGGCGGCGGTGGAAGCTGGCCGCGTGCTGAAAGAATTCCGCATTGCCAAGCCCGAGGAGCTGGGTGAGCTCAAGCCCGGCGCCAAGATTCCGGTGCAGCAGCTGTTCAAGGTCGGCCAGCTGGTCGACGTGCAGGGCGTCACCATCGGCAAGGGCTTCGCCGGCGTGATCAAGCGCCACCACTTCGGCGGGCAGAACGCGTCGCACGGCAATTCGATCTCGCATCGGGTTCCCGGCTCGACCGGCCAGAACCAGAGCCCGGCCCACGTCTTCAAGGGCAAGCGCATGCCGGGGCATCTCGGCAACGCTCGCCGCACCATTTCCAAGCTCGAGATCGTGCGCATCGATGCCGAGCGCCAGCTGCTGCTGGTGAAGGGCTCGGTGCCCGGCTCCAGCGGCCGCGATGTCGTGGTCCAGCTCGCCGCCAAGGGGCAGCGCGCGCCGGTGAAGGTGCAGGCGCCCAAGGCCGCGCCGAAGGCAGAGCCCAAGGCCGCGCCGAAGGCCGACGCGAAGCCCGCCGCCAAGCCGGCGGCCAAGCAACCTGCGCCCAAGGCCTGATCATGGAACTCAAACTCCTAGGCAAGGATGGCGGCAGCAGCGGCGGCACGCTGAACGCGAACGACGCCGTGTTCGGGCGCGATTACAACGAAGCGCTCGTACACCAAGTTGTCGTCGCGTTCCAGGCGAACGCGCGCATCGGCTCGCGCGCCCAGAAGGATCGCGGCGCGGTGAACCATTCGACCAAGAAACCGTGGCGCCAGAAGGGCACTGGTCGCGCGCGGGCCGGCATGACTTCGAGCCCGCTGTGGCGCGGCGGCGGCAAGATCTTCCCGAACTCGCCGGACGAGAACTTCACCCACAAGGTCAACCGCAAGATGTACCGCGCCGGCATGGCGTCGATTCTGTCGCAGCTCGCACGCGAAGACCGCATCCGCGTGGTCGACGAATTCAAGGTCGACGCGCCGAAGACCAAGACGCTCGCGCAGAAGGTGAAGGCGCTCGGTTTCGACGAGGTGCTGGTGCTGACCGATGAGCTCGACCAGAACCTGATGCTCTCCTCGCGCAACCTGACGAACGTGCAGGTGATGTCGGTGCGCAACGCCAACCCGCTCGCGCTGGTGCGCTCGGCCCGGGTGCTGCTCACCAAGAGCGCGCTGGCGAAGCTCGAGGAGCTGCTCAAATGAAGAAATACGCCATCGATCAGCTGATGACCGTGGTGCTCGCGCCGGTGGTGTCGGAGAAAGGCACCTTCGTCGCCGACAAATTCCGCCAGTACGTGTTTCGCGTCGCCGACAGCGCCACCAAGCCCGAGATCAAGGCCGCGGTCGAGCTCATGTTCAAGACCAAGGTCGATTCGGTGACGGTGCTGAACGTCAAGGGCAAAGAGCGGCGCTTTGGCAAGACCATCGGCCGCAAGCGCAGCTGGAAAAAGGCCTACGTGCGTCTGGCCGCGGGCCAGGAAATCAATTTCGCGGCGACGGAGTAAGCGATGCCACTCGTCAAAGTAAAACCGACTTCGCCCGGCCGGCGCGCGCTGGTGAAGGTCGTCAACCCCGAGCTGCACAAGGGCGACCCGTTCTGGCCCCTCACCCAGGCGAAAAAGCGCGGCAGCGGCCGCAACAACTACGGACGCATAACCACTCGGCACCAGGGCGGCGGCCACAAGCATCACCTGCGCCTGATCGATTTCCGTCGCAACAAGGATGGGATCGCGGCCAAGGTCGAGCGCCTCGAGTACGACCCGAACCGCAGCGCGCACGTCGCGCTGCTGCTGTACGCCGACGGCGAGCGCCGTTACGTAATCGCGCCGAAAGGCGTGACGGTGGGCACCGAGCTGATGTCGGGGCCCGAGGCGCCGATCAAGCCTGGCAATGCCCTGCCGCTGCGCAACATCCCGATCGGCACCGAGGTGCACTGCGTCGAGATGCTCCCCGGCAAAGGGGCGCAGCTCGCGCGCTCCGCGGGCTCCCACGTGCAGGTGCTGGCGCGCGAAGGCTCGTATGCGCAGCTCCGCCTGCGCTCGGGCGAGATCCGCAAGGTGCACATCGACTGCCGCGCGACCATCGGCGAAGCCGGCAATGCCGAGCACAACCTGGAATCGATCGGCAAGGCGGGCCGGGTGCGCTGGCGCGGCGTGCGTCCGACGGTGCGCGGAGTGGCGATGAACCCGATCGACCATCCGCACGGCGGCGGCGAAGGCCGTACCGCCGCGGGCCAGCCGCCGGTGTCGCCGTGGGGCGTGCAGACCAAGGGATTCAAGACCCGTCACAACAAGCGTACGCAGGTGATGATCGTGCGCGACCGAAGGGTGAAATAAACATGGCACGCTCAATCAAGAAGGGCCCGTTCGTGGACCATCATCTGATGGCCAAGGTCGACAAGGCCCGCAACGGCAATGACAAGCGCCCGATCAAGACCTGGTCGCGGCGCTCGACCATCGTGCCTGAGTTCGTCGGCCTGACCATCGCCGTTCACAACGGCAAGCAGCACATGCCGGTGTACGTGACCGAGAACATGGTCGGCCACAAGCTGGGCGAGTTCGCGCTCACCCGCATCTTCAAGAGCCACTCGGCGGTCGGCAAGCGCACCGAGGAAGCCGTTGGCGGCGACCGTCGCGGACCGCCGGGAGCAGGCGCCCCTGGTGCAGCCGCACCCGCGGCCGCCGCGCCTGCGGCTGCGCCCGCCGCTCCGGCAGGGAAAAAATGATGGAAACCAAAGCCAGTCTGCGCGGTGCCCGGATTTCGGCCCAGAAGGGCCGGTTGGTTGCCGACATGATCCGCGGCAAGCCGGTCGACCAGGCGATCAACATCCTCGCCTACACGCCGAAGAAGGGCGCGGCGCTGATCCGCAAGCTGCTCGAGTCGGCGATTGCCAACGCCGAGCACAACGACGGCGCCGATATCGACGCACTCAAGGTGAAAATCATTCACGTCGAGCGCGGTGCATTCCAAAAGCGTTTCCAGGCGCGTGCAAAGGGCCGCGGTAACCGCGTGCTCAAGCACTCGTGCCACATTTACCTCACGGTGGGTGACTGATGGGTCAGAAGATCAATCCGGTCGGGTTCCGGCTCGCGGTCAACCGCAACTGGAGCTCGAAGTGGTACGCGAATAGCCGTAACTTCGCGCCGATGCTCGCCGAGGACATCAAGGTGCGCGCCTTCCTCAAGAGCAAGCTGGCGCACGCCTCGGTCGGCCGCGTGCTGATCGAGCGCCCGGCGAAGGACGCGCGCATCACTATCTTCTCGGCGCGTCCGGGCGTGGTGATCGGCAAGAAGGGCGAGGAAATCGAAGCGCTCAAGGCCGAGCTGCGCCGCATCATGGGCGTGCAGCAGGTGCACGTGAATATCGAAGAGATCCGCAAGCCGGAAATCGACGCGCAGCTGATCGCCGATTCGATTGCCCAGCAGCTCGAGAAGCGCATCATGTTCCGCCGCGCGATGAAGCGCGCGATGCAGAACGCCATGCGCCTGGGCGCGCAGGGCATCAAGATCATGAGCGCCGGCCGCCTGAACGGCATCGAGATCGCGCGCACCGAGTGGTACCGCGAAGGGCGCGTGCCGCTCCATACCCTGCGCGCCGACATCGACTACGGCATGGGCGAGGCGAAGACCAATTACGGCGTGATCGGCATCAAGGTCTGGGTCTACAAAGGCGAGATCGTACCCAAGGGCGAGACCGCGCTACTGCCGGCCGCCCCGGCCCCGGCCCCGGCGCCCGAGGCGCCCGCCGAGCCCAAGCGCGCCAAGAAGCCGTTCCCCAAAGCCGGCGCCAAGCGTGGACCGGCCAGGCCGCGCGCCGACGGCGACAAGAAGCCGGCACCGAGGAGGGGAGATGCCGCAGCAGCCGCTCCCGCACCCAAGACCACGGTCAAGAAGGCCAAGAAGATCGTCAAGGAAGACGGCGGCGGCGGAGAAACCAAGGAATAGACGATGCTGCAACCTGCACGAACCAAATACCGCAAGCAGCAAAAGGGCCGGAATACGGGCAACGCCACGCGCGGCGCCAAGGTGTCGTTCGGCGAATACGGTCTCAAGGCCACGACCCGCGGCCGTCTCACGGCGCGCCAGCTCGAGGCCGGACGTCGCGCGATGTCGCGCCATATCAAGCGCGGCGGCCGCATCTGGATCCGCGTGTTCCCGGACAAGCCGGTGTCGCAGAAGCCCGCCGAGGTGCGCATGGGCAACGGCAAGGGCAACCCGGAGTACTTCGTGTGCGAGATCCAGCCGGGCAAGATCATTTTCGAGATGGACGGCGTCACCGGGCCGCTGGCGAAAGAGGCCTTCGCGCTCGCCTCCGCCAAGCTGCCGTTCCGCACCATCGTCGTGCAGCGCATGCTCGGCGGATAAGGAGAAACCATCCGATGAAACCGAGTGAATTGCGCGGCAAGAACGGCGAGGAGCTGCAGAAGGAGCTGGAAGGCCTGCTGCGGGCCCAGTTCGGCCTGCGCATGCAGGTCGCCACGCAGCAGCTTTCCAACACCAGCCAGCTGAAGAAGGTGAAGCGGGACATCGCCCGCGTGCGCACCATCATGAAAGAGAAGGTCGCGAAATGAGCAACCAACGGACGCTGGTGGGCCGGGTCACGAGCAACAAGATGCAGAAGACGGTAACGGTGCGGGTCGAGCGCCGCGTGCGTGACGCCCTGATGGGCAAGACCATCACCCGCTCGCAGAAATACCACGCCCACGTCGAGGAGGGACAGTTCGGCGAGGGCGACCTGGTGGAGATCGCCGAGTGCCGGCCGATCTCGCGCACCAAGTCCTGGAAAGTGACCCGCCTGGTCGAGAAATCAAAGGCGGTTTGACCTCGTTTTTGAGCTAGAATCGCGGTCCCCGCACTAGGGGTCCAAAACTGCCGGCTGCGTCGGCCTGCAAGTTGGAGAGTGGAGAAAAGACATGATTCAGATGCAGTCCGTGCTGGACGTCGCCGACAACACCGGCGCGCGCTCGGTCATGTGCATCAAGGTGATGGGCGGCTCGAAGCGCCGCTACGCCTCGATCGGCGACCTGATCAAGGTGAGCGTCAAGGAAGCGGCGCCGCGCGGCCGCGTGAAGAAGGGCGAGATCTACGACGCCGTGGTGGTGCGCACCGCCAAGGGCGTGCGCCGCGCCGACGGCTCGCTGATCCGCTTCGACCGCAATGCCGCGGTGCTGCTCACGCCGAAGATGGAGCCGATCGGCACGCGCATTTTCGGGCCGGTGACGCGCGAGCTGCGCACCGAGCGCTTCATGAAGATCGTCTCGCTCGCTCCCGAGGTGCTGTGATGCAAAGAATTCGCAAGGGCGACGAAGTCATCGTGCTGGCGGGCCGCGACAAGGGCAAGCGCGGCACGGTGCTGCGCCGCATCGACGCCGACCACGTGGTGGTCGAAGGCGTGAACCGCACCAAGAAGCACCAGCGTCCGAACCCGATGAAGGGCATCACCGGCGGCATCGTCGACAAGGATCTGCCGATCCATATCTCGAACGTGGCGCTGTTCAACCCGGCGACCAAGAAGGCCGACCGCGTCGGCAGCAAGACGCTGCAGGACGGCCGCAAGGTGCGCATCTTCAAGGCAAATGACGAGCAGGTGGACGCGTAATGGCCAAGGAAGACAAATCGAAGCAGGACAAGCCCGAGAAGAAGGGCGCTCCCCAGCAACAGCAGCAGGCGAAGCCGAAGAAGGAGCAGGCGCCGAAGAAGGAAGCGAAGGAAGCGGCGCCCAAGGCGCCCGCTGCACCGGAGCAACCGGCGCCGCCGGCGCGCCTCGCCACCTACTACCGCGAGAAGGTGGTGCCCGAGCTGATGCAAAAGCACGGCTACAAGACGGTGATGCAGGTGCCGCGCCTGCGCAAGATCACCATCAACATGGGCGTGGGCGAGACCACCACCGACAAGAAGATCCTCGACCACGCGGTGGCCGACATGACCAAGATCGCCGGCCAGAAGCCGGTGGTCACCAAGGCACGCAAGTCGATCGCGAACTTCAAGGTGCGCGCCAACTTCCCGGTCGGCTGCATGGTGACGCTGCGCGGCGCGCGCATGTACGAGTTCTTCGATCGCCTGGTGAACATCGCGATGCCGCGCATCCGCGACTTCCGCGGCGTGTCCAACCGCTCGTTCGACGGCCGCGGCAATTACAGCCTCGGCTTCAAGGAGCAGATCATTTTCCCCGAGATCGAGTACGACAAGATCGACACCCTGCGGGGAATGAACATCGCCATCACCACCACGGCGAGAACCGACGACGAAGCGCGTTCGCTGCTGACGGCGTTCCGCTTCCCGTTCAAGCACTGAGAAAGAACGCATGGCCAAGCTCGCACTCAAGCTCCGCGACCAGAAGCGCCGCAAGACCGTCGAGAAATTCAAGGCGAGGCGCGCGCAACTGCTCGAGATCATCTACGACCAGCGCGCCTCCGACGAAGCACGCGAAGAGGCGCGCCACAAGCTGCAGAGGCTGCCGCGCGACGCCTCCCCGGTGCGCCTGCGCAACCGCTGCGCGCTGACCGGCCGGCCGCGCGGGGTCTACCGCAAATTCGGCCTGGGGCGCAACAAGCTGCGCGATCTGGCGCTGCGCGGCGAGGTGCCCGGCGTGATCAAGGCGAGCTGGTAAGGAGATCTGCATGAGCATGAGCGACCCGATCGCGGACATGCTGGTCCGCATCCGCAACGCCCAGATGGTGGGCCATACGGAAGTGGCGATGCCGGCGTCCAAGATCAAGGCTTCCATTGCCCAGGTCCTCAAGGACGAGGGCTACATCGAGGACTTCGCGCTGCGCGACGAAGGTCCGAAAAAGCAGTTGCGCATCGGCCTCAAGTACTACGCCGGCCGGCCGGTGATCGAGCGCCTCGAGCGCGTGTCGAAGCCCGGCCTGCGCGTCTACCGCGGGCGCGACGACATTCCGCGCATCATGAACGGCCTCGGCGTCGCCATCCTTTCGACCTCGCGCGGCGTGATGACCGACCGCAAGGCGCGCGCCGACGGCGTCGGCGGCGAAATCCTTTGCATCGTTGCCTGAGCGTGCCATGTCCCGGATAGCCAAATACCCCGTTCCAGTGCCGAAGGGCGTCGAGGTGAACCTCGCCACCGGCAGCATCTCCGTGAAAGGCCCGCTCGGCACCATCGCGCGCGCGGCCGATCCCAACGTCGGCGTGCAGAAGGAGGGCGAGAACATCACCTTCAAGGCGCTCGGCAACTCGAACCACGCCAATGCGATGTCCGGCACGATGCGCGCGCTGGTCGCGGGCATGGTGACCGGCGTCACCAAGGGGTTCGAAAAGCGCCTCGCGCTGGTCGGCGTCGGCTTCCGCGCCCAGGCGCAGGGCGACTCGCTGTCGCTCTCGCTCGGCTACTCGCACCCGGTGGTGCACAAGATGCCGAAGGGCATCAAGGTGGCCACCCCCACGCAGACCGAGATCGTGATCAGCGGCGTGGACAAGCAGCTCGTCGGTCAGGTCGCGGCAGAAGTGCGCGCCTACCGCCCGCCCGAGCCCTACAAGGGCAAGGGCGTGCGCTACCGCGACGAGGTCATCGTGCTCAAAGAGACGAAGAAGAAGTAACGACCATCATGAGCGAAAAGAACCTTGCCCGACTGCGCCGCGCGCGCCAGACCCGTCTCAAGATCGCGGAGATCGGGGCCGTGCGCCTGACCGTGTATCGCACCAACGCGCACATTTATGCGCAAATTACTTCGCCCGCCGGCGACAAGGTGCTGGCGACGGCGTCGACCCTGGAGAAAGACCTGCGCAGCCAGCTCAAGCACGGCGGCAACCGCAAGGCGGCGGAGCTGATCGGCCAGCGCATTGCCGCGAAAGCCAAGGAAAAGGGCATCGAGAAAGTCGCGTTCGACCGCGGCGGCTACCGCTACCACGGGCGCATCAAGGCGCTCGCGGACGCGGCGCGCGCCGGCGGATTGAAGTTCTAAGCGCCACGCTCTAGCGAGAAATCATGGCAAAGATCCAACCGAGAATGCAGCACGAAGAGCGCGGCGACGGCCTGCGCGAGAAGATGATCGCGGTCAACCGCGTCACCAAGGTGGTGAAAGGCGGCCGCGTGCTCGGCTTCGCCGCACTCACCGTGGTCGGCGACGGAGACGGCGGCATCGGAATGGGCAAGGGCAAGGCACGCGAGGTGCCGGTCGCCGTGCAAAAGGCGATGGAAGAAGCGCGCCGGAAACTGTTCAAGGTCAAGCTGAAGAACGGCACGCTGCACCACATCCTCAAGGGGCGCCACGGCGCCGCCCGGGTGCTGATGCAGCCGGCGCACGAAGGCACCGGCATCATCGCCGGCGGCCCGATGCGCGCGGTATTCGAGGTGATGGGCGTCACCAACGTGCTCGCGAAGTGCTTCGGCTCGACCAATCCCTATAACGTGGTGCGCGCGACGCTGAACGGGCTGAAGTCGATGAGCACGCCGGCGGAGATCGCGGCGCGGCGCGGCAAGAAGGTCGAGGAGATCATCACCCCATGAAGAAGATCAAGGTCACGCTGCTGAAGAGCTTCGTGGGGATCAAGCGCACGCATCGCGCGACGGTGCGCGGGCTTGGGCTGAAGCGGATCAATCACGCGGTCGAGCTCGCCGACACTCCGGCGGTGCGCGGCATGGTCGAGAAAATCAGCTATCTGGTGCGCGTCGATGCGACTTAACTCCCTGAAACCGGCGCCCGGCGCCAAGCAGGACCGCCACCGCGTCGGCCGCGGCATCGGCTCGGGCTGGGGCAAGACCGCGGGCCGCGGCCACAAGGGCCAGCGGGCGCGCTCCGGCGGCTTCCACAAAGTCGGCTTCGAGGGCGGACAGATGCCGCTGCATCGGCGCCTGCCGAAGCGCGGCTTCAACTCGCCCACGCGCGACGATGTCGCCGAAGTGCGCACCGGTGACCTGCAGGCAATGCAGGTGGCCGAAATCGATCTCGCCGCGCTCAAGGCGGCCGGCCTCGTGTCGCGCAAGGCGCTCGCCGCGAAGGTCATCCTTTCCGGCAAGCTCGAGCGCAAGGTGTCGCTCAAGGAAATCCTGGTGACCAAGGGCGCGCGCTCGATGATCGAGGCCGCTGGCGGCACGATCCAGATCACGCCGAAGCCTGAAGCGCCGAAGAAGCCGAAGAAGGAAAAGAAGAAGGCGAAACCCGAGGCTGAGGAAGGCGCCAAAGGCGCCGAGGGCGCCAAGGCCTGATGGCCACGGCGCTTCCCAACGTCGGCAAGGGCGCGCGCTACGGCGACCTGAAGCGGCGCCTGCTGTTCCTGCTGGCGTCGCTGCTCGTGTTCCGTATCGGCGCGCACATCCCGTGCCCGGGCATCGATCCGAAGGTGCTGGCCGACCTGTTCCAGGGGCAGCAGGGCGGCATCCTCGGCATGTTCAACATGTTCTCGGGCGGCGCGCTGTCGCGCTTCACCATCTTCGCCCTGGGCATCATGCCGTACATCTCGGCCTCGATCATCATGCAGCTGATGACCGCGGTGAGCCCGCAGCTCGACCAGCTGCGCAAGGAAGGCGAGGCCGGCCGCCGCAAGATCACCCAGTACACGCGCTACGGCACGGTGTTCCTCGCGCTGTTCCAGGCCACGGGCATCTCGATCGCGCTCGAGTCGCAGCCCGGGCTGGTGCTCGACCCCGGCATGCTGTTCCGGCTGACCACGGTGACCTCGCTCGTGACCGGCACCATGTTCCTGATGTGGCTCGGCGAGCAGATCACCGAGCGCGGGCTGGGCAACGGCATCTCGATCATCATCTTCGCCGGCATTGCCGCCGGTCTGCCCAACGCGATCGCGGGCACGCTCGAGCTGGTGCGCACCGGCGCCATGCACCCGCTGACCGCGCTGTTCATCGCGCTGGCGGTGCTGGCGGTCACCGCCTTCGTCTGCTTCGTCGAGCGCGGCCAGCGCAAGATCCTGGTGAACTATGCCAAGCGCCAGGTCGGCAACCGGGTGTACGGCGGGCAGAGCTCGCACCTGCCGTTCAAGCTCAACATGTCGGGCGTCATTCCGCCGATCTTCGCGAGTTCCTTGATCCTGTTTCCGGCCACGGTACTCGGCTGGTTCGGCTCGGCCGAGGGGCTGCTGTGGCTGCGCGACATCGCCGGCACGCTGACTCCGGGACAACCGATCTACGTGCTGATGTACGGCGCGCTGATCGTGTTCTTCTGCTTCTTCTACACCGCGCTGCAATACAACCCGAAGGAAACCGCCGATAACCTGAAGAAGTCCGGGGCCTTCGTGCCGGGCATCCGCCCGGGCGACCAGACGGCGCGCTATCTTGAAAAAATCCTGACGCGCCTCACCTTGGCGGGGGCGATCTACGTCACCGCGGTCTGCCTGCTGCCGGAATTCCTCATCCTGCGCTGGAACGTGCCGTTCTATTTCGGCGGTACTTCGCTGCTGATTATCGTGGTGGTGACCATGGATTTCATGGCCCAGGTGCAGGCTTACATCATGACGCACCAGTACGAGAGCCTGCTGCGTAAGGCGAATTTCAAGGGCGGCCCGGGGCTGCCCGTGCGCTAGCGCATGGCGAAGGAAGATGTCATCGAGATGCAGGGAGAGGTCGTGGAAAACCTGCCGAACGCGACCTTCCGAGTAAAGCTGGAGAACGGACATACGATTCACGCCTTCATCTCGGGGAAGATGCGCATGAACTACATCCGCATCCTGCCGGGCGACAAGGTGACGGTGCAGATGACGCCGTACGACCTCACCAAGGGTCGGATCACGTTTAGAGCGAAGTAAAAGGAGCACCGATGAAAGTGATGGCTTCAGTCAAGAAGATCTGCCGCAAGTGCAAGATCGTGCGGCGCAAGGGTGTGGTGCGGGTGATTTGCTCGGATCCGCGCCATAAACAGCGTCAAGGGTGAGAACGCGAGCGTTCTCGGTTGATAACACCTTGTTAAACCAGCTATAATTTCAGGTTCGCCATGGCACGCATTGCAGGAATCAACATCCCGAACCACCAGCACGCCGACATCGCGCTGACCGCGATCTACGGCATCGGCCGCGCTCGTGCGCAGGCCATCTGCACCGCCGCCGGCGTGCAGGGCTCGCGCAAGATCAAGGACCTGACCGACGCCGAGCTCGACCGCCTGCGCGAGAACGTGCAGAAGCTCACCGTCGAGGGCGACCTGCGCCGCGAAGTGCAGATGTCGATCAAGCGCCTGATCGATCTTCAGTGCTACCGCGGCTCGCGCCATCGCAAGGGACTGCCGGTGCGCGGTCAGCGCACCCGCACCAATGCGCGTACCCGCAAGGGGCCGCGCAAGGCCGCGATCAAACTCAACGTGCAAGCAGGGAAGGCCGCATAAATGGCTAGTCGTAACGCCCCCACGCGCCAGGAGCTGCAGCAAACCGCTTCCGCCCGCGCGCGCAAAAAGGTCAAGAAGAACGTGTCCGAAGGCATCGCGCACATCCACGCGTCCTTCAACAACACCATCGTCACGATCACCGATCGCCAGGGCAATACGCTCGCCTGGGCGACGTCGGGCCACGCCGGCTTCAAGGGCTCGCGCAAGTCCACGCCGTTCGCCGCGCAGGTCGCGGCCGAGCGCTGCGGCCGCGCGGCGCAGGAATGCGGCGTGAAAAACATCGAAGTGCGCATCAAGGGTCCCGGCCCGGGCCGGGAGTCCGCGGTGCGCGCGCTGAATGCGATCGGTTTGAAAATCGGCAGCATTGCCGACGTCACCCCGATTCCCCACAACGGCTGCAGGCCGCCCAAGCGGCGCCGCGTTTAGGTCCCCACTCCAATGGCTAGAAACCTCGATAAGTGCCGGCACTGCCGGCGAGAAGGCGAAAAGCTCTTTCTCAAGGGCGAGAAATGCTTCACCGACAAGTGCCCGGTGGAGCGCCGCGCCTACGCGCCCGGCCAGCACGGGCAGAAAAGCGGTGCGCGGCTTTCCGACTACGGCAAGCAGCTGCGCGAGAAGCAGAAGGTGCGCCACATCTACGGCCTGCTCGAGCGCCAGTTCCGCGGCACTTACGCCGAGGCGGCGCGCTCGAAAGGCGTCACCGGCGAGCGGCTGCTGCAGCTGCTCGAATCGCGCCTGGACACCGTGGTCTACCGCATGGGGTTCGGCGCCTCGCGCGCCGAAGCGCGCCAGCTGGTGCGCCACAACGGCATCACGGTGAACGGCAAGCGCGTGAACATTCCGTCTTACCAGGTGCGCCCCGGCGAGGTGATCGAGGTCGCCGGCAAGGTCAAGGAGCAGTTGCGGGTGAAGGCGGCGGCCGAAGCCGCCGCGGCACGCAACATTCCGGAATGGCTGGAAGTGGACTCGAAGGGCCTGAAGGGCACGTTCAAGGCGCTGCCCGCGCGCGCCGATCTGCCCCAGACCATCAACGAGAGCCTGATCATCGAGCTGTACTCGAAGTAATCAGTTTTCTAGGACCCACGACATGCCCCAATCGGGATTTCTGAAGCCGCGTATTGTTGACGTTCAAAACCTGTCGCCGAACCACGCTCGGGTGACCATGGAGCCGTTCGAGCGCGGCTATGGCCACACCCTCGGCAACGCGCTGCGGCGCGTGCTGCTGTCCTCGATGCCCGGCTACGCGCCGACCGAGGTGCAGATCGCCGGCGTGGTCCACGAGTACTCCACGCTCGACGGCGTGCGCGAGGACGTGGTCGACATCCTGCTCAACCTCAAGGGCGTGGTGTTCCGCCTGCACAACCGCGCGGAAGCCATCCTTTCGCTGAAGAAAAAGGGCGGCGAGGGCAACGGCGCGGTCACCGCGGCCGACATCGAGCCCGCGCACGACGTCGAGATCATCAATCCCGACCACGTCGTCGCTCACCTCGCGGGCGGCGGCAAGCTCGAGATGCAGATCAAGGTCGAGTCCGGCCGCGGCTACGTGCCGGGCAACATGCGCTACCTGCCCGAGGAGACCAAGGGCATCGGCCGCGTCATCCTCGACGCCTCCTTCAGCCCCGTGCGCCGCGTGTCGTACTCGGTGGAGTCCGCGCGCGTCGAGCAGCGCACCGACCTCGACAAGCTGATCATGGACATCGAGACCAACGGCGCGATCGAGCCGGAAGAGGCGATCCGTTACGCGGCGCGCGTGCTGGTGGACCAGCTCTCCGTGTTCGCGCAGCTCGAAGGCACGGCGCTGCCCGCCGAGCAGCCGAAGTCCCCGGCGGTCGACCCGATCCTGCTGCGCCCGGTCGACGACTTGGAGCTGACCGTGCGCTCGGCCAACTGCCTCAAGGCCGAGAACATCTACTACATCGGCGACCTGATCCAGCGCACCGAAACCGAGCTGCTCAAGACGCCCAATCTGGGCCGCAAGTCGCTCAACGAGATCAAGGAAGTGCTCGCCTCGCGTGGCCTGACCCTGGGCATGAAGCTCGAGAACTGGCCGCCGGCAGGCCTCGAACACAGGTCCTGACATGCGTCACGGCGACGGACTCCGAAAACTCGGCCGCACCTCGAGCCACCGGCTCGCGATGCTGCGCAACATGACGGTGTCGCTGCTGCGGCACGAGGAAATCACCACCACGCTGCCGAAGGCGAAGGAGCTGCGCCGCGTGGTCGAGCCGATGATCACGCTCGGCAAGAAGCCCTCGCTCGCCAACCGCCGCCTGGCGTTCGACCGGCTGCGCGACCGCGGCATCGTCGAGAAGCTGTTCGAGGACCTCGGGCCGCGCTACGCCAAGCGCAACGGCGGCTATCTGCGCATCCTCAAGACCGGTTTCCGCAAGGGCGACAACGCGCCGCTCGCGCTGGTTACGCTGATGGACCGCGCCGAGCAGGGCGCCGAGCCCAAGGCCGACGAGCCGAAGAAGAAGAAAAGCGAGCAGACCGCAGAGAAAAAGGCCGCGAAAGCCGCCTGATCTTCACCATCGGTCACGGCGCGCGCAGCGCCGCGGAGCTGGTTTCGATCCTCAAGGAAGCGCACGTCCGCACGCTCGTGGACGTGCGCGCTTTTCCGGTCTCCCGACGCCATCCGCAGTTCTCCCGCGAACCGCTCAGCACCACGCTCGCCGAGGCCGATATCGCCTATGAATGGCAGGGCAAGGCGCTCGGCGGCTACCGCAAGGTCCCCTACCAGGAGCACATGAAGACCGCGCGCTTCCGCCAAGTCGTCCAGGCCCTGGCGGCCGGCGCGGACGGCGTCTGCATCATGTGCGCTGAAAGTAACCCTGCGGATTGCCACCGCTCTCACATCGCCGACTGGCTGGTGGCGCACGGTACCGAGGTTGTGCATCTGCTTGCGCCGGGACGCGCGCTCGCGCACGCTCGGAATCCCCAGGAGGAACTATGGCGGGAAGGCTGAAAGACAAGGTGGCGATCGTGACGGGCGCGGGCTCGCGCGGACCGGGCACGGGTAACGGCAAGGCTGCAGCGATCCTGTTCGCGCGCGAAGGAGCGAAGGTGCTGTGCGTCGATGCGGAGGTTGGGCGCGCAGAAGAAACCGTGAAGGTGATTTCTGACGAAGGCCACGTGGCGATGGCCTTCGCCGCCGACGTCACGCGTAGCGCGGATTGCAAGGCCATGGTGGAGCACGCCGCCAGCCGCTGGGGCGGGCTCGACATCCTGCACAACAACGTTGGCGTTGAATCGCGGCTGGATCTGATGGAGACCACCGAGCAGGAGTGGGACCGCGTGATGGCGATCGATCTCAAGTCGATGCTGCTGACCACCCAGGCGGCCGTGCCGGCGATGGAGAAGCGCGGCGCGGGCGCGATCACCTGCGTGTCGTCGATCGCAGCGCTGGTCGGCCACGGCCGCACCGCCTACGCCGCCGCCAAGGCGGGCGTGATCGGCTTCGTCACCAGCGTAGCGGTGCAACTCGGGCCGAAGGGCATCCGCGTCAACGGCATCGCGCCGGGGCAGGTGTGGACGCCGATGGTCGAGCGCCTGGGAGCGGAAGCACGCGAGCGCCGCAAGCGCGCTTCGCCGCTTGGCACCGAAGGCAGCGGCTGGGACGTGGGCTGGGGCGCGGTCTACCTGGCGAGCGACGAGGCGCGCTGGGTCACGGGCCACATCCTGGTGATCGACGCCGGGCTCACCGCCACCACGCGTTGAGCCGACTCGGATTACCATAGGCGCCTTGAACGACTCTCCTACCCCGTTGCTGGATCGCGAGCTGATCGACCAGATCCGCAAGATCGAGCAGGCCACCGGCCGCAAGGACGTGCTGTCCGGCTTCGTCACCAAGCTGGAAAACACTATCGGCGGCTTCGGCGCGGCGTTCTCCGACCAGGTCTCCCGCGGCGACAATGCGGGCGCGGTGCGCGCCGCGCATACCCTGAAGGGAACCTGCCGCCAGCTCGGCGCCATGCAGCTCGGCGATCTGTTCTCCGAGGTGGAGGCCGCCGCCAAGGCCGGCGATTTCGCCGGCGCGAAGCGCACGTTCGAGGCCGGCGCCGCCCTGGTGGCGGAGTCGATCGACGCGCTAAAGAAGGCCTAGAACCGGCCTTAATAAAGAAGGCCTAGAACCCGGCCTTAAGGCAAAAAGCCTAGACCTTAGTCGCGCGCTTCGGCGC
>Ga0307497_10000128_pt1 | contig 16181 bp, 19 predicted proteins | sample 10_S_MG_FD_201366 | JGI IMG/M metagenome (GOLD analysis project Ga0307497, IMG submission 201366) | Soil microbial communities from Populus trichocarpa stands in riparian zone in the Pacific Northwest, United States - 10_S | ecosystem: Environmental > Terrestrial > Soil > Riparian zone > Trees...
GGCTGCCGGGGGGCAAGCTGATCGTGGCGCTCCTTCCCGGGAGCCGGCGCTCGGAGGTGCACTACATGGCGGGCGCCTTCGTGCTGGCGGCGCACCGCTTGCGCCAGGAGATCCGCGACGTGCACTTCGTGTGCCCCACGGTGACCCGGGCGACGCGCGACCTGGTCGAGCTCGCGCTGCACGAGCACGAGCGCACCGACCTGCCGCTCACGCTCCTCTTCGGCCACTCGCACGAGGCGCTCGCCGCGGCCGACCTCGCGCTGGTCGCGAGCGGCACGGCGACGCTGGAGACGGCGCTTTTCAAGACCCCGATGGTGATCGCCTACCGGCAGTCGCCCATCTCCTGGCGCCTGATGCGCAGGATGCTCTACCTGCCGTACGTGGGCATGCCCAACATCCTCGCCGGCGAGCGGCTGGTGCCCGAGCTCCTGCAGGACGACGCGACTCCCGCGGCGCTCTCCGCGGCGCTGCTCGCGCTCTGGCGCGACAAGCCGGCGCGCGAGCGCCAGATCGCGCGCTTCCATGAGTTCCATCAGCTTCTGCGGCAGAATACGGCCGAGAAGGCCGCCGAAGCGGTACTCGGAGTACTGCAAGAGCAGGGAGTGCGGGGAAAGCGCAATGGATAGCGTGGCGGTGTGCGGCGTCGACGAGGCGGGGCGCGGGCCGCTGGCCGGGCCGGTGTACGCGGCGGCCGTGATCCTCGACAGGAGACGCCGGATCAACGGCCTCGCCGATTCGAAGGTGCTCACGCCGGAGCGGCGCGACGTTCTCGCCGGCCGGATCAAGGAGCGCGCGGTCGCCTGGTCGGTGGCCCACGCCACGGTCGAGGAGATCGACCGCATTAACATCTTCCAAGCTTCGATGCTGGCGATGCGCCGCGCGGTGCAGGCGCTCGGCGTAGAGCCGGGAGAGGCGTGGATCGACGGGCCTCACTCCCCGGGTTTAGGTTGTAAAACAAGAACGATTATCGATGGCGACGCGCTTCATCCGGTGATTTCGGCGGCCTCGATCATCGCGAAGACCGAGCGCGACGCCGAAATGTGCGTCCTCTCCTCGCGCTACCCGCAATACGGCTTCGACCGCCACAAGGGCTACGCCACCGCGGAGCACCTCGACGCCCTCGGGCGCCTCGGACCCTGCGAGATCCATCGGCGCAGCTTCTACGCCGTGGGGGTGTTCTTCCAGAAGGACCTCTTCGCCGAAAGCTGGGGCACGATGGCCGAGGCCCTGCGCGCACGCAGCTACCGGATGTATTGCGGCGCGAAAAAGCTCGCCGCCGCGCCGGGCTTGACCCTGGCCGAATTTCGGGTCGAGGAGCGCCGGCTGCGCCGCGACTACGCCGACGTGCTCGCCTGCCCCGAGGCGTCGCCGCACGCCGACCTCATGGAGCAGGTGCTGGCGGCGGCCAAGGCGGAGTTCGGCTCCGCCCGGCGGCAAAAGCGCACGGGCTAAGGGGATTCCCGGACACCCGCCGGAGGGTCCCCCCCGGTAACCGCCGTCACGCAGCCGGAGCATGCTAGCCGGGTGATTCGATTCGCCTGCCTCGTGCTCCTGCCGCTTGCCGCGTGCGCCTCCGCGCCGGCCGACAGGCCTGCCGGCCAGGCGAGCGTCGAGAGCCGCCACGCCGGGACGGTGCAGAAGGTCCTGCGCGTGGTGCGCCAGGGCGCGGACGTGCCCGGCATGAAGCTCTTCGGGAAGGTGGGCAACATGCTTGCGCCTGCCTTGCGCCACAACACGGAAACGCACCAATACGTGGTGCGCACACCCACCGGCCAGATCATGGCCCAGTCCGACAGCGAGTTCTCGGTGGGCGACTGCGTCCAGGTGATTCCGGGCCCGCAGGCCTCGGGACCGGCGTACCGCTACGGCGAGGCCGAGGTGGTGCGCTCAGAGAGCTGCAGCGGATAGCGCGGAGAGCAGGGCGCGCGCCTCGGCGCGAGGCGCGACCACAGCACGTAGTTTCCTGATGTGAGTTTTTAGATTCAGGTAGAAGCGGCGATCCGCAGCGGCACGGCGGATGAGTCGCGCAAGGGCACGCTCGTCCTCCAGCGGGAAGTACCCGGCATAGCTCGAGCCAAGCAGGCCGACATTGCCCGGGATGCGCGACGCGAGCACGGGGACCCCGATCCGCAGCGCCTCGCACACCACGTTCGCGCCGCCCTCCATCCGCGAGCTGATCACCATCGCGTGGCTCGAGGCGAGCCAGCGCAGCGCTCGCGCATGCGGCACGCTGCCGAGCCAGCGGTAGCGCGGCTCGCGCGCCATGCCGGTCCTGGCTTCTCCAGCAAGCACCTCGTCGAGCGGGGCCCCGAGGTGGACGACTTCGATGTCCTCGTCCGGGAGGTAAGCGAGGGCGGCGAGGGTGCGCAGCGGGTCCTTCTCCGCGCGCAGGTGGCCGATCACGCAGACGCGAAAGCGCCGCCGTACCGGGGCGTGGCGCAGCGTCGTCGCCGAGCTTTGCACCACGACCCGAACCTTCCGCCTCAGCGGCGGCGCCAGCTCGCGCGCAGCCATGGGCTGCAGCACGATCAGCCGGTGCGCCAGCTCGAGCGATTCCCGCGCCTCGGCCGACTCGTGGATGTCGCGATAGACGTCGGTGCCGGTGAGCGCCACGACGAGCGGCCGGTCCGCGGGAAACGCCTTGATCGAGAGATGGCTGCGGCGCGCGTGCAGCGCGAGCATCGCATCGGCGCTGCGCCCGGGCGACCACTGCACCGAGACCTCCACCGCATGGCCGGCGGCGCGCAGGAACGCCGCCCAGCGCAACGCCGTGTGCCGGTTGCCGTTGCGCATGCCCGGTCCAGCAGGCGTCACAAGTGCGATTCTCACCCTATTGCCATCTTAGGTTCCCGCAGGGCATTCTTGGCAGCGGAGGGGGAGAAACCATGCGGATGGAGCCGGGCCCGCCAGTTCGGGTTCGGGGATTTACGCTGCTGGCAACGATGATCGCCGCGATCGTCGTCGGGCTCGCCGCCCTGTTCCTGGTCGGTGGGTTCTTTGCGGCGATCAGCGACGACGGGCGAATTACCTACAGCGCGGAATCAGGTACTTAGGCGGCTGGGGCGTCCTCATTTAGACTCGGACGCGTGACGGAGACGCTGATCGAGGAGCTTCGCTCCGCGCGCGCGCACCTGCGCCGCGTGGCCGACGGCCTGGGCGGCGCGCGCGAGCTCGGTCCGCGGCTCGCGCTCGTCAACCCGCCGCGCTGGGAGATCGGCCATGTCGGCTGGTTCCAGGAGTGGTGGTGCCTGAGGGGCGCGCGCCAAGACCGCGCCTCGATCCTGCCGAACGCCGACCGCCTCTATGACTCGGCCACCGTAGCCCACGCGACGCGCTGGGACCTGCCGCTGCCGTCGTTTCGCGAAACCCTCGCGTACCGTGATGAGGTCACCGAGCGGCTCATCGCCCGCCTCCAGGCAGGGGATGCGGACCCTTATTTCGTCAGCCTCGCCGTGCGCCACGAGGACATGCACGCGGAAGCTTTTCACTACACCCGACAAACCCTCTCGTATCCCGAACCGGAAGGGCCACGGGACCCAATGGAACACAGCCCCGCGGGAGACATTGAATACCCGGGCGGCGTCTTCCGCCTCGGATCGACACCGGACGCAGGCTTCGTGTTCGACAACGAGAAGTGGAGCCACCCGCTCGTGCTGCAGCCCTTCCGCATCTCGCGCGGCTGCGTCACCAACGCGCAATACGAAGAATTCGTGAGGGCGGGCGGCGAGCCGCCCCGCTACTGGCGCGGCGGCGAGATGCGCCGCTTCGATCGCTGGGTCGAGCGCGTGCCCGACGAGCCGGTGATGCACGTGAGCTGGCACGAAGCGCAGGCCTATTGCCGTTTTGCCGGACGGCGCCTGCCGACGGAGGCGGAGTGGGAGTTCGCCGCGCTCAACGGCCTCGAAAATACGAGCCAGGTCTGGGAATGGACCGCGAGCGACTTCCTCCCGTACCCGGGGTTCGTGCGTGACCCATACAAGGAATACTCCGAGCCGTGGTTCGGCAACCACAAGGTGCTGCGCGGCGGCAGCTTCGCCACGCCCGCACGGATCGCCCGGGCGCGCTTTCGCAACTTCTACACCCCGGATCGCGCCGACATCTTCGCGGGCTTGCGCACCTGCGCGGTATGACCGTCATTCGTTCTCGCGACAACCCTCGGGTCAAGCGCTGGGCCAAGCTAGCAACCGATCCGCGGTTTCGTAAGAGCGAGCAGCGAATCCTGATCGAAGGGCCCCATCTTGTCGCCGAGGCACTCCAGGCGCGGTTCGAGCCGCTCGCGCTCATTGTGAGCGAATCGGGGTTAAAAAAGGACGAAGTCCGCAAGCTCGTCGGCCAGCGCGAGCCGATCGTCCTGGGCGACCGCATCTTCCGCTTCGTCGCCGATGCCGACACCGCGCCGGGCATTGCCGCCGAATTCGAAGTTCCACAGGTTCGGCCGGAAGCCAGTGGTCCCGCGGTGTTCCTCGAAGGCGTCCAGGACCCGGTGAACGTGGGTGCGATCCTGCGCAACGCCGCCGCATTCGGGGTGGGCGAGGTCGTCCTCGACCGCGCCTGCGCCGACCCGTGGTCGCCGAAGGTCCTGCGCGCCGCGATGGGCGGGCATTTCAAGCTCGCGCTGCGGCAGGTGGCGGACCTCGCGCAGACGCTCGCGGACTTTCAGGGGACCACGGTTTGCACCGTGCCGAGCGGGGGAACGCCGCTGAAGGAGCTCCAGCTACTAGGTCGCGTCGGCTGGATCTTCGGTTCCGAGGGCCGCGGGGTGAGTCCCGACCTAGCCGCCAGGGCAGGATTGAGGGCCACGATCCCGATGGCCCCTGGCAGCGAGTCCATCAACGTCGCCGCCGCGGCCGCAATCTGCCTCCATGAGGGCTACATGAGGAGAAAAGCTCAGTAGACCTGGCGGTGGATCCGCAGCTCGCGCAGGATGGTGGTGGCGATCTCCTCGATCGACTTGGTGGTCGAGTTGATGCTGCGGATGCCTTCGCGCCGCATCATGCTTTCGCATTCCTCGACCTCGAAGCGGCAGTTGTCGAGCTCGGCGTACCGGCTGCCCGGCCGGCGCTCCTTGCGGATCTCGTGGAGTCGCTCGGGCGCGATGGTCAGCCCGTAGAGGCGCGTTTTCTGCGCGCGCAGCGCCTCGGGCAGCTTGCCGCGCTGGAAATCCTCCGGAATGAGGGGGTAGTTGGCCGCCTTCACGCCAAACTGGAGCGCGAGGTATAGGCTGGTCGGTGTCTTGCCGCTGCGCGACACGCCGACCAGGATCACGTCCGCCTGGGCTAGTTCCCGGTGCGAGGCCCCGTCGTCGTGCGCCATGGAGAAGTTGATAGCCTCCATGCGTTGCGCATATTCCTTCTTGTCCATGGCGCTGTGCGAGCGCCCGATCGTATGGCTCGACTTGACGCCCAGGCCCGCCTCGAGCGGGTCGATGAAGCTCTCGAAGAAGTCGATGACGAGCGCGTTCGCGCGCCGCACCACCGCGCGCACGTCGTGGTTCACCAGCGTGGAGAACACGATCGCGAGCCCGTTGCCCGACTCGGCGGAGATGCGCGCGACGCACTCCTCGGCCTTCTCGGTACTGTCGACGAACGGCAGCGTGACCTGGTTGAATTCGACCCCTTCGAACTGGGTCATCAGGCTGTGGCCGAGCATCTGCGCCGTGATGCCGGTGCCGTCGGAGACGAAAAACACGGTGCGCCGATCCATGGCGATAAAATACCGCAATGCGGTTAGCGTGGCTCTATGCGCGTAGCGTGGCTTAAGGATCTGCGGCTCAAGGATCTCGCCGAGGTCGGAGGCAAGAACGCCTCGCTCGGCGAGATGATCGGCGCGCTGGCCGCGGCCGGCATCCGCGTGCCCGGCGGCTTCGCCACCACGGCCGCCGCCTTTCACGAATTTCTAGATTCAAATGGTTTGAAACAGCGAATCGCCGAGCGCCTTTCCGCGCTCGATCCCGCGGACGTCAAGGCGCTCGCCGCCTGCGGCAAGGCGATCCGCTCGTGGATCCTTGAGACGCCGTTTCCGGCGCCGTTGGAGCAGGAGATTCGGGAGCATTATCAGCAGCTTGAGGGGCAGGCGGGTGGCAAAGCCTCGTTCGCGGTGCGTTCTTCCGCTACCGCGGAAGACCTGCCGGAAGCGTCCTTCGCCGGCCAGCAGGAAACCTTCCTCAACATCAGCGGCGCCGACAACGTGCTCGAGGCGATGCGCCACGTGTTCGCCTCGCTCTACAACGACCGCGCGATCTCCTACCGCGTGCATCAGGGCTTCGCGCACGGCGCGGTCGCGCTGTCGGCGGCCGTGCAGCAGATGGTGCGCAGCGACCTCGGCGCGAGCGGCGTGCTCTTCACGCTCGACACCGAATCGGGGTTCCGCGACGTCGTCTTCATCACCGCGTCCTACGGGCTCGGCGAAATGGTGGTGCAGGGCGCGGTCAACCCCGACGAGTTCTACGTGCACAAGCCGATGCTCGAGAAAAACCGCCCGGCGATCGTGCGGCGCGCGCTCGGCTCGAAGCTGCAGAAGATGGTGTTCTCGCAGTCGGCCACCACCGGCAAGTCCACCCGTGTCGTGGACGTGCCCGAGGCCGAGCGGCATCGTTTCTCTCTGTCAGATGAAGACATTCTCGAGCTGGCGCGCTACGCGGTCACGATCGAGCGCCACTACGGCCGGCCGATGGACATCGAGTGGGGCAAGGACGGCGCCGACGGCCGCATCTACGTGCTGCAGGCGCGGCCGGAAACGGTGAAGTCGCGCAAGCGCGACGTCGAGGAGCGCTTCGCCCTGAAGGGAAGCTCGCGCGTGCTGGTGACCGGCAGGGCGATCGGCAACAAGATCGGCAGCGGCACCGTGCGCGTGATCGCCGACGCGTCGAAGATGTCGCGGGTGAAGGACGGCGACATCCTCGTCACCGACATGACCGACCCGAACTGGGAGCCGGTCATGAAGGTCGCAGCCGCCATCGTCACCAACCGCGGCGGGCGCACCTGCCATGCCGCGATCATCGCCCGCGAGCTCGGCATTCCCGCGGTGGTGGGCTGCGGCGAGGCGACCCGGCGCCTGAAGGACGGACAGCAGGTCACGGTGTCGTGCGCCGAGGGCGACACGGGCAACGTCTACGAGGGCCTGATCCCGTTCGAGGTCACGAGCCGCTCCCGCGGCGAGATGCCGCGCATCCCGGTGAAGATCACCATGAACGTGGGCAACCCCGAGCTTGCGTTCGAGTTCGCGCAGCTGCCGAATGCCGGCGTCGGCCTCGCGCGGCTGGAGTTCATCATCAACAACGAGATCGGCGTTCACCCGCGCGCCTGTCTTGAATACCCGAAGCTGCCCGCCCCTCTGAAGGGCAAGCTCGAGGAAAAGGCGCGCGGCTACGCTACGCCGAAGGATTTCTTCCGCGAGAAGATGGTCGAGGGCGTGGCCACCATCGCGGCGGCGTTCTGGCCCAAGCAGGTCATCGTGCGGCTGTCGGACTTCAAGTCGAACGAGTACCGCAAGCTCCTCGGCGGCGAGAGCTACGAGCCCGAGGAGGAGAACCCGATGCTCGGCTGGCGCGGAGCCTCCCGCTACGTGGCGAAGGACTTCCGCGAGTGCTTCGAGCTCGAGTGCGCCGCGCTGAAGAAGGTGCGCGACGAGCTCGGGCTCACCAACGTCGAGCTGATGGTGCCGTTCGTGAGGACCATCAGCGAAGCAAAGGAAGTCATCAAATTACTTGTCCAGAATGGGTTGGAACGCGGGAAGAACGGCCTGAAGATCGTGATGATGTGCGAGCTTCCCTCCAACGCGATCCTGGCCGAGGAATTCCTGGAGCTGTTCGACGGCTTCTCCATCGGCTCGAACGACCTCACCCAGCTCACGCTCGGCCTGGACCGCGATTCGGGCCTCGTCGCCGAGGGCTTCGACGAGCGCGACGCCGCGGTCAAGGCGATGCTCGCGATGGCGATCGGCGCCTGCCGCAAGCACGGCAAGTACGTCGGCATCTGCGGGCAGGGGCCCTCTGATCACCCCGACCTCGCGCGCTGGCTGATGGAGCAGGGAATCGAGAGCCTGTCGCTCAACCCCGATACCGTGGTCTCGACCTGGATGGCGCTGGCGGAGGACGCGCCTTCGGCGAAGAAGTCCGCTGCCGCCTAATAAATGGGGTCAGATCAACATTTCCGAACCACCGGGCACGGCAGTGACCGGAGGGAAATGTTGATCTGACCCCATTTATTTGCTGCGCAGAAGCCGCTGCTTTTCCCGGTTCCACTCCTTCTCGCGCTCGTCGGCGCGCTTGTCGTGCTTGAGCTTGCCGCGGCCCAGGCCCACCTCGAGCTTGATGCGTCCCTTGCTGTAGTGCAGGTTGAGCGGCACGAGCGTATAGCCGCGCTGCTCCACCTTGCCGATCAGCCGCCGGATCTCCTCGGCGCGCAGCAGGAGCTTGCGCGTGCGGGTAGGGTCGGGCGTGACGTGGGTCGAGGCAGTCGGAAGCGCGCTGATGTGCGCGCCGATGAGGAAGAGCTCCTCGCCCCGCACCATGACGTAGCCCTCACCGATGTTGCCGCGGCCGCCGCGGATCGCCTTCACCTCCCAGCCCTCGAGCACGATGCCGGCCTCGTAGCGCTCCTCGATGAAATAATCGTGGAACGCCTTGCGGTTCTCGACGATCGACATTTGGCCCCGATTTTCCCATGAAGCGAATTGCCCGGTCCGCGATCGTCGAGCATTCCGCCGAGCAGATGTTCTCGCTGGTGGACGACGTCGAGTCCTACCCCCGCTTCCTGCCGTGGTGCCGGGCGGCGAAGGTGGACGAGCGCACCCCCGGATCGGTGCTGGCCACCCTAAGCGTCGGAATGCGCGGCCTGAAACAGACCTTCAGCACGCGGAACGAGCTGCACCCGCCCGAGGCCATGGACATGCGCCTCCTGAAGGGACCGTTCCGGCATTTCGCCGCCGCCTGGCGCTTTAGGCGGCTCTCGGCGCAGGCCTGCTCGGTCGAGTTCTCGCTCGAGTACGAGATGGCCGGACCGCTCGCGAGGATGCTCGAGCCGCTCTTCGACCACATTGCCGATACCATGGTTGACGCCTTTACCCGGCGCGCCAACGACCTCCATGGCAAGCCTTAGCGTCGAGGTGGTGTACGCGCTGCGTTCGGGCGAGGACGCGGTGACGCTCACTCTCGCGGTGGGCGTCACCGCCGCAGACGCGGTGCGCGCCTCGGGCGTGCTCGAGCGCCATCCTGAGATCGACCTTGGGCGTCAGAAGATCGGAATCCACGGACGGGTGGTGGCGGACAAGGCGCCGCTTCGGGACGGCGATCGCGTCGAGATCTACCGGAAGTTGCCCGTCGACGCGAAGGAGGCGCGCCGCAGGCGCGCGTTCAGGAGGCGCTAGAGTGCGCCTAGCTGCACCAGTCGCGCACGTCCTGGCGCACCCGGGCGGATTCCTGCCCGAGCTGGTTGTCGTCCAGGTAGTAGCGCTCGCCCTGGGCGTCGGTGCGGGCAACCCGTCCAGTTTCTAGCGTGCGCAGGTTGTCCTGGGCGCGGGCGCAGTTCTCGCGCTTGTCCGCGGCGGCGCGCTCGGTCTTCGCCTGCTTTTCGCGGTCCTTCTCCGTTTCCTGCTGGCGCTTGCGGAACGCGGCGTCCTGCTCGGCCGGCGTGAGCGGCTTCTTGGCGTCTTTCGCGTCGTCCTTGCTGTCCGCCGACGCATCCTCAGCTCGCGGCAGGGGCGCCGGCGCCCGGCGCATCGGTTGGGCATTGACGCCCTGGGGAGGCGCATCGCCGTAAGTCACCCGGCCATCCCTGTCGACCCACTTGGATTGAGCGGCGACAGTGCCCGCACACGTCAGGGCGCTCAGCAATATGAAGACTCTCAGCATGGTGCGCCGACACTATCGGCTTTGGCCGAAGGGGTCAAAGGAGGGCTCCACAAACGCTCGCGTATAATGCCGCTTTGCGTGAAAGAATTCTCATGCGGGTGATCCAGAAGGCGCTGACCTTCGACGACGTTCTCCTCCTCCCCGCCCACTCCCGCGTCCTGCCTCGAGAAGTCTCGCTGAAGACCCGCCTCACCCGGAGGCTCGAGCTCAACCTGCCGCTCGTATCCGCGGCCATGGACACGGTCACCGAGGCGCGGCTCGCCATCGCCATCGCGCAGGAGGGCGGCATCGGCATCGTGCACAAGAACCTGTCCGCGGCGGCGCAGGCCGCCGAGGTGGCGAAGGTGAAGCGCTTCGAATCGGGCGTGCTGCGCGATCCCATGACGGTCTCGCCGGAAATGACGGTGCGCGATGTCATGGCGCTGCAGCGCGAGCACCGCATCTCCGGATTCCCGGTGGTGAAGAGCGGCAAGGTGGTCGGCATCGTGACCAACCGGGACCTGCGCTTCGAGACCAACCTCGACCAGTCGGTGAAGTCGATCATGACGCCGCAGCGCCGCCTCATCACGGTGCGCGAGGGCGCGAGCCGCGAGGAGGCGAAGGAGCTCATGCACCGCCACCGCCTCGAGCGCGTGCTGGTGATCGACGAACAGTTCCATCTCAAGGGCCTGGTGACGGTGAAGGACATCACCAAGGAAAGCGAGCATCCGCACGCTGCCAAGGACCCGCACGGGAAGCTCCGCGTGGGGGCGGCGGTCGGGGTGGGCGAGGGTACCGAGGAGCGCGTCGCCGCGCTGGTCGAGGCCGGTGTGGACGTAATCGTCGTCGACACGGCGCACGGCCATGCCCAAGGCGTGCTCGACCGCGTCCAGTGGATCAAGAAGAATTTCAGCGTCGAGGTCGTCGGCGGCAACGTCGGCACCGGCGACGGCGCCCGCGCGCTGGTGGACCATGGCGCCGACGGCGTCAAGGTCGGCATCGGGCCCGGCTCGATCTGCACCACGCGCGTGGTGGCCGGGGTCGGCGTGCCGCAGATCAGCGCCATCCAGAGCGTTGCCGAGGCGCTGGCGAAGACCGACGTGCCGCTCATCGCCGACGGCGGGGTGCGCTACTCGGGCGACGTGGCGAAAGCGCTCGCCGCCGGGGCCCACGCCGTGATGCTGGGCTCGCTCTTCGCGGGCACCGAGGAGTCGCCCGGGGAGATCGAGCTCTACCAGGGCCGCTCCTACAAGTCGTACCGCGGCATGGGCTCGCTCCCCGCGATGCAGAAAGGCGCCGCCGACCGCTACTTCCAGGACTCGGAGATGAACGTCGACAAGCTGGTGCCCGAGGGCGTCGAAGGCCGCGTGCCCTACAAGGGAAGCGTCTTCTCGGTGATCCAGCAGCTCGCGGGCGGGGTGCGTGCGAGCATGGGCTACACCGGCTGCGCCACCGTCGACGAGCTGCGCACGCGAACGCAGTTCGTGGAGATCACCAGCGCCGGGATGCGCGAATCGCACGTGCACGACGTGCAAATCGTGAAGGAGGCGCCCAACTACCGGGTGGAATAAATCTCGTTGCACCAAAAGATCCTCATCCTCGACTTCGGCGCTCAGTACACCCAGTTGATCGCCCGCCGGGTGCGCGAAGCCAAGGTCTACTGCGAGATCCATCCCCACGACGTCGCCGACGACTTCGTGCGCGGCTTCGGCGCCAGCGGAATCATTCTCTCCGGCAGCCACATGTCGGCCTACGAGGAGTCGACCGGCAAGTCGCCGCGCGCCGCCTTCGAAGCCGGCGTGCCGGTTCTCGGCATCTGCTACGGCATGCAGACCATGGCGCAGCAGCTCGGCGGCCGGGTCGAGGCGGGGAGCGTGCGCGAGTTCGGGTACGCCGAGGTGCGCGCGCGCGGACACAGCCGCTTGCTCGAAGGGATCGAGGATTGGCGTTCGCCGGAAGGCCACGGCATGCTGAAGGTGTGGATGAGCCACGGCGACAAGGTCACCGAGCTTCCAGCGGGATTCAGGCTCATGGCGTCGACCGAAGCCTGCCCGGTCGCGGGAATGGCCGACGAGGCGCGGCGCTTCTACGGCGTGCAGTTCCATCCCGAGGTCACGCACACCCGGCAGGGGACCAAGATCCTGCACCGCTTCGTGCGCGAGATCTGCGGCTGCCGCGGCGACTGGAGCATGCCGGACTATGCCGGTGAAGCGGTTCAAAAAATAAAGAATGAGATTGGAAAAGAAGAGGTGATCCTCGGCCTGTCCGGCGGCGTCGACTCCTCGGTCGCCGCCGCGCTCATCCACCGCGCCATCGGCGAGCAGCTCACCTGCGTGTTCGTCGACCACGGCCTGCTGCGCCTGGACGAGGCGAAGCACGTGATGGATACCTTTGCGAAGCACATGCACGTGAAGGTGGTGCACGTCGACGCGGCGGAAGAATTTCTCTCGGCCTTGCGCGGCGTCTCGGATCCCGAGGAGAAGCGAAAGATCATCGGCAGGCTTTTCGTCGAGGTGTTCCAGCGGGAAGCGAAGGGAATCCGCAACGCCAAATGGCTCGCGCAGGGCACGATTTATCCCGACGTCATCGAGTCGGCCGGCGCCCGCAGCGATTCGAGCGGCAAGAAGGCGCAAACCATCAAGTCGCACCACAACGTGGGCGGGCTGCCCGAGACGCTCCACCTCAAGCTGCTCGAGCCTTTGCGCGAGCTCTTCAAGGACGAGGTGCGCGAGCTCGGCCTCGCGCTCGGCCTGCCGCGCGAGATGGTGTTCCGCCATCCCTTCCCGGGGCCCGGCCTCGGGGTTCGCATCCTGGGTGAAGTCAAAAAGGAATATGCGGAGCTCCTGAGGCGCGCGGATGCCATCTTCATCGACGAGCTGCGCTCGAGCGGCTGGTACGAAAAGACGGCGCAGGCTTTCGCCGTCTTCCTGCCGGTGCGCTCGGTCGGCGTGATGGGCGACGGGCGCACCTACGAATACGCGGTGGCGCTGCGCGCGGTGCAGACCACCGACTTCATGACCGCCGATTGGGCCCCCCTGCCGCACGAGCTGCTTGCGCGCGTGTCCAACCGCATCATCAACGAGGTGCGCGGCGTGAACCGCGTTGCCTACGACATCTCTTCCAAGCCTCCCGCCACGATCGAGTGGGAGTAGGACAGTTGGGATGGTGCTGGCTAATACCGCTGACGCCTGGGGCGCGCCCGCCAAATTCTTCCACTGGACGGTGGCGCTCCTCATCCTCGTGCAGATCGGGCTGGGCTTTGCCGCGGCACTGTGGCGGCTGTCGCCGTTGAAGCTCGAGCTCTTCGTCTGGCACAAGTCGACCGGCGTGCTGATCCTGGTGCTGATGCTGGCGCGCCTCGCCTGGCGGCTCGCCAACCGCAGCCCGGCGCTACCGCCGCAGACGCCCGCCTGGGAGCGCCGCGCCGCGCACGCGAGCCACGTGCTGCTCTACGTGCTCGCGGTCGCGCTCCCGCTCTCGGGCTGGGTCATCAACTCGGCGGCGGCCGTGCCGTTCAGCGTGTTCTGGCTGGTGCCGCTGCCCCCGATCGTCGCGCCGGACGAACACCTGGAAGAGCTGGCAAAGGTCGCGCACTTCTCCCTGCTGGTCGCGCTTTGCCTTGTCCTCGCCGTCCATATCGGCGCGGCGCTCAGGCATCACTTCATCAAGCGCAACGGCGTCCTGATCCGCATGCTGCCCGGGACATGGCGGCACGCGTGAGGCCCACCTGGATGGTCCCGCTTGCTTTCTTGGTGAGTACGCACGCGCTCGCCGCGGACTGGAGGATGGATCCTGCGCCGAGCCGGCTGGAGTTCATCGCTACCTTCGAGAAAAACGCGGCCCCGGGCGTGTTCAAGGAATTCGACACGCGCCTCGCGCGCTTCGAGCCGGACAAGCCCGAGGGTGCGAAGCTCGACGTCACCGTCAAGATCACGAGCGCGGACATGAAAAGCGGCGACGTCAACCGCGCGATCCGCGGCCCGGAATGGTTCGATTTCGGGCGTTTTCCGCAGGCCGAGTTCCACGCCGAGGACATCCGGCGCGTCACCCCCGGGCGTTATCTCGCGCGCGGTGTGCTGAGCCTCAAGGGGGTCAAGAAGGAGCTCGAGGTGCCGTTCACGTGGCAGGAGTCGGCCGGCGCGGCGACGATGGAAGGCGAGCTGAACGTAGAGCGCCTGCAGTTCGGCATCGGCACGGGCGAGTGGGCGAACGGCAGCACCATCGGCCTCGGCGTGCGGGTCAAGTTCAACGTGCGCCTGCGCAAGGAAGGCTGATGCGCAGGGCCTGGCGCTTCCTGCTGGGCGCGGCGCTGCTCGGGGTCGGGTGCGCGCAGGTGCCGCCGTCGGCGCCGCCGACCCCGGCACACCCCGGGGCGCCCGACCTCGACGCGGCCTCCTATCGCGACGCGGTCGAGCGCGGCGCGAGGGTCTACCGCGTCGAACCGGGCGATTCGCTCGTCGTGGTGCGGGTCTACCGGGGCGGGCGGCTGGCCAAGCTGGGTCATGACCACGTCGTGTCGAGCCGGGAACCGCGCGGCTTCATCGACGCCGACAAGGGGCGCGCCGACCTCTACGTCGCGGTGGACAGCCTGGCAGTCGACGATCCGGCGCAGCGCGCCGCTGCCGGCTTCGAGAGCACCCCGGGCGAGTCGGACATCGCCGGCACACGCAGCAACATGCTCGAGAAGGTGCTCGAGGCCGAGCGCTTTCCCTTCGTGGTGCTGCGCGTGCGCGCGCTGGAGCAGGACGCGGTGCAGGCCGAGCTTTCGCTCCACGGCGTGACGCGGGCTTTGCGCGTCCCGGCGAAGATCGCCATGGGCGCGGAGCGCATCGAGGTCAGCGGCAGCTTCGCGATCAACCAGACCGACTTCGGCATCGCGCCGTTCTCGGTCTTCGGCGGCGCCCTTGCGGTCCAGGACGGCGTCGACCTTTCCTTCGCCATCCGCGCGGCGCGCATCACGGACGCGAAGGCTTTGTAAGACCTGCGCGCCCGCGTGGTCAGCGGCCCACCAGCTCCTGCTCCAGCCAGCGGTCGATCAGGGCCTTCTCGTAGCGCAGCGGATCGTCCGGGTACCGGTTTGCGCCGGCGAGGAATGCCGGATCCCGCAGCCTGCGCTCTCCTTCCTTGATCACCTTGCCGTCATCGGCTGCAAGACTGAAGGTGAGATCGATGCGCGGCGGATAGATGTCTTTCACGATCCGGGCTTCGCCCGAAGGCGGGCGCCAGGCCTCGAATTCGCCGGCCATGTCGAGCTCCGTGATCGAGACGTTGAGCCGCTCGCCGGCGGCCAGCAGGCCCGCTGCGCGCTTGACCAGGTGCCCGCGCAGCTGCTCGAGATAGGCCGCGCGGATCCGCTCGTCGCTGAAGCGGCGATTGCCTACGTCGGCGAACTCTTCGGCGTGCACGTATTGCACCTGGACCGGCGTTTCCTGGCTGATCGAGGGCAACGACAGCACGAGCCCGCACAGCGCGACACCTCGGATGCGTCTGGAACTCATCTGTTGCAGGTTAGCCAGATCCAGACTGCCAATACAATACTTGTGATGATCCTTTACGGCATCCGATGATCCTTTACGGCATCCGCAACTGCGACACCGTGAAAAAAGCGCGCGCCTGGCTCGACGGGCGCGGTGTCGAATACCGGTTTCACGACTACAAGGTCGCGGGTATCGACATGGCGAGGCTCGATCGCTGGTGCAGCGAAGTCGGCTGGGAGGCGCTCCTCAACCGCGCCGGTACCACGTTTCGGAAGCTCGCCGATTCACAGAAAGAGAATTTGAACCAGGAAAAAGCAGTCGCGCTCATGCTGGCGCAGCCCTCGGTCATCAAGCGGCCGGTAGTGGAGCTCAACGGAAAGCTGGTCGTCGGGTTCAAGCCCGAGCTCTACAAGTCCCTGCCGTGGTGAGCGACGCGCAGTCCGACGAACACTTCATGCGCCACGCGCTCGAGCTCGCGCGCCGCGCGCAGGCCGAAGGCGAGGTGCCGGTCGGGGCGGTGGTGGTGCTGGACGAAAAGGTGATCGGCGAGGGCTGGAACCGCCCGATTTCCGCCGCCGACCCGACCGCGCACGCGGAGATCCAGGCGATGCGCGCAGCCGCGTCGACGCGGAAGAACTACCGGCTGGTCGGCGCGACGCTCTACGTAACGCTCGAGCCCTGCGCAATGTGCGTCGGCGCCATGTTCCATGCGCGCATCCGCCGCGTGGTATTCGGCGCCGCGGATCCCAAGACCGGCGCTGCGGGGAGCACAGTCAATCTCTTTGAAGAGAAGCGCTTGAATCATCATGCCCTTCTTCAGGGTGGGGTGCTGGCCGCGGAATGCGGTGCGCTCCTCAGCGGCTTTTTTGCCTCAC
>Ga0307497_10000129_pt1 | contig 16166 bp, 15 predicted proteins | sample 10_S_MG_FD_201366 | JGI IMG/M metagenome (GOLD analysis project Ga0307497, IMG submission 201366) | Soil microbial communities from Populus trichocarpa stands in riparian zone in the Pacific Northwest, United States - 10_S | ecosystem: Environmental > Terrestrial > Soil > Riparian zone > Trees...
GCGTCGCGGACGCGGAGAGCGTGTTGAACTTGGGCGCCGACAAGATCTCGATCAACTCGCCCGCGCTCGAGCGCCCCGCCCTCATCGACGAGCTCGTGCGCCGCTTTGGCTCGCAGTGCGTCGTGATTGGGATCGATTCGCTCGAGCGCGACGGGGACTATCACGTCTATCAGTACACCGGCGACCCGACTCGAACCAAAGCCGCCGAGCGCCTGACACTCGACTGGGTTCGCGAGGCCGAGCGGCGCGGCGCCGGCGAGCTCGTGCTCAACTGCATGAATCGAGACGGCGTGCGCAAAGGCTACGACGTGGTACAGCTGGCCGCCGTGCGCGCCGCCACGCGGATACCGTTGATCGCGTCGGGCGGCGCGGGCGCGATGGAGCATTTCAAAGAGGTATTCGAGGTCGCGCGTGTCGACGGTGCGCTTGCGGCGAGCGTGTTTCACACGGCGGCGATCGAGATCGGCGAGCTCAAACGATATCTGGCGGCCGCGGGCCTCGCGATCAGGCCGGCCGCGTAGGAGAACACACGTGAGCAACATGATCTTTCTGGAAACGCTCGAAGGTGTGATCGAGCGGCGGCTCAAGGAGGCGCCCGAGGGGAGCTACACGGCCCGCCTCGCAGCGCAGGGGACGCTCAAGGTTGCGCAGAAGGTCGGCGAGGAAGCTGTGGAGCTCGTGATCGCGGCGGCCGCCCAGGACCGCGCGCACGTCGCGGCCGAAGCGGCCGACCTGATCTACCACCTGCTGCTGCTGTTGAGACTACGCGAGCTCAGGCTCGGCGACGTCGTCGCCGAGCTCGAGACGCGGCATCACGCGCGCTGACGGTCGCGCCTAGACGATCTTGCAGGGGATCCAGGCGTCTTCGTCGACCCGGTAGACCGCACATAGCCTGTGATATCCGTCCGCGACCACGACCTTGCCATTCGCCGCGTCTCGGACGAGCAGAAGCGGAGACAATGGCTCGCCGTCGCCGATCTGGGCCCTGTCTTTTTCGACGCGTGAGTTGCTGATCCCGAGCAGCGACAGCTGCGAGGCGCGGAAGATGTCCTTCGCCTTGAAGCGAACGAGCTCGGCGTTTCGCAACGCCGCGACGAGGTTCGCGCTTTGCGCCTGCGGATAGACGAGCGCTAGATAGGACTCCGCCGCCGTGTAGTTGCCCTTCGCGACGTCCGGAAGCCATTTGGGTTGGCGCTCTTTCTTCGCCATGCTCGCGCCGCCCGCTCGCTAGATAAGAACCTCGACCGCCGGCTCGCGCAGGTTATACCGCGAGCCCATCACGTAGCCGTACGCGCCCGCGTTCGCGATCAGCAGCACGTCATTTTCCTTCGCGGGTGGCAGCAAGCGATCGGACCCGAGCCGGTCGCCGGTTTCGCAGATCGGCCCGACCACGGTGACGAGCTCGGTCGCCGGCTCGCCGAGCCGCGTGAGGTTCACGATGTCGTGATAAGCGCCGTAGAGCGCGGGCCGTATCAAACTGTTCATGCCGGTCGCGACGCCTACGTATTGCACGTCGCCCTTGCCCTTCGTCTGCGTGACCCGCGCGATCAACACGCCGGCCTGCGCGACGACGTAGCGCCCGGGCTCGAGCCACAGCTCACGATCGCCGAGCCCGCTCTTGACCTCGCGCAGCACGGCGTCGAGCGCGTCGAGATCGAGCGGCGGTTGGCCGGCCTTCTCGGGCACGCCGAGCCCGCCCCCCACGTCGACGTAACGAACGTCGGGCAGTCGCTCGAGGAGCTTGGTCAGTTGGCGGCCCGTGTCTAGCCATGCGTCCGGAGTGAGCACGCCGCTGCCCGTATGCGCGTGCAAGCCGACGATCCTCGCTCCGGCTTTCTTCGCGAGCTCGACGAGCTCGTCGACCTCGAACAGCGGTACGCCGAATTTCGAGTGCGCGCCCGCGGTCCGGACGTGCTCGTGGTGACCCCGGCCTTGGCCCGTATCGATCCGGATGAACACGTCCCTGTTCTTGAACGTCTTCGCCCAGTGCCGCAGCGGATGCAGATTGTCGAGTGTCACCCAGACGCCCTGCTCTAGCGCGCGCTCGTACTCCGCACGCGGCGCGAAGTTCGGCGTGAACAAGATCCGCCGCCGGTCGATCTTCGGCAGCACCTCGAGCACGCGCGCGATCTCTCCCGGCGAGACGCACTCGAAATTGAGCCCGCGATCGTGCGCGAGCCGCAGGATCTCCGTGTTGGAGTTCGCCTTCATCGCGTAGAAGACGGCGTCCACTGAGCGGAGGGCGCGCAGCGCCGCGATCGCGCTCTCGATGCTCTCGCGGTCGTAGACGTACGTTGCCTCGCGCGCGGCGCCTATTTCGAGGAGCTGGGCCTTCTTCTTGACCCACCAGGGCTTCGGCAGGGTCTTGGCCGCCGGCGCGCCGCCCGTGAGCTGCTCCCAAGTCGCGCCGAACACGCCGCCCTCGAACTTGTTCACGAGCAGGCCATGCACGTGCTGGACGAGGCGGTAAGCGTGTTCCGAGCTCACGACGAACGTGAGGTTCAAGTCGTTCGCGGCCTGCGTCACGAGATGGACCTGCTGCTCCTGGAATACTTCGAGCACGGGCCCGAGCTCGTGCAGGATCGTTCGAATCCGCCGCCCGACGAGCGTGATCGCCGCACAGTCGCTGATCACCGTGACCTTGCAGAGTTTGCGCAAGTCTTCGGCGAGCGCCTCGATCGCGGCGCGGTCCGTCACGTTCGCCCCGACGTCGACCGACACGGTGACGTTGCTTTCCGACGTCGAGATCAGGTCCACCGACAGGCCGTGCTCGCGGAACACGTTGAACGCATCCGCGAGGAACCCGACCTGGTGCCACATTTCCATCGATTCCATCGACACGAGCGTGATGCCGCTGCGCTGGGAGATCGCCTTGAGCTGCGGCGCGTCATCTCCCGGCGCGTTCGAGATCACGCTGCCCTCCCATTCCGGGTGCTGCGTGCACTTCACGAACAGCGGGATGCCGGACGCGCGCACGGGCGAGATGCTGCGCGGATGCAGGATGCCGCCTCCGGCGGACGCGATCTCCTGCGCCTCTCGATAGTGGAGCGACTTGATCAACCGCGCCGACGGCACCGCCTTCGGGTCGGCGCTGAAGAATCCGGGCGCATCGGTCCAGATCTCGAGCCGCCGCGCCTCGAGCTTGCCCGCGAGATACGCGCCCGTCGTGTCCGAGCCGCCGCGGCCGAGCAGCACGGTCTCCCCTTGAGCATTGTTCGCGATAAAGCCTTGCGACAGCACGATACCTTTGGTCCGCGCGAACCGGTCTTGCAGCGCCTGGTCGGCCGAGAAGTCGCAGCGTGCTGACAGAAAGCGAGCGCGCTCCGTCTGGTCGCGGATCGTCTGGCTCTCGAGGAACGTGCGCGCGTCGAGCCATTCGATGTCGAGGCCGACCGAGCGCAAGTACGCGGCACCGAGCTCCGTCGCGGCGAGCTCTCCGACGCTAAGCACGCGCGCGTGCACGCGCGGGCTGACTTCGCCGATCAGCTTGATGCCCGCGATCGTCTGCTCCAGACCGCCGAAGCGCTCGTCGAGCATGGCGGGATCGACTCGCAGCTCGGCGGCGAGCCCATCGTGCTGTGCGCGGATCTTGGCAATCTTGTCATCGGTGCTCGCGCCGCCGACCGCCGCGTCGAGCAGCGCGATCAGCGCGTTCGAGACGCCGACGAGCGCGGAATGAACGACGACCGGCCGAACGCCCTCGGCGAGCCGGTCCCGCAGGAGCTGAGCGATCACGGCCCAGTTCGGCGCGGTGGACACGCTTTGGCCGCCGAACTTGAGCACCACCCACGGCGAGCTCGGGTACGGCGTATCGATGGCTTCGCGCACGCCGAGCGCTGCATGTAACGACATTGACTGCCTCTGACCGATCAGTTCGCGCGGCTCAGCGCGAGTCGCCGAGGCGCCGGTCTGTCACGGCGCCTTCGGAGGCCGAGCTCACGAGATGCGCGTATTTCGCAAGCACGCCGCGCTCCGCCTTCGGCGGCGGCGGCGTCCACGCGCGCAGCCGCGCCTCGATCACGTCTCCCGCTAGCGCAAGCTCGATCGTCTTGCTGCGTGCGTCGATCACGATCCGATCCCCGTCCTGGACGATCGCGACGGGGCCGCCGACTGCGGCCTCGGGCGTCACGTGCCCGACGACGAAGCCGTGGCTGCCGCCCGAGAACCGGCCGTCGGTAATCAGAGCCACCTTGTCGCCGAGGCCGCGGCCGATGATCGCGCCCGTGGGGCTCAGCATTTCCGGCATGCCGGGGCTGCCCTTCGGTCCCTCATAGCGGATCACGACGACGTCGCCCGCGAGCACGCCGCCGTCGAGGATCGAACGGAGCGCAAGCTGCTCGGAATCGAACACGCGCGCGCGGCCCTCGAACCGCAGGCCTTCGTGGCCGGAGATCTTTGCGACCGCGCCTTCGGGCGCGAGGTTGCCGTAGAGAATCGCGAGATGACCTTCCGGCTTGATCGGGTTGTTGAGCGTGCGGACGATCGTTTGGTCTTTCGGATACGGTTGGACGGCCGCGAGATTCTCGGCGACGGTGCGCCCCGTCACGGTGACGCAATCGCCGTTGATCAATTTGGCTTCGAGCAGCATCTTCTGCAGAGGCTGGATGCCACCGATCCGGATGAGCTCCGACATCAAGTAGCGTCCGCTCGGCCGGAGGTCCGCGAGCACGGGCGTCCGTGCGCCGACGCGCGCGAAGTCATCGAGCGTGAGCTCGACCTGACCTTCGTGCGCAATCGCGAGCAGATGGAGCACCGCGTTCGTCGAGCCGCCGAGAGCGACGACAGTTGCGATCGCGTTCTCGAACGCTTCTTTGCTCAAGATGTCGCTCGGTTTGACGCCGCGCTTGATCAGTGCGACGACCGCCTCCCCCGCGCGCCGGGAGTCGTTGGCCTTGGCCGATGAGACCGCTTCCTGCGCCGAGCTGTTCGGCAGGCTGAGCCCGAGCGCTTCGATCGCCGACGCCATCGTGTTCGCGGTGTACATGCCAGCGCACGATCCGGGGCCCGGGATCGCCGTGGACTCCACTTCTTTGAGCTCCGCGTCGGTGATCTTGCCGGCGGCGTGGGCGCCGACGGCCTCGAACACCGAAATGATGTCGCGATTCTTCGGTCCGGGCCGGATCGTTCCGCCGTACACGAACACGGATGGCCGGTCGAGCCGCGCCATCGCCATCGCACAGCCCGGCATGTTCTTGTCGCAGCCGCCGATCGCGACGAAGCCATCAAACCCTTCGCCCGCGACGACGGTCTCGATCGAGTCCGCGATCACCTCGCGGGAGACGAGCGAGTAGCGCATGCCGGGGGTACCGTTCGCGATGCCGTCCGAGACCGTGATTGTGTTGAACAGCACGCTCTTCGCACCCGCGGCATCGGCGCCCGCACCCGCTTCGCGAGCGAGCGAGTCGATGTGCATGTTGCACGGCGTGACCATGCTCCAGGTCGACGCGATGCCGACCTGCGGCTTCGCGAAGTCTTCGTCCTTGAACCCGACCGCCCGCAGCATCGCGCGCGCGGGCGCCTTCGGCGCGCCGTCGACTACGACGCTCGAATTCGCTCGCGGATCGACTCCGCTCGGCGGCTTATGGTCTCCGTAGGCCATGGATTATCTGGGCTGCCCCGGCTTTTGAAGGGCAGCGATTATGGCGTCCGAGCCACAGCTGGGCAACCCGCGCCGCTTTTACGTAGTCGAGCGTCGAGAGTATGATCCCTCGTCTTCCCTCACCTGCGAAACGATGGATAACCGGGATTCCGGCATCTTCAGGCTCGCGAGCGTCGGCAGCTACCTCGATGCGCTGTCGGCTATCACTGACGAGATGAGCCTGAAGGAGCGCAGCAATCTCATCTTCCTCGATCGCTGTCTGCACGAGCTCTGGGGCCTCGGCCAGAACGTGATCCTGAACTGGTGTCCGGACGGCGACGGGATCGGTTTGCTCGTGATCCCGCACTACGGCGTCGCGGCCTACTCTTCGCCGCCCAAGGAAGGACCGATCTCTCCCATCGTCGCCGAGGGCGGGACGCCGCGGCCGAAGCAGGACTTCTTCCAGACGCTGATCTCGGGACGTCGGTGCCTTACGCCCGTGCAAATGGCCAAGGTTTCACGACTGCTCAACGTCGAGCCGAAGCACGTCGGGTTGCGCGAGCCGCTCAAGAACACCGACGCGCAGAACGAGATCATCGAGACGATGATCAAGCGCTACAGCATCACGTACGTGCCGAATCGCGGCGTCTCGCTGTTCGACATCGTCGGCTTCAGCCTCTTGTCGCCGTTCGAGCAGATGATGCAGCTCAACAGCCTGTCGTACTCGTTGAACTCGGCGCAGGCCAAGCTCCTGACCAAACGAATCGGCGTCGACTTCTCGCGCACGACGACCGGCGACGGCTTCTACATCTGGAACCGCAACCTGAGCCTCGAAGGCAACGTGAGCCTGTACCATTTCATGCAGCTCGTGCTCGCGGACAACGCGATCGCGCACTCGAAGGCGGAGCACAACACGGTGCCGCGGCTGCGCGCGAGCTTCCACGTCGGCAGCAGCTACGAGTTCCACCAAGCCGAGGGGCTCAATCCCACTCTGTACAACTACATCGTCGGTGACGTGACGGTCGAGCTCGCGAGGATCATCGAACGCGCGTTGCCGGGGCAGATCCTGGTCGGCGACTTCCGCGCTGAGATGCCGGCGGGAGACGCCCAGGGCACGGCGACTCTCGACTCCGTCGCGTTCGTCGACATGGCCACGCGCACCTTGGGCCAGCTGGCCGGGATCGAGCTATCGGGCGAGCGCGTAGACGCGATCCGCAGCTACCTCACGGGCCCGCAGCTCACGAACGGCGAGTTCACGATTCGCCGGCTCGTGATCAACGACAAGCACGGGATCTCGCGCCGCGTCTACAACGCGAAGGTCAACATCTATCGGCACAACGCGGAGCCGATCTTGCTCGGGATCGAGGATCGCGTGCTCGAGGTCGCCCCGCCGGAAACCGAGCAGCGGCTCCGACCGGCGCACGCTTGAGGGTTCGGTAACGCTCGATCGCTAGACGGGCGACCCAAGATCAGCGCGAGGTCGCGAAGCTCGGCTTCGGCGTCTCGAGTGTCTCTTCGATCTTCGGTTCGACCGCGATCAGCGGCCCGTTCTCGCCGTTTCTCGCGTGCTTCGAGTGGGGGCCCGAGAAGCGCAGCTGATGATGGCCGACGGCGATCAAGTCGCCGTCGCGGAGACAATGCTCGCGGACTCGCCGGCCGTTCACGAAGCAGCCGTTGGTGCTGCTGAGATCGATCAGCAGCCAGCCGTCCGGCGTCTCCATGAACAGGTTTTGGTAGCGGCTCACGTAGCGGCTGTCGAGGCTGATGTCGCAGCTGTCGTCTCGACCCAAGACCATGCGCGGCCGGTTCAGCACGATCTCCGCGACGACCTTGCGGCCGCTCGATACGAGCAGGCGCGCGGCCTCGACCTTGAGCTCGGCCGGGTCGCTGAGGTGCACGGCCTCCGCCGACAAGGCCTCCTCCGTCACCTGCGCCCAGGCGCTCGGATCGTAGCGCAGGTTGAGCTGCGCGGCGGCTTCCTTGAGCACTGCGCGCGTGACCTTCAGGTGACGTGTGCTCCCGGCCGAGCGAGTGGCAACCGTGTCGAGCGCGACGCACGCAAGTGCATTCACGTCGCCGACGACGCCTTGCGTGAACGCCTGGATGTCGGTGACCACGTCGTCCGGAATCAGTTCCTCGGCCCAGTCGCAACCCGCGCCCTTGAGGCACGCGCGCACGTACGCGCGCGTCTCGTCGAGCGTGAAGCCCGCAAGCCGCTGATGCACGGCCCGTGCGAGCGGTCCGCCGTTGTGCGCGGGCAATAAATTCGTGACGAGGTCTTCGTTGCGCGTGAGAGCAAGGATGAAAATGACCGGCCGATTGCGGAACCGCAGCTGCGAGAGCGCCTCGAGCTCTCGCACGATCGTTGCCGGGAAACGTTCTAACCCGTCCACGACGATATATGAGTAGTGGCCGTTGCTCGCCTGATGTCTGAGGAAGACCTCGAGGATGTTGCGCAGCTCGGCGGACGTTCCTTGGATCTGGCCCGGGCCCAGGTCGCCGACGAGCTGGAGCAGCATCTGCTCGCTCGTCTCGAGGAGCGGATCGATCCAGCTAACGGACACGTCGCGCAGGGTCCGAAAACGTTGCCGGACCAGGGTGCTCTTGCCGACACCGGCGGGGCCGCTGAGGAACAGGCAGTGAATCTGCTTGCTGATCAAGTCGTCGAGCTTCAGCGTCGCGTAGCGCATCGAATGCGACGCGAAGATCGGGCGAGCCGCATCCGCAATGAACGGATTGCTTTCCAGCTTGTATTGCTCGATGAACAACCGCGGGGCCTTATCTAATTATCGTTGGCGGCACGCGCCACGATACCCCGCAGGAGGAACCGAGACCAGGGGGTATCGCAGGCGCCAACATTGCGGATAACGACGTGGATTTGGTCGGGGCGACAGGATTTGAACCTGCGACCCCTTGCACCCCATGCAAGTGCGCTACCAGGCTGCGCCACGCCCCGACCGTGCGGCGCAGTCTAGCGGGAAACGGGGGCGGACGCTCAGCGCCGTAAGAGCTTGAGCACGTCCTCGAGCTCGGCGCGGACCTGGCGGATGATCTGCTGGCTCTGGCTCGTGTCCGAGCGCGCCTCGTCGCCCGTGAGACGCTGTCGCGCGCCTCCGATCGTGAACCCCTCTTCGTAGAGGAGGCTCCGGATCTGGCGGATGATCAGCACGTCCTGGCGCTGGTAGTAGCGACGGTTGCCCCGCCGCTTGACCGGCTTCAACTGCGGGAACTCTTGCTCCCAGTAGCGCAGGACGTGCGGCTTGACGCCGCAGAGGTCGCTGACCTCGCCGATCGTGAAGTAACGCTTGCCTGGGATCGGCGGTAGTTCGTCGTTATTGGCGGGTTCCAGCATAAGCCTCGACGCGTGCTTTGAGTTTTTGACCCGGACGGAAAGTGACGACGCGGCGTGCGGTGATCGGAATCTCCTCGCCGGTTTTCGGATTTCGTCCAGGCCGTTTGTTTTTGTCACGCAAATCGAAGTTTCCGAAACCGGAAAGCTTGACTTGTTCTCCGACGGCGAGCGCCGCGCGCAGGTCTTCGAAGAACGAATCGACGAGCTCGCGCGCCTCCCGTTTGTTGAGACCGAGCTCGTTGAACAACGACTCAGCCATGTCCGCTTTGGTCAATGCCATAGAAGTTCGGTGTGAATTTTTATTGCGTTCTTATTTTGGCCCCGAGCTCGCGCTCCAGACGAAGCATCACGTTGTGCGTCGTTTGATCGGCATCGGCGTCGGTAAGGGTGCGGGATACGTCCTGCAAAATCAAGCCTAACCCTATGCTTTTTCTCCTTGTATCTACCCCCGTGCCTCGGTATACGTCGAACACCACGAGCTGATGTAGGCGTTCGCCCGCGGCCTCGCGCGCTATTTTTTCGAGCGTCGCGGCCGACGTCTGCTCGTCGACGATCACGGCGAGGTCGCGTCGGATCGACGGGAACTTGGAGTACACCCGGAAGGCCGGCACGCGCGCGCCGAACACTGCTTCGAGCCGCAGTGCGAACACGATCGTCGCCGTTGTTCGATGCTGGGGTCGGTCGAGTGTGCTCTGTAGATTCGGATGCAGCCCGCCGAGCCAACCGACGGTCGTGCCGTCGACGACGATACTCGCCGTTCTGCCGGGGCTGAGCGCCGGATGCGTCGCCGCGACGAAGCCGAATTCCGCCGAGCGGCCCGTGCTCCGCAGCAGCGCTTCGATGTCCGTCTTGACGTCGTAAAAATCGAGATCCGAGCGGTTGCCTTCCCAGTGCTCGGGCGCCCTGCTGCCGAGCGCGAGCCCCGCGACGACGGTCGTTTGTCGCACGCCTTCGCCCTGCGCCTCGAACTGCGGGCCGATTTCGAACAGCTTGAAGCGCGCGTGCTGATGGCTCAGGTTCTGTCGAGCAGCAGCGATCAAGCCGGGCCAGAGCGACCGGCGCAGCACGGCCATGTCGCTCGCGATCGGGTTCGCGAGGCTCACCGGCACGACGCCGGGATTGACGGCGGCTTCGAGCTCGGCGTCGATGAAGCTGTACGTGACGACCTCCGAGTAGCCGCGCGCGACGAGCACATCGGCCACGCGCTCGGCCGGCACCCGACTCTCGGTCGCCCGGCCTAGAACGGCGCGCGCGCCGCCCGGCGTCGACGGAATTTCGTCGTAGCCGATCATGCGGCCGACTTCCTCGATCAGGTCCTCTTCGATCGTTATGTCAAACCGGAACGCGGGCGGCATGACGCGCCAACCGTCCGCGTCCCGCGCGACGTTCATCTCGAGCCGCTGGAGCAGTTGTTCGATGCGCGCGTCGGGAACGGCGACGCCGAGAAGCGCACTCGCGCGCGCGCGCCGCAGCCGCACGGCCGCGCGTCGCGGCGCATCGGCCGCGCGCTCCGTCACCGTCACGGGCCCGGGCTCGCCGCCGCAAATCGCGTGCAGGAGCTCGGTCGCGCGTTCGATTGCGCGGGCCTGCTGGCTCGGATCGACTCCGCGTTCGAAACGCAGCGACGCGTCGGTGTGCAGTCCGTAGCGCCGCGCACGGCCCGCGAGCGCCTGCGGCGTGAAGAACGCGCTCTCGAGGAAAATCGTCGTGCTCGACGCGCTCACGGCCGTGGACTGTCCGCCCATGATTCCGGCGAGGCCGACGGGTCCGCGCGCGTCCGCGATCACGAGCACGTCGTCGCGCAAGGCGATGTTGCGGCCGTCGAGCAGCACGAGCGACTCGCCGGCCTTCGCGAAGCGGGCTTCGATCCGGCCCGAGAGCTTGTCGAGGTCGTAGGCATGCAGCGGCTGACCGAGCTCGAGCATCACGTAGTTCGTGACGTCCACGACGGGGTGGATCGCGCGCACGCCCGCGCGCCGCAGCCGCTCGCGGAGCCACAGCGGTGACCGCATGCCCGTGCGGATGCCGCGAACGACGCGCCCTGCGAACCTCGGACAATGCTCGCCCGCGAGCAGCTCGACACGGAACGTCTCCTTCAAGCTGGCCGGAACGGGTTTCGGCTCGCGCCACGCGAGCGGCACGCCGCGGCGGGCCGCGAGCTCGCGCGCGATCCCGAGCACGCTGAAGCAGTCGCCGCGGTTCGGCGTGACGTTCACTTCGAGGATCGAGTCGTCGAGCCGCAAATACTCGCCGAGCGGCTTGCCGAGCGGCGCGTCGACGTCGAGGAGCAGGAGTCCGCTCGCTTCGTCCGGTAGCTCGAGCTCCTTGCCCGAGCACAACATGCCGTTCGACCGGACGCCGCGCAGTTCGGCCGAGCTGATCGCCTTGCCGCCCGGCAGCGTGGCGCCGACGCGTGCGAACGGCGCCTTGATCCCGCTCGCGACGTTGGGGGCGCCGCACACGACCTGGACGCGCTCGTGGCCGTCGTCGACGCTGCAGACTGACAACCGGTCCGCGTTCGGATGGCGCGCCACGGACAACACCTGCGCGACGACCACGCCCTCGAGCGGCGCGCCGGCACGTTCCACGGCCTCGACCTCGAGGCCCGAGTTCGTGAGGTCGGCCGCGACGCGTTCGGCGTCGCCGTCGATCGACAGGAAATCGCGGAGCCAGTCGATGCTCAAGCGCACGTGCGATTCCTCACGGGAATTGCTCGAGGAAGCGCAGGTCGTTTTCGAAGAAAGAACGCAGGTCTTCGACGCCGTAGCGCAGCATCGCGAGCCGCTCGACGCCCATGCCGAACGCGTAACCGCTGAACTCCGACGGATCGATCCCGGTGTTGCGCAGCACGTTCGGATGCACCATGCCGCAGCCGAGGATCTCGAGCCAGCGTCCCGAGTCCGACAGCACGTCGACTTCGGCCGACGGCTCCGTGAACGGGAAATAGGATGGCCGGAAACGCAGCTGCACCTCTCGCTCGAAAAACTTCGACACGAACTCGTAGAGAAGGGCCTTCAGGTTCGCGAAGCTCACGTCGCGGTCGACGACGAGCCCCTCGACCTGCGTGAACATCGGGGTGTGCGTTAGATCCGAGTCGCGCCGGTAGACACGCCCCGGGGCGATCAGCCGGAGCGGCGCGCCGTGCGCGCGCAGGGCGCGGATCTGCACGGGAGAGGTGTGCGTGCGCAGCAGCAAGCCGGAGCTAAGATAGAAGGTGTCGTGCATCGCGCGGGCGGGATGCCCGTCCGGGATGTTGAGCGCGGTGAAGTTGTGGAACTCGTCCTCGACCTCGGGGCCCGTGTGTACATCGAAGCCCGCGTGCTCGAGGATCGAAACCATCCGGCGCAGCGTACGCGTGACGGGGTGCAGCTGGCCTGGGCGCTCGCCGCGCCCGGCCAACGTCACGTCGATAGCGTCGGCCGCGAGCGCGGCCGCGACGCGCGCGCTCTCGAGCGCCTCGCGGCGCGCGTCGAGCGCGGCGGAGAGCGTCTCCTTCGCGGTGTTGATCGCCTTGCCGGCGGCTGGGATCTGCTCGGGCGGTAACCTGCCGAGCTCGCGCAGCTGAGCCGTGAACGAGCCCTTCTTGCCAAGGTAGCGGACGCGAACCGCGTCGAGCGCGGCCAAGTCGCCCGCGCTCCGTACGGCGGCCTCTGCCTCCTCGAGCAGTTCGGCGATGCTGCTCACCGCGAATCCTCGCGAGCGCGTCGAGCCGTTACGCGGCCGCGAGCGCCTCTTTGGCGGCCGCGACGAGCGCGGCGAAACCCTCTTGGTCGAACACCGCGATGTCGGCGAGCACCTTCCGATCGACTTCGATCTGGGCGCGCATCAGGCCGTTCATGAGCTTGCTGTACGACAGGCCGTTCGCCCGAGCGGCAGCGTTGATCCGCGTGATCCAGAGCGCGCGGAACTCGCGCTTGCGGACGCGTCGGTCGCGGAACGCGTATTGTCCCGCCTTGATGACGGCCTGCTTTGCCGCGCGATAGACCTTGCGCCGCGCGTTGTAGTAGCCCTTGGCTTGATCGAGGACCTTGCGATGCCGCGCCTTCGCGGTAACGCCTCGTTTGACTCTCGCCATCGCCCTTCCCCTCAGCTATACGGCAACTGGATGCGAAGCCCGGGCACGTCGGCCTCCGCTACCTGCTTCTGTCGGCCGAGCTGACGCTTCCGCTTCGGCGACTTCTTCGTGAGGATGTGGCGCATGTGCGAATGGCCGGATTTGAACCCGCCATTACCTTTCGCGCGGAAACGCTTTGCAGCGCCGCGCTTCGTCTTCAGCTTCGGCATGACTTGTCTCCTTCGTGTTTAGCCCGGTCCAGCGTTGCCTCGTGCTGGGCAGGCGGTCCCGCGCCGACCGTCGAAGCGACGTGCGACGCGCAGACACTTGTCTTGATCGACGGACGGATCAGCGTTTGCGCGGAGCGATCACCATGACCATCTGGCGCCCTTCCATCAGGGGCTGCTGCTCCACGGAACCGTAGTTCGCGAGGTCCTGCTGCACGCGTTTCAGCAACTGCGCGCCCAATTCCTGGTGCACCATCTCCCGCCCTCGAAAGCGGAGCGTCACCTTGGTCTTGTCGCCTTGGGTCAGGAACTTGATCAGGTTGCGGAGCTTGACTTGGTAGTCGCCCTCCTCGGTCCCCGGTCGGAATTTGATTTCCTTGACCTGAATTTGCTTTTGCTTCCGGCGCGCTGACTGAGCCTTCTTGTTCTGCTCGAACACGAACTTTCCAAAGTCCATGATTCGGCAAACAGGAGGTTCGGCAGTCGGCGCGACTTCCACGAGGTCCAACCCGGCGGCTTCGGCGCTTCGTAACGCCTCTTGGAGAGGCATGACACCCACCTGCTCGCTATTCGGACCGATGACGCGAACCTGAGACGACTGGATCTCCGAGTTGCGTCTTACGCGCTTAGTTTGGACGATTCGCTGTTCCTCGCCTTCACCCTAAAAACATCGGCCGCGGCTCGCGTCTGCGAGACAGAAGTCCCGCGCTGCGCTCGCCAACGGCCGTCCCGTCGCATGTATCGCGCGCTTCGGGTCGAGCCGAACCGCGCGACAAGTGCGGCATTGTACGGACCCGTGCCGGCCGGCACAAGGCGGTCGGGATTCCAAAGGCCTTAGTTTTCAGGCAGTTCCCGTGCTCGCCGTCCGTCCGCGTCAATGCGTGCCGCGAGTGAGCTCGAGGATCCGGGTCACGTCGTGCAGGCTCTCGACCTCGAAGTCGGCCGCGAGGTCGCCCGCGGCGTGCGTCTCCTTCGAGAGCCGCCCGTCCGGACGGCGCAGCCACGCGGCGATCATGCCGGCGGACATCGCGCCCTGAATGTCGAACATCGGTGCCGCGCAGTACAGGACGTCGCGCGCGTCGAGGCCCGTCTTGCGCAGCACCCACTGATAGGTGCGTGGGTTCGGTTTGGCGACACCGGCCTGCTCCGTCGAGCCGACGAAGTCCGCCTTGAATTCCTTGAATTTCGCGACGTACATGTCGAGGTACTTCGTCTCGACGTCGGAGTAGATGAACACCTTGACGCCGAGCTTCTGCTGGTCCCTCAGTGCGGCCTCGGTGTCGGGGAACAGCTCGACCTTCGCTTGGAGGTCCGCGAAGACGTCCACGTCGTTGGCGCCGCCGCGAATGGCGTGCAGCTTGTAGGTGTTGGCGAGCGCTTCGCGCACGATGTCCGTGACGGGTGTGTAGCGAAAGAACGCGGCACGCCGGTGAAGGCCCTCGAAATTGCGCACCCAGGTCTCGACGAACTCCTGCTCACCGATTTGCGCGTTGTGCTTCTTCAGGAGCTGCGCGGCGGCGGCGCGCCAGCTGCCCGCCCAATTGAACAGCGTAGTCTTCGAGTCGTAGAAGACGGCGCGCGGCCAGCGTCCCGTGATTGCCATGGCGGTTCCCCGAGCTTTCGAGCGTCAGCGAGCGGCGCCCAGTATCGACGACGTGCGTTGCAATGGAAATCGCGGGCGAGCCGGCGGCTCGGCCGGCGCGAGCACCCGCACCGCGTTCGAGGCGCCGCGTGCGCCGACGCGGGGATAGAGGGTGGCGAGCTGCGCGAGGTCGCCCGCGGACAGCCCCGAGACGCGCGCGATGTCGCCGCGTGCTCGAAGCTGTGCGCGGTAGCGCTGAAAGAAGCCCGGGATGTCGCCGCCGAAGCCGAAGAAGTACATGACGTCGGCGAACTCGGCGGTGTGCCGCAGGCCGAGCGCGTGCCCGAGCTCGTGCACGCAGGTGAGATACACGACCGTGTCGCGGAACAACATGTCGCCGCCAGCGAGCCTCCCGATGTCCGGGCCGAGCGCGTCGGTGTCGGGCCTGATGAAGACGGCCGCGCCGCGCCGGCCGTTCACGGCGATCGCGCGGGTCTCGCCGTACTGCCCAGCGCCTGCCTCGACCCAGTAGATGCGTACGAGCGCAGTCTGCTCATCGCCGGGCTCGAAGCGCAGCTTGCCGCGTGCGGCCCGCTCCCAGTCGCTGAGTGCCCACACCGCGAGGTCACGGTCGGCCTCTCGATACCCGGAGTCGCGCGCTCCGGCGGCGACGAAGTACGTCACGACGCCGCGGTCGTCGAGCGGTCCGAGCGGCCGCGGCTCCTGCGCGATCGCCAGGGGCGACGCGGCTGCGGTTGCGAGACAGACGAGCACGAGGATGCGCACGTGGATCGGCGGCGCGTGATGTCCCAAATCGATGCGCGGGACTATAGCGTGGTTCGAGCGCGTGCTACGACCGCGCGGCGGTCGCGTAGAGGTCCGGCAGCTCGGGCGGCCGCCCCTTGAAGCGCTTCTGAAACCATTGGTACTGCTCGGGGCACGCGCGGATGAACTGCTCGAGCAACGTCACGAGTCGGCGCGTATCCGCGACCGCATCGTCACTCGGAAAATCGTCGAGCGGCGCGTGGAAGCGGATCTCGTAACGCGCGCCGCGCGGCAGGCGGCGGTACGCGAACGGCAGCACCGTGGCCCCGCTCAGGCGTGCGAGCTTGCTCGTCGCGACGTTGGTCATCGCGAGCTCGTGGAAGAACGGGATCAGCACGCCGTCGCGATACATCAAGTCGGGCGCATACCAAATGGCCGCGTTGTTCTTTAGGCTCCTGACCATCGAGCGGACGCTGTCGCTCGAAATCGTCTCGTGCGCGAGCCGCGAGCGCCCGCGGTATTGGATCTCCTCGAGCAACGGGCTGCTCCGGTGGCTGAACATGGCGTCGAAGCGCGGCGTGATCCGTTTGAAGGGCTGGCCACAGATC
>Ga0307497_10000130_pt1 | contig 16110 bp, 17 predicted proteins | sample 10_S_MG_FD_201366 | JGI IMG/M metagenome (GOLD analysis project Ga0307497, IMG submission 201366) | Soil microbial communities from Populus trichocarpa stands in riparian zone in the Pacific Northwest, United States - 10_S | ecosystem: Environmental > Terrestrial > Soil > Riparian zone > Trees...
CTCGACCCGCCGCTGCACGAGTTCCTCCCGTCGCTCGAGGAGACGACCGACGAGAAGATCCGCGAGCGGATCCTCCAGCTGCAGGAGTCGAACCCGATGCTCGGGACGCGCGGCTGCCGCCTGGGGCTCCTCTACCCGGAGATCTACGAGATGCAGGTGCGGGCGATCGTCCGCGCGGCGAAGGCGGTCAAGGACCGCACCGGCGTCGTGCCGAAGGTCGAGATCATGCACCCGCTCGTCGGCTTCGCGGAGGAGCTGCGCCGGCTGCGGGCGCTGACCGAGAAGGTGTTCGCCGAGGAGCAGGCGGAGGCGACGCCGATCGGGACGATGATCGAGCTACCGCGCGCGTGCGTGAAGGCGGACGAGATCGCCGAGTACGCCGACTTCTTCTCGTTCGGCACGAACGACCTGACGCAGACGACGCTCGGTGTCTCCCGCGACGACGCAGAGGGCAAGTTCCTCGCCCACTACATCGCCGAGGAGATCCTCGTCGACAACCCGTTCGAGACGCTCGACCGGGACGGCGTCGGCGGTCTCATGAAGGTCGCCGTCAAGGGCGGCCGGGCGACGAAGCCCGGGCTCAAGACGGGGATCTGCGGCGAGCACGGCGGCGACCCGCGCTCGGTGGCCTTCTGCCACGAGATCGGGCTCGACTACGTGTCCTGCTCGCCGTTCCGCGTGCCGCTCGCGCGGCTGGCGGCGGCCCAGGCCGCGCTCGACGAGCGGGTCATGCGCGAGGCGCGGGAGCGCGAGGCAGCGAGGCACGGCTAGGCCGGAGGTGATAGCTGCGGAGACCACCAGGCGGGGCCCGCTCGAAGGCGAGCAGGCCCCGCCGCTCCGCTCCGCGGCGGAGCTCCGCGTGCTCTGGCTGCACGCGCTCGCGAGCGAGGCGGACGCCGTCGACGACGCCGTCTGGACGAAGGCGCTCTCGACGGGCGAGGCGGGCTCCCACCGCCGCGACCTCGGTCAGGAGCGGGACTGGGTGCTCGAGTTCGACTGGGAGCAGAAGCTCCTCCTCTAAACGGTCTCCGCGGGAGAAGCCGATCGCTACGAGCTGAGGTCGCGCCGCTCGAGCGCGACCGTCGCACACGCGGCGCCGGCGGCGGCGAGGGCGGAAAGCACGTGGACGTTCCGCGCCTGCAGTCCCTCCTGCAGCGGGTTGGCGGCGGCGTAGTAGTGGAACGGCGAGAGCCAGTCGATCGCGTCGAGGGTGCTGGAGAGCGGGGCGAGGGACTGCACGAGGTAGCCGGCCACCGCGGCGGCCGCCGCGACCCCTGCGGCGACGGTGCGCCGCCCGGTCGCAGCGCCGAGCGCCAGGGCGAGCGTGCCGAAGGCGAGTGCGAGGAGGGCGAGCATGAGCGTCGCGCCTGCGAAGCGGCCGGCGCCGACCGGCATGCTCGCGGCGCGGGCGCCGATCCAGAGGGCAAGCCAGAACGCCGCCGAGAGGATCGACACCTCGGCGCCGAGTGCGACCGCCTTCTCGAGCACGAGCCGGCGCCGCGAGAGCGGCAGGGAGAGCAGGAGATCGAGCGTGCCGCGCTCCTCCTCACCGGCGATCGCCCGGGCGCCCGCGCCGATCGCGACGATCAGGAGGAGGAGCGGCGCCATGAACGAGAAGACGCGCGAGCCGAGGTAGCCCGTCGCGCTCGTGAAGTCGATCGTCCCGCCGAACCCGAACATGCTGCGCAGCGCCGGCGGGAGGCCGTTCACGAGCCGGTCGAGATCCTCGTTGTCGCGCACCGACGGCCACGTCGCGGCCATCACGGCCACGAGTGCAGCGAGGCCGACGCTCCACCAGAGAAGGCTCCAGCGCAGGTCGCGGAGCGTCTTCGTCCAGACGCTACCGAGCACCGGTCGTCCTCTCGCCGTAGAGGCCGAGGAACACGTCCTCGAGGTCGGCCTCGCGGCTCTCCAGCGCGACGACGTGGAACGCGGCGAGGAGCTTCACGAGTGCGTCCGGCTCACCCGCGACGGCGAGCTCGACCCGGTTTCCGTCGCGGCGCAGCTCCTCGACCCCGTCCAACGCGAACGCCCCGGGCGGCGGCTCCTCCGCGAGCGTCACGCCGACCCGCGTCCGCGCCTTCGCGCGGAGCGCCTCGACCGAGTCGACGAGCACGAGCTCGCCCTCGCGGACGACGGCGACCCGGTCGGCGACCTCCTGTACCTCCGGGAGCGCGTGCGAGGAGAGGAAGACGGTCGCCCCGCGCGCGGCCGCCTCGCGCATGAGCTCGAGGAAGGTCTGCTGGACGAGCGGGTCGAGCCCCGAGCTCGGCTCGTCGAGGATGAGGAGCTCGGGCCTGTGCATGAGCGCCTGCACGAGTCCGACCTTCTGGCGGTTGCCGCGCGAGAGGGCGCCGATCCGCCGGTCGAGCTCGACGTCGAGGCGCTCCACGAGCTCCGGAGCGTCGCCGAGGTCGTCCGCCCCGCGCAGAGCTGCGAAGTACGTCAGGAGCTCCCGCCCCGTCAGGCTCTCGTACAGGCGAAGGTCGCCGGGCAGGTAGCCGATCCGCCGGCGAAGCGCGGGCCCGCCCGCGCGCGGCTCGACGCCGAGGACCTCGAGCTGTCCCCCGGTGGGGCGGATCAGGTCGAGGAGCAGGCGGATCGTCGTCGTCTTGCCGGCGCCGTTCGGGCCCAGGAAGCCGAACACCTCGCCGCGACGGACATCGAACTCGAGTCCGGACACGCCGCGCGCGCGGCCGTACCGCTTCGTCAGAGCGACTGCCCGGATCGCCGGCTCCACCCCGGGAACCTTAGGCGCCGGAGACGGAAGGCTCAGGCTGCGACCAGCTCGCCGCAGCGCTCGAGGAGGGTCTCCCACTCCCTGTCGACGCGGCGCTGGATCTCGGGCAGGAGCTCCTCGCTCCCCGGCTTGAAGAGGTGCGCGAAGCGCTTCTGCGTGCGGAGGAACTGCTCCACCGGGATCGGGTGCTCCGGGGTGTAGCTCAGGTGGTAACGGCCGTCGACCACCTCGTAGAGCGGCCAGAAGCGGCTCTCCACGGCGAGGTCGAGGATGTGGACGCCCTCCCGCGCCTCGTGGCCCCAGCCGAGCGGGCAGTCGCTGAGCACGTTCAGGAACGCGGCGCGCTCGGCCTTCGCGGCGCGGGCGGCCTTCGTCACCAGGTCGTGCCACTGCGAGGCGGACGCCTGCGCCGCGTACGGGATCCCGTGCGCTACGGCGATGGCGGTGATGTCCTTGCGCTGCTGCGTCTTCCCGAGCGACGCGCTGCCGGCCGGGCTCGTGGTCGTGTCCGCGCCGAACGGGGTGGCGCCGGAGCGCTGGATCCCCGTGTTCATGTACGCCTCGTTGTCGTAGCAGACGTAGAGGATCTTGTGGCCGCGCTCCAGCATCCCGGAGAGGGCCTGGAGGCCGATGTCGTAGGTGCCGCCGTCGCCGGCGAAGCAGACGAACGTGATCTCCTCGTCCACCGGGAGCCGGCCGCGGCGCTTCAGGACCTTGTAGGCGCTTTCGACGCCGCTCGCGACCGCTGCGGTGTTCTCGAAGGCGACGTGCAGCCAGGGGACGTTCCACGCGGTCGTCGGGTAGCGCGTCGTCGCGACCTCGAGGCAGCCGGTCGCGTTCATGACGACGACGGGCGTCTCGATCGCGTTCAGCACCGCGCGGACGACGACGGGGATGCCGCAGCCCTGACAGAGCGCGTGCCCGCCGTGGAGGGGAGGGCAGCCGCCCTCGCGCCGCGCCAGCTGCTTCAGTCGGGGCATGCCGCCTCCTTCAGGCCGACGTAGCTCCTGCGGGGCAGCCGGCCACGGGAGAGTCCTTCGAAGACGCCGTGCACGTGCGCCGGCGTGAGGTCGCGCCCGCCGAGGGCCGCGATGAAGCTGTGCAGGTGCACGCGGCTGCCGTACAGCGCCGCGGCGACGTCCGCGTAGAGCGGCGGCGTCCCGCCGGGCGCGTCGGCGCGGTCGAGGACCGCGACGGCCGTGCAGCGCTTGAGGGCGCTCCGGATCTCCTCGGACGGGAAGGGCCGGAAAGAGAGGATCCGCAGGGCTCCGGCGCGGATGCCGGCGTCGCGCAGCTCGTCGACGACGTCTTTGATCGTCCCGGCGATCGCGCCGAGCGCGACGATCGCGACCTCGGCGTCGTGGAGCCGGTAGCGGTCGAGGGCGCCGAGCTCGCGGCCGGTGATCCCTTCGAGCCCGTGCGCGAGCTCCTCGAAGACCGCGAGCGAGCCGTCGATCGCCGCCGCCTGCGCGCGCCGCAGCTCGAAGTACGAGTCCGGCATCGCGAACGGCCCCTGCGACGTCGGCCGCTCGAGGTCGAGCAGCGGGTAAGGGACGGTGTACTCGCCGGCGAAGTCGCGCACGACCTCGTCTGGGAGCAGCTCGACCGGCTCGGCCGAGTGCGTCACGTTGAAGCCGTCCTGGCACACGAGCACAGGGAGCAGCACGTTGGGGTGCTCGGCGAGCGCGGGCGCCAGCACCATGAGGTCGTAGACCTCCTGCGCGCTCTCGGCGAAGAGCTGGATGCAGCCGGAGTCGCGCACGAGCATCGAGTCCGAGTGGTCGCCGTGGATGTTGATGGGGGAGGAGAGCGCGCGGTTGCCGACCGCCATCACGATCGGTGCGCGCATCCCGGCGGCGATGTAGACCATCTCCGCCATCAACGCCATCCCCTGCGAGGAGGTCGCCGTCATCGTGCGCGCGCCGGCGAGCGCGGAGCCGATCGCCGCGCTCATCGCCGAGTGCTCGGACTCGACGTTGATGATCTCCGTCGAGGCCTTGCCGTCCGCGACGAACTTCGCGAAGCCCTGGATGATGGGCGTCTGCGGGGTGATCGGGTAGACGGGGACGACGTCCGGGTCGAGCTGGCGCATCGCATGCGCGGTCGCCTCGCCGCCGGTCAGCAGGAGCCGGTCGGCGACGGCGCTCATGCTCGCCCCCGGTCCGTCTCGATCTCGGTGCAGAGCTGGTGCAGGCTCTGACTCCGGGAGGTGTCCACCGGAGCCGCGCTTGCGAGGCGGCGCGCCGCCTCGCGGAAAGCGCTCCGCGGCCTGGCCGCCGCGACGGCGGCCTCGACGGGTGTCCGCGCGGTACCTGTCCCCGGACCTGGTCCGGAGGCATGTCCGCTGGGGACGGCGTGCCTCATTCGGCCACCATCTCGATCGCCCCGGTCGGGCAGACGGCGGCGCAGAGCTCGCAGCCCTTGCACATGCTCTCGTCGATGCCGGTGAAGACCGCCTGGGCGTCCACCGTGCAGGCGGAGTCGGGGCAGTAGAGCCAGCAGAGCAGGCAGTTCACGCACTTCGAGAAGTCGGCCACCGGCTTGAGGCCGGTGCGCCAGCCGCCCGTCTCGACGCGCTGCCCTTCGCCCGCGACGACGATGCCCGCGAGCGGAAGCTCCTGCCAGGGTCCGAGGTCAGGCATGGACCGCCTCCTGTGCAGCGACGTGCTCGTAGCCGGTGCGGATCGTGTCCAGCGAGGCCTGCGCGAGCTCCGGAGTCAGCTTCTTGCCGAGGAGGGCGTCCGCCGCGGCGAGCACGTCCTCGAGCGGCGGCTCGCCGATCGCGGCTGCAACGGCGCCGACCATGATGCTGTTCGCGAAGCGCACGCCGGCGGCCGCAGCGATCGCGTCCGCGGGGACGCAGGCGATGCCGGCCTCGAGCTCGAGCTCCTCGCGCAGAGCCGCGGCGGGGCGTTCGGTGTTCACGACGAGGACGGACGACTCGCGGAGTCCGGCGGTCACGTTCGGATCGTGGAGCAGCGACTCGTCGAGGACGACGGCCACGTCGGGATGCTCGACCGCGTCCCGCCGGCGGATCGGCTGGGCGTCGAGCCGCGTGTACGCCCGCATGGGCGCGCCGCGGCGCTCGGGCCCGTACTCGGGAAACGCCTGAACGAAGCGGCCCGCATGCATGAGGGCGAGAGCGAGGAGCTGCGACGCGGACTTGGCGCCTTGCCCCGCGCGCGCGTGCCAGCGGATCTCTTTCACGAGAGCGCCTCGTGGATCGCGCGGGCCGCGCGCTTGCCGTGGCCGACCGCCTCGACCGCCGTGGCGCCGCCGTTCGTCGCGTCCCCGCCCGCGTAATAGTGCGGGTTCGCGGTGCGTCCGGTCTCCGGGTCGACCCGGATGATGCCCCACTCGGTCTCGAGGCCCTCGATCTCCTCCAGGAAGGCGTTCCGCGCCTGCTGGCCGATCGCGCGGATGGCTGCGCTGCACGGGAGGACGAACTCGGAGCCCTCGACCGGGACCGGCCGTGGCCGGCCGCTGCCGTCGGCGTCCGCGAGCCGCACCTCGTGGAGCTCGACTCCCTCGAGCCGATCGGTGCCGACGAAGCGCACCGGGACGACCTGGAAGCGGAACTGGACGCCCTCTTCACGGGCCTCCTCGACCTCGTGCGGGTAGGCGGGCATGTCCTCCTCGCGGCGCCGGTAGACGAGCGTCGAGCTGAGCGCGCCCAAGCGGAGCGCCTCGCGCGCGACGTCGATCGCGGTGTTCCCGCCGCCGATCGTCACGACCGCGTCGCCGACCTCCGGCGCCTGCCCCGTCTTGAGCGCCTCGACGAACTTCAGCGACTCCCACACGCCGGGGAGGTCGTCGCCCGGGTAGGGCGACTCCTGGTCGGCGCCGAGGCCGATGCCGAGGAAGATCGCGTCGGACTCCCGCTCGAGCTCATGCAGGAGCGCGCCGTCGACGGGGGTGCTCAGCTTGATCTCCACGCCGAGGCTCTCGACGAAGGCCGCCTCCTGCGGGAGTGGCTCGCGCTGGATCCGGTAAGGGGCGATCGCGTAGCGGACGAGGCCGCCGATCTCGGCGCGCTCGTCGTAGACCGTCACCTGGTAGCCCTCGCAGGCGAGCTCGGCGGCGCAGGCAAGGCCCGCGGGGCCGGCGCCCACGACGGCGACGCGCTCCTGGCGCGCTGCCTTCGCCGTTCGCAGCGTGATCCCGGCGCCGAGCGCCTCGTCCATCGCATAGCGCTGGAGCCGTCCGATCTCGACCGGACGCATGCCGCGCGAGAGGAGCACGCAGGCGCCCTCGCAGAGCACCTCCGTCGGGCAGACGCGGGCGCAGCTCGCGCCGAGGACGTTCTCCTCGGCGATCGTCAGTGCGGCCGCGAGCGGGTCGCCGTCCCCGATCTGCGCCACGAAGCGCGGCACGTCTACATCGGCGGGACACGCGACGACGCAGGGCGCCTCTGCATAGGGGCCGCCGCACTCGAGACAGCGGTCGGCGGCGAAGAGCGCATCGATAGGTGCGAGCGCCGGCTTCAGCTCATCCGTCAGCCCGGCCGAACGGGGCGTGGGTGCGAGCGCAACGACCATCTCCCTGCACCCTGCCGCCCGGAAAAGGGCGGCGCATCACGTCGTCTCGGCAGAACGGGTCAGCACTTTCCCGCAGGGCAGGCGTGGGGAGAGACGGCTGCGCGCCGTCCCTCCCTCGCCCTGCTAGACGGGATGCGCCGCGCCGTGCCCCGTGGCATGGCGGACCGTGGCGCCGAGCCAGAGTGCGACGTCGCACACGACGAGCACGGCCAGCGCGGCGGTCGACCCGGCGACGAACGCCCAGGCTGCGCTCAGGAGCGCGACCACGCCGAGCACCGCGAGCGTCGTCGTCGGCGCGTCGCGGTCCTCTCCCGCCATCGCTCCGGGGCGGCCGAGTGCGCAGGTGAGCATGCCGAGCAGCAGCATCACGGCCGCGGCCCAGCGCGTGCTCGAGCCGACGAGCCACACATCCCACTCCGCGGCCGAAGCCGCGAAGACGATGACGGCGAGCGCTGTGAGCACGGTCGCCGCGCCGTCCTTGGCATTGAGCTTCATCGTCTTCCTCCTAGGTCGTCGAAGTCACGGCGGTCGGCTCCGCGGGGCCGGAGTCGAGCCGGAAGGGCGGGTACTCAGGCGTCATGAGCGCGGCATACGCGCCGACGCGCAGCACCCAGCGGTTCAGGCCCATCACGAGGTCGAAGATCCCGTCGGGGTATGCCTTCTTCACGAGCAGGAGCACCGCGGCGACGAAGACGAGCACGCCGACGAGGCCGCCGAAGCCCCAGCGGAAGGCGGCGCCGCCGCCGAGGATCCCCGCAATCACGTACTGCGGGATCCCGAGGAGCCACCAACCGAGGAGCGGGAGGCCGCGGCGCTGATGTTCCGGGTAGTCGACCGCGAGCCGCGCCGGATAGTCGGGCGCCTCGCCGAGCGTGAAGGGCGGGTAGCGGTCGGTGCCGAGGGCGGCGAACGCGTAGTAGGAGACGCGCCAGCCCCAACGCATGACGCCGAGGTTGAAGTCGAAGATGCCGCGCGGATAGCGCCCGGTGAAGAGGAGCGCGAAGAACGCGACGATCGTCGTCAGGACGAACGCGATCCAGAGGAAGACGAGGCAGACGAGGTGGGGGATCGCGAGCACCCACTTCACGAGCCAGAGCCAGCGTGAGAGCTCCGGCTCGAGCTCCGCCTCGACATGGACGGGATAGACGGACACGGAAGACCTCCTCGCGTGGATCGACTCCATCGTTGCAAGCCCACCCGTGCGCGCGCATCCGGGTTCGCTCGTTCGGACACCGCTGGGAACTACTGACCCGGCCGGCCGGCTCCCAGAAAGGCCGGTGCCTGGCACCAGTTGGTGCGTATCGTCACGAGCGATTCGGCTCGCATTCGGCGGGTCGCCTCGCGCGTGCCCCGGGTACCTGGCACAAAAGGTGTCCCGTTGGGACAAGTGCCAGAGACAGCTCCCCCTGGGCCAGGGACATGGTCTGTTTTGTTCAGGCGCCGGGACTGTCCGCGGGGGATAGTCACTTTGCTTTTTGAAGCGCTGACCATCACGAGCCGCCGAGGGATCTGGCCCGACGACGCGGCCGCAACCGGGAGCCCCGCTCTGCCAGGTGCGACGTCCAGCCCCGAGCCGACGAGTCCCGGCGGCCGCGGGGGAAGATGGGAAGGCGCAGCTGCCCGCCGCTCGGCGGGTCCTCACCCGGGACACGCGAGCGGAAAGGGGCAGCATGAGCACCCACCCCGAGACCATCGCCCTCCACGCCGGGCAGGAGCCCGATCCCGCAACCGGCGCCCGGGCGGTCCCGATCTACCAGACGACCTCCTTCGTCTTCGAGGACACCCAGCACGCGGCCGACCTCTTCGCCCTGCGCACGCCGGGGAACATCTACAGCCGGATCATGAACCCGACCTGGAGCGTCCTCGAGGAGCGGGTCGCCGCGCTCGAGGGCGGTATCGCCGCGGTCGCGACCGCCTCCGGCCAGGCGGCCGTCACCTACGCGGTGCTCAACCTCACGCGCGCAGGCGACAACCTCGTGTCCGTCTCGACGCTCTACGGCGGCACCTACAACCTGTTCGCCCACACCCTCGCGCAGTACGGCATCGAGGTGCGCTGGGCCGACCCCGACGACCCGGACGCCCTCGCGGCGCTCGTCGACGAGCGCACCCGCCTCGTCTTTGCCGAGACGATCGGGAACCCGAAGCTCAACGTCGTCGACCTCGGCGCCTGGGCGACCGCCGCGCACGCCCACGGCCTTCCCCTCGTCGTCGACAACACCGTCCCGACGCCGATCCTGTGCCGGCCGTTCGACCACGGCGCGGACGTCGTCGTGCACTCGGCCACGAAGTACATCGGCGGCCACGGGACGACGATCGGCGGCCTCGTCGTCGACTCCGGCTCCTTCGACTGGGCCGCCGACCCCGACCGGTTCCCCGGCCTGACCCGCCCGGACCCGTCCTACCACGGCGTCGTCTGGATCGAGGCTCTCGGCCCGGCCGCCTACGCCGGCCGCATCCGCACGGTCCTGCTCCGGAACACGGGCGCGGCGCTCAGCCCGTTCAACGCGTTCCTCCTCCTGCAGGGACTCGAGACGCTGCCGCTGCGGATCGAGCGCCACGCCGAGAACGCGCTCCGTGTGGCCCGCTACCTGGAGGAGCACGGGGGAGTCGCCTGGGTGAGCTACCCGGGGCTCGAGTCGAGCCCCTACCACGAGACGGCGCGGCGCATCCTCTCCGGCGGCTCGGGCGGGCTCGTGACGTTCGGCATCGAGGGCGGCAGCGAGGCCGGCGCCCGCTTCATCGAGGCGCTCCGCCTCTTCAGCCACCTGGCGAACATCGGCGATGCGAAGTCGCTCGCCATCCACAACGCCACGACGACCCACGCACAGCTGAACGAGGAGGAGCTCGCCGCCTCCGGGGTGACGCAGGACACGGTCCGGCTCTCCGTCGGCATCGAGCACGTCGACGACATCTTCGAAGACCTGGAGCAGGCGCTCGCCGTGGCGGTGCCGCAGGCGGTCGCATGAGCCACCAGGCCCTCGGGACTGACACCCGTCCCGCACCCGGCCTCGGCCGCGTGGCGACGCAGCTCATCCGCCTCTACGACGACGCGGAGCCGCTGCTCCTCACCGGCGGAGAGACATTGGCGCCGGTCGACGTCGCGTACGAGACCTACGGCGAGCTGAGCCCCGCCCGGGACAACGCGGTCGTCGTCTGCCACGCCCTCACCGGCGACGCGCACGCGGCGGGCCACCACGGTGACCCGGCCGCACAGGGCTGGTGGGACACCATGATCGGCCCCGGCAGGCCCGTCGACACCGATCGCTTCTTCGTCGTCTCGGCGAACCTCCTCGGCGGCTGCCGCGGTACGACCGGCCCGAGCTCGCACGACCCGCGCACCGGCACGCCCTACGGCCTGCGCTTCCCCGCCTTCACCGTCTCCGACCTCGTCACCGTGCAGCGGCGTCTACTCCACGCACTCGGGATCGAGAGGCCCTACGCCGCGATCGGCGGGTCGCTCGGCGGCATGCAGGCGCTCCAGTGGGCGGTCGACCACCCGGGCGAACTCGCCAAGGCGGTGCTCGTCGGGGTCGCCCCGCGCCTGTCCGCCCAGAACATCGCCTTCTCGGCCGTCGCGCGCGCCTCGATCACGCGTGACGAACACTTCGCGGGCGGCGACTACTACGGCACCGGTCGCGCGCCCGCGACCGGCCTCGCCGTCGCCCGGATGCTCGCGCACATCACCTACGTCTCCGACCAGGCCCTCGAGCGGAAGTTCGGCCGCGCCCGCCGCGCCGGGGGCGAGGGCTTCGAGGTCGAGTCGTACCTGGAGCACCAGGGCGCCAAGTTCGTCGAACGCTTCGACGCCAACACCTACCTCTACCTGACCCGCGTCATGGAGTCGTTCGACCCCTTCGCGGACGAGGCCGCCGCGGCCGCGCGCCTCCGCAGCGGCGGCACGGGCTTCCTCCTCGTCAGCTTCGACAGCGACTGGCGCTTCCCGCCGGCCGGGGCGCGCGAGATCGAGCGCGTGCTGCACGCCGCCGGGAGCTCTGTGCGGCACGAGCAGATCGCCTCGCCCTGGGGCCACGACTCCTTCCTTCTCCCGGTACCGGAGTACCTCGACGTTGTCACGAAGTTCCTGCGGTAAATCCGAGAGCGGATCCGAGGATGTGCTCAGGTCGTACGCGCACGCGTCTCATAGGTTCTTGGCGTGGGTGCTGCGTTCGTCCTAACTGCCCGCGAGACGCTCGAGACGTCGCTCCTGCTCGGCGTCATCCTCGCGGGCCTGCGCCACGAGGAGACTCGGCGACGGGTGCGCGCCGTCTGGACGGGAGTCGGCCTCGCGGCGGCGGCGAGCCTCGCGCTCGCGGTCGCCCTGCGGCTGACCGTCGGCGACCTGCACGGGCGCACGGAGGAGCTCTTCGAGGGGACGCTCATGTGGGTCGCGGTGCTGACGCTGACCTACGCGCTCCTCTGGATGCGCCGGCACGCGCACGGCATGGCGGCGCGACTGAAGGTCGACGCGGCGGCAGCGCTCGCCGGCGCCTCGGCCGTGCCGCTCTTCACGCTCGCGTTCGCCTCCGTCTTCCGCGAGGGAGCGGAGCTCGCGCTCTACCTCGCCGCCTCCGCTGCCGGTGCGTCCGCCGGCGACGTCGCGCTCGGGAGCACCGCCGGCTTTCTGGGTGCCCTCGTCGCGGGCGCGGCCGTCTACCGCGGCAGCCGGAGGCTGCCGGTCACCCGCTTCTTCCAGGTGACGACGGGGATCCTGCTCGTCTTCGGCGCCGGCCTGGTCGCGCGCGCGACCGCGGCGTTCCAGGCGGCGGGCCTCTTCCCGGGGACGATCTCGGCCTGGCACACGCCCTGGCTCTCCCAGACCCACGGCCCCGGTGCGCTCCTGCACCAGCTCGTCGGCTACAGCGAGCGCCCATCGCTCCTCTCGGTCATCTTCGTGCTCGCCTACGTCGGCGTCGTCACCGGGGTGGTCGTCGAGAGCGAGCAGCGTCCGAGCCACACGGCGTTCCTGCGCAGCCGCGCCGGCTACGACAGCCCGCTCTACCGCGTGCTGCGCTCGCCGCGGCTGCGGCTCCTCCCGCTCGCTGCCGGTGCGCTCTTCGCCGGGCTCCTCGTCGTCGCGCTCCTCGGCATCCCGCTCGGGCCCTTCGACGGGCGCGGACCCCTGCGCGTCGGCTCGTTCGAGAGCGCGGAGATGGACGCGAACCTCTTCAACCTGGCGCTCTGGGTCGTCTGGCTGCCGCTCCTCACGATCTTCACCGTGCTGCTCGGCCGGGTCTGGTGCGGGTCGCTCTGCCCGCTCCGCGTCGTCAGCGACAGGGCGCGCGACGTGGGCGACCGCGTCCTCGGGCGCGGCAGCACGGCGTCGGGGCCGCTCCGGCTCGGGTTCGTCCTGCCGCTCGCCTTCGTCGTCGTGACCTTCGTCGTGATGACCCTCGAGGTGCAGTCGCGCGCCCGCGCGGGGGCGCTGCTCTTCCTCGCGGTCACGGCGGCCGCCGCGGTCGTCGGCTTCACCTTCCGCCGCGGTGCCTGGTGCCGCTACTTCTGCCCGATCGGCGGCTGGCTCGCGCGGCTCGCCCGCCTGAGCCCTGTGGCGCTGCGCGCGAACCCGGTGAACTGCGCCACCTGCGTCGACAAGCCGTGCCTGACGGACTCGGTCGCGCCGCGGTGCCCGAGCTTCCTCAACCCGTCGACGCTCGAGTCCGACCGCTACTGCCTGCGCTGCTGGAACTGCGTGGCGAGCTGCCCGCTCCAGCAGTCCTCGCTGACCCTCGGCCTGCGCCTCCCCGGGCAGGAGCTCGTGAACCCGCGCACGCGCGACCTCTGGGAGGCGCTCTTCGTCGCGAGCCTGCTCGGGATGTACGCCGCGGTCGGCCATCGCTCGGCTGCGCTCGCGGATGTCCCGTTCACGCTCCTCTTCGTCGGCTTCGTCGTCGCCGCGACGGTGCTCTACGTCGCGCTCTGCGGGGTCACGGCGCGGATCTCCGGCAGCTCGCTGCGCGAGACGCTCGCGACCGTCGGCTACGTCTTCCTGCCGCTCGAGTTCGCGACGGCGCTCATCGCCTTCGGGGACGAGGCGCTCGATTTCCTCCGGATCACGCAGCCCGCGGCGGCGGTGCTGCTCGCGATCGGCTTCGCCTGGAGTGCGGTCCTCGCCGTGCCGCTCCTCGCACGCGGCGCCCGCTCGGCTGCGCGCGCCAGCGTCGCCGCCCTGCCCGTCGCGCTCGCGCTCTGCTCCGTCCTCTTCCTCTGGCTGCACTGGTACGCGGCCGGCACCGTGATCGACCTGACCTAGGAGGCACGAATGACCCCACAGATCAGCGAGCTCCCGCGCAGCGAGATCGACGCGTTTCTCGCGTCGCGCCTCGTGGGCCGGATCGGCTGCCACCACGAGGGCAGCACCTACGTCGTCCCCGTCGTCTACGCCTACGACGGCAAGAGCTTCTACGTCGCCTCCGTCGAAGGGCGGAAGGTCGACATGATGCGCGCCAACCCGCGCGTCTGCTTCGAGGTGGACGAGGTCGACGAGCGCTCAGTAGGGGTCTGGCGGAGCGTCGTCGCCGAGGGCGTGTTCGAGGAGCTGCAGGGGCTAGCGGCCGCCCGCGCCTTCGCGCTGCTGACGCGCCGGTTCGTCACGCGCACCGGCAGGACGCGTCCGAAGCGCAAGCCCGGCGGCCGGACGGTCGCCTTCCGGATCCGGCTCGAGCACGTCACCGGACGGGAGGTCTCACCGTGAGTCCGCTCGACCTCGACCAGCGGCCGATCCTCGTCTTCTGGGAGACGACCCGCGCCTGCGGGCTCGCCTGCCGCCACTGCCGCGCCTCCGCGATCGCGATGCCGCTCCCGGGCGAGCTCACGAGCTGGGAGGCGGCTGACTTCCTCGACTCGCTCGACGACTTCGGCCGCCCGGCGCCGGTGCTCGTCGCGACCGGCGGGGACGTGCTCTCGCGCGCCGACCTCGACGCGCTCCTCGCGCGCGCGGTGCGCCGCCAGGTGCCGCTCGCGCTGGCGCCGAGCGTGACGCCCCTCCTCGATGAGATGCGCATCGCCTCGCTGCGCGGCGCGGGCGTGAAGATCGTGTCCATCAGCCTCGACGGCGCGGAGGCGGCGACCCACGAGGGGATCCGCGGCGTCGACGGGCACTTCGAGCGGACGCTCGACGCGATCGCCCGCCTGCGCCGGCACGGCGTCACCGTCCAGGTGAACACCGTGGTGATGCGCGAGACGGTGGAGGAGCTGCCGCGGATCGCGCGGCTCGTCGCCGAGAGCGGCGCAGCGATCTGGGAGCTCTTCTTCCTCGTCGGCGTCGGACGCGGCGAGGCGCTCGAGGAGCTCGGGCGGGCCGAGAACCTCGCGGTCTGCCACTTCCTCTACGACGCGTCGCAGTACGGGGTCATCGTGCGCACGGTCGAGGCGCCGTTCTTCCGCCGCGTCGTCGCCGAGCGCGAGGCAGGGCGGCGCTCTCCGCGCGGAGGGCTCTACGGCCGCCTCCGGGTCGGGCTGCGCCGGGAGCTCGGCCCGCCGCACGACGCGCCGCGCGCCCAGACGAAGGGGACGCGCGACGGGCGCGGCATCGTCTTCGTCGCGCACGACGGGGAGATCTACCCGTCGGGCTTCCTCCCGCTCTCGCTCGGCAACGTGAAGCGCGACCGCCTCGCAGACGTCTACCGCTACCACCCGCTCCTCCGCCGGATCCGGGGCGCGGACTTCGAGGGGCGCTGCGGCACCTGCGACTACGCGGAGCTCTGCGGTGGGTCGCGGGCGCGTGCGTACGCGGTCACGGGCGACCCGCTCGCGAGCGATCCCGCCTGCCCGTTCTAACCTGCGCGTCCCTGCGCCCACCAGCTACGTGAAGACGATCTCGCCGCCGGCGGCCTTCTCGTAGAACTGCCCGACGCTGATGATCGAGTCCACCTGGGGCACGAAGTCCTCCAGCGCGAGGCCGAACATGTCGACCGTCGCCTTGCACCCGTAGAGCTGCACGCCGGAGTCGGAGACGAGCTCGATGAACTCGGGGATCGGCGGGATGTCGATCTTCTCCATCTGGCGGGCCATCATCTTCGTGACGAGCCAGGAGAAGCCGGGGAGCGCGCCGAGGAGGGTCGGCATGTGGAGCCCGGGGTTGCCGACGGTCGCGACCTTGATCTTCGCGTAGCGGTCCTTGCGGATCGCGTCGAGGCCGAAGAACGTGAAGAAGAGCGAGGCCTCGATGCCCTCCATCCGGGCGCCGTTGGCCATGATGAGCGCGGGGTAGATGCCTTCGAGCGACCCCTTCGAGACGACGATCGACACCTTCTCGATCGGCTGCTGGGCCGGCTCGGTCGTGGCCGGCTGCTCGAGCAACTGGGACATGTCTCCTCCTTCCTAGATGCAGCCGGTGGGCTTCGGGATGCCGCCGATCTTCGCGGCGAGCTTGGCCGGGCCTTTCGGGAAGAGCTCGTAGAGCTCCTTGACGGGAACGCCCGACTCCTTGCCGAGCGCGCGGATCGACGGAGCGCTACCGGTCGCGAGGTAGCGGTCGCGCATAAAGCGCACGACGAGCCAGTGGCGCTCGGTGAGCTCCGGGACGCCGTTCTCGGTGGCGATCCCCTGTGCGATCGTCTCGTTCCACTGCGCGGGGTCGGTCATGAACCCCTCCGCGTCGACCGCGACGGTGGCTGCGCCGATGCTCATGGTCGTCATCTCGTCTCCTCTCAGGCCGCTTCCAGGCGCTTCCCGCTCGTCGGCATCGTCGCGCCGATCCCCGGTAGCTCGCGGCCGGGCAGCAGCGCATGCCAGTAGATCCACTGGAAGGCCAGCTTACCCAGGTGGTTCACCCTGGACTCCTTCAGGAGCGGCAGGGGGCCGAGCGCGGTCGGGAAGCGGCCGGGAACCGGC